>Ga0181520_10004801_pt1 | contig 22214 bp, 16 predicted proteins | sample PEATcosm2014_Bin_29_FD_132451 | JGI IMG/M metagenome (GOLD analysis project Ga0181520, IMG submission 132451) | Peatland microbial communities from MTU Mesocosm Facility, Houghton, MI, USA - PEATcosm2014_Bin02_30_metaG | ecosystem: Environmental > Terrestrial > Soil > Wetlands > Peat | place...
ATCGAGCTGATCGCCTCGGAAAACATCGTCTCCAAGGCGGTGCTCGAGGCGCAGGGCTCGGTGATGACCAACAAATACGCCGAGGGCTATCCCGGCCGGCGCTATTACGGCGGCTGCCAGTTCGTCGATATGGCCGAAAATTTGGCGATCGAGCGCGCCTGCAAGCTGTTTTCCTGCCGCTTCGCCAACGTCCAGCCGAATTCCGGCAGCCAGGCCAACCAGGGCGTGTTCCTGGCGCTGATGCAGCCGGGCGAGACGTTCATGGGGCTCGACCTCGCCGCCGGCGGCCATCTGACCCACGGTTCGCCGGTCAACATGTCGGGGCGCTGGTTCAAGCCGGTCGCCTATGGCGTCGACCGCGAGACGCAGCGCGTCGACATGGAGGGGGTCGCCCGGCTGGCGCGCGAGCACAAGCCGAAGCTGATCATCGCCGGCGGCTCGGCCTATGCGCGTCACTGGGACTTCGCCGGCTTCCGCGCCATTTGCGACGAGGTCGGGGCCACTTTCGTCGTCGACATGGCGCATTTCGCCGGACTGGTGGCGGGCGGGGCGCATCCCTCGCCGTTCCCGCACGCCCACGTCGTCACCACCACCACGCACAAGACGCTGCGGGGCCCGCGCGGGGGCATGATCCTCACCAACGAAGAGGATCTCGCCAAGAAGATCAATTCGGCGATCTTCCCCGGCCTGCAGGGCGGGCCGCTGATGCACGTCATCGCCGCCAAGGCAGTGGCTTTGCGCGAGGCGCTGACGCCGGAGTTCAAGAATTACGCCCATGCGGTGGTCGCCAACGCCAAGGCGCTCGCGGCGCCGATCCTTTCGGGCGGCTACAAGCTGGTCACCGGCGGCACCGACAACCATCTGATGCTGGTCGACCTGACACCGAAGGGGCTGACCGGCAAGGCGGCGGAAGCCGCTCTCTCCCGCGCGCACATCACCTGCAACAAGAACGGCATCCCATTCGATCCGCAGAAGCCGACGGTGACCTCGGGCATCCGGCTGGGGTCGCCGGCGGCGACGTCGCGCGGCTTCGGCGTCGCCGAGTTCCGCAAGGTCGGCGAGCTGATCGTCGAGACGCTCGACGGCCTCGCTGTCCACGGCGAAGCGGGCAATGCCGCGGTCGAGACCAAGGTGCGCGCCAGCGTCGCCGATCTGACGCGGCGGTTTCCGATTTACTGAGGGGCGCCCGACTTTCCCCTCTCCCCGCGTGCGGGGAGAGGATAGGGTGAGGGGCGAGGCGATTGGCTTTTCCGTTGCGGCCAGTCGCCCGGCCCCTCATCCTAACCTTCTCCCCGCACGCGGGGAGAAGGGACGAAGGGCGACGGATTAGGAACTGCAAGCCATGCGCTGCCCCTATTGCGGCGGGCTCGACACCCAGGTGAAGGACTCGCGGCCGACCGAGGATTCGTCGTCGATCCGTCGCCGCCGCATCTGTCCCGATTGCGGCGGGCGTTTCACCACCTTCGAGCGGGTGCAACTGCGCGAGCTGATGGTGGTCAAGCGCAGCGGCCGACGCGCGCCGTTCGACCGCGACAAGCTGCAGCATTCGGTCGAGGTCGCGCTGCGCAAACGCGCGGTCGAGCCCGAGCGGGTCGAGCGCATGATCAACGGCATCGTGCGTCAGCTCGAAAGCCAGGGCGACGCCGACATTCCGACCGAACGCATCGGCGAACTGGTGATGGAAGGGCTCAAGGGCCTCGACGGCGTCGCCTACGTGCGCTTCGCCTCGGTCTACCGCAATTTCCGCGAGGCCCGCGATTTCAACGCGATCGTCGGCGAGCTCGCCGGCGAGCCGGACGCCGAGCCGGGGCCGGAGAGCGCGAACCCGCGACCGCGCGCGCCGGCGCGATGAACGCCGGGCGCGACGACGACGAGCGCTGGATGGCCGCCGCGCTGCGCTTCGGCCGCCGCAACTTCGGCCTGACCGCGCCCAACCCTTGCGTCGCCGCGCTGATTGTCCGCGACGGAATCGTCGTCGGCCGCGGCGTCACCGCCCCGGGCGGCCGGCCGCACGCCGAGGCGGCCGCGCTCGCCGAGGCGGGCGAAGCGGCGCGCGGCGCGACGATCTACGTGACGCTCGAGCCGTGTTCGCACACGGGCGTGACGCCGCCGTGCGCCGACGCGATCGTCGCCGCGGGCGTGGCGCGCGTCGTCGCGGCGCTCGAAGACCCCGACGCCCGCGTCGCCGGCCGCGGCTTGGCGCGGCTGCGCGAAGCCGGAATTGCGGTCGCCCTTGGCGTCGGCGAGGCGCAGGCGCGGCGCGACCATCGCGGCCATATTCTGCGCGTGACCGTCGGCCGTCCGATGGTGACGCTCAAGCTGGCCTTGACCGCGGACGGCTACGCCGCCGGCGACGAGCATGACGCGCGCCTCGCGATCACCGGCGAAGCCGCCAACGGCGTCGTGCAGGTGATGCGCTCGCTGCACGACGCGATCATGATCGGCGTCGGCACGGCGCGTGACGACGATCCGTTGCTCACTGTGCGGCTGCCGGGCGTGGCTCAGCAGCCGCTGCGCGTCGTCCTCGACTCGCGGCTCGAGCTGCCGCTCGCCTCGCGCCTCGTCGCGACCGCGCGCCAATTCCCGACATTGGCCGTCGCCACGGCCGCCGCGCCGGCGGCGCGCGAAGCGGCGCTCGCCGCCAAGGGCGTCGAAACGGCGCGGGTCGAGGCCGATCCGGCCGGAGGCGTCGATCTTGGCGCGGCGCTGCGGCTCATCGGCCAGCGCGGCGTGACGCGCGTCTTCAGCGAGGGCGGGCCGCGGGTGGCGTCGCGGCTGATCGCGCTCGCGCTCGCCGACGAGGTGGCGCTGTTCTCCGCCGTCAAGCCGCTCGGCCGATCCGGGCGGCCGGGGCTCGCCGCCGCCGCCCATGCGGCGCTGGTTGACCTGGCGCAGTACCGCGCGCTCGAGCCCGAGACATATGGGACCGACACGCTGCGACGCTGGGAACGGGTTGGGTGAGGCTTGCCGCGCTTGTTGCGGGTCAAGGCGAAGCTTAACTGAGCGGCGCGTCTTCGCCTCTCCGCAAGCGGGGAGAAGGGACTGCGCCGGCGCGGAAAAGGAGTTCAGATGTTCACCGGGATCGTCACCGACGTCGGCGAAATCGTTGAAGTGCGGCGCGGGGCCGAGAAACTGCGGCTCACCGTCGCATGCCGCTACGACATTGCGACGGTCGACGTCGGCGCGTCGGTCGCCCACGCCGGCGTTTGCCTGACCGTGGTCGAAGCGGCGCGGCGCGGCAATCGCACGGCGATCACCACCGACGTCGGCGCGGAGACGCTCGCGGTGACGACGCTCGGCGGTTGGAAAGTCGGCGACAAGGCCAACCTCGAACGTTCGCTCAAGATCGGCGACGAACTCGGCGGCCACATGGTCAGCGGCCATGTCGACGGCGTGGCGGAAGTCATTGAACGCCGCGACTTCGACGGCATGGCGCATTTTGCCTTCCGCGCGCCGGCGGCGCTGGCGAAGTTCATCGCCGTCAAGGGCTCGGTGGCGCTCGACGGCGTGTCGCTGACCGTCAACGCGGTCGACGGCGACCGGTTCGAGGTGCTGCTGATCCCGCACACGCTCGAAGTGACGACGCTGAGCGGCTGGAAGGTCGGCGACGGCGTCAACATCGAAGTCGACCAGATGGCCCGCTACGCGGCGCGCCTGGTCGAGGCGGGCGGATTTGGAGCCTGAAGCGCGTAGCTCCTTCCCCCGCGAGGGGGAAGGTGGCCGACGAAGTCGGTCGGATGGGGTGTGGAAAGCAGCAAGACGACGTTGCCGACTCGACTTCGGCGGCCGTGGAATTCCACTGTCAGCTCGGCCCCGGCCCACACCTCATCCGTCACGCTGCGCGTGACACCTTCCCCCGTGGGGGGAAGGGCGCTCACCGCGCGAATAGCGGCGCGACGCCGGCGCGCATCGTCAGCCGTCTGAGCGGCGGTATCGCGCCGAGCGCGGCGAGGCCGAGGCCGCGCGCGAGATCGACCGGCGCGCAATCGGCGAGCAGGGAGCGATTGAGTCCGGCGACGGCCGCGGTCCGAAACGCCACGTCGGCGGCGCGCCGCGCGGCGTAGCGGTCGAGCGCGTCGTCTGCGCCGACGTCGTCGCTGTCGCGCGTCGCCGCGATCAGCGCCTTGACGTCGCGTAAGCCGAGGTTGAGCCCCTGCGCGCCGATCGGCGGGAAGGCGTGGGCCGCGTCGCCGACCAGCGCCAACCGGGTCGCAGCCAGGCGGCTGACGCTTTGGCGCGCGAGCGGGACGATTCCGCGTTCGCCCTCGACGCGCATCGCGCCCAGCAGCGCGCGCCCCTGGCGCTCGATCTCCGCGGCGAGCGCGTCGTCGTCGAGCGCGGCGCGCCGCGTCGCCTCCGCTTCGCTCATCACCCAGACCAGACTTGAGCGATGGAGCGCGCTTGGCGCTGGAGGCAGGGGCACCAGCGTGAACGGCCCCTGGTGCGTGTGGAACTCGGTCGAGACGTCGTCGTGCGGGCGCGCGTGGGCGAGCGCGACCGTCAGCGCGCTCTGCGGATAGCGGCGCGCAGAGACCGCAGTCCCGGCCGCGCGCCGCGACGGCGAAGCGCGTCCGTCGGCGCCGACGACGAGCGCGGCGGCGAAGACGCGTCCGTCGGCGAGCGTCAGCGTGGCGCGCCCGGGCGCGAAATCGAACCCGGCGACGTTGGTCGTGACGCGAACCAGATCGGGTCGAGCGGCGGCCGCGGCTTCGAGCGCGTCGGCGAGCGCGACGTTCTCCACGTTCCAGCCGAAGACGTCGCGGCCGATCTCGCGCGCGCGGAATTCGACCGGCGGCGGCGCGAACAGCGAGCCGGTGTCGTCGACGATTCTCAACCCCCGCATCGGCGCGGCGCGCGGCGCGACGGCCGCCCAGGCGCCGAGTTCGTCGAGAAAATCGACCGACGCGCCGAGCAGCGCGACGGTTCGTCCCTGACTGAGTCGCTCGGTCGCGCCGGCGCAGACGACGCGACGACCGGCGCGGGAAAAGCCGACCGCCGCCGCCAAGCCGGCCAGCCCGGCGCCGACGACGAAGATGTCGCAAGTTTCGGCCGCGTCGATTGGGGATGGCGCCATTGCCCTATCCTGACACGCGTGCTTTTAAGCTGTCCAGCCAGCCCGGCCGGTTGCGGGCGGCCGGAGGCTGAGGACGAATCGGCATGACGAGCGCGCGCAAGGTCTTGCCGGTTCGCCGCGTCGCCGGGTTTTCGGTCCACGTCTTCACCGCCTCCGGCGCGGCCGTCGCGCTGCTCGCGCTCGACGCGGCGATCGAGCGCCGTTTCCCGATCTGTTTCGCCTGGCTCGGCCTGGCGCTGTTCATCGACGGAATCGACGGCACGTTGGCGCGGGTCGCCAAAGTCAAGGAAACCGCGGCGACAATCGACGGCGCGATCCTCGACCTGGTGGTCGATTTCCTCACCTACGTCCTCGCGCCGGTGGTGGCGCTGTGGCGCTCCGACCTGATGCCGTCGGCGATCGCCTTCTGGATCGGCATGGTGGTCGTCACCGCCTCGGCGCTCTATTTCGCCGACACCCGGATGAAGACCGACGACCATTGGTTTCGCGGCTTTCCGGCGATCTGGAACGTGTTTGCGTTCTATTTGTTCGTGCTGCGCTGGCCGTGGCCGGTCAACGCCGCGCTGACGCTCGCCGCGACCGCGGCGATGTTCGCGCCGGTCGTCTTCGTCCATCCGCTGCGGGTGCGCCGCCTGCGGCCGCTGACGATCGCCGCCACGGCCGTTTGGTTCGCGCTCGCCGCCGTGGCGATCGTCGAGGGGTTGCAGCCGCAGGTCTGGGTGACGATCGGTCTGGCGGCGCTGGCGGTCTATTTCCTGTTGCTGCCGCTCGCCCGGCGACCGATCCGGCCCGACCGTTGAGCCGCGGCGGCAGTCGCCGTCTTGCCGGCGCGCGGCTAAACTTGCTATAGCCCGCCCCGTTGCGGCGTCAGGGGATCGACCGCAGCATGGCCTCGTGGCGGAGTGGCTACGCAGAGGACTGCAAATCCTTGCACCCCGGTTCGATTCCGGGCGAGGCCTCCACTTCCTTCCTTCGGCGCGCCGCCGGCGACGGCGCCATGCCGCAACCAGGGCGGGGCGATTCGAATGGCTTTGACGGCTTTGGACAGGGACGCCGCGGCGCAGCGGCTGAAGATGGTCAACGGCCAGTTGCGCGTTTGCGACGTCAACGATCTCGACCTGTTGGCGGCGTTTCTCGATACGCCCCGCGAGGCGTTCGTTGCGCCGGAGATGGCCCGCTTCGCCTATCTCGACAGCGACCAGCCGTCGCTCGGCTCGCCGATTCGGCGTTTGCTGCCCCCGACCGTGTTGGCGCGGCTGCTTCAGGCCGCTGAGGTGAAGCCCGGCGAGCGGGCGCTCGACGTCGGCGGCGGCGCGGGTTACGGAGCGGCGATCCTCGAGCGTCTCGGCGCCCGCGTCGTGGCGCTGGAGAGCGACCCCGGCGCAGCCGCCGCGGCGCGCAAGCTGCTGAACGGCAGAGCGGGGATCGAGGTCGTCGAAGGCGACCTGGCGGCGGGCGCCAAGGGGCGGGGGCCGTTCGACGTCATCGTGATTGAAGGCGCGTTCGAGGTTCAGCCTGACGCGCTGCTGGCCGAACTCGCCGAAAACGGGCGGCTGGTCGGCGTCGATTCGCGGGAGGGGGCGCCGGAAGCGACGCTGATCGAGCGCCTGGCGACCGGTTTCGGGCGCCGCGCGCTGTTCGAGACCGGCGCGGCCGCCTTGGCGGCGTTCAGGCGAGCGCCGCGTTTCGCCTTTTGATCGCGGCAAAGTGATGGCCGACCGGCGCGGCGCGCCTTGAATTCGCGGTGCGCGGTCCGGGTGTCGCAAGAATGCGACGCTGGCTTGAATTTTGGGGTGATTTGGCGTCGAATTGGGGGCCGGCAGTAGCCGGGCGACTCGCTTTGCCTGTACATTGGCAGGGTGGGTAGGTGTCGTTTGTGCGCGTCACGTTGGCTCAAGCCGCCACAGCCCGCCACAGGCGGGTCCGGCGCAGAAGCTGGGGACACGCCGTAGGGGCTGCAATGGCTTGCATTACGAAATCGACGATGGCGCGCGCTTGGCTGCAGGGAGCCGCGGTCGTCGCATTGTCGGCGGCCCTGCTTACGACAAGCGCCCGCGCCGAGACCATCGGCGGCGCGCTGGCCAAGGCCTATCTCAACAACCCGGACATCAATCAGCAACGCGCCGCGGTGCGCGCGCAGGACGAAAACATCCCCAAAGCCAACGCCGGCTACCTGCCGAACGTCTCGGCCCAAGCCAACGCCGGTTTGACCGACCTCTATGCGACCGGCCTGGGCACCAGTACGCCGGACCCCTACCGCCAGGACACGCGGCCGCGCGGCTACGGCTTGACGGTGACCGAGACCCTCTGGAACGGCAACCGCACCGAGAACTCGATTCGCCAAGCCGAGTCGAACGTGTTCGGGACGCGCGAGCAATTGCGCAACACCGAACAGAACGTGCTGCTCAGCGCCGTGACCTATTACATGGACGTGTTGCGCGACACGGCGATCCTCGGTCTCGACCGCAACAACGTCGAGGTGCTGCAGGAGCAGCTGCGTCAGACGCAGGACCGCTTCAACGTCGGCGAGGTCACGCGCACCGACGTCGCCCAGGCTGAGGCGAGCCTCGCCGGCGCGCGGGCGACGGCGCTTCAAGCGCAATCGCAGTTGGAGGCGTCGCTCGCCAACTATCGCCAGGCGATCGGCGACGACCCGAAGAGCCTGTCCCCAGTCGCGCCGCTGGCCCGCCAGTTGCCCAAGGCTCTTCCAGAGGCGATCGCGATTTCGCAGTTGGAGCATCCGGCGATCATCGCGATGCTGCACGGTGTCGACGCCGCCGCGCTGCAGGTGAAGATCGCCGAGGGCGCGCTCTATCCGACCGCCGGCTTGACCGGGCAGGTGCAGAAAAACTTCGACGTGTCTGGTTACCCCGTCGGCAGCCAGACTCTCACCACCTCGCTGATGGGGCAGATCACCGTGCCGATCTGGGATGGCGGCGCGACTTACGCCGGCGCGCGCCAAGCCAAGGAGCAGCTCGGCCAAACGGAGTTGCAGACCGACCTGCAACGCGACAAGGTCCGCGCCGCCGTGGTCGCGGCCTGGGGCGCGAACGAGAATTCGAGCGGCGTTTTGCGCGCGGCGCGCGCCGAGGTCCAGGCGGCGGAAGTGGCGCTCGCCGGCGTGCGCGAGGAGGCCAAGGTCGGGCAGCGCACGACGCTGGACGTCCTCAATGCGCAACAGGCTTTGCTCAATGCGCGGGTCCAGCTCGTCACCGCGCAGCACGACAGCGTCGTCAACTCCTACAGTCTGCTGTCGGCGATTGGCCGGTTGTCGATTCAGACGCTCGGCCTCGCCGTGCCGGAGTACGACCCGCGGGTCCATTTCGACCAGGTGAAGAACAAGCTCTGGGGCGTGCGTACGCCTGACGGCAAGTAAGAGAGCGTCGCCGCGCAATTTCGCCGCGCGACGCGTCTTTGTCTTGCTTCCGAAGCCCGAGTCGGTCACTTTCCTCAGAAGCAAAAATGTTCGAGCGCCGGTCGGGCGGCTTGATGTCGCGCCGGACGGCGCGGAGGCGGAAACAATGAACGCACCCAATTCCACGCCGGGCGAACGCGAACTCGACGCGTTGCGCCGCGCCCAGCGCGCTCACGAGCCGTCGATGGAGGAGATCCTCGCGTCGATCCGCTCGATCATCGCCGACGACCGCGAGCCCGTCGCGGGGCGTTCCGGGGCGAAGCCGGATGCGGCCCCGAGCGGACCGCAGATCGTCTATTCCAAGGACGAGACGGCGCCGGCGCGCGCCGTCGAACCGCCGCCGGCGGAACCTCCGACGCCGAAAGTGGTCTGGAGCCAGCCGCAACCGCAGCCGATCCCCGGCGCAAGCGCGCCGAAAGCCGATCCTGCGGCGGAGGAGGCGGCGCCGCTGCTTTCCGACCAGGCCGATCAGGCTGTTTCGGCCGCGTTCGACGCCCTCTCGACCAGCCTCGCGCTGCAGAGTTCCGAGCTGGCCGAAAACGTCGCGCGCGAGATCCTGCGGCCGCTGCTGAAGACCTGGCTCGACGAGAATCTTCCCAGCATGGTCGAGCGGCTGGTGAAGGCCGAGATCCAGCGGGTCGCGCGCGGCGGCCGCTGAGCGGCTGGCGCGCATGAAGCCGCGCCGGGCCTCGCGCCCGGCCGCGGCGCATCCCCACGTTGACATTCGCGAGCGCGCTGGCATTAAGCGGGCGCGGCCGTCGCGCCTTTACTCTCGGGCCAGCGTTTTTCGCGCCGGCCTCGCGCCGTGTCGCATTCTTCAACCCGCCGGGCCGTCGTCGCGCCGCGCTCGGCCATAGCCGTTCCGGTCGCCGCCAGATGATGGATAAATCGTTCGAAGTCGCCGATGTCGAGAAGCGCGCCGCGGCGCGTTGGGAGGCGGCGGGCGCGTTTCGCGCCGGACGGCCGGAGCGGCGCAACGCCGAACCCTATTGCGTGGTCATTCCGCCGCCCAACGTCACCGGCAACCTGCACATGGGCCACGCGCTCAACAATACGCTGCAGGACGTGCTCTGCCGCTATCAGCGGATGAACGGCCGCGACGTGTTGTGGCAGCCCGGCACTGACCACGCCGGCATCGCCACGCAGATGGTTGTCGAACGCCAGCTCGCCGAACGCCAGGAAGCCGATCGCCGCACGCTCGGCCGCGAGGCGTTCCTCGCGCGAGTGTGGGAATGGAAGGCCGAGTCGGGCGGCGCGATCGTCGGCCAGCTCAAGCGGCTCGGCGCCTCGTGCGACTGGAGCCGCGAGCGTTTCACCCTCGACGAAGGTCTGTCGAAGGCGGTCGCCCGGGTGTTCGTCCAGCTCCACCGCGACGGGCTGATCTACAAGGCCAAGCGGCTGGTGAACTGGGATCCGAAGTTCCAGACCGCGATTTCCGATCTCGAGGTCGTCCAGATCGACTGCAAAGGCTCGTTCAAGTGGAGCCGCGACGACGGCGCGCCGCTCGACGAGGCGGCGCTGGCCAAGGTTCTCGGCCGCAATTCCAACGGCCATCTCTATTATTTCGACTATCCGGTCGTCGACGCGAACGGCGAGGAGACGGGCGCGGTCGTCACGGTGGCGACGACCCGGCCGGAGACGATGCTCGGCGACAGCGCCGTCGCAGTCCATCCCGACGACGAACGCTTCAAACGTCTCGTTGGATCGAATGTGCGCCTGCCGCTGGTCGGCCGGCTGATGCGGATCGTCGCCGATGTCTATTCCGATCCGGAAAAGGGCACCGGCGCCGTCAAGATCACGCCCGCCCACGACTTCAACGACTTCGAGGTCGGCCGCCGCCACGAGGCGGAAGGCGCGCGGCAAATCAATGTGTTGGACGCCGAAGCTCGCATCTGGCTGACAGGCAATCTCGACTTCTTCGACGGACTCGACGCGGCCGATCACGAGCTCACGCGTCTTCTCGCCGCGGTCGACGGCGTCGACCGATTCGAAGCGCGCAAGCGCATCGTCGGCCTGATGGCGGCGGAGGGGCGTCTGGCGAAGATCGAGCCGCACGCCCACACCGTTCCGCACGGCGACCGCTCCAACGCCGTCATCGAGCCGTGGCTGACCGACCAGTGGTACGTCGACGCCAAGACGTTGGCGCAGCCGGCGCTCGCCGCCGTGCGTGAAGGCAAGACCCAGTTCGTGCCGAAGAACTGGGAGAAGACCTACTACGACTGGCTGGAGAACATCCAGCCGTGGTGCGTATCGCGCCAACTCTGGTGGGGCCACCAGATTCCGGCGTGGTATGCGCCTTGGGGGGCGATCTATGTCGAGGAAGGCGAGGAGGCGGCGTTCGCCGCCGCGCTCGCCGACGGCGTCGAGCGCGGCGCGCTGAGCGGGCCCGAAGCCGAGGCTTTGACCGGCGACCTGCCGCGTCTGCGCGCGACCTTTCCGCGCGATCCCGACGTGCTCGACACCTGGTTCTCCTCGGCGCTGTGGCCGTTCTCGACCCTCGGCTGGCCGGACGAGACGCCCGAACTCGACCGCTACTACCCGACCAGCGCGCTCGTCACCGGCTTCGACATCATCTTCTTCTGGGTCGCGCGGATGATGATGATGGGCCTGCATTTCCGCGGCGAAGTGCCGTTCCGCGACGTCTACATCCACGCCCTGGTGCGCGACGAAAAGGGCGCGAAGATGTCGAAGTCGAAGGGCAACGTCATCGACCCGCTGCACCTCATCGACCGCTTCGGCGCCGACGCTCTGCGCTTCACGCTGTCGGCGATGGCGGCGCAGGGACGCGACATCAAGCTGTCGGAAAGCCGGGTCGAAGGCTATCGCAACTTCGCCACCAAGCTGTGGAACGCCTCGCGCTTCGCCGAGATCAACGGCTGCGCGCGCGTCGCCGGATTCGATCCGCAGGCCGCGCGCGAGCCGCTCAACCGCTGGATCCTCGGCGAGGCCGCCAAGGCCGTCGCGGAGACCAGCGCGGCGATCGAGTCCTATCGCTTCAACGACGCCGCCAACGCCGCCTACCGCTTCGTCTGGAGCGTGTTCTGCGACTGGTGCCTCGAACTCGCCAAGCCGGTGCTGCAGAGTGCCGAGTCCTCGCCGGCCAAGTCCGAGACCCAGGCGACGATCGCCCACGTGCTGGACGCCGTCTACGCCTTGCTGCACCCGTTCATGCCCTTCGTCACCGAGGAGTTGTGGACGATCAAAGGCGAGGCGGGGCCGGCGCGCGAAGGCGTTCTCGCGCTCGGGCCCTGGCCGGGCGCCGATTTTCCGGTCGACGCCGCCGCTGAGGCGGAGATCGGCTGGGTGGTCGACCTCATTTCCGAAATCCGTTCGGTGCGCTCGGAAATGGGCGTGCCGGCCGCCGCCCAGCCGGCGCTGACGCTGGTCTCGCCGCCCGCCGAGCTCGCCGCCGTCGCGCGCCGTTGGGCCGAGACGATCCGGCGGCTGGCGCGGGTCGGCGATCTCGCCTTCGCCGACGCGCCGCCGTCCGGTTCGCTGCAAATCGTCGTGCGCGGCGCGCTCGCCGCGATCCCGGTCGCCGGCATTCTCGACATCGCCGCCGAAAGCGCGCGGCTCGGCAAGGAGATCGCCAAGGAGCAGGGCGAGGTCGCCAAAGTCGACGCCAAACTCGCCAACGCCGACTTCCTCGCCCGCGCCCCCGAGGAGGTCGTCGCCGAGCATCAGGAGCGGCGCGAGGCCGCGCTGGCGCGCATCCTCAAGATGGCGGCGGCGCAGGAAAGGCTGGAGCGGATCTGACCCGCAGGGACCGAGTCTGGGGCGGCTCCAGCGGGATTCGTTGCAATTGAGCAACACGCCCTTGGCAAAGTGATTCCGCCAGGAAACCAACCCTCTTGTGCCCCGATTGCGCCATAAACCCCGAGCTATTTGCCTGTTGCGGAACAGGCGAAAGCCAATTCCCCCGCGGTGCAATTTCCGGGGTCGTGCGGTGCGGGCGGGCGAGGTTGGATCAGAATGCGCGTGTGGTCGGCGCCCCAGATGAGAACCGCCCGAACCGGATTCGGCGCCGATTCTCAACGCTCTTTCACCATTCTGGCTCTAGCGATCGCCCTGCTCGGCTGGCAGGGGGCGACGGCGCTGGCGCTCGACAGCGCCAAGTCGAACGGTCCGGCCAAAATCCCGGCGCAGAGTTTCTCCAGCGTCGAGCAGGCTTTCCAGGCCGGCGTGCAGGACCTGATGGCGGGCGACGCGCAGTCCTCGGTTCAGGCGCTCACCTACGCCGCCGACGGCGGCCAGCCGCTGGCGCAATGGAAGCTCGGGCGCATGTACGCGCGCGGCGAAGGGGTGCCGCGCGACGACGCCAAGGCGTACGCCTATTTCGAGCGTCTGGTCGAAAGCTATAACGAGGACGATCCCGACCGACCGGACGTCGCCGCGATCGCCAACGCTTTCGTGGCGGTCGGCGTCTATTGCCTAAACGGCATCCCCAACAGCGAGATCAAGCCGGATCCTGAGCGCGCGCTGGAGATGTTCCAGTTTGCAGCGACCAATTTCGGCGACTCGGACGCGCAGTACAATCTCGCCCGCATGTACATGGACGGCGCGGCTGGCCTCGCGCGCAACAACATGCGCGCGGCTCAATGGCTGGCGCTCGCCGCCGACAAGGGCCATCACCCGGCCCAGGCTCTGCTCGGCCACCTGCTGTTCGTCGGCGAGGGCGTGCCGCGCCAACGCGCGCGCGGCCTGATGTGGCTGACGCTGGCCAGAACCGCGGCGCAGGGCCCAAAGGACGAATGGGTCCGCGACCTCTACGGCAAGGATTGGGGCGCGGCGAGCGACGACGACCGTCAGGTCGCCACCGCCCTTCTGAGCGCGCGCGGCAAGGACGCGCGCGGGCCCGAGGTCGCCGTGGAGCCGGCGAAGCCGCGCGGCTTCATCGCCGGCTTCGTCGAATTGCCGGGCATGCTGCGGCCGTTCACGGGCGCGCCGCCGCCGAATTTCACGCCGGCCGACGGCGAACCGCCGCCTCAGTAGCGGAACCGGCATCCCCGCAGGCGTTGGGCGCGGATCGCGCGCCGTCCGTTGGCCGCTTCGTAAGGGGCGCCGAGGCTTCAACCATAATGGCGGCGGCGGCGCGGCATGGGCGTCGTTTCGCGATCGCGTTCGATCCTGGACGATAGCCATTCGAGCCGGTCTCGCGCGTTTTTTGTCGCCCAAACGGCGGCGGTCGTCAGACCGCCGCCGGGGCTTCAGGTCCGCGTTCGACGGTCAGCGGCAGCGCGGTTCGCCCGGGCCTCCGCAGGCGGGCCGCACGGGCCGGACCGGCGTGAAGCGTTGCTGCGCGACCGGATGCGGCGGCCGGAAAACAGGCGCGGCCGGCGGACCGCCCGGCGGGCCGCGACGCTCGCGGATGGTCAGGCCGGGTCCACTGTTCAGGGTTGGCGACTGGCAGCCGCGCGGTCCCATGACGAAGCCGGACGGGCAACCAACCGGGGGCTTGCCGAACGCCGGCGGGTTTGGCCCGACGGGTCCGCAGCCCGGCGCCCCGAGCAGGCAACGCCAGGGCGAGGAGCCAGGCGGCGGCGGGCGCCGGCTGACCACCATCGACGGCGCCGCGCAGATTCCTGCCCCGGGCGCATAACCTCGCAGGCAGGCGGCGCCGAGCGGCCGCACGACGCTTCCGCAGACCTCCGCGCCGTTCGACCAGTGCGAGACCTGGCCCGGCGGGCATCGCGGCGGCGGCGGCGTAACGCAACCCCATTGCCCGTTCGCCCACAGCGGCCGCGCGTTGAGGCAGGCCGGCGGCGACGGCGGATTGCCCCCGCAAGCCCAAACGAAGCCGCTCCACGCCGGATGCGAGCCGGGTGGACAGAAGGGGGGCGGCGGGCCGCGATGGCCGCACACGAGCCGATTGTCGCGGATCAGCGGCCGGAAGTCCGGCGGACAGACGATCGGGGGCTGGCGCGGCGCGCAATAAGGCGGCGCGCCGAACACGACGAAGTCCGGCGGGCAAAAGAGCGTCGGAGGCGGGACCAGCGGCGCGCAGCCGAGCCCATCCGGGGCGGCGATCATGACGAAGCCCGGCGGACAGTCGAGCGTCGGCGGCGGCGCCAGCGGCGCGCAATAGGCCGCGTTGTAACCGTCCTCAGGCAGGAATCCCTCGGGACAGGTCGCGGCGGCCGGCGCCGGCACCGGCGGCGGCAGGACGGCCTGACACTGCGGATTGGGTTGAGACAGCAGTTCGAGCAGTTGCTTGACCCGCGACAGCAGTTCCGCCGGCGCAACGTTGGCGAAGGCCGCGAGATAGGCCTGGTAATCGGGCTCGTCGTTGCGCCAGATCGCCGCCCAGTAGGCGGAGGTCGCGTCGAGGCTGGCGAGCGCCGCGCCGGCGTTGGGCAGGCCGGAGAGCGCCGCTTGAGCCTGGGCGGGGTCGGCGGCGACAAACGCGAAAGGCGGCGTCGAGGCGTTGACCGCGTCCCACGGCGTCTGCGCGCCGCCGCTCGCCTGATGGACGACGATGCGCGTTTCGCGCAGCGTCGTGTCGAGATCGGACAGCGGCTGCTGCATCACCGTCGCCAGCCCGGCCGCGTAGGCGTCGTCGACGTCTCCGGGCTTCGGCGGCGACTCGAAGTCATGCAATTCCGCCGATAGGGCGAAAGCGGTCGCCACAGGCGGGTCGAGGGGCGCGAGGCCGCGCGCAAACGCCACGGCGCTGACGCTCTGGGGGATCGGCCGCGCGCCGTCGAGGACGACAAAGCGGATCTGCGATTGGGTTTGGGCGAGGTCGCGCATGACGCGGGTCATGCTCAACGCGATGCGCGGCGCGTCGGCCTCAGTCGCGATCCGCGCGTCGACCGGCAACAGATAATCGTCGCAGCCGACGTTGACGCCAAGGCCGGCGAAATAGACGGTCACCGCGGCCCCGGGCGGGGCGGCTGCGACCTTGGCGACGAAGGTTTGGAATCGTTGGGAGAGATCGGCGGTTCCGAGATCATGCAGTTCGGTGACGTCGAAGCCGGCGCCCGAGAGCGAACGGGCGATCGCCGCCGCGTCGGCCGCCGCGGTCGGCAGGGCGTCGCCGCTATAGGCGGCCTCGCCGACGACCAGCGCCAGGCGGTTGGAGGGCGGCGCGCCTTGAGCTGCGGCGCCGGTCGCCGCGGCTGCGGCCCCCAGCGCGATCGCCATCGCCCATATTCGCAGCGCGCGCATGGTCATCGGACGCCTCCCTCGAGCGGTTCCGAAGCCGCCGTCGCCGGTTCGCCGGCGCGGCTCGTCCCAACGCGCCGACCGCGTCGTTTTCGGCGCCCTGCGTCCGCGCGCGTTCGGTCACTTTGACGCCGGTGAATCTTATCACGGTCCGCCCGACGGCGTAGGCTCGCCGGGCCGCGTCATTTTGTATCCTGTGGGAGGGGCGCTGACCGCCTCAGCCGTGGACGCCGGTCAGCAGCGCGCGGGTCGACAGCTCGACGTCCTTTTCCCGCATCAGGGCTTCGCCGACGAGAAACGCTTCGATGCCGATCCCGGCAAGACGGCGACAGTCCGCGTGCCGCGAAATGCCGCTCTCGGCGACGACGATCTTGTCGGCGGGAACGAGCGGCTTCAGCCGCTCGCAGACCTCGAGCGAGGTCTCGAAAGTCTTGAGGTCGCGGTTGTTGATCCCGATCAGCCGGCCCTCGAGCCCCAGCGCGCGGCGGAGTTCGAGCTCGTTGTGGACCTCGACCAGCACGTCGAGGCCCAGGTCGTGCGCGGTCTTGTTGAGCGTGCGCGCGGTCTCGTCGTCGACCGCCGCCATGATGACGAGGATGCAATCGGCGCCCCAGGCGCGCGCCTCGAGCACCTGGTAGGGATCGAAGAGGAAATCCTTGCGCAGGATCGGCAGCGGCGTCGCCGCGCGCGCCTGGACCAGATGCTGCGGATCGCCCTTGAATGACGGGGCGTCGGTGAGCACCGAAAGGCAGGTCGCGCCGCCAGCCTGATAGCCGCGGGCGAGCCGGGCCGGCTCGAAGTCCTCGCGGATCAGGCCCTTCGACGGACTCGCCTTCTTGATCTCGGCGATGAGCCCGAACCGGCCCGCCTCGATCGAGCGTTCGAGCGCCTTGATGAAGCCCCGCGGCGGCGACTGGTCGCGGATCTCGCGCTCGAGCGTTCCGCGCGGGACGCGCACCTTGGCCTCGGCGATCTCCCGTCGCTTGTAGGCCTCGATCTTTTGCAGGATGTCGGTCATGCGGGGACTTGATCACGCATTGGAGACGCCAACAAGCCGGTCGAGAACACGTTTGGCCGCCCCCGAGGCGAGCGCGTCGCCCGCCATGGCGACCCCTTCGGCGAGTTCGCGCGCCTTGCCGGCGACGACCAGCGCGCCGGCGGCGTTAAGCATCGCGATCTCGGCATAGGCGTTGCGCGCGCCGGCCAGCACCGCCTTCAGCGCCTCGGCGTTGTGGGCCGCGTCGCCGCCCTTGAGCGCGGCGAGATCGACGCGCGTGAGCCCGACGTCTTCCGGCGCGATTTCGAAGGCGCGGATTGCGCCGTCCTTGAGCTCGACGATCTTGGTCGTCCCAGTGGTCGACATCTCGTCGAGTCCGTCGGCGCCGTGGGTGATCCACACCCGCTCCGAGCCGAGGTTGCGCAAGACTTCGGCCATCGGCAGCAGCCAGGCGGCGGAGAAGACGCCGACCAGCTGGCGCTTGACGCCGGCCGGATTGGCCAGCGGTCCAAGCAGGTTGAAGATGGTCCGCGTCCCGAGCTCGGCGCGGGTCGGACCGACGTGGCGCATCGCCGCGTGATGCGTCGGCGCCAGCATGAAGCCGATTCCCGCCTCGCGGATGCAGCGTTCGACCACCGCCGGCGCGACGCCGATCTTGACGCCGAGCGCGGCGAGCGTGTCGGCCGTGCCCGACTTCGACGAGGCGGCGCGATTGCCGTGTTTGGCGACCGGCACGCCGCAGGCGGCGACGATCAGCGCCGCGAGCGTCGAAACGTTGTAGGAGCCCGAGCCGTCGCCGCCGGTGCCGACGACGTCGATCGCGTCGGGCGGCGCGACGACCGGCAGCATTTTGGCGCGCATCGCCGTCACCGCGCCGGTGATCTCCTCGACGGTTTCGCCGCGCACCCGGAGCGCCATCAGGAAGCCGCCCAATTGCGAGGGCGTCACCTCGCCGGAAAGAATGGCGTCGAAAGCGGTCGCGGCGTCGGCGCGCGACAGCTGCGAACCGGCGGCGACCTTGGCGATCAGCGGCTTGAACGATTCCATGCCCGCGCGGCTCTCCCCCTAGTACGTTCCGCCCTGGCCGAAGGCGCGCGCGAGGTCGAGGAAATTGCGCAGCACGGCGTGGCCGTGCTCGCTCTCGATGCTCTCCGGATGAAACTGCACGCCGTAGATCGGCAGGGTGCGGTGGGCGACGGCCATGATCAGGCCGTCGTCGCTTTCGGCGCTGATCTCGAGCGCTTCGGGCGCGCCCTGGCGCTCGATGATCAACGAATGGTAGCGCGTCGCCTTGAACGGGCCGTTGAGGCCGCGAAACAGGCCGCGCGCGTTGTGGGAGATGCGCGACACCTTGCCGTGCATCGGCGCCGGCGCCCGCGTCACCGTGCCGCCGAACGCCTGGCCGATCGCCTGGTGGCCGAGGCAGACGCCGAGGATCGGCGTCGTGCCGCTCGCCGCGCGAATGAGGTCGAGACAGATCCCCGCCTCGTTGGGCGTGCACGGTCCGGGCGAAAGAACGATCGCGTCGGGGCGGGCGGCGAGCGCGTCGTCGACGCCGATCGCATCGTTTCGCCACACCGACACTTCCGCTCCGAGCTCGCCGAAATAGTGGACGAGATTGAAGGTGAAGCTGTCGTAGTTGTCGATCAGGGTGACGCGCATCGGCGCTCGGGCTCCGCTCGCCCCGTCTATTCCATTGTGACGCGGGCCGCGTCAAGCTACGAGAGCGGAGCGGGATTCCGGGCCGGGCGAGGCGCCGGCGAGCCGGAGTCGCTGGCGGCGATGTCGGGCTGCCCTCGCGCCGTGGACAGGCGGGCGATTTGGCCGGCGGTCGTCAGAGCTTCTCGGCCGGCTGGTCGGCCCAGTCCTCTTCGCGCGCCAGATCGCCGGCGAGGGCGCGCGCGAAACACGCGTAGCCTTCGTCGTCCATGTGGAAGCCGTCGGGCGCAAGCGCGGCGCGCAGGGTCGCGGTCGATTTGGCCGCCCAGGCCTTCATCATCGCAAAGCGCGAAAAGACCGGAACGTGCTTCGCCGCGCCGACGTCGGCGATGATCGTCACGTATTGCTGGAAGCGCGCGAGATTCTTGATGCCGAAGTAGAATTGCGGATCGACGAGCACGATCGGCACGCGCCGGGCCTGCGCCGCGGCGACGCCGGTCGTCAGGTTGGCGCGGAACGCCTCAGGATCGACGCCGCCGACGGCGTCGTTGGTGCCGACCTGCCAGACGACGAGGTCGGGCGGCGCGCCGGCCAAGGCCGCAACGAGACGTTTGAGCGTCGTGTCGCTCGTCTCGCCGCCGACGCCGGCGTTGACGACGTCGGCCGAGACGCCCCAGTCGTCCGAAAGCCGCGCCTCGAGCTGGGCCGGGTAGGCGGCGTCGGGACTGGAGGCGCCGACGCCGAGGGTCGAGGACGAGCCGATCGCCAGGATTCGCAGCGGGCGGCCGTCGCTCGGCGGGGCGAGCGGACTCTCGGCGCCGTTTTCGGCGAAAGCGGACGGCGCCGTCGCCGGACAGGTCGACGCCGCGCGGGCGCGCGCTTCTACTGAGCCAAGGCAGACTGCGGCGGACGCCGCAACAACCAGCGCACGGCGGATTGCGCGGCGCCGCGAAGCGAGATTCGACATTCCAACCAACTCGCCAGAACGATCAAGGCTCCGATTGAGGCGAGCGTGTAACCGAATTCGATTGCGCGCGCTACATAGTAATCTTCCGTACCTGTCAGTATTCCCGAGGCCGCTTGACCGAGGGCGCAAAGCAGCGAGCTGACGGCGAAAACGGGCAGACTGCGGCGGCCGAGACTTTGCGCCGCTTCGCCCGCCGCCGTCCGCGCAAGCGCTCCCAGCGCCGGCGTCGTCGCCAGCAGGTAGGCGAGGGCGAGGAAATTGACCAGCCGGGCTGCGCCGAGGTTCTGCTTGCCGACGTCGAGCGCGGCGTAGGCATGGTCGCGCAGACCCGGCGCCAGGCCGAGGCCGTCGGTGACGATCAGGGCGCCGGCGGCGATCAAGGCCAGGCAGAGAGCCTGGGCGACCGCCGAGCGGGGCGGCGGCCTATCGCCCCAACGGACCCCAGCCAGGACGCCGAGGGTGAAGACGAGCTGCCAGGCGAGCGGGTTGAAGAACCAACCGCCCGGCTCTGGCCAATTGGGCAGGTCGATTCCGAGCCATTTGACCGCGCCGTAGGCGCCCAGCGCCGCAGCGAGCGCCGCCGCTGGGCTAAAACGCGCCAACGCCAGGACAAGCGGGGCCGAGGCCATCAGCACCACATAGAGCGGCAGGATATTGAAATAGCCGAGCTGGTGGCTGAGCAGCGCGACGCCGAGCGCGCCGCGCAACGGTTCATGAAAGACGACAGCGCGCCCGTGCGGGGCGATCAGCGCGTCGTTGAGGCCGCCGAGCCAGTAGGCGACGGCGAAAATCGCCAGCGCCCCCGCGGTCATCAGAAGGTGCACGCCGTAGAGGCGGCCGGCCCGCTTGAAGCAGGAACGCGCGACCGGCGCCAGACCTGCGGCGAGCGTTCGCCGGTAGTAGACGAGCCCAACAGACAGGCCGGAGAGGAAGACGAAAGCCTCCGCGCTGTCGGACAAGGCGAAATTGCGCGGCGTGACATGCTCCAGCAGGTTGCCGGGCAGATGGTCGATCGTCATCGCCACGAGAACGAGCCCGCGGGCGAAGTCGACGGCGGCGATGCGGGACGCCACGGGCATGCGCCCTCACATTCAAGAAGCGCGCCAAGCTCTCTGGTCCGAGCCGACGAGCGGTCTCCAACAGCTAGGGCGGGCGAAACACGGCGCAACGTCGCCGACGCCGATCTCACGCGCTTGTGACGCGCCGCGCCGCCGCACTCAGCGTTCGGCGAGCAAGGTCCGAAGTTCCGCAACGTCGGCGACCGGCAGGCTGCAGACCTGGGCGCGGCACAACATCGCCGCCGGCTGAGCGGGCAGGCGCGGCCGCCCGCCCGGCGCGCCCTCGGGCCACAGCGCCGGATCGAGACGCAGCGTGACGATCGTCGGGTCCGCGGCGGCGAGGGCCTCGCGCGCCAGCGCGATCGCGCGCGAGTCGTCGCGTCGCCCTTCGACCACGACTTCGCCGCCGCGCTCGAGCAGATCGATCGCCGCCAGCATCAGGGGCGATTGCGCCTGCGCGGATTCGCTTCCGGCGTGGCGGCGCGCGGCCCGTTCGACGGCCTCGCGCCAACGCGGCTCGTCGGTGAGCAGATGCAGGCGAGCGAAGACCTCGACGATCAGCGACGCGCCTGACGGAACCGCGCCGTCATGGGGCGGCCGCGGCCGCACGATCAGTCGGTCGCCGTCGTCGGCGGACATGAAGAAGCCGCCTTCGCCGTCGCCGAATCGCTCGAGCGCGGTCTCCGCCCACGTCTCCGCGCGCTCGAGATAGGTCGGCGTTCCCGTCGCCTCGAACAGGCTCAGCGCCGCGCGCGCCATCGCGGCGTAGTCGTCGAGCAAGCCTGTTGCGCCCGCGCGCCCGTCGCGCCACGCATGCAGCAGGCCGCCGGTCGGGTCGCGCAAATTCGTCGCGACGAAGGCGAACGCCGCCTCGGCCGCGGCGAAGAAGTCCGACGCCTCGAACACGGCCGACGCGCGGGCCAGCGCGGCGATCGTCAACCCGTTCCAGTCGGCGAGAATCTTGTCGTCGCGGCCGGGCCGCGCGCGTTTCTCGCGTTCGGCGAACAGTCGCGCGCGGCTGGCGGCGAGCCGCGCTTCCGCTGTCGCGTCGCCGCGCCGGGCGAGGCGGCGCAGCACGTTGCGGCCTTCCCAATTGCCGCCGGGACGCACGTCGTAGGCGGCGGCGAACTCGGCGGAATCGGCGCCGAGAACGGCGTCGATCTCGTCGGCGGTCCAGACGTAGAAGCGGCCTTCCTCGCCCTCGGAATCGGCGTCGAGCGAGGCGGCGAACGCGTCGCCGGCGCGCATCTCGCGCATGAGCCAGGCGAAAGTCTCGCGCGCGCGTTCGGCGTAGATGGGCGTCGGCGTCGGCGTCGCGGCGGCGGCGAGCGCGAGCAGTTCGAGGATCTGAGCGTTGTCGTAGAGCATCTTCTCGAAATGCGGCACGCGCCACTCGCCGTCGACCGAATAGCGGGCGAAGCCGCCGCCGAGATGGTCGTAGATGCCGCCGGCGCTGAGCGCGTCGAGCAGCGCCCGCACCGCGCCGCGCAGAGCCGGCTTGCGAGCGCGAAACGACTCGCTCCACAGGAAGCGGAAGATCGGCGCATTGGGGAATTTCGGCGCGCCGCTGAGGCCGCCGTGGACCGGATCGAGAATGCGCGTCAGCGCTTCTGCGGCGCGCGCGAGATCGGCGGGCGCAAGGTCGGCGCCCGGCGGCGGCGCGGCCTGCTCGGCGAGATGGGCGACGAGTCCGGCGCTTTGTTCGCCAAGCGCCGCGCGCTTGTCGCGCCACGCCGCGTCGACGGCGTTCAGCACCTGCGTGAACGACGGCCGGCCCCAACGCGGCGTCGGCGGCCAGTAGGCGCCGCCGAAGAACGGCGCGCCGTCGGGCGCAAGAAACATCGTCATCGGCCAACCGCCTTGCTCGCCCATCGCATGCA
>Ga0181520_10004802_pt1 | contig 22211 bp, 15 predicted proteins | sample PEATcosm2014_Bin_29_FD_132451 | JGI IMG/M metagenome (GOLD analysis project Ga0181520, IMG submission 132451) | Peatland microbial communities from MTU Mesocosm Facility, Houghton, MI, USA - PEATcosm2014_Bin02_30_metaG | ecosystem: Environmental > Terrestrial > Soil > Wetlands > Peat | place...
AGAAGATTCAGCTTCTGCTGCTCCTCGACGACCGCACTCCGGTCGATCAGTTTGATGTAGTCGGACTCTTTGAGTTAGGCCCCGACCTGCAACAACTTGCCGACTATCACCAAATCGCGCTGGATAACAGGCCCGACCTGCGCGCGGCGATTCAGACAATTCAGCAATCGCAAACCAACCACAAGCTAGCCATCTCCAATGGTTCCGCTGATCCGACCTTTGGAGCTTGGTACACGCATAACTCCTCGACCAATAACCCCAACGGCACTCAGACTCTCGGCGTCAGCGTTAGCATTCCACTGAGGATCTTCGATAAGAACCAGGGCGAGAAGAAAAGGACCCTGATTGACATTGATAAGAGCCAGGACGCAGCCGAGGCGGCCAAGGCGCAGGTCTTCAGTGACGTGGACAATGCCTACGAATTGGTGCGCAGCAATATTGCACTGATCAAGCCATACAAGGCGCAATATCTTGATCAGTCAATTTATGTGCGCGACACGGTAACTTTTGCTTATCAGCATGGGGGAGCGTCGCTGATGGATTTTCTCAATGCGCAAAGCGACTACCGCGTTGTACAGTTAGCCTATCTTCAGTTGATCGGCGCTTACATGACAGCCGCCGGCCAAATGAACCTTGCCGTGGGACGAGAGGAGATTCAATAAGCCGCATTTGCATTGTGAGCCGTCCCGGTAGCATCATCCATTTGAAAGCCGGTAAGAAGAGGTCGAATCAATGAAGAGACACGAAGTTCGAGCTCGCATCGAAGAGTTTGGCATTCTGCCTTCTGTGCGTGTGAATTCACAGGAACTGGCGCGTTATGCGGCTGAGACTGTCTATGCGGCAGGAATCCCAGTTGTCGAGATCACCATGACCACGCCTGGCGCACTGGAGGTCATCGACGACCTGGCGAAACGCTACCCGGATATGGCAGTGGGAGCCGGCACCGTATTGGATGAGGAAACCGCACGCCAATGCGTCGATGCAGGAGCCAGATTCCTGACCAACCCCGGATTTGTTCCGGAGGTGGTGGCATACGCAAACGCAGTCAATGTTGTAGTGCTGCCCGGAGCTTTGACGCCGACCGAAATCATCGCGGCATGGAAGGCCGGTTCGGACCTAATCAAGATTTTCCCAACGGGGCATATCGGAGGCGTCAAATACGTGCGCGCACTCAAAGTGCCGCTTCCGCAAATTCCGCTGATCGCCACTGGCGGCGTGAATCAGTTGACGGCGTTCGACTTTATTCAGGCAGGAGCAACAGCTATTGGCCTGGGAGGGGAATTGCTTCCCAAAGAGGCTTTGCATTTCCGCCAGGAAGATCGCATCCGTGAGTTGGCTAGCAGGTTTCTTGGCTTGGTGCGGGACGCGCGGGCATTGCGGGAGACATATTACTAGCCGGCCGGTCCGGTCGACCATTTACAAGCTTTCGCGCCGCTGAAAAAAACAATCGTATTCTTATCATTCTCTTTATGCGCCCCTCACGTTTTGTCTTCCACACTTGACAATGTGAGGTGAAAAAGTATGACTCGCTGTCTGTTAGCAACAAGTTTTCTATTCCTCGCTTTGGCGGCTGTCGGAACCGCGCAAAGTGCAGCCACGTCCGCGGAAACTAACGCCACTTACACTCGGACGCAGTTAAAGCAGTTAGTGCAGAATGCGCATGCGCCGGCGCAATACTCCGCTCTTGCAAGCTACTTCGGCGAGCGGCAAAATAACTATCTGCAAAAGGCCGGCGAAGAAAAGCAGGAATGGGTGCGTTTAGGTCAGAACGCCACGAGCGCGGCAGCTAAGTACCCTCGGCCTGTAGACTCGGCACGGAATCTTTACGAGTACTATATCTACAAAGCTTCCGAGGCCCAAACGCTTGCAGAGAAATACAGCCGCCTGGCGGCAGCTAACACCCCGTAAGCGCTAATAACGCGCTGAAAAACAGCGGTTTGGCCGAGAACACGCCGTCGCTAACTATGGAATCCGGGGAGCTGGGTCGATTGACTAGCTCCCTCCATTACTTACAATTTATCAATGCATATTCTTTATGAATTCTTCACGCGGTTCTGTATAACCTCAAGTCAGATTGCAGGGAAATAGGCGAGATGAAGCCGGATGGCAAATCCAGCCGTCTTGGGGGGCGATGCAACTGCCAAAAAAACTTCGGACTGTGGCACAGTATTTGATTGCCAGCGCGGCCATCATTCTGCTGACCTACGCCGGGTTTGTGCTTCAAATAAATCTTCTGACCATAAGTTTTCTCTATTTGTTGGTCGTTGTAGCCGTAGCGTCGCGTTTCGGGTTACTAACCGCGTCATTTACGTCGCTGTTGGCCGTGCTTTTGCTTGACTATTACTTCGAGCCGCCACTCTTTAGTCTTGAAGTCGAAAATACAGGGATTTTTGTAGCGCTTGTAACCTTCGAGGTGACGGCGCTCGCGATAAGTAGATTGCATGGGCAAGGAATACGGGTTGCAAAAGAGGCGGCTATCCATCGCGCGGAAATGGAACAGCTGTATGAGTTAAGCCGCAGCTCACTTCTGCTGGATTTGCGCCAGCCGCCGGGACCGCAGCTCGCTGTCTTGATTCATCGGATATTCGATGCAAGCGCGGTGGCCTTGTTCGACTTGAATCTGAGCCGTCAAGACAAAATGGGCGATTGGGAGCCGGGCGAGGAGGATCTGGCTAAGGAATGCTACTTGCGCGATTCGTCACAGGATGACTCGAGCACTCAGACCTGGCAACGCGTTCTCAGAGCCGGTCCTGGGTCTGTGGGCGCTCTGCTGGTGCGAGGCAAGCTCAGCCCTCTTGTGGTCGATGCGCTTGCGTCTCTTGCCGCGATTGCGATAGACCGGCATCAGTGGGTAGATAAGGAAGAAAGAACTGAGACTGCGAAAAAGGCTGAGCAGTTGCGTGCAACGGTGATGGATGCACTCGCGCATGAGTTTAAGACCCCGCTCACAGCGGTTCAGACTGCCAGTTCGGGCTTGCTTGAGCTTGGGGGATTGACGGAAACACAAAGCGACCTGGTGATGCTGATCGACGGGGAAGCTGTTCGACTGAACAAATTGTGCACACAGCTTCTGAAAGCAGCTAAGCTTGAAACGAAGCAGGTGGGTCTTGAAACATCCGACGTGAAGGTGCTTGATTTAGTGCACGAGGTATTGGCCGGCCATCCGGCGGAAGCGGGAAGGAACAGTATTCAGGTTTCGGTGGAGGACCCATTGTTGACTGTGCGCGCGGATCGCGAATTGCTCGCAATGATTCTGGCGCAGTACATTGACAATGCGCGGAAGTATTCCGCGGCGGGAACACTGATCACAATTGCCGCTCAAGCGAGCCGTAACGATGTCCTCATTTCCGTACATAACTTCGGATCGGTAATTCGGATCGAAGACAGGGAAAGAATATTCGAGCGCTTTTACCGGTCACCAGAGTTAAGAGATACTGTTCCCGGTACCGGCATCGGACTCTCTGTAGTAAGGAAGGCGGCTGAAGCTCATCATGGACATGTGTGGGTGATTAGCGACGGCCAGGAGGGAACGACATTTTTCCTTTCCCTTCCGATAAGCGCAAGGAGGACACTTTGACTACGGAGCAGCCTGATTCAGGACAGGGCACCATCCTTGTTGTAGACGACGACAGTGCCACACGGCGCGCACTGCGTGTGACATTGTCTGGCCTGGGCTTCACTGTTGTGGAAGCGGCTCGCGGCGAAGAAGCGCTATCGCTGGTTCGCGTGATGTGGTTCGATGCGGTGCTGCTGGACGTGGATATGCCGGGGATGGGCGGAGTAGAGGCTTGCCGCAGTATCCGGCATGCGGTGGCGCGTTTGCCTATCCTGATGTTGACAGTAATGGATAGTGAAGATGACAAGGTGCTGGCGTTGGATGCCGGAGCAGACGACTACATCACGAAGCCATTTCAAGTGCGGGAACTGACGGCGCGACTGCGCTCGGCAGTACGCAGAAGGAATGCTCAGGATGCCAACCGGGACGCGCCGATTCGCCATGGTCAACTCGAGCTGGACCCGGTGAAATACCGTGTGCTGAAGAGTGGACGCGCAATCCATCTGACACCAAAGGAATTCGAGGTTCTGCATTATCTGATGATGCACGCTGGCGAGCCTATTCCACACGCGCGCCTTCTTAAGTCTGTATGGGGACCAGAGTATGGAAACGAACTAGAGTACCTCAGAACATTTATCCGTCAGTTGCGCAAGAAAATCGAGGACGATCCGCGAGCTCCGCGGTACTTGTTGACTGATGCATATGTCGGCTACCGATTCAACGAACAGGTGACAGAGCCTTAGGATACTTCTGTAAAAACCTCACCAACCGCTCGGGCTATCCGCGTTCAAATCTCATTATTCTTAGGTCAGTTATCACAGGCCTTCCGCAGTTACCCTATGGGTCGTACGGCTAAGTCGGCCTGCACGCCCTAGGAGTACCGTTCGCCCATCTAGCGTAGAATTGCTGAGAATCCGTTTTCAAAATGGAGATCCCAAATATACGACCCTTAGTTGAGGGTCTGAGCGATTCAATGGCGAAATGTAATGTAAGCGGTTTCCGGGGACTGTTGCTTTCGGTACTTGTTTTCTCGACGGTCGGAGCATGGGCTCAGACGACGGTTCAGCCCGCGTGGCAGGGGGTTCTGCGCAACCCCGCCGGCGCGCCAATCCCCGACGCCAGGATACGGCTTGCTTCCTCCACAGCAAAGGCTGAAGCGGTTAGCAAAGCCGATGGCCAGTTTCGGCTGCCCGCTCTGCCCGCTGGGCAATATCGGCTTGTAGTTGAATCAAAAGGCCGCAAGTTTGATTATCCGCAGCCCATTGACCTGAATGCAGCGGCGTCTGAGGTTTTGCTCACACTCTCCAATCGCGGTGAACTGACAGTGGCCGCTCTCAAGAGCCAGGCCGCCACCGGTGGAGAGGAGCTTTCAAGCCAGGCGGTCAGCGAACTGCCGCTCAACAAGCGCGACTTCAGCTCCTTACTCCTGCTTGCCGCCGGGACCATGACCGACGCCAACGGCGCCACCAACTTTACCGCGCAATTTGCCATCAATGGACAGCGCGGTGTGGAAGCAACCTTCGCAATGGACGGCGCCGACATCAGCGATCCCGAGATGGGCGGCTCAACCTTTTCCAACTTCAACGTGGACGCGGTGGAAGGCATAGACTCCAGTTCCGGCTGGATGCCTGCGGAGATCGGTCGCGGCGCGGCCGGCTTTACGAATATTCGCACCCGCTCCGGCTCCAGCGGCTTTCATGGTTCCGTCTTCGAGTTCGTCCGCAACTCCGCCTTTGATGCGCGCAATTATTTTGACCATCCTACGCCCGCCTATCCCGGCCGCATCCCGCCTTTCCGGCGCAACGAGTTTGGCTTCACCAACGGCGGGCCGGTCTATCTGCCTCGCGTGTTCGACGGCCGCAAGGGGACTTTCTACTTCTTTGAGTACCAGGGTTTCCGGCAAGTGCTGGGCACCACGCAGGTAATGCCGGTGCCTACGACGGCGCAGCGTGGCACAATCGGAAACACCTGCGGAATTACCAACTTTACTCCTGTGCCGAACACGGCCTACGCCTGCGACACAGTCAACTTTCCCGATCCGAACGACCCTACAAAAACGATCCCGGACACGCTGGCCGTGCCCGTCGATTCTGGCATCGCTGCGATTCTGGCGCGTTATCCGTCGCCGAACAATCTCACGGGACCGTTTGCCGCAAACACGTATGCGACTGCATCAAAGGTCGCCACAGATGCTGATCAGTTCGAGGTCCGGCTGGATCATAAGATCTCAGCGAAGGATCGCTTCTTTGCGCGCCTCAACTATGACAACCTGACCGGTCCTACCACGAATCCCGATCAGACAGCTGTCGACCCCTCCTTCGGCGTCGAATACATTGACCGCCAGCGCAACGTCGTAGGCACGTGGACACATACGGCCACACCGCGTCTATCATTTGAATCGTCGATCAGCATTACGCGCTCCACGCCGGGCTTTCCCACGCCCAACCATACCGACCCCGCGGTTAAATTCAACGATGGATTATTCGAGGCCTTCAACTCCGCCGGCGGCTCCGTGATGCAGGCCTACGGCAATCTCTTCCAGGGGCGCGAAAACGTGGCATACGTGACAGCGAAGCACGCCTTCAAGTTCGGTGCGGAATTTCGCGGCAATCGCGACACCACCTACTTCGGCATCAGCCCGAACGGCGAATATGACTTTGGCGGTGGAACAGCGTATGCGACTAAAGCGATTTCTTCGCTGAGCGGCACGCACAACATCCCGCTCAACGGTCCGCTGCCCGATACTCTCTCCGGCTTTCTTTCAGGCAGTTCGTTTGCGTACACGGTTGGTCTGGCGCCGCAGTTCATCTCCGGTGGTCAGCACATGGGTCCCGCAGCCATCAGCCGCAACAACGTCAACGCATACTTTGAGGACACCTGGAAGCTGACTTCGAAGTTCACTCTGGACTATGGCATCCGATGGGAACTTTACACACCGATTACAGAGCGCGCCAAGCGCACATCATCGTTCCAGACGATCGACGGCGTGCAGCAGTTCGTGGTCAATCCGCAGCCAGGCTATCGCACAGATTGGAAGGCGTGGGCGCCGCGGGTGCAGGCGTCGTGGCAAGTGGCGAGCAACTTCTCAGTTCACGCGGGCGGCGCGGTGACCACCATTCCGCCCAATATCTGGCAGGTTGACTTGCTTACAGGCTCGACTCCGTTTGCCATTTATCCGCGCCTGGTTTCGGCTGGGGTCTTTCCCATTCATTACGGCTTCCAACTGACGCCCGCGCAACTGCCCATTGCCTACTCGTTGCAAGGGGCAAACATTATTGGCTCGGGGAATACCAAAGACATTCCCGCGAACACCATCATGGATGTGGATCGCTTCGAGAAGGATATGGCCGCGCTCACTCCGGGCGGCGTGGTGAGTGCGCTCAATCTTAGCGGCATCGATCCGTCATTCAGCAATGGCACTCTATACACCTGGACCCTCGGCCTCAAGCGCAAATTTGGCAATCTCACAGCCGATGCAGCCTATGTGGGTACCGCCGCGGAAAAGCTGCCCCGCTTCAGCTTCCCCAACGCATTTGCCGGAGCGAGCCCGGCTTTTGCGCCACATACCCAATTTGATAGCGCGGGCAACGTCATTGGCGGCTTCGGCGTGGAGAATTTGATCAAGAACGATTCGCATTCCACATACCATGCACTGCAAACCTCCCTTTCCGGCACAGTTGGGCATGGCGGCCCAGGCATTCAGGCCAGCTACACGTGGGGCAAGTCGATCGATACCACAAGCCAGGTAATCGGCGGCACTGGATCTACGGGCGCAGTTGCGTCCGGCTTTTCGCAGAATCCCTACGACACACATCCGGAAAAGGGGCCGTCGGCGTTCGACATCACCAACAGCTTCGGCCTCAGCCTGGCACAAGATCTGCATCTGGAAAGCGCGCAATTCCTTCATCCAGTGAGCCGCAAAGTGAGTTATGGCTGGGAACTGTTGAGCATCTCGAGCATCAGTTCCGGCGCACCGTTTACGGTCTTCAGCGGAATTCAGCAGACGGGCGCGGGCCTTGGGGGCGTGGATCGGCCTGACCAGATTGCAAAGCCGCATCTGTCTACCGCGCGGCAAGACCGTCAGGACTATTTCGGCGAAGGCGCTAACAATGCGGCCGAGTTCTTCTCCATCCCCATCCATCTCCCCGGCGGCACTGGACCTAATCAGGGCTTCTTCGGCACACTGGGCCGCAATAGCTTCCGTGGCCCCGCTTACTACGACTACGATTTCGCGCTCATCAAAGACACGCCCTTCGGCCGCCGCAAGAGCGGAGCCGAGCGAGTGGATTTGCAGTTTCGCTCAGAATTCTTCAACCTGTTCAACATTGTGAACATGGGGCTGCCGGCCAACATTCTCAACGGATCTGGCTTCGGAGAAATTTCGAAGGCTGCTGGCACTTCGCGCCAGATCCAGTTCTCGCTCAAGTTGATTTATTAGCCGTGTGATAACGGAGACAGGGTAGAATCTTCACAAATGCGGCGTCCTGTCGCCGGTTCCGAAGCATGCCTGATGAAACTCCAACCTCGAAGCTGAGCGCATGGATTGTTGTGGCCATGCTCGCGATGATTGCGGTCCCGGCGGGCATCACTCTTCACGCCGTACGTGTTGCCGCAGTCACAGAAATCCCCAGTTCAAACCCCACGCCATATGGCTATAGTTGGAGCCTGCTGTTGTTTGTGGTTCCGATTGTCGTAATCGGTTGGTGGTTTCTTCCCAACGAAAGTGTGCGGATTCCGCGCCGTGCCTTCTGGCGGACGCTATGGATTCTGGTGCCCATCGGGTGCGGTCTCGACTTCTTCTTTGCCAATCGCTTTTTTGTCTATCCCAACGCCGGAGCAACGGTAAGGATTGGCGCGCCCGCCATTGGCGGCAATGTTCCCGTTGAGGAATATGTCTTCTACTTCACTGGGTTCCTCGCAATCCTTCTGATCGATGTGTGGCTGGGTGAATACTGGCTGGCGGCCTACAATGTGCGAGACTACGCCGGTGAAGCCGGACGGATTCCCCGCTTGCTCAAGTTTCACCCGGCCTCGCTGCTGGTAGGGCTCGCGTTGATCGCGGCGGCCATTCTGTATAAGAAGCTGCACTCACCGTTCCCTGAGGGTTTCCCAGCTTACTTCACCGTTCTGGTGATTGGTGGCATGGTTCCTTCGGCCAGCCTTTTCCCTACCGTACGGCGGTTCATCAATTGGCGGGCTTTCAGTTTGACCATCTTCGTGCTCCTGCTAATCAGCATGTTCTGGGAGGCGACACTTGCAGTGCCCTATGGCTGGTGGGGATACCAACAGCGAGAGATGATGGGCCTGTTTATAGGCGCGTGGGCAGGATTGCCGCTTGAGGCGGTCGTGGTGTGGATCGCAGTCACCTACGGGACTGTGATCGTTTATGAAACGATGAAGGTCTGGCAGGCCTCGGGCAAGGCCGCCCGACATGCGTTTTTTGGAATCGCAAATACCGAGGCTCATCGAGACGCGAACCATCCTCTCAAATCCCGATAAGATCAAAATTCCGCCACATTGCGCCGCAGTTCCCGCTCGCGCAGCCATGTGAAGATGACAGGGGTCACAATCAAAACGTGAAGTAGCGAACTGACCATGCCTCCCAGAACCGGTGCGGCCAGCGGTTTCATAAACTCTGCGCCGGTGCGCGTGGACCAAAGCAGCGGCAAAAGGCCGGCAACCACAGTAGCCACGGTCATCACCTTCGGACGGAGCCGCAAGAGAGCTCCCTCAATCACAGCCGCGTGCAAGCCTTCGCGCGTAAGGCGGCCATCGGCGGCCGTGCGCCGGTTAACAGCATCTTCCAGGTAAATCACCATCACCACCGCCGTCTGCACCGCTGTTCCAAACAGTGCGATGAAGCCCACCCACACGGCAACTGAAAAATTCAGTCCCAGCAATTTGACGAGAAATATTCCGCCGCTCAGCGCGAACGGCACGGCCAGCAGCACATGCGCTGCTTCTTTCATGGAGCCATAGGTGCGATAGAGCAGGACGAATATCACCAGCAATACAATCGGAATCACCATCTCCAGGCGCTTGCGCGCGCTGATCTGATTTTCATATTGGCCGCTCCACTCGACGTAATACCCCGGCGGCATTTTCACCTGCTGGGCTACAGTTCTTTGTGCCTGTTCAACGAATCCTCCCACGTCGCGGCCCCGCACATTCAGCAACACTGAGCCCCGCAGAAGCCCGTTCTCGCTGCTGATCATGGATGGCCCCATTGTTGTCTTGATGTTCACGACTTTGCTCAGCGGCACTTCCGCGCCGTTGCTTCCTGCCACCAGCACCTCGCCAAGCTGTTCAGGGTTTTCGCGGAAATCGCGCGCATAACGAACGCGCACCGGGAAACGCTGCCTTCCCTCGATGGTTGTTGTCAGGTCCTTCCCGCCAATCGCCGTCTCTATTGCGTCCTCCACATCGCCGACATTCAGGCCGTACCTGTCCGCGGCCGCGCGATCAACGGTCATCTCCAGATACGGCGCTCCGGTCGTTCGTTCAGCGTAGAGATCCACTGCGCCGGGAACCTGGGCGACTACCTGCTTGATCTCTTCCGACTTCTGTTCAATCACGCGCAGATCGGGTCCGAAGACCTTGATGCCGATCTGTGTGCGAATGCCGGTTGAAAGCATGTCGATCCGGTTGCGAATCGGCTGCGTCCAGATGTTGGTCACGCCCGGTATCTGCAACTTCTCGTCGAGCCGCGCCAGAATCGCATCCTTGGTCAAGCCCTTCTGCCATTGCTCTCGCGGCTTGAAGGTGATGGTCGTTTCGCTCATGTTCACGGGCGCGGGATCAGTCGATGTATCGGCTCGGCCCACTTTCCCCACCACCATGGCTACTGCAGGGTCCGCAGCGATGATCTCGTCCTGTTGGCGAAGCAGCTTTGTGGCCTCGGTGAGCGAAATGCGCGGATCGGTAATCGGCATGAAGAGCGCCGTCTCTTCGTCCAGCGGCGGCATGAACTCCGAGCCGATGGTAGTCGCCGTATAAACAGCCGCACAGAATAGTGCCAACGCAGCGGCGAGAGTAATCGCCCTGTGCCGCAGCGCCCACTTGAGCACCGGCTTGTAGATGGCCCGCAGCACGCGCATCACTGGGTTCTCGTCTTCGCGATGCAGCTTTCCGCGAATCAGAAACGTGCACAGTACGGGCACAAGCGTAATCGCCAAAATTGTCGAACAGGCCATGGCAAACGTCTTGGTGAAGGCCAGCGGATGAAACATCTTGCCTTCCATGCCGGTGAGCGCAAACACCGGGACAAAAGCCAGAATGATGATAACCATGGCAAACGAAATCGGCCGGCCCACAAGTTTCGCCGCGCTGAGCGTGATCTCCCAGATGTGTTCGCGATAGTGCCCGTGTTCCTCTTCATATTTTTCTGCCTGGCGAATCACGTTTTCGGTCATCACAATTCCGGCGTCTACCAGCACGCCGATGGCGATGGCGATTCCGCCCAGCGACATGATGTTCGATGAAATGCCCACGCCCTTCATGAGCAGGAACGCGCCGAGCACCGCGAGGGGCAACGGGATAGTGACCACCAGTATGCTGCGAAAGTGCCACAGAAACAGCACGTGCGCCAGCGTGACCAGAATCAGTTCCTCAATCAATGCATGGCGCAGCGTGCCCACTGCATGATCGATGAGAATGCCGCGGTCATAGAATGGAACAATTTTCACGCCTGCCGGAAGGCCCGGTTGAATCTCGTCGATCTTACTCTTGACTGCCGCAATCACTTCCCGCGCGTTGGCGCCATAGCGGATCACGACCACTCCGCCCACTGCTTCCTTTCCGTCTTTGTCGAGAACGCCGCGCCGAAATTCCGGGCCAAGCTGCACGCTGGCAACATTGCCCACCGTTACAGGCGTGCCGTTATATGCTCCCAGGGAAATATCGTCAATGTCCTTCAAGCCGCGAATCAGGCCGATGCCGCGCACCATCTCCTCGGTGTCGCCAACCTCCATCACTTTGGCGCCAACATTGTTGTTGCTCCGCTCCACTGCGGAAATCACATCCTTGAGCGCGACGTTGTAAGCGCGTAGTTTGATCGGATCCAAATCGATCTGGTACTGCTTTTCGAACCCTCCCACGCTGGCTACTTCAGCCACACCAGGCACGGAATTCAACTGATACTTAACGAACCATTCTTGAATGGAATGAAGCGTGCCGCTGTCGTACGGACCCTCGACCGTGTACCAGAAAACCTGCCCCACTCCTGTCGCATCCGGCCCCATCATCGGCGTCACCCCGGCTGGCAGAAAACTGCCCGCCAGGCTCAACCGTTCCAACACGCGCGTGCGCGCGAAATAGATGTCCACCGAATCTTCGAAGATCACGTTCACCATCGAGAAGCCGAACGCGGAAGCCGAGCGAACCGTGCGCACATGCGGCAGCCCTTGCAGGTTCACAGTCAGCGGATAAGTAATCTGGTCTTCCACTTCCTGCGGACTGCGTCCCTGCCACTCGGTAAACACAATCACCTGGTTTTCGCTCAAGTCGGGGATTGCGTCGATGGGAGTGTGCAGCATTGCCCAATATCCCCACACCGCAAGCACGGCATAGACCGCCAGAATCAGCCAGCGGTTTCTCATCGAAAATTCGATAATGCGGTTGATCATGGCGTCTTCTACCTCGCGTTCAAGTGTGTGTGGTACGAAGCAATTACGCTGCCGTTCTTGCGCGCCTCGACCAGCACGTTCCACGTTCCGGCCATCGGCGCATGCCCTTTGCCCATGTACATCTGGTGCTCGGCCATCCACGGAAGATCAAAGAAGTTTCTCATCTCCGCCATGCCCATCGCCGGCATCGCCGGCATAATGAGCGAAACCGTTACACGCGCATCGGGGATCGGTTTTTCGTTGGCATCGGTCAGCTTCACGTGGAAAAGATTATCCGCGCCTGCTTTCAGTGGTTCGGAGTCCGAATGGAAATCGATCTTCGCCGCCGGCGTCTCCGTGTTCTTGCCGGCAGCGGATGAGGAAGCTTGTTGGCCTGCGCCGAACTCTTTCGATCCGCCGTAGAGACCCGACATGCCCGAACTCAAACTCGCTTGCGAATCGATCAAGAAGTTTCCATTGAGCACCACCTTGTCACCCATCGTCAGTCCGCTGGTAATCGGGTACAAATCTTCATTGGGCGCGCCCACCTGAACCTCCCGCGCTTCGAAGACGCCGTTTGGCCTGGCCAGATACACAATCTTGCGCGTGCCTGTATCGAGCACCGCGGAGCGTGGAACCACGATGGTCGTCGCCGCCGCGCGGCTCACAAAGGTGGCGTTCACAAACATTCCCGGCAACAACCTCATCCCCGGATTTGCGACATGCACATGCACGGGTACAGTGCGCGTCTGCGGATTCGCGGAGGGCTGAATAAAGTCCACATGCCCATGTAGTGTTCGCCCCGGCAGCGCTTCCGCTGTGATTTCCACTTCCTGCCCGGCGTGAATCTGCGGCAACTGTTCTTCATACACATCGGCCATCACCCAAACCTCGCTGAGATCGGCTAGCGTGAACAGCGTGTCGCCGGCGTTCACATATTGCCCCTGCGTCACCTTGCGCTCCACAACCGTCCCGCCCGCATATGCATAAATTGTCACGTGCGGGATGCCGCTTGTTTCCGGCGCATTGATCTGTTTAGCTGAAATGCCCCATAGCTCCAGCTTGTGCTCGCTGGCTTCGATCAGTGCGTCGGCCTGCTGGCGCGCATAAGCATCGTCCGATTGATGCAATTGCTTGCTGTTGTCCGCGGCCAGGCGATATTCCTCAACAGCCGTCGCGACTTCCGGACTATATAAATCTGCTACTGCCTGGCCGCGCCGCACGTGTTCGCCGGTGAACTGCACATAGAGCTTGTCCACACGGCCGCCGATGCGCGCGCTCACCGCGGCAAGTTGCGCCTCGGGCTGCGCCACTCTGCCAAAAGCGGCGATGTCTGTCTTCAGCGATACGGCGCGAACTTCGGCAATCTGCACTCCCGCGGCGGTGATCTCAGCGGGAGTCAGTTCAACAATTGTGCCCGGCGTCGTCCCCGAGTTTTGGGCCACGCCGGCCTCTGACTGTGCACCTGCGTTGGATCGCGCAGCAGGCAACGACGGTTCGGCCGCAAACGTATGCGTTCCTCGAACAGCGAACAATCCGACAACCAGCGCGGCAGCCAGCACTCCAGCCCCAGCGCCCCACAAAATCAACTTCGCTTCTCTTGTAGTCATTTGCTTGTCCTCTCTGTTCCGGGAAGTTGCGTACCGATAGCGCGTTCCAATCCTGCGACACCGGCATCTGCGGCCGACAATGCTTTGTAATAAGCGATCTGAATCTCCAGCAAAAGGTTCTGGCTTTCGATCAGCGTCTGAAACTCTGCGCGATTGTTCTGGTAAGCAGCGGTTGAAGCCTTGAACGCGGTCTCGGCCTGCGGCAGCAGCGTGTCCCGATACACCTTCACTCGCTTCTCCGCGGCCAGCGTTTCAATCTGCGCTTGCCGCACCTCGAGGAACACGGCAGACGCTTTCGCATCGAGTTCAGCTTGCGTCACTTCAGTTGCCGCATCGGCTTGTTTCGCTTCGCCGTCATGGCGATTGCGATTCAGCCAGGGAAGGTTCATCGTCATCTCCGCCATATACGCGTTGCGCGACGAAGAGCCGGTCGGCATCACCATATAGCCCGCGGCTGCCGTGAAATCAGGCTTCATCGCCAGCCGCGTCAACTGTCCCTGATCACGTGATTTCGTCAGCAGCTTGCGCTGCGCCGCAAGTTCCGGCCGGTGTTCGATTGCCAGCCGCTCCAGTTCTTCAATCTGCGGCAGCTCCGCTTGGCTTGCGTAGTCGCCTGTAATCTCCACTGGCTTGTCCTGAGATTGTCCCATCAGCGTATTCAAACGCGCACGCGCGTTGTCCCGCTCTTCTTCAAGTTCAATGAGGTGTTCGTTCAGCCGGGTCAGCGCCATCTGCGCGCGCAGCACATCCGCCTCGGGAACCTTGCCCGTGGTGTATTGCGCAAGCACCGCGGCCAGAGCCTCTTTCAGCAGCGCCGTCTGCCGGTCATGCACCTTCATTTCATCCGCGTTGCGCTTCAGATCAGCACACACTTCGCGCACGTCCGCCGAAACTTCCTGCCGCAGCGATTCCAACTCGCTCGATGCCACTTCCACATCGTCGCCTGCGATCCTGGCTCGCGCGTCCCGTTTCTCTTTGCTCAGAAAAGTTTGTTGCACGCTGAACATGAGCTGCGCCTGGTTCAAATCCCACGGCTGGCGCAGCGGCGTATCCCAGTCCCGCACCATAAACATCGGATCGTCGAGGCTGCGCGCGGTTGTGGTTTTGAGTTGAGCCAGCGAAAGTCGCCGCACAGACGCGCGGATTTCAGGGTTGGCCTCAAGGGCTTCCGCGACTGCCTCATCCACAGACAGAGTTCGAGCAGCCGGCGCCGAGACGGCAGGCGGCTCAGTCTGCCCCAGGCAGATTACTGACGCCGCTAAGATAAGCGGCGCTACAACATGAATTGGTTTCACTCTTCAACTCCGCAAGTTCGGGCAAAGGAGATACTTCAGGGCGCAAAAATGCGCACCCCTGCTAATCACGGCGGAAGTGAAGTTTTAGATTCTTAAGTGGAATGAGCCCGAAGGCGGAGAGAGCGGAGGAGCCACTGCAAGCGCTGCGAATTCGCCCATTGCGGAAGATTCGCTCACGGCGATGAACGCGTACGCCACAGCTACCGGTGCAGGACCGGGTAGAACCGGTGTGATCACGACTGCGGTCAGAGGGACGCTACTGGCGCAGCAATTCGTCCGGACCGATTGGTTGCAGCCTGATTTATGCATGCAGCAACTGTGTGCAGTCTTATGAGTCTGTTGCAGGCAAATCCCCGAAGGCGCAACCAGTGTCCCCATCAATATGATGGCTACCGCCGCGCGCTGGAAGACGCCTCTCAACATGTGCTGATTCTACCACTGAAACTGTATTTTTCAGTGATATAAATCACCATTCTCAGCGACGATCCTGATCGGAGAATACAGATTCTGAGAAAATCAGGAACTTCCTTAGAACCTGTCTAAAAAGTCAGGCTTTGTGTCAGGGCACGACTTCACCGGGGTCCCCATCGACAGGTCTTCGTCGATGGGGTGGGGCTTCAGTCGTGCCGAAAATACCTCAAAATCAGCGCGGCCTTTAGGCCCTGAGGAGCGTCTTCCCTCGCTTGCGGAATGCTCAGTCGATTCGTCAGACACTGCTTTAGCCCCTGAGGCAAACTAGATCCACATGACTCGCTTCCGCAAATCCGGGCAATTGCCAACGCTCTCTGCCGGGTGGAATACTTGAGCCGGAGTCGACCGGAGTCTTCGCGTTATGACGACCATTTCCCTGGCGTTTCCCCACGCCGCGCCTTATCTGATCGAGCAGGATTACGCCTCTTACACCGACGAGCAGCACGCGGTGTGGGCCGAGCTGGCGCGCCGCCGCATGGACCAGCTTGAGCAACATGCCGCGCGAGAGTACCTCGAAGGCTTTGAGCTTCTCGGCCTTTCGCGCAATCGGCTGCCCCACTTGCGTGCGATTTCGGAACTGCTGGAGCCGCGCACCGGATGGAACACAACGGCAGTCAGCGGCTTCATGCCCGGCCCAGCCTTTTTTGAAATGCTGGCCGCGCGCCGCTTTCCCACCACCACATGGCTGCGCCGCCGCGACGCGCTCGAATACACCCCGGAGCCGGATATCTTTCACGATGTCTTCGGCCATGTGCCCATGCACGCTCATCCGGTCTTCGCGGATTTTCTCGCGCACTATGGTCAGCTCTGCGCGCGCATTCGCGACGAGGCCATTCTCGAACTCATCGGCCGCGTCTTCTGGTATACGGTCGAATTCGGCCTCATCCGCCAGGAGGGCCGCGTGAAGGTTTACGGCAGCGGACTTATCAGCTCCAACGGCGAATGTACGAACGTACTCAACGGAGGTTGCGAGGTGCACCGCTTTGAGCTCGATGAGGTCCTGCGCACGCCGGTCAAAGTAGACGAGATGCATAAGCTGCTCTTCGCTATCGAGAGCTTCGATGAAGCCTACGACGCGATGCACACGCTCGAAGCCCGCATCAACAAAGGCGTTCCGCTGACAAATTAGCGAATCATCGTTCTCACACAAATTTGGGTGCCCCAGGTCCGGACTTTCGGACCTGGGAGTCACCAACTCAAAGTCTTGGAAAGAGCACGAATCACGCTCGCCGGCTGCCACATCCTTTTCGCGCTCTTTGCGGAAAGGGTGGGAGTCAGCAGCGTTCGACAGCCATCGCCACAGCGTTGCCGCCGCCCAGGCACAGCGCGGCAATGCCCCTCTTCTTGCCCAGCCGCTTCATCGCGTACAGCAGCGTCGTCAGCACGCGCGCTCCGCTGGCGCCGATGGGGTGACCGATTGCCACCGCTCCGCCCTGCACATTGACCTTCGCCGGTTCGAGCCCCAGGTCGCGATTCACGGCCAGCGCCTGCACGCTGAAGGCCTCATTCAGCTCAAACAAATCCACGCTGTCCAACGGCCAACCGGCCTTTGCCGCAGCCTTGCGCACGGCTTCAATAGGAGCCAGGCCAAACCACTCCGGCGCGCCGCCGCTGGTGGCCTGCGCGCGAATCAAAGCTAGCGGCGCGATGCCCAGTCTTGCGGCCCGCTCGGCACTTGTGACCACCAAAGCGGCGGCTCCGTCGCTCACTCCCGGCGAGTTGCCGGCGGTCACTGTGCCTTCCGGCTGAAAAGCCGGCTTGAGCCGCGAAAGAATCTCTACAGTAGTCTCAGGCCTGACCGACTCATCCGCATCGAAGAGCCGCGGTTCTGCTCCCTTTTTGGCCGCCGGAATCTCGACGGGTAGAATTTCATCCCGGAAGAAGCCGTTTGCCGTGGCCGAAGCTGCGCGGCGGTGCGATTCAGCCGCGAAAGCGTCCTGCTCCTCGCGGCTGATGCCGTATTTGGCCGCGATCTTCTCCGCGCCCACGCCCATGTGGAAGTTGTTGTAGGCTTCCCATAGGCCGTCCAGAATCATCGAGTCCACCAGCGCGCCGTTGCCCATTCGGTAGCCGCTACGTGCCTGGGGCAGCAGATAGGGCGCATTGGTCATCGACTCCATGCCGCCCGCCACAACCATCTCGGCGTTTTCCGTTTGAATGGCCTGAGCGGCCAGCGCCACGGCCTTCAGGCTCGATCCGCAGACCTTGTTGATAGTGAGCGCGGCTACCTGGTTGGACAAGCCGCCGTAGATTGCTGCCTGGCGCGCAGGAGCCTGGCCGAGGCCGGCCTGCAAAACGCAACCCATGATGCACTCATCCACAGTGTCCGGCTCAACGCCCGCCCGGTGCACCGCTTCACGCACCACGAGTGCTCCCAACTGTGGCGAGGAAAAAGGCTGGAGCGAGCCCTGGAATCGGCCCACCGGAATACGCACCGCTGAAATGATTGCAACGTCTCTCATCTGAATAGTTCCGCTCGGGAGGAATCCGGCGACGCCACCATGAGGGGCAAGGACGCGCAGGGCCTGACTGCAGCACTGATCATCCTATTGCATCCACTGTATCGAGCGCCATGCGTGCGCGGCGACGGGTTGCCGCCCACGCCGCGACCCGTCAATTGCTAAAGAAGGTGAGGTAAATCAGCACGCACAAAGCGGCGGATGCTATCAGAAGCATCGCAATTACCACCTTGAGCGCGATGTAGTTTTCCTTTGGTGGCAGCAAAGCAGTGATGTCTGGAGGCGCTATCAGCCGCGCTAGCTCGATCCCGATGTTGTCGTGACCGCCAGCCGCCAATGCCTGCTCCAGCAGATTGTGGGCAACGGTTTCCAATGTGAAACCCGGAGTCTCCACCACTTTTTGAATCTCCCGTTCCGGGACAAATCCCCAAAGGCCGTCGGAACAGAGCAGCAGCGTATCGCCCACGGCGAGAGGATGCTGCTCGACATCGATCTCAATTTCGGGCTCATGGCCCAGGCTGCGGCTAAGCACCTGAGCATCGGGATGGCGCTGAGCTTCTTCCGTGCTAATCAGAGCGCGGTTGATCATGTCTTGCGCGGCGGAGTGGTCGGTGGTGAGGCGGTGCAACCGGCCGGCGCGCACTAGATATGCGCGGCTATCGCCGATATGGCCGATCCACGCATGGGTTGAGTCCGTCCCTTCTTGCAGCACAGCCACCACCACCGTGGAGCCCATGTTTTGATTTGGCGCGCCCGGCGTCTTGGCAGCCGCAAAAATCTTCTCGTTGGCGCGCGCCGCCGCTGCGCGAATGGCGTTGCCCACCGGGAACTCGCGCGGCAGTGCCGCCAGATGTGCGTAAAAATGCTCCACTGCCATCCGGGATGCGGTGGCGCCACCAGGAAATCCGCCAACACCGCCGGCCACAATCATCAGTTCGCCCATGGCGATCTGGACATGGAGAACTGAATCCTGATTCTCTTCACGCAGGGTGCCGCGGTCACATTCCTCGGCAAAAAGGATAGATGGTTGCTTAGAGCCCGGTCGTTCGCTCATGCCTTAACCTCATACAGGGGACAGTACCTTCGTTCTACAGCTAGCCGCAAAACCGTGCAAAAACCATACAAGCTTCCTGTGGAAAAACCCTCCCCATTACCTCAGTGGAAAGGCCTCCCGCAGCTGGCAGCGCCTGGTTCATGCCAATCGTTGATCAAGCCTAATCTCGCGGTTCGCAAGCCCCGCTCGCTGGATTTTAAGCTACGCCTTGCTCTCCGGCCAGCTGGCTTGACTCATTTGGGCGCGTAAAATCAGCAACCACAATGAGCAACCACACTGTATCACGGAATCTTCACTCATGTAAGGCACTTCTTTCTATCTCGCGAGGCGCATGTGCACTTCAGGCCGATGGCCAGATGCGATAATCTTGTTTACAATAATCTCTCTCCCCGCACCAGGTGAACCTATTGATTGTCGAAATTGAAAAATTGACCAAGGTTTACTTGACCAAGCAGCGTGTAGTGGCCCTAGATGGCATTGATCTGGAGCTGAAGCAGGGCGAGATCTTCGGATTGCTGGGGCCAAACGGAGCCGGCAAGACGACCACCATTTCAATTGCCACCACCCGAGCGCTGCCCACCAGCGGAACCGTCCGCATCAAGGGCATTGACGTGGTCAAGCACCCGGCCCATGCGCGACGGCTCATTGGAGTTGTTCCCCAGTTCAATACGCTCGACCGCTCGCTGACTGTCTTCGAGAATCTTTACTTCCACTGCCGTTACTTTGGTTTCTCACATGCGCACTCCAAATCCCGGTCTCTTGAATTACTGACCCAGTTCATGCTTACAGAGCGCAAAGACGCGTACCCGCCGCAGTTATCCGGCGGCCTGGCGCAGCGCGTACAGATTGCCCGCGCCATTGCGCATCGGCCCACCGTCTTGTTTTTGGACGAGCCGAGCGCAGGCCTTGACCCGCAAAGCCGCATGGCCATGTGGTCGGCGGTTGAAGGACTTCGGACCGAAGGCATCACGGTGCTGTTAACCACGCATTACATGGAAGAAGCCAACTCGCTCAGCGATCGGCTGGCCATTATCGACTACGGCCACGTGCTGGCTCTCGGATCGCCGGAAAAGCTGAAATCCACCCTCGGCGCGCACACCATCTTCGATTTGAAACTGCGCTCGCAGGAAGGTCTGGAGCCGCTGGTGGCCAAATTAAGGGCGCGCGACGATGTGACCAGCGCAGAAGTTACCTCCGAAGGATTGCGCGTGATTGCTGCCGGCTCCGACGGCTTGTTGCCGGATCTGGTTCAAGCCGCCGCAGGCCACGGCCTGCGCGACCTTCAGATTACTGAGCCCAGCCTGGAGACTGTCTTCATCCAGCTCACCGGGAGGGACCTGCGTGAATAACCTTCGCCTGAAAATCCAGAAAATCCTGAAAGAGATTCTGGCGATGTACCTTCAGGATGTGGAAGCGCTGACTCGACATGTGGACCACCGCATTTCGGGCAATCCAGAATCAATCGCCCTTGAAGCCGGTATCTTTTTCAAGGCTTTTGGCGGGCTGTTTTTGCGCGATCTGCGCGTGCTCACGCGGGAGTTTCTGCCATTTGTGCTGCGCGTAGGAATGCAGCCTCTGCTCTTCCTTTTCGTCTTCACCTTCATCCTGCCGCGTATGAGCAGCGGCAATCCGATGGCAGTGGCCGGTGGCGCAGACTTCGGCACCATCCTGCTACCAGGCTTAATGGCCGTGGCCATCATGTTCTCCGGCATCGCCGGCGTGGCCCTACCTCTCTCGAGCGAATTCGGCATCACCCGCGAAATTGACGATCGCGTGATGTGTCCGGTGCCGCTGTGGGCCGTGGCGCTGGAAAAGGTCTGCTTCAGCGCCATGCAGAGCATCATCGCCGCGCTGCTGGTCATTCCCATGGCCCGCTACATTCCGGCCACGCCGGTGCGGGCAGACGTGCACCACTGGTTCCTGCTTGCGCTCGTTTTGGTGCTGGCGAGTTTGCTCGCAGGTGCGCTCGGCCTGGTCATCGGCTCAACCGTGAATCCCAAGCAGATCGGCCTGGTCTTCTCCATTATTGTGGTGCCGATTACGTTTTTAGGATGCGTCTACTACCCGTGGGCAGGACTCGACAAAATTCGCTGGCTGCAGGTGGCTTTGCTCTTCAATCCCATCGTCTACATCAGTGAAGGCCTTCGCGCCGCCGTCACTCCCTCCATCGCGCACATGCCCTGGTGGGCTATCCTGCTGGCGCTGGTTTTCTTCACTGCAGCGCTGGGCCGCTGGGGACTGCGCGGATTCATGGGAAGAGTGCTCTCGTAGATTCCATCCAGCACCCGGCGTCTTCTTGGATCAGGCCGCGGGAGGAATCTTTGCAGTCAGTTGAACGCCGAGAGCATTCATGACGGCGAGTGTTGTCTTCAGCGTGGGGTTTCCCTTTTCACTGAAGGAGCGGTAGAGCTGCTCGCGGGAGAGCCCCGTTTGGCCGGCAATCTGAGCCATGCCTTTTGCGCGGGCGACGACTCCTAAAGCGTGCGCAATGTAGCCGGCATCGTTGGTCTGAAAGGCTTCGGCCATAAATATCGCAATTGCTTCGTCAGATTCGAGATCTTCAGCCGGATCATAAGCAGTCAATCTATTAGTCATTTTCTTCGCTCCATTTGTCTGTAGTTTATAAACTACCACACTGTTAGATTCGCGCAAGTCGTTAGAATGTAAATAGTGGCTTTTCCCATGCGGTTCTCTTTCAGGAATCTCCCGATACTTCTGGCTCCGGGGCTGCTCCTAGCAGCCGGTTGCGGCGGTGTAATGGGTACGGCAAATTCTTCGAATGTAGGCTTTTCGGTCACGCCCGGCGTAAGTTCCATTGACACCAACTGCACCGGCTGCAATGCAACCGGCGCTAACGGCGTTCTGGTTCACCAGTTTGCAGCCACCCAGACAAGCGGCAGCCCAGCTGAGGTCACCTGGTCGGTCTCCGGCGGCGATGCCGTCAGCGGACCGGGCAGTATTAACGCAAACGGCCAATACACGCCGCCAAGCTATCTGACCGCAGACCGCGCAGAGGTGGTGGTGACCGCGACACAAGCCGCGAATCCAAGCCTTCGCACCAGTTCAGTTTTGACCGTCACGCCAGGATTCCTGCAACCGCTGACGCCGGAAAATGTTGCCCTCGGCGCAGGCGGAACGGTCGCTATAACAGGCTTTCTCGCCG
>Ga0181520_10004803_pt1 | contig 22209 bp, 18 predicted proteins | sample PEATcosm2014_Bin_29_FD_132451 | JGI IMG/M metagenome (GOLD analysis project Ga0181520, IMG submission 132451) | Peatland microbial communities from MTU Mesocosm Facility, Houghton, MI, USA - PEATcosm2014_Bin02_30_metaG | ecosystem: Environmental > Terrestrial > Soil > Wetlands > Peat | place...
AGGTGTCTTTGTTGGTGGCGTTCTTAATTGCCTCGATGTCGTTAAAAGGCACATTGATACAGCCGGCCGTTAAAGGCTGATAGGCGTCCTGATAATGCGCCTGCCCGGTAGCGGCGGTCATGGCCAGCGTCCGGCCGTGGAACGAATTGTAAGCGGTAATCGTGGTATAAGCTCCGTTGAGTTTGAGCTTGCCGTAGCGGCGGGCCAGTTTCACCGCGCCTTCGTTGGCTTCGGCGCCGCTATTGGCGAAAAACACGCGGTTGCAGCAGCTGATTTTCACCAGTAGTTCGGCTAGATGTAATTGTGGGATGTTACAGGATTGTGGGCCGCACTGCACCAGGATTTTCGATTGTTCGCTGAGGGCTTTGGTCATCACCGGATGGCTGTGCCCCAAGCAGCAGACCGCCCAGCCGCCGACCAAATCAAGATATTTCCGGCCGTTTTCATCCCAGAGATAGGAACCTTTGCCTTTGACGGGGAGAATCGTCCAGCGGACGGTATTAGTAAACAGGTATTTTTTTTCCATTTCCTGCCAGTTAGACATAATAATCAACCTCGTTATTATTAGATTTTAAATATTAACATAATATGGGAATGAGAGACAAACGACGGGATGAAATTCCGGGTCGTCTATAGCAATGCGAATGCATTTTAACACCATCCATGTTATATATTATTTTATTAACCAATACAATGACCATCTTATTGGCCTCACCCTCTGACTCCCTCTCCTCTACATTTTGCTTTTAAAGCAAAAGTATTTCGCCTGCGGGCTCAAGGAGAGGGATGAGATCCTTTAGAGGGGCCGTGCCTCTCTAACTCAAAGCCCCGTTTAAAAACTTAGTAATATTCCCCAATTTTGTTTTCTAATAACGCCGCTATACAGGCGGATTTTTCAAAAAGCAAACGAATACAAACAAAGAAAAACGAACGAAGATGAAAAATAAAGAAATTACCGCGGCGCAGCATCATCTGGCGCGGATAACTGTGCCGGCACGGTCGCTTTCAATCGCGGTGATTAAAGCATGGGGCTGGCGCCCATCAACGATGCAGGTGGTGGTTTTATTGGCGGCGGCCTGCAGGCAGGCGTTGAGTTTCGGAATCATCCCGCCGGAAGCCGTGCCGGAATCAATCAGTTCTTTAGCCTGGCGAACCGTGATGACATCAAGCAGCTTGCCTTCTTTATCGAGCACGCCGGTGACATCGGTTAAAAAGATCAGTTTTTCGGCGCCGAGCGCGGTCGCGATTTCACCGGCCAGCGGGTCGCCGTTAATGTTCAACATCAAAGGTGCGTCTGCGGGGCGGTCGAAGGTAAAATCCGTAATCGGGGAGATGACGGGGATGAAACCGGCTTTGAGCAGGGCCTCCAAAACGGAGGTGTCCACTTTCACTGCCCCCGCAACATAACCCAGTTCCGGGTTGGCGATGCGGCCCTGAATTAACCCGCCATCCACGCCGCTGATGCCGACCGCCCGTCCGCCGAGGTGGTTGATGGTGGCCACAATTTGCTTGTTGGCCAGTCCGCCGAGCACGGCCGCAACGATTTCCAACGCCGGTTTATCGGTAATCCTTTCACCGCGGACAAATTTGGTCTCGATGCCCTGTTTCTTGAGCCATTCGGTGACCATGCTGCCGCCGCCGTGAATTACTACCAGCGATTTACCTTTTTTCTGGAGAGCGACGATATCTTCCAGAATCGGGTCGCGCTTCCCGAAGGTTGCGCCGCCTATTTTGATGACAATTGATTTTTCCATAGCTCTTTTATTATAACACCGAGAGAAGGAAATCCTAATATCGAAACTCTAAATACTAAACAAATTCGAATTTCGAAATTATAATTTCCAATTTTAGTATTGTTTAGATTTTCGTATTTCGAATTTAGGGTTTAACCAATTAGGTTGTATATTCTGCATTAATCTTCACGTACTGCTCGGTCAAATCGCAGCCCCAGGCGGTGGCGCTGGCTGCGCCCATGTTCAAAACCAGGGTAATCTGCACTTCTTTTTGTTTCAGCATCGAGGAAGCTTTCACTTTGTCCAAAGGAACATGGGTACCTTGCTTAATTACCTGTATCTTTCCCACGAAAACGTCCAACTTGGATTCTTCTACCTGCGCGCCGCTTCTGCCCAGGGCAGCGGTGACGCGGCCCCAATTGGGGTCGTTGCCGTAGATTGCGGCTTTCAGCAGATTGGAACTGACAATGGTGCGGGCGGCCTGCCGCGCTTCTTTGAGGTTGGCGGCGCTTTTGACATTGACTTCAATCAGTTTGGTGGCGCCTTCGCCGTCCCGCGCAATTTCTTTCGCCAGGAAAATACAGACCTGGTTCATCGCTTTCTGGAAAATATCGGCCATGCCGCTTTTGCCGGTAATCAACTCATTTTTCGCCAGGCCGTTGGCCATGATTAAGAGCGTATCGCTGGGGCTGGTATCGCCGTCCACGGAAATCATATTAAAAGAAACAGCGGCCGCATCCTGCAGGGATTTCTTGAGATAAGCTGGCGTGATGCTGGCATCGGTGGTCAGAAAAGCGAGCATGGTAGCCATATTGGGGTGAATCATGCCGGAGCCTTTAGCCACTCCGCCGATGGTAAAAGTATTCGCACCGCTTCTAACGGTGACGGCCACTTCTTTCGGCCGGGTATCGGTAGTCATGATGGCACGTTCGAAATCATGTCCGCCGTCCGGTTTGACAACGAATTTTTTCATGCCGGCGCGGATAGCATCCATCGGCAACTGCACACCGATAACGCCGGTATTAGCAATCAGCACTTCGTCCGGCTTGGCGCCGATGACCCGGGCGGCCAGGGCGCTCATTTCGATTGCGTTGGCAAAACCCTGTTCGCCGGTGCTGGCATTGGCGCAGCCGCTGCTGGCGACAACGGCTTTAGCTTTGCCTTCCAGCACGCGTTTTTGACAGAGGATGACCGACGGCGATTTGATTTTGTTGTCGGTGAATAATCCGGCGACCTCACAAATCTCTTTCGAGCTGATAATGCCTAAATCCAGCCGGTTGTCTTTCTTTTTTCGGATATCGGCGGCGGCGGCCCCGGCCGTAAACCCCTGCGGTGAAGTAACTGTACCATTAGCGATTAAATCTATCTTTTCCATAATAGATAAATATATCACAGGTAGATTGGATGAGGCAAAAAAAGATATATTCATACCAATCCCATTATTAATTTTATGATTATTTTAATAATCTCTTTTTTTGTGACTACATAAAGTCAAATATGATATATTATCTATGCAGGAAATAAACAATGAAAAACAAAAAAGTAATGGCTGTAAAGGCCTTGAACGAAATCAGGGAAATGTTTAAAGCGTCCGGCATCACCGAAGCTGAATTACAAGCTTCAGGAAAAAAATACGACAGGAAATAGCGAAACAACCCTATTTTAAGAAATAAAGAACACCCTCATCTACGCTTCTCCTCTCAAGGGAGAAGGAAGGATTATATTACTCATTTGCTTTGATACAAATTTCGGAACTGTTGAATATTTAGATTAGTACTTAATTAACTGTTTTCTCGCCCCTTGGGGGAGAGAACAAAAGTGAGGGGTATCGGTTCCGTGAAAAAGCCAAAACCAATCGGCTTAGCAAGGAATCTTCGGCGCAAAGAATCAGATGCCGAGAGGAAACTTTGGTATAAATTGCGTTCGAGACAGTTTGAGAATTTAAAATTTCGTAGACAGCATCCTATCGGAAAATACATTGTTGATTTTGTCAGTCTAGAAACAAAGATTGTAGTTGAGGTGGATGGCGGCCAACACAATGAACCTGGCAATATGGAAAAAGATGAACAAAGAACAGCCTGGTTAGAGGATGAAGGCTATCATGTAATCAGGTTCTGGAACAATGATGTTTTACTTAATATTGACGGGGTTGGACTAAAAATATTGGAACTAATTGAGGTTCTTTCCTAAAGGTTTCACCCTCACCTAGCCTCTCCCCTCAAGGGAGAGGAAAGTCGCTTTTCTCATCCTTCCTGCTTTTCTAGTATAATAACCATATTATGCACGAAAATATTACGCCCATCCGCCAGCAATACCTCAGAATCAAGAAGAAATATCCGGAGACGATTGTCTTTTTCCGCCTCGGGGATTTTTACGAGACTTTCGACGAAGACGCCCGCATCGCTTCCCGCGAACTGGAGATTGTTTTAACCTCCCGCGAAATGGGGAAGGACAACAAAATCCCCCTGGCCGGCATCCCGTACCATGCCGTGGACAACTACCTGGCCAAGCTGATTAACCGCGGATACAAAGTCGCGATTTGCGAACAATTAACTAAACCAGGAGCCACTAAGGGCATTATCGACCGCGACGTCATCCGCGTGGTCACGCCGGGGACGGTCATCGAACCGCTGCTGCTGGATAGCAAAGCCAACAATTATCTGACCTGCCTGGTGACGAACGGCGATCTGGCCGGCATTGCATACGTTGACATCACCACCAGCGAATTCGGCACCACGCAATTGCCGCTGCGCCGGGTGCGGGACGAACTGGAGCGCCTTAAACCGCCGGAACTGATCGTACCGCAGGATGCAGATTTAGCGTCTCTGCAGATTAATGTGCCGGTGACGAGGCTGGATAATTATCATTTCGAAACCGAAGTTGCCCGCCAGGTATTACTGGAGCATTTCGGTACGGCGACGCTGGACGGCTACGGCTGCAGCGGACTGCCGCTGGCGATTGCCGCGGCCGGGGCACTGATTCATTACGTCCAGGAAACGCAGAAAGGCATCGTCAGTCAATTGAACCGGATGAACACATATTCCACCGAATCGTTCATGGCCATCGACCCGCAGACGCAGAACAACCTGGAGCTTTTCCGCAGCAGCGCCGGGACTTTCAAAGGTTCACTGGCTTCGGTCATCGATTTGACCAAAACCGCGCTGGGCAGCCGTTTGATTAAACGGAGACTGACGCAATTGCCGCTGGATCTAAAAGCGCTGATCAAACGGCAGGATGCCGTGGCCTGGTTTGTGGACAACACGCTGGCGCGGGCGCAGACCTTTGCTTATTTGAGCAACGTCGTTGACCTGGAGCGGGTGATTAACCGGGTGGCCGGTAATAATGCCGGTCCGCATGAACTGGTGGCTTTGAAACGCACGCTGCAGCTTATCCCCAAAATGCGCGAAACGCTGGAAAATGCCCCCAATCCGGAAGGCATCGCCTGGCTGAAAAACGAACTGAAGCCGCAGCCGGAAATCATCGACTTGATTGAGAAATCGGTTCTGGACGAGCCGACTACGCCGCTCGGTGAGGGCGGTGTGATTAAGCCTGGTTTCTCTGAAGAACTGGACACTTTACGCTCGGTCTCTAAAAATGCCAAGCAGTTCCTGGCGAACCTGGAGCGCAGCGAACAGGAAAAAACCGGCATCAAGAACCTGAAAATCGGCTACAACCGGGTTTTCGGTTATTACATCGAAATTTCCAAAGCGAACGCGGCCCAGGCGCCGGAAAATTACATCCGCAAACAGACGCTTTCGACCGGCGAACGCTATTTTACCCCCGAACTGAAAGATTACGAATCCACGATTCTGAACGCCCGCGAGCGGATTGAAGAACTGGAAACGGAATTATTCCAGCGGGTCTGCAAACAGATTGCCATCAGCCGCATCCCGGTTTTACAGCTGGCGGAATGCATCGAACACGTTGATTTATACGCCGCGCTGGCGGAAGCCGCCGTGCGCTACAATTACAAACGCCCCACCTTAACTAACGGCGATGAAATTATCATCAAAGGCGGGCGGCACCCGGTGGTGGAAAGGAACCTGCCCGGCGGCAGCTTTGTGTCCAACGATACTTATTTATCCAACAAAGATACGCAATTAGTGATTCTGACCGGCCCCAACATGGCCGGTAAATCAACCTACTTGAAGCAGGTGGCGATTATCGTTTTGCTGGCGCAAATGGGCAGTTTCGTGCCCGCTGAGGAAGCCACCATCGGTCTGGTGGACCGGATTTTTACCCGCATCGGCGCGCGGGAAGATTTAGCCAGCGGACAGTCCACTTTCATGGTGGAAATGGTGGAAACGGCATCCATTCTGAATAACGCCACACCGCGCTCCTTGCTGATTCTGGACGAAATCGGGCGCGGCACCAGTACTTATGACGGCCTGTCCATCGCCCGGGCGGTGGCGGAATATATTCACAACAGCCCTCACCTGGGCGCGAAAACCCTTTTCGCCACGCACTACCACGAAATGACCGCGCTGGCCGATTATTTGCCGAGGGTGAAAAATTACAACGTCGCGGTCAAAGAAGAAAAAGGCGAGGTCATCTTCCTGCGGAAAATCGTACCCGGCGGCGTAGATAAAAGCTACGGCATCCATGGCGGCAAGCTGGCCGGTCTGCCGAAACCGGTGGTGCACCGCGCCCAGGAAATACTGGACGAACTGGAAGGCGACGGCAAACAGGTCAAACCGGCGGCGAAATCTCCTCCAAGGCCGCTGGCGCAGATGCCGCTTTTCGCCGAGAAACCGCCGGTGCTGGCAGAACTGGAAAAACTGGAGATCGATTCGCTGACACCGCTGGAAGCTTTGACCAAATTGTATGAATTACAGAAAAAAGCGAAATCATGAAAAACCTGCGGATTTAGCATGTATCCTCCGATAATATTTTTCGTTATATTGACATGAAAGAAAAGGATTCGCCGGAAACATCATCCACGTCCGTTCCAAAGGTGCAAAATAAGCTGCAACCCGCCGGAAACCGGCTGAAGCGGCACCTGCATGTCATTATTCTCGGTATCGTTTTAATCCTCGCCGCTGTTATCCGGGTGTGGGCGGCGCCAACTTCCGCCGGACCGGATGTGGCCCAGTTCTGGGCTTTCGCCAAGGTTTTCCAGCAGCACGGTCTGGATTTTTACCGGTACGCGAATGCACAGCTCGACATTTTCCCGATGAAAGGCTGGGCTTATGTTTATCCACCGATATGGCTGCTGATTTCCAGAATCGCGCTGTTTTTCGCACCGTCCAGCACAGCTTATAGTATTGCCGGTACGGTCACGGTGTCCCCGGTCTGGCGGCTGGCGGTGAAAATCCCGATTATTGCCGCCGACCTCGCCATCGGCTTGCTGTTGTACTGGGGTGTGCCCGGTTCCAAAAACCGCAAACTGTTATTTGCTACTTTATGGTTATTGCATCCTACTGCCTGGTTTGAATCCGGCGTGTTCGGCCAGTTCGATGCCATTGCGGCGGCATTCCTGCTGACCAGTATAATTTTGCTGCTAAAGGGGAAAGACCGGCTGGCTTTTCTTTTTGCCGGGCTGGCGATTATGACCAAGCAGCACACGCTGATCGCCGTCGGCATGATGGTGATTGTCTGCAAACAGTCCATGAGCTGGCGACGGCTGCTGACTAACTGCGCAATTACGGCCGGCGTGGTCGCCGCTATTTCCCTGCCGTTTGTAGTCACCGGCAATTTTTATGCCTATCTCCGTGCGATTGTAATGCCGGGGCAGGGGTCCGGTTACCAGTCGCCGCTATGTTTCTGTTTCAGCGGGCCCGGCGCGCTGCTGACTTACCTGCACAACGTCTTCGGCTGGGATACGACCACCTGGATTTCTTTCACCCTGCCTTTGATGATTGTCTGTCTGGCCGCGACTGCGATTTTGTGTTATTTCCGGCGCATTACGCCTTTGCAGGGGGCACTGGCCGGTTTTCTGGCCTTTATCAGCCTGTCCTACCAGGTCAATTACCAGTACCTGATTGTCTACATCCCGCTGGCTTTACTGCTGGCTTCCCGGACGCAGTTTAAGTTTGAAAGGATTTTTGCCCTGGTAATCGCGATTTTACCCGCAGTCTGGGTCTGGCTCGACGACGTCCCCTGGTGGTTTCATAATATGTCGCCGGATTTCTACTGGCCGAACCGGATTCTGGCCTATTTCGGCCTGCCGGACCGCTACCTGCCGGATTGGACTTATGTGGCCTTCGCCAGTCTGCTGATGTGCACCGGGTTGGCTTACGCGGTGCTGGCGTTTACCAGATGGTCCAAACCTCCTGATAAAGCTGATAGCTGATTGCTGAAAGCTAACTAATGTTATATACTTTTATTTACAAGAATTCCGAACACTTGTTTTAGTTTTTAGTTTCAAGTTATTTCGGATTTCGGCATTCGGAATTAGGATTTTTTCAGTGGAATTTCAATTAGTTTCAGATTTTCAAATGACCGGCGACCAGCCGCAGGCGGTGGACAAGCTGGTCGAAGGGCTGCAGCAGGGCTATCCCAAGCAGACCTTGCTCGGCGTGACCGGCAGCGGTAAAACCTTTACCATGGCCAATATCGTCGCACGGGTGCAAAGGCCGACGCTGGTGATGTGCCACAATAAGACGCTGGCGGCCCAGCTTTACGCCGAGTTCAAAGAATTTTTCCCCAACAACGCGGTGGAATATTTCGTCTCTTATTACGATTATTACCAGCCGGAGGCCTATGTGCCGCAGCAGGATTTATACATCGAAAAAGATGCCGATATCAACGATGAAATCGATAAACTGCGCCACGCTGCGACCCGTTCCCTGTTTGAAAGACGGGATACGCTCATCGTGGCTTCGGTCTCCTGCATATACGGTCTGGGTTCACCGGAGGAATACCTGGGTTTCGTGCTGCACCTGGAGAAAGGTAAAACCTATAACCGCCAGCGCGTGCTGCACCAGATTGTGGACATGCAGTACGAACGCAACGACATTGATTTCAGCCGGGGTAAATTCCGCATCCGCGGCGATACGCTGGAAATCCTGCCGGCCTACGAAGAAATCGGGTTGCGCATCGAGTTTTTCGGTGACGAAGTGGAGCGCATCGTGCAGATTGACCCGCTCACCGGCGAACTGTTGAACGAATTGAGTGTGATTGATATTTATCCCGCCAAGCATTTTGTGACCTCGCACGAGAAGCTGCTGCGGGCCATTCAGAGCATTGAAGTGGAGCTAAAAGAACGGTTGGCCGAATTGAAATCGCAGGGCAAACTGCTGGAAGCGGCGCGGCTGGAGCAGCGCACCAATTACGATTTGGAAATGATGCGGGAATCCGGTTACTGTAACGGCGTGGAAAATTATTCCCGCCACCTTTCGGAGCGGGCCCCCGGCAGCGCTCCCTGGACGCTGATGGACTATTTCCCGGAAGACTATCTATTGATGATTGACGAGTCCCACATGACCATCCCTCAAATCCGCGGCATGTTTCACGGCGACCTTTCCCGCAAACAGACACTGATTGATTTCGGCTTCCGGCTGCCCTCGGCCAAAGACAACCGGCCGTTAAGCTACGATGAGTTCGAGCAGCGGGTGAAACAGGTGATTTACGTCTCAGCGACGCCTTCCCCGTACGAATTCAGCCAGAGTAAACAGGTGGCCGAGCAGCTGGTGCGCCCGACCGGGCTACTGGAGCCGACGATTGAAATCAAGCCGACCAAAGGGCAAATCGACGATTTGCTGGAGCAAATCAAGGCGCGCGTGGCTAAAAGCGAACGCTGTCTGGTAACAACGTTGACCAAACGGATGGCGGAAGAACTGGCCGATTATTTAGCCGAGCTGGATATCAAGACGCATTATTTACATTCCGAGGTGGATACCTTCGAGCGGGTGGAGATTCTGCGCGACCTGCGGCTGGGGGTTTATGACGTGGTGGTGGGCATCAATCTCTTGCGGGAAGGCCTGGACCTGCCGGAAGTCAGCCTGGTGGCGATTCTGGACGCCGACAAAGAAGGGTTTTTACGGTCGGAGGGGGCTTTGATTCAGACGATGGGCCGGGCGGCCCGCCATGTCGACGGGCATGTCATCATGTATGCCGACACTATTACAAAGTCAATGCAGGCCGCGATTAATGAAATCCAGCGGCGCCGTAAAATTCAGGAAGACTATAACCTTGAACACGGTATTACCCCTAAGGGCATTATCAAGGCTATCCGGGATATTACGGAAAGAATCGCGGCCGTGGCGGAGACCCCGGCGCAGTACCAGACTACCCCGGCCACCAAAGAGGGGATTATCCGCCTGGTGAAAGAACTGGAAGCGCAGATGAAAATCGCCGCCAAAGGGCTGGATTTTGAAAAAGCCGCGCTCATCCGCGACCGGATTTTCGATTTACGCAAAAACCTGGACCCTGTTGATATCAATCCGAGGAAGAAATATGGCAAACGCTGAATTCGAGAGTAGCCCCGAAACCCGGCAGGAACGCCGCGAGCGGAAACTGCGCAAAAAAAAGGAACGCATCGCCGAATCCGGCAAAGGGCTGGCGAAAATCTACCATGACGCTGTCGTGAAAAGAATGAAAGGGAAATAATCAAGATTCAATAAACGATAATCAAGAATATCTGAACAATTAAAATTAAAAAATCGTTTTTGTTAGATACCGGTTCATCGGTATGGAGATGACAATCCCTCACTTCCTTTGCGAGGAGTCATAGCGACGAAGCAATTTGAAATTCTGCCTGTCAATAGTATTCTCGAATTCAAGTTGTACTGACGTTAAGTTACCGCACTATTTTTCACCGGCAGCAATGACTTAGAAGAAAATATTTCTATACAAAACAATACTAAAAATTGTCACCGGTTTTGAATTGACTAATTTTAGATTGCCGCGACTTTCAACGGGATTTAGGGAAAGTCTCGTAAAAGAAGTACAGGCAGACTGGATACCAGTTTTCATCGGTATGGTACCAACGGACCGGTCCTTCTCTTTTCTCCATTCCTTGCTACGACATGGAATCCAGACTTTCAAATTATTCTGATGATTTTTACTTTTATTATACTTTTCGTTATAGTATAGTATTTCCATATTAGTAGAAGCGAATCATAGTTGAGTAATTGATATGGAAAGTAAGATTACGTTTAGAGAAATTAAAACCGGTGAAGAAGCCAAAGCCTGTCAATTGGTGATGGACAGCTTTAGTGAATTCGTTGCGCCTGACTACAGCGAAGAGGGTGTAAAAGAGTTTTCGAAATACATCGATTCGCTATTAATGCAAAAGAGGTTAGCTAATAATCACGTTGTGGTGGTTGCCCTTGATGAAGATGTATTAGTCGGTATGATCGAGGTACGGAATTATAATCATATCAGTTTGTTATTTGTAAAAAAGAAATACCAACATCATGGTATCGCTACGAGACTGCTGGAGTTGGCTGTGAATAAATGCAGGAAACATAATGCGAATACCGAATTGATTGAACTGAATTCTTCGCCTTTTGCGGTTAGCATTTATGAGAAACTGGGGTTCGTGAAAATAAGTGACGAACAGCTCAAAAATGGTATCAGATTTACGCCCATGGTAAAAAGATTGTCATAAAAATCACCCATCCTGAGACACGCTATTTTAATAGTGGGTGCCGATTTTCATCGGGATGAAAATGACAATCCCTCACTTCCTTTGCGAGGAGTCATAGCGACGAAGCAATCTGAAATTCTGCCTGTCAATAGTATTCTCGAATTCACGTTGTACTGATGATACGTTACCGCACTATTTTTCACCGGCAGCGATGACTTAAAAGGAAATATTTCTATACAAAACAATACTAAAAATCGTCACCGGTTTTGAATTAGCTAATTTTAGATTGCCGCGACTTTCAATGGGATTTAGGGAAAGTCTCGCAAAAGAAATGCAGGCAGACTGAATACCGACTTTCATCGGTATGGAGTATGGGTCTATTCTTTCCCTTCTTCCGGCGGTTCTTCCTCTGCATCATCACGCGGCATCGGGGTCAGGGGGTGGGGCTCTGACGCCTGCTTGTTTCCCTTCTCCAGTTCTTCGTCCAGCAGTTCTTTCAGGCGTGCCGCTCTGGGGTAACCGATTTGCAGCCGCCGCTGCAGGAAAGACGTGGAAATCTGTCCGCCGTGCTCCTGGGCGATTTTCCGGGCTTCTTCCAGCAGTGCGTCTTTCGGCGGTTCGTGGCCGCCGGGGACGGAACTGACCGGCACGGATTCAATCTTCAGCGGGGCAACCTCGGCGACGTTCTGGCTGCTCCAGAAAAAGACCAGCCTTTCGATTTCAGCGTCGGCGACGTAGCAGCCCTGCAGCCGTTTCGGTTTGGCGGCATCCGTGGGGGCGTAAAGCATGTCACCCTTGCCCAGCAGTTTTTCCGCGCCCACAGAGTCCAGGATGGTGCGTGAGTCTACTTGCGAAGTGACGGCGAAACTAAGACGGGTTGGGAAGTTGGCTTTAATCAGGCCGGTGACCACATCCACGGACGGGCGCTGTGTGGCCACGATTAAATGAATGCCAATGGCGCGGGCCAGCTGAGCGAGACGGCAGAGGATGTGCTCCACTTCGTCGAACCCGGCCATCATCAGGTCGGCGAGTTCGTCAATAACCAGCACGATATACGGCATTTTGTCTTTGCCAGTGCGTGTTTTATTATAGCCTTCGATATTGCGTACCCCGGCTTTGGCCAGTTCCTGATAGCGGTTGTCCATTTCCTGGTTCAGCCAGCGCAGGGCGTCAATGGCTTTCTCCGCGGTTACAATGACCGGAATGGCCAGTTGCGGGATGCTGTTGTACGGCGTCAGTTCCACGCGCTTGGGGTCAATCATGATAAACCGCAGGTCGTCCGGCGTGTTCTGCATCAACAGACAGGCGATAATCGCGTTTAAACACACCGTTTTACCGGAGCCGGTGGCGCCGGCAATTAATAAATGCGGCATTTTGGCCAGGTCGGCCACACCGGCTTCGCCGCCGGCGCCTTTACCCAGTGCGATGGTCATTTTAGTCTTGGCTGCCAATTTCTGGTATACCGGAGTCTCAATCACACCACGTAAACTAACGGCGCTGGAGATCGTATTCGGCACTTCGATGCCGATAATGGCTTTGCCGGGCACCGGGGCTTCGATGCGGATGGTGGGCGCAGCCAGCGCCAGGGCCAGGTCGTTGCCCAGCGAAGTGATTCTATCCACCTTAACCCGGGTGCGGGAGACTTCTTCGATGTGAGTGGTGACATTGCCCTCTTTATCTTTTTCCCGGACTTCCCGGGTCTTGATATCCCAGCCGGGCTCCACGCCGAACTGTGTCACCGTCGGGCCGGCGTTTATCTGCACCACTTTGCCGGTGACGCCATAGCTCTTCAAGGCTTCTTCAATTTTCCTGGCCCGTTGAGTATTATCCGCCTGTCCGACTTCTTTTTCGGCGATATTATCCAGAATTTCAATCGGTGGTAATTTCCAGCCATCAATTTCCCGGGCGCCGGCGGACTGCCCGTATTTCCTCCAGACATCCTGGGCGATTTGGCGTAAACCTCTTTGGGCAGGTACGGCGGGCGCTTCTTTTTCCTTGGCCGCCGCTTTCTTTTCTTTGACCGGTGCCGGTTCGGCAGCGGCCTCGGATGCTACTTCCGCAGGCACTATTTCTTTCTGCTGCTGCGGTACATTTCTGAAAACGGCCGGTTTCTCCACGGCTTTCTGCCGCTGTTTGGCCATTAATTTTTTGATGCTGCGGCCGATCCATTTGACCAACGCCAGCATCACACGGGGAGCGATAAAACAGACGCTAATCACCGTTAAAAGAAAAATTCTGGCGACACCCCAGATATTGTAATCTCCAATGAGGTGATAACCGAATGCTCCGCCTAATCCGTTCATTTTCGCGGACTGGTCGGAAAATGCCAGAATGCCCCACGCCGCAAAGGTCAGGGCAATGGCGCCCAGCCATTTATTCCAGTTCCTGAAAAGGGATAAAAATTTGCCGCGCCAGATGAGGAAAATCAAGATCAGTAATGCCAACGCGATAAAGATGATGCCCCAGTCAATCGCGTTTTTCACTGTGCCATAGGTATCATCCCACCACGTATTAATGGTTGCATGGGTAAAATAAATACCGAAGCCGATGACCACTACCAGCGCTGCTAAAAACAGCCAGTCCCAGCGCGATACCCCGCCCTTCTTCCCGCTCTTTCCACCCGCGGCTTTAGTTTTTTTCGCCATTTGACTGCCTTCTTATCCCTATACCTTGACCATAAAGGGTAAAATCATCGGTCGCCGCTTGGTCTGCTCGTAATAATATTTGTAAAGCGTATCTCTAACTTTAGCGTTGACAAAACTCCATTCCGCCGGACGGGCGCCGCTGTGGTCCAGCACCTGAACGACCATATCCCGGCTTTTATCCAGCATTTCAGTGTATCCCTGCGGGTCGACAAAGCCGCGGGAGACGATATCCGGCCGCCCGACCAGTTTGCCGGTCTGCCGGTCGATGGCAATGATGACCACGACAATCCCGTCCCGTGACAGCATCTGCCGGTCGCGCAGTACCACCGTGCCGATATCGCCGACACTGAGCCCATCAACATAGACGTTGCTGGAACTGATCTTGCCTGTGACTTTGGCGCCGGACTGGTCGAGTTCCAGCACATCGCCGTCTTCCATCACAAAAATATTGTCTTTGGGAATGCCGACCGACTGCGCCAGTTTGGCGTGCAAGCTGAGGTGACGGTATTCGCCGTGCACCGGCAGGAAATATTTCGGTTTGACGATGTTCAGCAATAATTTCAGTTCTTCTTGACTGGCATGTCCGTGGACATGCACCTGGGTGATGTTATTGTATAAAACCTGGGCCCCCTGTTTGAAAAGGTTATCAATGGTCCGCGCCACTACCCCTTCGTTGCCGGGAATCGGCGTGGCGGAAATGGCCACGGTATCGCCCGGAATAATGTGCAGCTGTTTGTGGTCACGGTTGGCGATGCGTACCAGCGCGGAAGTCGGTTCCCCCTGGGTGCCGGTGGTGACAAACACAATTTTATTCGGCGCCAGGCCCTTCAGTTCGTCGAGCTGCGCCAGGATGTGACCTGGGGCTTTGAGATAACCCAATTCAATTGACATGCGGACGATTTCGGTCATATTATGGCCGATGACACAAACCCGCCTGTTATGCTTGGCGGCGGCGTCAATCACCTGCTGGACGCGCGAAACTAATGACGAGAAGGTGGCGACAATCACCCGTCCGGGAGCTTCGGCCATAATCCGGTCCAGTGATTCGCCGACGATCCTTTCGGAAGGCGTGTAACCGGGCAACTCCGCATATGTAGAATCGGAAAGCAGTAATAAAACGCCCTGACTGCCGACCTGCGCCAGCCGGGAAAGGTCGGTCGGTTTGCCGCTGACCGGGGTATAATCGAGTTTGAAATCGCCGGTGTGCACCACCGTGCCGACCGGGGTATTGATAATGAAACCGACGGCGTCCGGGATGCTGTGGCAAACCGGGAAAAATTCCACCCGGAATTTACCCAGTGTAATCTTGCCGCCGGTGGGCACAATGCGGAGGTCGGCGTTGGTCAGCGCTTTATGTTCTTTCAGCTTGACCGAAATCAGGCCGTTGGTTAATTTGGTGGAATAGACAGGGACATTAAGCTGCGGCAGGATATAAGCCATCGCCCCGATATGGTCTTCATGCCCGTGGGTCACGATGATGCCGCGGATTTTCTCTTTATTCTCGATTAAATACGAAATGTCGGGGATGACCAAGTCTACGCCCAGCATTTCTTCGACGGGGAACATCAGACCGGCGTCAATGACAATGATGTCGTCCTCAAATTCCATCGCCATCATGTTTTTACCGATTTCGCCCAGTCCGCCGATAGGTATAATTTTCAGTTTTGATTTTGCCATTATTTCGAATCCTGTGTGGTTTTATTTGCTGCTCTCTGCCAGTCGTAGCCGACGATGGTGCCGTCAACCGCCGAGACCTGGACTTTAAACGGGAAATCGTTCCCTTTGCTGATTAAACCGCCGCCGATAGTCGCAATCCCGTCAATATCGTAAATCAGAATTGAGCCGATGGATGCCAATTTCACTTTGTCCACGCCGAGTTTTTTCATGTTCTTGAATTGCGCTTCCACAAACCTTTCGGCGGCCATTTGCGCCTGGTCGAGGGAGATAATCTCTTTTTCCGGCATGATGCCTCCCGGTCGGTGAGTCTTAAAACATACTTAATTGCTGCGCTGAAGGCGCAGGAGCGGGTGCCGGTGCGGCGGGCTCAATTTTGGGTGCCAGCGTCTTCGCTTTCGCCAGCAGCGGCGGCAGTTTCATGATGTCTTCCTTCAGCGTCTGGCGCAGGTTCCCCTGGTGCAGCGCCGCCGCAGGGTGGTACATCGCAAAATAAATGATACCGTTCAATGTTTGCGAAGTGCCATGTATCTTGCTGATGGTCTTGCCCGGAAAGAATTTAGCCATCGAATACCGTCCAAGTGTGACGATGATTTTCGGGGAAATCAGTTCAATCTGACGGTCCAGCCATTTCTGGCAGTTCGCGATTTCAGTGGGCAGCGGGTCGCGATTCTCCGGCGGGCGGCACTTAATTACGTTGGCGATATAGACATCGGCCCTTTTGAGCTTAATCGAAGCCAGTAATTCGTCCAGGAATTGTCCTGCCGCGCCGATGAAAGGGCGGCCTTGCTGGTCTTCATTCCAGCCGGGAGCTTCGCCGATAAACATAATCTCGGCGTTTTCGGCTCCTTCACCGGGAACAACTTTCGTGCGGGTTTTTGCAATCTCACACAATCGGCAAAGCGCAATCTCTTTATTCAGGTCAGTCAGTGCTGACATCTATTTTTAACAACCTGTATTGAATATTCTCTTTCGACTTTCGATTATGATACCACGAGATTGCATGCCAGTCAATAATGATGAGAAGCCGACAGTCATTAATTATCAGCTGTCAGATGACAGTTTGGAATTAGAGATTTGGTAATTGTTTCGTATTTTGGATTTCGAATTTAGAGCTTCTAATTCTATGCTTGGTGCGGCCGTCCGCAGCGCGGGCATTTAATCATTGAGCCCTGCATCGAAGGCGGCACTTTCAGCTTGGCGCCGCACTCGCAATTGATTACGGTGTAGTCATTCATGCGGTACATCAGGTCATTAACGTTGCGGGTACGGGTTACTTTATCGTCCGCCAGCGGTTCCACCGGCCCGCCGGCAACTGCTGCGCGTAATCCCACCGTCCCGGCCGCAGCCGCGGTCTGGGGGGAGATGATGCCGCCAGTATGTTTCACCTGACGGTAAGCTGCGTCGTAGTTAGCGTAAGAAGCGCCGCCGGCCATCGAGCGCAGGATGCGGATACGTTCCTCAAGCGGCGGGTGCGTGCTGGTTAAATTATTGACATTCATCTTATTGCGGAACGGGTTGACGATATACATCGGCGCCGTGGCTTGAGTCGCATTTTTCACCGGCGTGGTGGACTGCTCCAGCTTTTCTAACGCGGAGGCCAATCCTTCCGGATATCTTGTATATAATGCCGAAGAAGCGTCCGCCAGATATTCGCGCTTCCGGGAAATCGCAAAATAAATCAACTGGGCGAAAAGCGGCGCCAGAATCGCCAGCAAAATCGCGAAAACGAGAATAATAATTGCCGCGCCCCCGCCGCCACCGCCATTATTATTTCGTGAACCGCGGCGCCCCCCGCCTCCTCCTCCCCCGCCGCCAAAGATTGCGCCGAACATCATCATGCGGGAGGCATAGAAGGAGAGAATAACGATAGTGCCCAGCAGCACGCTGCACATTGACATTAACAGAACATCGCGGTGCTTGATATGGGAAATCTCATGCCCGATGACGCCCTGCAGTTCATCCCGGTTCAGCTTCTGCAGCAGACCGGAGGTGATGGACACCGCGGCATGGTTCGGGTCGCGTCCGGTGGCAAAGGCATTCAGCGACGGGTCGTCAATAATGTAGATGTCCGGCATCTTTTCCAGTCCGGAGGCGATTTTCATCTCTTCCACAACATCGTAAAGTTGCTGATGGTCCGTTGGTGAAATCTTTTTCGCTCCGGCCACCGAGAGTAAAATGTTATCGCCCTGGAAATAGGCGACCAGGGTCATAATGCCCCAGACTATCAAGGCAACGACCAGCCCGGCGATGCCGTTTGAAGCGAAAACCAAACCGATAAACCAGCCGATGAGCACCAGCAGCAGGCCCATTAAGATTACCAATATGATTGACCTTGTTCGGTTAGCCCTGATTTGTTCCCACATAGTCCCGTACCATTATAATTCCGAGTCCTTCACAGGGAAGGACTCGGAATTTATTTTTGCATGCGATAAATAATTTTAGAAACTGACTTTGGGTGCCTGTCTTTCGACATCGGCCTGAGTTGCCTGCAGGAATTCCTGCTCTTTCTTGAAGTTGAACATGCCGGCGACGATGGTGGCCGGGAATTGCTGTACTTTATTGTTATATTGCAGTACTTCGTCATTATAAGCCTGGCGGGAGAAACTGATTTTATTTTCGGTTGAGGTCAGTTCTTCCTGTAAAGCCAGGAAATTCGTATTGGCTTTCAGGTCGGGATATTTTTCCACCACGACCATCAGGCGGCTTAAAGCTCCGGATAATTCGCCTTCGGCGGCGGAACGTGCTCCGACATCGCCGGATGTTGAAGCGGTTTGCGCTGCGGTGCGGGCTTTGGTGACCGCTTCCAGTGTGTCCCGTTCAAAATTCTTATAACCTTTAACTGTTTCCACCAGGTTGGGGATGAGGTCATAACGCCGTTTCAGCTGAACATCAATCTGTGCCCAGGCATTCTTGACCTGGTTCCGGGCATTGACCAGCCCGTTGTAGGAGCCCCAGAGGAAAAGCAACAGGAGCACAATAATTACTATTACTACGATGAGAATCACCATATGCACACCTCCATTAGTTTCTATTATAACGAGTTACATAATTAAATGTTTGATAAAGTGAATCAGGCCTGGAAAACTTCCTTCAAAAAGCTCATAATCTCGGCTTCGGTTTCTTTTTTGCCGTTTGAGTGCGCCGAGATGATTTTAATGAGGTCGGCCACTTCGCCGCCGTCGAACCAGAGACCGTGGTGGTGCACGCAGGCGTCAATCATTACGCCTTTCTCGCCCCCGATGGTCACTTTTTTCATGTTCCGGCCGCAAATCGGGCAGCGGCGTTTCTTTTCGGCGGTTTGAGCCTCGGGTAATTTCAGGACGTCGTGGATGGCCTGGGTGCCTTCTTTCAAACCGGCGATTTCCAGCAGCAATTCCATCTCGCCGGCATCGAACCAGGCACCTTTACAGATGTGGCAGTAGTCGAGTTCCACCCGTTTATACTCGATGACGAACATATCCTTATTGCAGACAGGACATATCATTTCTCTACCTCTCCTGACCTAAACTAGATTGTATGTTCCACGGGGTATAATGTCAAGACGCCGTTAGTACAGTCTTTATACTGGCCGGTAGGCTAACAGGTTTGATTATTGACGCCAGGCATTTTACCGACAGCGGTTAATGCTTGAATTTGGAACCGTGGTTTTATTCCATTCATTTGCTTGACACTTATTTCCCTCGCCTATATACTGAAAATTATCAAATGACAAGTTTTTAAATATAACATCCAGGGTGTAAAAATGAAAGATAATAAGATATCAGCACAAGAACTTGAGGAAGGAACGGAACTACGGTTGGACTTTGATAAACTGAACACAGTCATCGCAAAGAGCCCGGGAGTAATTCCGGTAGCGGTACAGAATGCCGTGACAAAAGAAGTGATACTCATCGCTTACACTAACAAAACTGCGCTTGAGAAAAGTCTCAAGACCGGCATCGCGACGTTCTGGAGTACATCCAGAAACGAATTATGGATTAAAGGTGCGACATCGGGGAACATCTTCGAGCTAAAAGAAATGTATGTGAACTGCGAACAGAACTCGCTGCTTTATCTGGTGCTACCCAAAGTTGACGGTATCTGCCACACACACAATTCAAAAGGGGAAGCCCGCAACTGCTACTACCGCCGGGTTAACATGAAAACGGGCATTTTAGAGAACCTGAACCCGTAATAGGTGAAAGCTGCCAGGGGAATATCCCAAAAACATTCGGAATTTCAATGTCTCCCTCGTGTATTAGTTACAAATATCAGGCTTAATTTACTGCTTCGGTCTGTGTTATAATTACAACGTATTGGGGCTGTAGCTTAGCTGGGAAAGCGTCGCGTTCGCATCGCGGAGACCAGGGGTTCGAATCCCCTCAGCTCCACCGTCGTGGACGAAAGGTAAAACTTTTGAGAAAGCCTTCCCGTTAGTATTTGATCCCAAGAGGACAAAATGTTGAACTTTCCTATAGTTCGAAAAACAATGTCCGGGTAGCCTCTCTAAATAACCTTCCAATAGCCACCGACTTGAATCATATTCACACATTGGCGTAGAGTTCAAATCTAACCCGTTAATGCAAATTGTACGATAGATTAAACTTTTTGCCTTGTGTTCAACTTATCGTTAATCGCAGATTCAAATCCATTGGCTAATGAAGCCGATGGACCATTGTAATCACGACATAGTTCTTGCCATCCGTCGGTGAATTGAATTTTGACATTGGCAAAAGCAAGGGATGCCTTCACTCAGACAGCGTTTAGACAAGGCTGTAAGAATGTAAAGGATTTTGAACTGTTCTTTGATCGAATTGCCAATGTTCCAGAAAATTGGGGCGGAGTACAGATTACTACTTGCAAGGACGAGACTATTTTAAAGGCGTGCGAAGAAGGTTGTGCTGATGTTGATTTGAACTCCATTGTCTCCAATGCATGGAATTCAGTAAGATCTCATTCTGCATTAGACAAGACTCAGTCTTGACAACTTTTCAAATTGATGATAGCATTGTTTAAATTCTTAATAGCTGGTGAAATATCAGAGAACAATTCACATGAATTGTCATGAAGCAGGCGAAGGCAAGTCGTGTGTAAAATAGGAGAGTGCCGATACAGAAAACAAACTAATAAAGATAACAGTTAATCCGGATGATTACCCGTGTTTAAGGCTGGTCCTGTCAGGGGAGTTCCAGGGTACTGAGAGTTTCGTGGTTGAACTCAAAGCTAAGTGTAGTTGTTGGCCCCTCCCGTGATGGATCCCTGGGAGTAATCGGGGTTTGACAAGACCAGCCTTAGATTTTTTACCAAGACGGCATTAAAAAAGGAGGAAAAATGAAAAAGGGCGTTTTAGGGGTATTGCTAACGGGTATGATAATCATATCAATACTGTTAGCATCCTGCAGCTCCGCGACAACTGCAACATCAACGTCGACATCAACCACGTCCGTACCTACATCGGCGGTGACACTGACCACAGCATCAACTACAACATCGGCACCGGCAAGTACCACATCGTCCGCTGTCGTCAGCGCGACAACCACATCCACCGGGAACTGGTGGGACAGTCTGGGCATCCCAAAATACGGCGGGACCATCACGATTCAGTCGACCGCAGATATTTCTAACTTCGACCCATATAACCTATCGTCTCTGCCAACCGTAATGGGCGGATGGCTGGAGATGTTCTATGACACCGACTGGACACTTAACCCTTCAATTTTCGATTATAAATTAACGATTTTGGACCCGAATTATTATACGCCGCACATGGCAACAAGCTGGGAATTCAGCAGTCCAACTACTTTTGTGGTAAATTTACGGCATGACGTTTACTGGCAGAATATTGCACCAATGAACGGCCGGCAATTTGTGGCTTCCGATGTAGTTTTTCACTACGATCGGCAGTACGGCCTGGGCGACGGGTTTACCGCGCGCGACCCGAACCTGAGCTTACCGGCCGCGGGCGCACCCAACCTTGTTTCCTGCACTAATCCAGATAATTTCACAGTAGTATTTACATATTCGCTGGCTAATCCTGCACAAATATTGCAAAGCATCGAAGGCTTAGGCTGCACCAACGACATTGAACCGCCGGAAGTTGTACAGGCAAACGGTAACCTCAATAACTGGCACAATGCAGTAGGCACCGGACCGTTTATCCTGAGCGATTTTGTTGACGGCGCTTCGGCAACCATGGTTAGAAATCCTACTTACTGGGGCTATGATGAGCGGTATCCGCAGAATCAGCTGCCTTATGTCGATAAATTGCAAGTGCTGGTAATACCCAATCAGGCTACGGCGCTGGCGGCGGTGAACGCGGGCAAGATTACGATAATGGGTGGGCTCTCTTTAACCCAGGCACAGAATTTGCAACAATCGAGTCCGCAATTAACACAGATATTCGAGCCGCCGAACACGGCGCTAACCGTTGACCCAAGAAATGATTTAGCTCCTTATAATAATATTAATGTCCGCATCGCATTACAGGAAGCGATAAATCTGCCGCTCATCGACCAAACTTATTACGACAATTCGCTTTCTCCATTACCTTCATCTTTGACTTCGATTGAACAGAACGGGGGAGGCTTCCCGTATTCGTCGTGGCCGGCGGCTTTACAGGCGCAGTATACTTATAACCCAACCG
>Ga0181520_10004805_pt1 | contig 22201 bp, 14 predicted proteins | sample PEATcosm2014_Bin_29_FD_132451 | JGI IMG/M metagenome (GOLD analysis project Ga0181520, IMG submission 132451) | Peatland microbial communities from MTU Mesocosm Facility, Houghton, MI, USA - PEATcosm2014_Bin02_30_metaG | ecosystem: Environmental > Terrestrial > Soil > Wetlands > Peat | place...
ACAACATCGGTCCCTGCCACGCAACCAGGTCGATGTCGCCGGGTAGATTGCCGGCTGACCAGCGCCGTGCCACGACCGTGTAGCCCTTGCGCCGAAAAAAGAAGAGAGCCGCGTTTTCCCCTTCGATGCCGACTGCCAGATGGACGGGCATGGCGTTGACCTTGCGCATCTGCGCCAAGCGATTCAAAGCAGCGATCGAGCGCTCCAGTCCGGTGATGCGTATCTGCTCCATCCATCCCATGGCTGTCCATTGTGGACTGAAGAGTGAAAACACGCAAACCTGCGCTCCTGCCTTTTCGGCTGAAAGACGCCGATATTGAGGCTGAGCGGCAAAAATGACGTTGGCCGCTGTTTCAAATTGATATGGCGCGTTCCGTTTTGGGAATGCGCCATCCCGCTCGAATGCAACTTCCCTCGCCGCTGCCACGTGCTTCGTCGAGAATGATTAAGACTGTACCCACGTTACAGGAGAGGGTCGTTATGTCTCGCGGATTGATTGGGGGGTTCTTTTCCCCGCGCACTGCACAGGCTGTGTCTGTGCCCATGGATGCGGAAATCCAGGAAGAAGTTCCAGAACAGCACGTCGATCGTTTTTTTGAGTTTGCCCTCGATGCGCTTCCGGGCAACGCCATGTTTTGCGACAGGGAGTTGATTCTTCGCTACTTAAATCGCTCGTCGCGCAAGACGCTGGTCTCGCTGCAGCAGTATTTGCCGGTTCCGGTTGACCAGATTGTCGGCAAGTCCATCCATATTTTTCACAAGGCCCCGCCCAACGTCGAGCGGATTCTGGGAGCCAAGCACTCCCAAGGAATGCACAAGCTACCGCACAAGGCCATCATCGATCTCGGCCCGGTGAAGCTGGACTTGAACGTGGAACCCATGACCGATGAGCGAGGCCAGTACGTTGGCGCTGTCGTGCTTTGGGGCGTCAGCACCCAGCAGGCGCTGGACAAGTTGAGGCAGGCACAGGAAGCACAGCGCGCCGACATCGAACACCTCGACGGGAACCTGCAAATGGTGGCCACTGCCACACACGAGATCGAAGCCAGCATCGGCGAGATTGCGCAGAATGCCGTACATGTGACCGATGCAGTCGAGTTGACTCGCGCGGCAAGCGAAGAGAGCAAGACTGCGATCCAAAGCCTTCGGGGCTCCAGTACTGGGGTCGCCAAAGTTGCCGGTCTGATTGCGTCCATCGCCACGCAAACCAGTGTGCTGGCTCTGAATGCCAACATCGAGGCAGCCCGGGCCGGTGTACATGGCAAAGGTTTCAGCGTCGTAGCCAGCGAAGTCAGGAAACTGGCGGAACAGACGGCTGCGGCGACCAATGAGATTCAAGCCAAGGTCGCGGTGATCGGTGCGGATATTTCGACTGCGATGGCAGCCATCGACCGGATTGTGAGCCAGACCGATGGCTTGGCAGGACTCTCCCACCAGATGGCTGCCGCTGCCGAAGAACAGCATCTGGCCACCAAGGAGATGGCGCATAACCTGGAGCGTGCTGCTTTCCGGACTTCGGAGATTGCAAACATGAAGATGGACGAGAAAATCAGATAGATGTCGCTGTTCGCGGGCGAAAGCTCAAAACCGGGCCGGCTGACAGAGTTCCGCTGTGTGCCGGCCCCGTAATCTTTGTGCAGCTGATCGGCTCAGCCATGCGGATGGACAAGTTCCAGCGAATATTCCTGTTCGAGCTGGGTGAGAGTCTCCTCGAGAATGTCGAGAGCCACAGTGGCTTCATTCTCGCTTACGACAAGAGGCGGACAGAGGCGGAGCGTAGTTTCCCCGCAACCCAACACCATCAAACCCCGCTCGAATGCCAGAAGCGCCCATCGATCGCGCAGAGCGGCGGCCGGCTCACGCGTGGCTTTGTCTTTCACCAGTTCGATGCCAATCATCAGGCCGCGGCCCCGCACGTCGCCTACCAATGAATGGGTACCAATCCAGCCGCGCAGACGTTCCATCATGAATGCTCCCACCCTGGCGGCGTTCGCCAAGCCGTCCCGTTGGAGGATGTCGAGGGTGGCCAAAGCCGCTGCGATCGAAACCGGATTGCCGCCAAAGGTCGAGGCATGGGAACCCGGCGCCCAATCCATGATTGCGGCCTTGGTCATGCAAACGCCGAGCGGCATGCCGGAAGCGATGCCTTTGGCCATGCAAACCATATCCGGCTCGACGCCTGAGTGCTCGATGGCCCACCATTTGCCCGTGCGCCCCGCGCCGCATTGCACCTCGTCTGCAACCAGCAAAATGCCGTGCCGATCGCAGATGGCGCGCAACTCGCGAAGGAAATTGTCGGGTGCCACCACGTAACCCCCTTCGCCCTGGATCGGCTCGACAAAGATGGCGGCGACCTCTTCCGCTGCCAATGCCGTCTTGAACACCTTCTCCTCGATAAACCGCGCACAGCCCAGACTGAAGGCTTCCTGCTGCAGTGCGGTGCCTGAGCAGCCGCGATAGGCATAGGGATATGGAATATGGGTAACGCCGGGAACCAATGGCGAGAAGCGCCTTTTCTGCTGTGGTTTGGAGGCCGTCAGCGACAAAGCCCCCATGGTGCGGCCGTGGAAGGCTCCGAAGAACGAGATTACCTGCTGACGGCCCGTGTGGTAACGGGCCAATTTGAGGGCGCATTCCACGGCCTCGGCCCCCGAGTTGCCGTAGAAGAACTTGTGCGGCCCGAACATGGGGGCAATCGCCGAAAGGCGCTCGGCCAATTCGGTGAGAAGCTCGTTGTAAAAGTCGGTTCCAGAGATGTGGATCAGCTCGGCGGCCTGCCTTTGGATGGCCGCCACGACCTCGGGATGGCAGTGTCCAGTCGATGCGACGGCGATGCCGGCGGAAAAGTCAAGAAACTCGTTGCCGTCAACGTCTTCAATACGAATTCCGCGACCGCGCAGAGCCACCAAAGGGTAACAACGAGTGTAGCTGGGGGAGATCAGGCGGGCATCGGTATCGACAGCAGCCCGGGCTTTGGGTCCTGGCAGCGGACAGATCAGCTTCGGGCCGTATTGATCGTGAAGCTCTTGATTGGTCATCGTGATACTCCTCGGGAGGTCCCTCGGCGGGACCACAGGGTAGACAGACAGGTAAGCGGTTCTCCCGTTGCGCGTGTCCGAACCTACAAATGCAGAAGCTCTCTTCTCAAGAAGGAAGCCATATTGCCGAAATCTTCGAAGTACGTTTGTTGGAGACGCGTCCTCTTGCTCTGCCTCGGAACTTAGCTGGTGGGATCGCCACTCTTGGCGAATCTGGGATGCGATCGAAAGGACGGGGCAGTGTGCTTAAGTGGAGGGGATTTAGTCTCCGGCGAAGAGGCTCGGGCGAACCTGGGAGGGCTGCGGGCGGAGGTGCTTCCTTACGGATATTCCGCGTGCACGACATCGCGACCAGCGCTTATTGGCTGGCTCAAGCAGGGTCAGTTTGACAATGCGCATTGGCATGGTCACACGCTGGCGAGAGCATAGCATGCGCAAGAGGAAGCATTCCACTAGTTCCCCCGCCACGAGTGCCGCATAGGTCCCCCTTCTGTTGGCGAGTTGGGAAAATCGGCGTGGGTTGAGAGCACGCGCCAAACAGCTACTCAGGTCAGGAAGGGCTGGAATTGAACCATAGTTCAAGTTCATGCGGGAAAGCGCCGATAACGCCACAGTGGGCCAGTTTCTGCGACTATGGTTCTACTTGTGTGAATCGGCAAACCATGTTTCAAGGTGAAGACAGGCAAGAGTCAAATGAGGGTTCAAGCGCCATCGATTGGCGCATCTCAAGGGAGCAAGGCGATGAAAAGTCTGGTTGCAGAAGACGAAGCGACGAGCCGGAAAGTACTGCAAGCTTTCCTTTCCCAGTTCGGACCATGCGATATTGCCGTCGACGGAAAGGAAGCCGTGAACGCAGTGCGGTTTGCCCGTCAGAACCACGAGAGCTACGATCTGGTCTGCATGGACTTGAGAATGCCCGAGATGGACGGCCAGGCTGCCATCCGCGAGATCCGCAAGCAGGAGATTACCGCCTGCACCTTGAAGAACGTCAAAATTATTGTGACTACCGCCCACTCCGATATCGAGAGCATCACTGAAGCTCTGAAGGGTCGCTGCGACGCCTACCTGGTGAAACCTATCGACACAGCCAAGTTGCGCACCGATCTGAAAGCATTCGGTCTCATTTTGTAGCTCGCTCCCTCTGCTCCCAGGTGGTTGGCGCACACGGTGCGAAGGCTAAGATACCGAAAAAGTGGAATATAGGTGGTTATTTACCGGATGTGAAGGCTGAGTAGCGTTTGCCCTCTTCACTCGGCTGCCGAGGTTTGCAATCCGTGTGAGTCATAGATTCTCTGCCGCGTCGAGGCTCCTCTAATCTCTTTGGGGCACCACCACGTGATCGTCTGCGCTGATGGCTGCGCAGTCGATGGTTAAACAGCCGCCCAGGTCGCTGAAACTCCTGTCCCAGCGGGGACGATCGTCGGCCGGCAGGGCAGTGAGAGCGTAGCTTGAGGTTCGCATGATCTCGTACCAGATGTTCTGGGCCTGCCAGAGATTGAGCTCGAAGGGCAGTTCTATCAGGGTGCGCGCCAGTACCAGGGCCCTTTCAAGCATCTCCATTGACCCGGAAGACATCTGCAATTCGATCATGGCGCGCTTCATGCGCTGATCGGCGATGTAGGAGAGTGTCGCGGTTTCCATTGAAACCTGATCGGCCTTTGCCAGGGAAAGAAACGACCGCAACTGGGCCTGATCGATTGGGTCTGCTTCCAGCGCCCGCCGCAGGCCGGCGTTGACCGCAAACCCCGCTGCGAGCGTGAGTGCAGGCGGTTTGGGCAAGCCCGCTTGGGAGAGGTAATGCAACAAGCTGGCGTGATCTTCGTAAATGGTCGTGAGCGAGTTCTCGATATCCCATAGGGTCGAGTTCAGAATCAACTGCACGATGCGCCGCTGCTCGTCGGTAAACAGCGAGGTCAGTGAATAGTCCACGTGCCCGTAGAAGCGGTCGAGCAGGCGGATGACTTCAGGGAAATAGGCTCTCTGTACGTGTTCTGCTGCCTGTTTGGCAAAGGCTTCAAAGTCTGCCGCATCGCTTTCTTCATAGGGTTTCACGGCAGCCGTAATGTTCTGGTCGCCAAAATGGAGAACAGCGAACGAAAAGCTCCTTCGTTGGCCGGTGATGGCGCTGGCCACATGGGCGCGGCCCAGCGCCAGGCGCCCGCGGCCTGAGGTGTAAATGTCATAGGAGATACGCCGAACGTGGTAGCAGAACAGGTCGGTCTCTTCGGAAAACGAGGAGAACACGGAGCTGATGGCATAGTGGGCCGCCACTTGTTCCAGTCCCAACTCCATGGAAGCGACGCTGGTCTTGTAGATTCTCGCGCCATCGCCGGCGGCGGACACATTGGAGCGGGCCTCAGCGAGGCGTGCCAGGAACTTTGGTTCCAGGTCCTCGCCCAGCGGGCCGAAGAGATCGCGCGCCAACTGCAGCACCCTTGCGGCGTAGGCGATGATCTGCACCGTCTCAATGCCCGAAATGTCGTCGAAGAACCAGCCGCAACTGGTATACATCAACTGTGTGTGCCGCTGCATCTCCATTAGCTCGAGGGCGCGGACCCGCTCCGATTCCGAAAGGGCATGGCTCTGATGCGCGGTGAAGAAACGATCCGCAGACTCAGTGGAGCGGTCGAGCATCACATCGATATACGCATCCCGAGCAGCCCACACGTCTTTGAAGAACTCGGGACCTTGCAACTCCGTGAGCGGGACGAGGGAATCGCGCAGCTCATCGAGCGCCTGGCGCAGCGGCGCGCGCCAGCGCTGATTCCAGCCGGCCTTGCCGCCGTTGCAGCCACAATCGGAGCGCCAGCGCTCTACGCCGTGGGCGCAGCTCCACGAGGTATTTTCCACAATTTCGCACTCGTATTCCGGTGGAAACTGCTCCAGGTAGCTTCCGTAGTTGGCCAAATTGACTGACTTATCCTGTTCCAGCAGGCAGAGCGCATAGGCCAAAGCCATCTCGCCGTGTTTGTGGTGGTGGCCATAAGACTCGCCGTCTGTGGCCACGTGTACCAACTGGGGCCTTGAATTGTCGGTAAAGCCGCTTTTGAGGCGCGCCGCGAAGTTCTCGCCGGAATTCAGAAGCCCCTCAAAGGCGATGGCGCGGGAGGCCGGACCGTTGTAGAAATAGACGGAAAGGGAGACACCTGATGGGAACCGCACCAGATAGGGGCGGGTGGTGTCCACCGAGGCGTTTGGAGTTTCGCTCCAGTCGGCGCCCTCTTTCAGGAGCCGAACGCGGCGGCATTGGTGAGGGGCCAGCAGGGTGAATTTGATGCCATGCTGCGCCAGCAACTCCAGCGACGCGGAGTCTGCTGCAGTCTCAGCGAGCCACATGCCTTCCGGCTGGGTGCCGTAGTGGTGCTTATAGTCGGCGATGCCCCAGCGGATCTGGGTGGTGCGGTCGCGCTGGCTAGCGAGAGGCATGATGATGTGGTTGTAGACCTGCGCCAAGGCTGAACTGTGGCCTTTGAACGTCCTACGGCTGCGGTGTTCGCCATCCAGGATCATGCGGTAGGTGCGGGGAGCGTTTTCCTTGACCCAGCTCAGCAGCGTGGGGCCGACATTGAAGCTGGTGCGGGCGTAGTTGTTGACGATGCGGATGATCTGGTTCTTGACATTCACGATGCGCGCCGCACCATTGGGGGCGTAGCATTCCGCGCAGATCCGCTCGTTCCAATCGTGGTACGGGGCAGCCGTGTCTTGCGTCTCAACTGTCTCCAGCCAGGGGTTCTCGCGGGGCGGCTGGTAGAAGTGACCGTGAATACAAACAAAGCGTTTACTGGGGGCCATGATTTTTCCCATCATTTGCCGGGGACGGCGGCTTGGGCCGGAAACCGGCCATCTTGGCTATTGTAGGCTCGTCGGCGTTATGGGAGCGGGTTGTTTGACAAGATCGCAGGCTCGCCAAAGGTACCAGCTGGCCACAGACCGATAAGGGGCCCAGCGCAAACCCCGTTTGAACACCACGTCGGGCTTCGGTAGGTCGTTGCAAGCCAGGGGCCGGGTCTTGGGTACCCTTTGGAAAGTTAGAGCGTAGCCTTTGCGAACCCCGTAGTCGGTCATCGGGAGCACGTCCGGCCTGCCCAAGCGGAAAATCAACAGCATTTCCACAGTCCACGGACCGATTCCACGGACTTCCGTGAGCCTTTCGACGATTTCCGCATCCGACATTTTGCCCAGTACGGCGTTGGAAGGGACTGTGCCATCGAGGGTCCGGGTCGCCAAGTCGCGGAAGGCCTTGATCTTGTTACCGGAGACTCCGGCGGCGCGCAGCACCTCCTCGGGCGTATCGAGCAGAAGTTGGGGTGCAGGATCGCCGCCATAGATGGCGCGAACCCGGCCATGAATTGTGGCGGCTGCCTTACCGTGCAATTGCTGGTAGAGGATCGATTCGAGCAGGGATTCGAAGAGGGACGGCAAAGGGTCGAGGCGCAGGTTGAATGCTCCGACACGGTCGATGAGCCCGCCTAGCTTGGCATCGTGCGCCTTGAGGTGGGCGAGCGCCTCGGCGGCGTCATAAGGAAGCTTGGGACTCTTGCCGTCGTGGATCATAAGCGAACAGTGTACCCTGCCGGATTGAGAAGAGAACGAGGATATCCAGAAAGAGGCAGAGATTCTGCCGCCACTGGCCGCGCCCTAGTAACATCGAGGGCAGAGTTGAAAACTGGAGTGCCAAAACCATGAAGATGCGGCCGGGAACGCAAACGGGATTTCTATTATGCGGCAAAGAGTGGAGCGACGGGGAAGCGCTGGAAGTCCGGTCGCCATGGGACCAGGGGCTGGTGGGACGAGTGACCGTAGCCACCCGTGCCGACGCCCGCCAGGCCGTGAATCACGCAGTATCGAGCCTGCGCCGCACTCGTGCGTTACCACGCTGGAAGCGCCGCGAGATTCTGGAGGATGTGGCTGCCGCCTTGATTGAGCAGAAAGAGCGCTTCGCACAACTGATTGTGGCCGAGGCCGGCAAACCGCTGCGTTTGGCACGTTCCGAGGTTGACCGCACAGTTCTTACGTTCAAGACCGCGGCGGAAGAATCGGCGCGACTGGGTGGGGAAAGCCTTCCTCTGGATCTGACCGAAGGCAATGAAGGGCGCTGGGGACTGATACAGCGGTTCCCGGTTGGCCCGATTCTGGCTATCACGCCGTTCAATTTTCCACTCAACCTGGTGGCGCACAAAGTGGCCCCTGCCATCGCAGCCGGTTGCCCGATTATTTTGAAGCCTGCCCCGCAGACGCCATTCACGGCGCTTGCGCTGGGAGAAGTGATTCTAAAGGCCGGCTGGTCCGCAGAGGCATTGGCCGTGCTTCCGCTCGGCAATGCGGATACGGCCTGGCTGGCAGAGAAGGAAGATCGCATCAAGTTGGTGAGCTTTACCGGTTCGGCCAAAGTGGGCTGGGAGCTGAAAGCTCACTCTGGGCGCAAGCGGGTGCTTTTGGAACTCGGCGGCAACGCTGCGCTGATTGTGCATAGCGACTGGTCGGATTTGGACGAGGCAGCGAATCGAACAGCGCACGCCGCCTTTGGCTTCGCCGGGCAGTCGTGCATCAGCGTGCAGCGGGTCTTTGTGGAACGCAGCATCTTTCAGACCTTCCTATGGAAGGTGGTGGAGCACACGGCCAAACTGGTGGCCGGCGACCCGACCGACGAGGCGACCGAGGTGGGGCCGCTGATTCGCGCCAGCGATGCCGATCGTATCGAAGCCTGGGTGAAGGAAGCTGTCGAAGGCGGCGCCAAACTGGTGGCCGGGGGCGAGCGACACGGGTCAGTCATTTCTCCCATCATTCTTACGGGGACAAAGCCCGGCATGAAAGTGCGCGACGAAGAAGTCTTTGGTCCGGTGGTGATGATTGAGCCGTATGAGGACTTTGAGCAGGCAATGGCCGACGTGAATCACTCGCGATATGGCATGCAAGCCGGACTGCTGACCCGGGATGCCGGTCGCATTCTCACCGCTTATCGCGAACTCGAAGTGGGAGGACTCATTGTTGGTGACACTCCCAGTTGGCGTCTCGACCCCATGCCCTACGGCGGCGTCAAGGATTCAGGGCTGGGCCGTGAGGGGATTCGCTCGGCAATCGAGGAAATGACCGAGCCGCGCATGCTGGTGATGTCGGGTCTTGGCTAGCCGGACGGGCAAGTTCGCGGCCGTGCTCATTCCTAGGCCACAAAAAAAAGCGCCCCACCGGCGAATGGTTTCGGGATAGAATCCAGGAACAATTCGCCGGAGGGGCGAGGAGCCGCGATCACAAAAAGATAGGCTGTGCCGCATCGCCGCCGAGAGGCCGATTTCTCTGCCCCACTGGACTCAACGTTGAGCGCACTTTCTGGATCGATCCAAATATAGGCGGCGCAACCGCATGTTTGGCAGGTTCCATCGGGTACCACGAGGCAAGAAAATGTGGAAACCCTGCTGTTTCCTGGATATTCTCCAGCATGGACGTTCCGAATTCAGGGACGTATGATACGCATATAGACGGTTCATTCACGGGCTTTGGGCTGTATTCCGTGGGCAGAGCCCCTTCCTGAGTCAGGTATTTTTGGGCAACTTCGGGTAATTATGCGGAAGGGCTCGCACATTGTTTCGATTTGTCCGGTCGTTTGATTGTGGACATGGTGTCGCTTCAGGAGCTGGAAATGTCCGTGGAATCAAAATCCGCCCAGGAAGTATCGCATCAGGATTCCGGCTTCGAACCCGCCGCCATTCGACAGCAGCTAGACCGCCTACTGGTTGACCCTCTCTTCTCTAACAGCAAACGGTACCCCGTGCTGCTGGCCTACGTGGTGGAAGAGACCCTTCTCGGCAACGCCGCCCAATTGAAGGAGCGGAGCATCGGGGTGGAGGTCTTCGGCCGCTCCCCCAGCTATGACGCCAATGCCGATCCGGTGGTACGGATTACGGCGGGCGAGGTGCGCAAGCGGCTGACCCAGTACTACTACAACCCCGCTCACGCCGCTGAATTGGTCATCGAGCTTCCATTGGGCTCCTATATCCCCATCTTCCAAGTGCCACTCCATCCTCCGGAAGCCGATGTTCCGGTTCCCCTGCCCGATCTGGCGCCCGAAGTCCCACTCAGCCCGGTTGCCCCGGCAACCAAGCGGAGCTTTCCGTGGCTGAGATGGCTGCTTGTTTGTCTCTTGGTTGTCGGCGCGGCGGCTGGGGGCCTGATGGCTGGGCTTGGATACCGTCCGGCGGCGCCACCGAATCCGATGGACCGCTTCTGGGCTCCTATTACCGGCGCCACCGGGTCGGCCACCTATTGTGTGGGCGAACCCGCCAGGAATCCGCTCGAGATTGGCACGGTCGACTCGCTGCAGCCGACACCGCCGGCTGACTACAAAGCAGAACCACTCTACTTCCGGCTCCACTATTCCGGTCTGTTTGCCATGGCGGACGTCATGACCCTGACCCGGACAGCGGCCGCGCTGGAGACGCGTCACAAGGCCTTCCGCGTGCTTCCCGCATCCGATGCGAGCTTTGCGCAGTTGCGCGAAGGACCGATAGTGCTGATTGGGGCCTTCGACAATATCTGGACACTGCGCATCACGCAGAACCTGCGGTTCGGGTTTGAATCGGAAAACGGCGTCGCGTTGATCGTGGATCGGAAGAGCAAGAACCAGACGACCTGGGCCACGGCTTGGGATTTGCCCTATCAGAAGCTGAATCGCGATTACGCCATCGTGGCCCGCATCCACGACACCACGACCGGACAGCCTGTGATCATTGCAGCGGGCATCTCCGAAGAAGGCACCGAAGCCGCTGGGGAGATGCTGTATGACCCCGAGTATCTGGATGTACTGCTAGCCAAGGCTCCGCACGACTGGGAGAAAATGAACCTGGAAGCAGTCATTGAGACGCAGGTAATTGGAGGCCACCCCGGGCCGCCAAGGGTGCTGGCCATGGAGGCCTGGTAAAAACCCGGGTGCCTTCCGCTGGGCAACCTAGATTGTCGACGCCATGTTTCAGGCCGCAGGGTGCAGATCTGTGTGCCAAAAATCAAATCGACGGGCATAACCCCTTTGTTCTCAACGCTCCCGGGAGTCGACAATCAGCGTAACCTGTTTCGTTTCTGCTAGATAGGCTGAAGAGCCGGGGGGAGAGGTAGGGGGGGTGGGTCATTCTGCCCATTTTCGTCCCACAATCTCTCTCAAGAGGGCCTTCGATCTCTCACTATCATGCGCCCATCGGGGGTAATTATCTGCAAAGACATCGGAGATTCGAGGCATTGCGGAAAAGAGGATTGCCTGCTTGAGGAGGCTCCGGGATGCCTCCGAGCACCATGGGCGTGTTCATAGCGGGACCGGATCCAGGTGGGCGACGATCCAGGTGCAACCCAGTCCGAGACGATGGATCGTTTTTCTGGATCGACTTCCTACACATGCGGGCTGTACCAAACGAGCCATCTTTTCGAGCGCCATATGACTGATTTTGTGGTATCTGTCCGCGCGTAGCCTCGCTTACACTTCAAACGTGGGACGACTTCGCTCGTAGCGTGACAGTAGTTCATGCTAGGCTAGAAGCGAAGGGAAAGCGAATCGAGGCAGGAACATGCTTGAGACCGTTGAGCAGAAGGTCGCCCAATTTGGCAAGCAGATATCGCCTGGCTCCTGGTTCTTGTCGAAACAAGCTGACATCGACGAGCACCGTGAATTATTACCGTATTCTCACTATGTTCGACAGGCGTGGAATGAACTGAGACTGCAAGGGGTATTGTGCGTGGATGGCCGCCCCACGGTCTACCTTTGTGCCGACGTCCAGTTCACTCCGGATGCAAAGCGAAAGCACCACAGTTTTGTCTGGAATCAGGGGCTGGTCCCATTACTCATATTCCTCACCCCTGAGCGCGTCGAGGTGCATAGCACCGTCAAAAGGCCCCACAAGGAATCGGATCAGGGGCTCTTCAAGGGAGATTTGCCCAGCCTGATTCCGAACCTCGGTAACATTGCTGAGGTTCTTGAGGCAGCCAAACTCGTACGTTCTATTGAGACCGGCACATTCTTCCAGGACAATGCTTCATTCTTTCCAGCGAACGAGACGGTCGACCGTTGCCTGATGGAGAATCTCAAGTACACAGCCAGGAAACTTACAACAACTGGCAGTTGGAGCTTGTCTCGTGCACACGCCCTGTTGGGACGCGCCTTGTTCATATCGTTTCTCCAGCAGCGCAAATTCATCAAGCCGGATTACTACCCGGACGGGACCGAAACCCTCCTCGATATTCTCAGACGGCCACGTGTCGATGAGATCAAGCGCCTTCTTTACCGGGAATTCTTTCAGTGTCTGAAGCGCGAGTTCAACGGCACAATGTTTGACGCTGGACTTGCCGACGAAGAGCGCCACATCAACAAGGCCCATCTCGATATCCTCCGTGATTTCCTGAGCGGGGACGACATGAAGTCGGGCCAGATGACGCTTGATTTCCAGACATACGATTTCCGCTTTATTCCTGTGGAGACTATCAGCGCCATCTACGAACAGTTCATGAAAGATGGCGACCTGAAAAAGAAGCGCGAGGAGGGTGCGTACTACACTCCGCGGCATTTGGCGGAGACAACTCTCCATATGGCGCTTGACGGCCGCTACGACACCGCTGCACGATGCAAAGTTCTCGATCCAGCTTGCGGATCGGGGATTTTTCTCGTCGCGATGTTCAACCTGTTCGCCGAGATCTGGCTCCAGGGAAACCGGAATAGCCGGAAGCAAACCAGGGCACAAGCCCTGCTTGGTATTCTCCAGCGACAAATTAGGGGAGTGGACCGTAACCCAGATGCGTGTCGCATAGCGGCGTTTAGCCTGTACCTCGCTCTCTTTGAAAAGCTTCGACCGATGGATATCGAGGAGTTCAAGGAAAAGGTACGCCAAGGCCCCTTTTTGCCGCTTTTGCTCTGGACTGCTGACGAGCAGATCGAGTCACCTGTCATTCTTCAGGGAGATTTCCTGAAGGACTCTCTGCCGCTTGGCGATGACTTTGATTTTATTATTGGTAATCCGCCCTGGGAGAGCCGCGGCGATAAGCAGATTGCGCTGCAATTTGCCAAGCGATCGCCGGACTTTCTTCGGGATGGAGGCATAGGCTGTTTGCTGTTGCCCTCAACCATCACCGTTAACCGCCACGGTACGCTCGATGGCGCTTGGTTCCGCGCTGTCACAGTGGAAAAGATCGTGCAACTCGCTGATTTCCGGCGTGTGCTATTTGAAGCAAAACACCCTTGCTTCATCATTCGATTCGTTAAGGCTCCGCCAACATTGGAGCACATCGTAATCTACGAGACCCCGAAGCTGAACCGCTTCGATCGGCAAAGCGGCGTATTTGTTGTTGAACCCGACGACCAGAAATTCATATCCCAGCATGAGATTCTTGAGGCATCGCTGAGCGGCGGCTTGCAGAAAATCTGGACTAGGAAGTTTTGGGGCACGCCCCGTGACGAATCGTTTTTACGTCGCTTAGATTTTTATCCCCGCTTATCGGATTACGTGGGCAATGGAAAGAAGTGGCATGAAGGCGTCGGGTTCAAGCCGTTTTATCCTGGAGCCTCTCAGGGGGAGCCGAAGCCGATCAAACCATGGAGACTCTCAGATGATTACATTGAGAATGACAGTCAGTTTCCACAGCTAGCGTTAACCAAAGCAAACTTCACAAGTCTGAAAACGGGGCTAGATAATTCGGTTCATCAAAAAAGAAGAATTCCGGCCTCATTGGAATTCTTGCACAGGAAACCGGCGGATACTGTTTTTCAGGGACCCATGCTCCTGTTCAGCGAAGGGTTCACGAAATTCGCTTTCTGTCACGATAGGGTGCTTTTCCAAAATTCTCTCCGTTCGATCAAAGCTCGGAATTCGGCTGATGCCGACCTCCTGCGTTTTTTAACCGCCGTCCTAGGTTCACGTTTGATGCGATATCATGCCTTCCATTCTGGTTCCAGCAATGGAATCGAGCGTGAAAAGTTGCACTTGTACGAAATTCTCAACCTTCCATTTGCGTTGCCCGAAGACGAACTAGCACCCCACGAAGCTGATGAAATAATCCGCGAGGCCGCTGGCATCATCAAGCACCTTGAGCGCGCGGATGAGGAACGGAAAGCAGAAGATGTGAATTCGGCCCGGCAAGCACTACAACCGCTTGTAGAGCGATACTTCGGTGTTACAGATGCCGAGCGAATTCTCATTGACGATACGCTCAGAATATCCCAACCGAGTATTCACCGCCCGAGCCTTGATGGCGATATCCCGTCGCTCGCGTTCCCGGAGTCTGAAGATCGGAAACGCTATGCTGATACCCTCTGTGACGTACTCAATCGGCGAGCGCGCAAAGAAGGGATCAAGATTAGTGCCGAGGCGATGGCATCCAAGGAACTTGGTCTGATCTTGTTCACAGTGTTGTTTTCGGATACTCGTAGACCATATGCGGAGGTAGGCGGCGACCTAGAACTCTGGAAGGCACTCGATAGTGTCGCCACCGCGGCGAAGCACCGGACCGGATCATTCAGCTACCTGCGGGGTTTCCGGTACTTTGAGCCGGACAGACTTCATCTACTTAAACCTGCCACCATGCGAAACTGGTGCCGCACAGCCGCCCTCAATGAGGCGGATGCAATCTTCGAGCACTTGGTGACGCAAAGCGCATGAGCGGAAGATCATTCATCGGCAGCCTCAACCCGGAGTTCAATCCGTTCGATGGAGACTATCTAGCGGAGATACTAGAAGCGACCGCGCATGCTTGGGCTCGCATGAAGCCACCAAAACGCACCGAGATCGAGGACCGGATCACACGTCGCTTGGTGGGACAGCTTGTGAACGCTCCGGAATTTGCAGAGATTCCGTACGATGTCATCACTCAATGGGAGATCGTCGGCCTGAATGGTGAACTGCTCGGGCGCCTCGATATTCGCTTGAAGCACCGGCGCTCAAGGCGCGATTATTTTGGCTTCGAGGCAAAGCGCCTTCATGTCAAGTATCCATCCGGAAAGACATCAAAAGAGTATTCCACATACACCGGTGAAGCCGGGATGATGGCGTTTATTGAAGGGCAGTATTCGAAGATGCTTCCAGCGTGCGGAATGCTCGGCTACGTCATGGATGGAAAGTCCGATGACGCGTGGAGTGGCATTGGCAAGCAGATTGAGTCCCAACGAATCGCTCTAAAACTGAGCGCCGGCAGTTCGTTTGCAAGATCTGCGCTCCCAAGACTTGTCCTCGAACGGGCCGTTGTCGGTTCTCATTTGGGGGAGACCGATCACGACCTCATGACTCATCGCTTGCGTCTGTTTCACCTGCTCTTGCCGGTCCTCACCCCAACGGCGTAGCCCCCATGAGTCGCTTTCCGGCATGGGTCAGTCCTCGCAAGTCTATGCGACGGTGATCCTGGCGTTGGAGTTATGGCCGAACAACCGACTAACGACAACTGATTATCCGGCAGTTACCAGTTAATATGTACTTCCGCGCCGCTCGCGTTGGGGATGGTTTTGTTGCCCCTGCACCGCAGATGGTGGCGATAACGCGCACTGCTGGGCGGCGCATCTGTGCAATGTTGCCGTCGTGAGCCTACGCCGGGGTGAGCGGTCAACTGCGCCAGTGCAATTCCACGGGGCCGTCGAGGGGATGCTTCTGTGCTCCGGCGGACCCTTCCAGGCGCGCCTGCTTCAGGGCGAAGTACCACTTGGCCGGCTTGTCGGCGTCGTCGATCAGCATCAGGCTGGGATTGTGGCGCAGGCCGCGGGCCTGCTGGATCATGGTGAGCTGGTCCTGGTACACAAAGCGGCCGCCAAAGAACCTGGCGAGGGGGGGCACAAAGGGCAGACGGTAGAAGACGTTCCATGCGGCCACTACATCGATACGGCAGGTGGAAGCGGTTATGGGCGTCACGGTGGTGAGGCTGCTGAACCACTTGTCGCCGCTGCGGACGAGCTCTGTTTTGAGCCGCAGCTCCGCGGCGCTCTCACCGATCTTGCCGGCGCCCGGGCTGGGAACGAAGACCCAGGCGCGGCCGTCCCGCTCTTCGCATGGGAAGGCGGTGGCAAAGATGCGGCTGCAATCGAGGCGGCTATTGCTGCAGAGCGAGGGAATGGCGGTACATTGCCCGCTGCATGGCTCGAACTGCCAACCGTGGTATTTGCAATCGATGTGGCGGCCGTCGCTGCGCCGGCCCAGAACCATGGGGATATCCATTCACAGGGTGGCGGCGAGCTTGCCGGGGCGCAGTGTCGAGGTTCGCAGCGCAGGGTACCAGTCGTCGTAGACCAGGGAGGCCGTCGGCCCAGAAACGCCGGTTTCAAGGGGTTTCCGCATCGGCATGTGGCACCCAAGATAGCATTGTCGTGCTGCGAATGCGAACTTTCCCGGGCGGTCAGGAGGTGGAGCGCGTGGACGCGGGAGGCGCGGGGCAGACAAGCTGCACCAGCCGCTCCTGATTCACAGTGGTTGCGACGCCTTCGCTGGTCCAGTGTTTCTTACATCCCGGAAAGTCCAGTGGAACGCATTGCGACGGAATGCCGCGCTGCCGCATTTCATACCCGCCCGGCAAGATGTTCAACAGGCAGGCGACGGCAACCACCCCTGTGTCGGGCTGGCGTTGCCAACGCGTCAGCCAGCGGCTGAATCCGGTGGAATGGGGAACGATGTAGACCTTGGCGCCCAAAGCCTGCAGCTTGTGAGTCAGGCGGTTCACGGGGCAGCCCGGACGGCATGCGGCGCATTGGATGTCGACACCGGAAACCGTCGCCTGGCAGGCCTCGGCGTACGCGCCCCTCATGCAGCCCGGGACCAGCACAGCCTTTGAAGCAGTGCGCTCGAATCCGGCTCGCAGGCCGCGATTCACGATTTCGGCCGCCACCATGCTCAAGTGGTATTCCGCCGATTCCTTGCCGCAAAAGATCAGATCCTCGCGAATACCGCGCCGCTTCTGGACGACCGACAGAAACCGAGGCACTCCGCTGGCATAGGCGCCGAGCGCCGCTTCCGCTTGGATGCGAAACCAGTCGAACAGGCCGATAGCCTCTTCGATCGCCTGTTCGGCCTCTGGGCGGGGAAGCTGGCGGAGAAAATCGAGCCAGTTCTTGAGGCGCAGGGTTTCTTGCTCGAATTCCCCTGTTGCCTGCATCCACTGGATGAGCCTTTGTAGTCCGTCGAGGAGCGCGGATGACGGGTTAGGTCTCGTGCCGGTCCCGCTCACGTCTTCGGCGGGGGGAAGTCCTATCTTGCCTACCAGGAACCACTTGGCAATGGCTCCGCGGAGAAAGTCGGCCAAGGGTTTCAATTTTCGGGTGCGCCGGCGAATCAGCCGGAGCTCTTCCGCGATTGCAACCAGCCAGAGAGGCGTGCGCTCGGCCGCTTCTGCATAGCGTTGCAGGGCAAGACCCAACGTGAGCAACTCGATGGAGTATTCGCCCAGCGTTCGCGAAGGCTCTTTGAGCTCGGTTTGCACAAAGGCTGCATAGCCCGCGATGGAGCTTCCAGCTCGATCTTCAACCTCGACCAGAACGCGGTCGGCAAACTTCTCTACATCGATGGAATAGCCTTCGCCGTGGAGGTTGTTGCCCCTCAAGTCGTAGATCGGGAATCGAGGTGTGGCTGCGGAATTCGCGGTCAATAAAGCGCACTCGACAGCACCAACCTCCGAGGGGTTCTCCGGCTGGATCGACTTGCGGGATGCAACGAATTGCGGCATCACCTGGCTCTTTCCGCGACACAACAGGCCTTGGGCGGCCTGCACGACGATCACAGAAGATGATACGCTCGGGGCGGAATTCGGTTCCGTTCAATGCGCACCGCTGGAATGCCGTGCCGGCAGAAAGAACGAAATTCACAGAGAATTCTTCGGGGCGTCTCTATCCGGCTGAACGCGCGATCGCCTGCAGCTTCCCGTTCTTGAGTACGAAGCGCTCGCCGCGCCACACGATGGTATTTCCTGCAAAGCCTGCCACCCACAAGCCCATGGCAACCAGATCGCGGAAGGGCAGCAGCCAGAGACTGGGCAGAACACGGTGATCGCCGAGCACCTGGGCGCCGACCAGCATGGCCATGGTGAGGCGAAGAAAGAAACTCAAACCCAGGAGCCACAGGCTAAGCGGACTGAGGCCGCTGGCCAGGACGTTGAGGACCGCCCAACCGAGCCCATGCGTGAAGAGCAAGCCGATGTACCCGCCGGGTCTGGCGTCCCGAACCGTGCGGGCCCAGCGCAATTGGTGATCGACGAAGCCCCACCAGCCGTAGGCGGGAATGCCGGTCTCGACCACCTCGGCGCTCAACGCGACGCGGTAGCCGGCTCGGTCGACGCGCGCGCCCAACTCGTAGTCGTCGGCCAGATGGTCCACCAGGACTGCCAGCCCGCCGATGCTTTCAAGCGCTTCGCGGCTGACAGCCAGCGTGGAGCCGAGTCCGTAGTGCAGTCCGCCTTCAATCATCTTCGACAACAAAACGCCGGCCTGGAAGTCGGTGGCGATGCCCAGGGCCTCAAGCTGCGAAGGCAGAGTGCCGTGCGCCCGGCCACGATAAAGGGCTGTCACAAGGCCGGTCACTTTGGCATGAGCGGCGCCTGGTGTGGCTGGCGAAGGCGCAAAGCAGGTCATCACCCGCTCAAGGTAGCGCGGTGAGACGGTAATGTCGGAGTCGTTGATGAGCAGATAGTTGTGGAGGGCATGGGGAGCGAGCTGAGTGAGGGTGCTGACCTTGCCGTTGGTGCCGAGCCGGTCGGGACACTCCACGAGGCGGATGGCTTGCTCGGGGAATTCAAGCTTGAGTTGTTCGACCGCGGCCACGGCAGGATCGTCGAGAGAAGAGACGCCGAACAGCATTTCGACTTCGCCCGCGTAGATTTGCCGGCAATGGCTGCGAAAGGCGTCGATCATGCCGGGATCGAGCCCTTTGAGGGACTTGAGGATGGTGACGCCGGGGGTAAAGGCCGGCAAGGGGGCTCGGCGGATTCTCAGAAAGCCAAGGGCGGCGACCATGGCCGCGAGGAAATAGCCCATGCCGGCTACGGCTAGAAAGGTAGTAAGGATCGCAACGGATTGGGCAAACGCGTGGGAGGACACGAAGCTTAGTTTAGAAGATTGCGCACGAGCCAGTCAGCCAGTCAGCGAGTGAGCCGGTCAGCGCCGACTCGCTGACTGGCAGGCTGACCGGCTATTCGTACCGCAGCGCTTCGATGGGGTCCATGTTGGCGGCTTTCCAGGCGGGGTAGATGCCGAAGACCAAGCCGATGGCGCAGGATACGGCGAACGCCACCAGAACCCAGGTAAGCGACAACGAGGCATTCAAGAAGGAGACAGCAAAATGCAGAATCAGGGTCAAGAAGGCGCCCATGAGGATGCCCAACAGGCCTCCCACAGCGCAGAGCGTGATGGCCTCGATGGTGAACTGGAGAAGCAGGTTCTTCCTGGTTGCTCCAATGGCTTTCCGGATGCCGATCTCCCGGGTGCGTTCGGTGACTGAAACCAGCATGATGTTCATCACGCCGACGCCGCCCACCATAAGCCCGACGGAGGAGACCGAGACCATGAAGAGGAACAGGCCGCCGGTGAGCTGATTCCAGAGGCGGGTGAGGGTGTCGGGGCCAAAGATGGCGAAGTTGTCGTCCTTTTCAATGCGCACGCTGCGGCGAACCCGGAGAAGTTCGCGAATCTCTTCTATCACCAGCGCCTTGTTGGCCGGGTCGTCGTACTTCACGGTGATCCAGAAGTCCTTGATCTCCGGGTGGATCTTGTGGAAGGCAGGGAGGGGGAAGTAGGCGGAGTTGTCGGCCGTGTTGCGGCCGGTGCCGAAGGGCTGCGGCTGCTTGTCGAAGACGCCGATCACGGTGAAGACATCGCCGCCGCACTCGACATCCTTGCCGATGGGGGACTCGTCGGGGAACAGATCCTCGGCGGCATCATGGCCCAGCACCACCACGCTGGCGTTGTGTACTTCCTCCGAATCGGTCCACATGCGCCCTTCAAGCAGATCGATATCGTTGGTCTTCTTCACCTCTGTGGTGTCGCCATAGATGATGGTGTTCTGCACCTTGTGAGACCCGGCTTTGAGGCCCACATTGCCGATGCCCAACTGGAAGTTCTGATAGGTGACGGCGGGATCGACGGCGACCACGTGGGGAAGGCTGCGCATGGCCACGCCGTCTTCATAGGTGAGCTGCTTGCGGTTGAGCTCCTCGGTGGTCAGGCGGTGTCCCCAAGGGTCGAAGCGGAATACCCACAGGTCGTTGGTGCCGAGGGTCTTGATAAATCGATCGATGTTGCTGTCGAGTCCGTTGATAGCCGATGAGATCAGGATCACGGTCGAGATGCCGATGGTGATTCCAAGAATGGTGAGTCCGGAGCGCAGCTTGTTCTTGCGCAAGGTGTCCAGAGCCATCTTCACGGATTCTTTCGAGTCACTCAGCCTCATGGTTATAGCTCCGCTCTCAGGGCTGCAATCGGATCGAGATCCGAGGCTTTGTGGGCCGGGTAGACGCCGAAGAACAACCCCACCGCGGAGGCCACGAACAGACTTACCAGGATGGACCAGATCTCCACTTCGGAAGGAAAGGCGATCAACATGGTCAGGACTTTGGCCAGCCCGATGCCGGAAACCACGCCGAGGACACCGCCCACCATGGACATGGTGGCGGATTCGATCAGGAACTGCAGCAGAATGTCTTTGCGGCGCGCGCCCAGGGCCTTGCGGACGCCGATTTCTCGGGTGCGCTCGGTCACCGATACCAGCATGATGTTCATGATGACGATGCCGCCAATAACCAAGGAGATGCCGGCAATGGCCACCACCACAGCGCCGAAGTTGTCCAGAATCTTGCCCAGCATATCGCCGAAGGTCGAACTCGAATCGATGGAGAAGGAATCTGGAGCGCCGGGAGCCAGGTGGCGGCGCGTCCTCATCATGATGCGCAACTCGTCTGAGACAGTATCCATGACCTCGCCACCGCCGCCGGCATCGACATAGATATCCAAGGTGGACTGAAAGCCGTAGGTGCGCAGAAAGGCGGTGAGAGGAATCGCCGCCCAGTTGTCCATGCTGGAACCCATCATCTTGCCCTGGCGTTCGCCCACGCCGATCACCGTGTAGGGCGTGCCGTCGATGTGGATCTCCTTGCCCAGCGGATCGCCGGCGCCTAGCACATTGTCCACCACATCGGCGCCGACAATGGCCACGTGGGCGCTGTGCTCGTCCTCCAACTCGGTAAACGATCGGCCAATCTCAATGTTGAGGTTCGAGATGGCCGGCATGGTCCAGGTGATGCCGCGGATGTTGGAGTCGGTGGAGGACCTCGTCTGGTAGACGAGCTTTCCAACAGTGGTCCGGTCCGCGCCTACCGACATGCAGGTTCTGCAATCCGAAGCGATGGCCCTGTAGTCGTCGTAGGTCACGTCTTTGCGCTTCTGAAAGGCCAGATACTCCTCGACAGTCATGAAGGTCTGCGGCATCTTGCGGATGGTTAGCACGCTGGCGCCGTAGGTGTTGATGCGGGTGGTGACAAACTGCTTGGCGCCGTTGGTGAGGGTGACCACCGTGATGACCGACGCTACCCCGATAACCACCCCAAGCAGCGTCAGAATGGAGCGCAGCTTGTTGGCCCAGAGGGATTGGAGCGCGAGTTTGAAGGCCTCAGCGAATTGCATGGAACACCAATGGGACCGAAGGTTTGAAGTTCAGAAGAGCCGGGAAGCAAGCGACTTCCTGCAGTGTAACGTTGGCTCAGGGTTTGAAAAAAGGGCCAAGTCGCGCCGGAGAATCTCCGGCAACCCTCTGAGGAGACGCATCCCGCTACTTGTTCTGCTGGATGAATACGCGCCGCGGGCTGTTGAGGTTCCCGGAATCCTGCTGGCATTCGCCGTTTTGCGGCCGCTTGGACGAAAATCTGGATTGATTCTCATGGCGCCCCCCTTTTCGCTTCAATTCCGGCAACGGATGGCGGACCGGGAGGGGGGACGACTGACGAGGGGCCGGCCATCCTGGCGAAACAGCGATTCTGGAGCCTGGGGCGTTTTCCAGGACTGAAATCAAGAATTGAACGACGCGCTCCCTCACTCTTCCGCGAAAGGGTTGCGGAAGAGTGGCGCACTCAGGCGGGTGGCCCGGGTGCCGGAGAAGCGGGTTATCCCACCCAGCGTGGGTGCCCCAGGTCCCTCGCCTTTGGGGACCTGGGAGACCTCAGACTCTAGCCGTCCCTTTCCG
>Ga0181520_10004806_pt1 | contig 22192 bp, 10 predicted proteins | sample PEATcosm2014_Bin_29_FD_132451 | JGI IMG/M metagenome (GOLD analysis project Ga0181520, IMG submission 132451) | Peatland microbial communities from MTU Mesocosm Facility, Houghton, MI, USA - PEATcosm2014_Bin02_30_metaG | ecosystem: Environmental > Terrestrial > Soil > Wetlands > Peat | place...
AGAGGCGAAAAGAGTAGAGACTTTGTTTCTCTTGATGATGAAACTGACATGGCAAAGTTGAAAGAAATGGCTTCTGAAGCGCCGGTTATTCAGTTTCTCAATCATCTTCTTGGCCGGGCCGTCGAATTGAGGGCGTCCGATATTCATATCGAATCGGCAGAGCACCGTTTCCGGGTTAGAATGCGGATCGACGGCATTCTTCATGAAAAAGATGTTCTGGAAGAAAAATTTTATCTGGCGGCTGTATCGAGGATCAAGCTTCTGGCGGGTCTGGATATTGCAGAAAAGCGTCTTCCGCAGGATGGAAAATTTTCCACAAGAATCTCTTCTCATCTGCTCGATATTCGCGTCTCCACGATTCCCACGGTCAGCGGTGAAGGTGTTGTCCTGCGTCTTCTTTATCGGGAAAAACTCAGCTTCGATCTGGAAAATCTGGGGATGGAAGAGGATCACCGGGACTTGATTACAGAGTTGATCAGGCGTCCCCACGGCATGCTACTGGTGACAGGACCGACCGGATCGGGGAAAACAACAACGCTTTATTCAATACTGACAAGGCTTAACAGCGAAGAAAGAAAAATCATTACTACGGAAGACCCTGTGGAGTATCAGCTTCAGGGTATCAATCAGATTCAGGTTAAGAGTGAAATCGGCCTGACGTTCGCGGGAGCTCTTCGTTCCATTTTACGCCATGACCCTGATGTTATAATGGTTGGAGAAATACGGGACGAAGAAACAGCTGAGATATCCATCCAGTCCGCGCTGACCGGCCATTTTGTTCTTTCCACCCTTCACACCAACGATGCCGCGAGCAGCCTCTTCCGTCTGTCCGAGATGGGTGCGGAAGGGTACCTCATTAACGCCGCGGTTACGGGACTTGTTGCTCAGAGAATTGCCAGACGCAACTGCCCGTTTTGCAGTCGTCCCGACAATCCTCCAGAATATCTTTTGCGGGAATACGGCATCTTAGACATCATGAAGCGTTTTGAGAAACTTATTCCCGGCGGTCCGGCCTATATGAAGGCCGAGGGTTGCCAACAGTGCGCCGGTACCGGTTATCGCGGAAGGACGGCAATATTTGAACTTTTCGATTACACGGATAACTTAAGAGAGGTGTTTTCTAAAACGATGTCGTTGGAGGCCTTACGGAAGGCTGTGTGCGCCAATCCCGATTTTCGCCTCCTGCGGGAAGACGGCATGATTAAAGCGATCAAAGGATTAACCACCATTGAGGAGGTACTCAGGGTTTGTTAGAAGATTTCTCCTATGCCGGTGTTGACCAAAGAGGAAAAGAAAGCCGCGGCATAATTGTGGCCGCTGATCGCAAGGACGCGCTCATCCGTCTAAAAGAGAGAGGCCTGACCGTCACCGTTCTCGAAGAAAAAAAGGGCGTGCAAATATCTTTTTCCCGCAGACGGCGGATCAACAATCAGGATACCTGCTATATGGCGAGAGAACTTAGCACCCTGCTGCGTTCGGGTATGCAGATAGACAAGGCTTTGGAAATTCTGATGCACTCGGCGGAAAAGCAGGACATGAAAGAAATACTTTCCTTCATCCTGACCAATATCCGGTCGGGCAAGAGTGTAACGTTAGCTTTTGGAGAGACCGGCCGGTTTAGTCAATTTCTTATCAACATGATCCACAATAATGAGGAAATAGGGCGGCTTCCCGATGCTTTCGAAAGCATCACCCGGTATCTGCGTTTTCAGATTCAGTTTCGGGGCGAAATCAGGGACGCCATGACCTATCCCGCTTTTCTGATTTTTGCCAGTATGGCAACTTTTATGATCATCTTTCAATTCATTGTGCCACGTTTTCTGGGAATATTCGGCGCCTCGGCGGAAAATCTTCCGGCGGCGGCGAAGTTTCTTTTCGCCATGAGCCATTGGCTGAGTGTGAAAAACATGCTCATTGCCGGGTCTGTAATCCCTGTTATTTATATTTTGAGCAGGTTATATCCGGCGAAATTCCGTTTCTCCGGCCTGCAGGAAAGGCTTATCCGTGTGCCCCTGGTCGGCAGCCTTATTCTGAACCTGGAACTTTCGCAATTTTCTTATTCCATGCACGCCATGCTGGATGCCGGTGTAGAATTCATCAAATCCCTGCGTCTTTCGACAGGCCTGATCAGCAACGCGAGCCTGAGGGAGAGCCTGGAAACAGTTGCAGTTCAAATCAGGGAGGGCGGGAAAATTGCCGATTCTTTTGCGCAGGTTTGCCTTTTGCCGCCCATGATTCCTAATATGATTCGCGTCGGCGAGGAGAGCGGCAACCTGAAGGAAATATTTTTTGAAATCTATCAGATATTTGACGAAAGGTTCAAAACCAGCGTTAAGCGGGCGCTGACACTCCTGGAACCGGCCATTATCATCGTGATGGGCATGCTCGTGGGGTTTATCGTGCTTACCCTGATCCAGACCGTCATGAGCGTGGGCAACCTCAAGTTTTGAAGCAATCTCCCCGCCAAAACGTAATACTTTTCATATAGCAATAATAAAGAGGCTAATCCGGTTCATCCACCAGCAAATAAAAGGCTTGCATAGATAATATTTATTCTTACGGATGCAGGCTTTTTTTATAAGATTGAACACAAAAAAATAGAAGTTTTTGCCGCGTATTAAATTAAAATTATTCTTGAACGATGTCAAAATCAACGGCAGTATCCCTTACCTTTGGCAAATTTCAGTATTCCGCACTTTCCCAGCGCACACGCTTTTTGCGCGTCATCGCAGCCCTGCTCTTTTTGGCTTTGATTTAAATAGACATTCGCTCTGGCATAGTAGCCATAAACATCATCCGGTTTCAGACGAAGGTCCTGATTAAGGTCTTCGATAGCGTGTTGATACTGGCCGAGTTCGGCGTAAACGGTCCCGCGATTGTAATAGGCTTCGGCATAGTACGGTATCAGGCGGATGGCCTCATTAAAGTCAGCAATGGCAAGCTGGCGCCGGCCAAGAGTGGCATAGGCGTTGCCCCGGTTGTTGTAAGCTGTTGCGTAATAAGGATCAAGGGTGATGGCTTTATTAAAATCGTCGATGGCAAGTTGATACCTTCCCAATCTATTATACGCATTTCCCCGGTTGTTGTAAGCTTTTAATTTCGCGGGATTCAGATTGATGGCCTTGCTAAAATCTTCGATCGCAAGTTGATTCTCGGCCAATTTATCATAGACATTCCCCCTGTTGAAGTAGGCATCATCATAATCCGGTTTTATACGGATTGCTTCCCCATAATGATAAAGAGCCTCTGTGGTTTTTCCCTCTTTGGAGAGGGGCAAAGCTAAATTGTAATGCATTACGTAATTATCAGTTGTTACCTGCAAAGCATGGCTGAACAGGTTTATACTATTTTGCCAGTAACCGCATTGTTTCCAGCTTAAAACAGAAATGACGGCCAGAAAAGTTATTGCGGCCGGATACAAAATTTTCCTGCGCCTGTCTTCGTTTTTAAACAGAGACGGCAAACCCCAAATGAGCATTACGGCAATACCGATAGACGGCAGATAATGATAACGATCAGCTATCGCGTATGGCGCCGCTGTGGATATCTGAATGATTCCGATAACGGGTAGAATGGTTATCGCGAACCACAACCATCCGGTAAAAAGATATGGCAGTCGTTTCGCCATCGCAATAACAACGGCGCTGATAACGATAATCAGAAAGACGGACGCCGCAACCTGCCACACAGGAATTTGCGCCGTAAAAGGATATAAGACAGACAAATCATGCGGCCAGAACGTTTTTGCCAGATAAGTTATAAAAGAAACGGGAGCATTGGCCAGCCTGACGCTTAGCGGGAAATTATTCGAAGGCGCGTCGCCGGAATCATAAAAAGTGATGATAACGAGAATAGCGGACAAAATAAAGAAAGGGACTTTTTCCCAAAGGTGAAATTTGTCACGGTGGAATTCTATAATTCCTGTTTCCGGCGAAATGCGTTTATCGAAAGGAGATGGATTTTCTCTCCGATCTTTTCTCTCCGATTTATTTTTCTTTTTCCCTTGTTTTACGGAAACATGTGTCACATCCGTCAGGACAGGATTGTTTTCCCAAGATTGAATCCCGATACTGTCCGGATAACATCGGCAGAAGGACAGCGGCCAGTAATCCAGAAGAATCAAAATCAGGGGCAACGTGACGACCATCGGCTTACTCATCAGAGCAAGGATAAAACATAAAAGAGCAGACATATATCTTTTTATATTTGGTTTCTCTGTATAGTAAACGTAAAAGCATAACGTGAGCATCCAGAAGAAAGCGCTTAAGACATCCTTGCGTTCGGAAACCCAGGCGACCGATTCCACATGCAGGGGATGAAGCGCGAAGATGGCCGCCACGAAGGCGCTTTTCCAGATATCGCCGGTCATGCGGCAGAAAAGCCAAAAGAGCAGCAGCGTACTCAATATGTGCAGGATAAGATTGGTGACATGATACCCGCCGGCGTCAGCGCCGTAAAATTGAGAATCCGACATGAAAGAAAGCCAGACCAGCGGATTCCATAAGCCGACATGTCTTGTCGTGAACGCCCAGCTAATTCCTTCAGGCGTGATTCCGTTCCGGATGACGCTGTTTTCGCTGACATAAACAGGATCATCGAAATTGATGAAATCATATTTATACACCTGTCCGAAAACTGCAAGCGTAACTATAATCAAAACAATATATATAATCATTTTCTGTTTTTGCGAATGGATAATCGGTTTATTTGTCATAATCGGTTTTTAGTTCCTTTTAATATTTGAGAAAAATATCTCATAAAAATTCCTTAAAAAAGTTTTGTATGAACCAGAAAAAAATTTATCATCAATAACAAAACAGTTTTTACCTGATTTCTTACACGATTTACAAAACAAAATAAAAGCAAAAAAACATATTGGACGAAAAATTCATAACAATGTCACTTGCCCTTAATAAAAATGCAATAAAGCCCTGATAAAAGAGCGTCAAATAAAGAATTGATATGTCAGAGCCGGTTCTACGAAGAGGATTGATGATATTAATTCAGTCTTCACTAATGACAAAAATTGCCTGTCAATGAAATTTTCCGGGAAATTTTCCGGCGTCATTAAGAAATGAAACAGAAAATAAATTATGGGTAAACTTTGCCATGCTGACGAAAACAGGAAGGCGAAAAAAGAAATTTATAATGAAGGGTCGAAAAAAATCACTGTTTTTTCATTTGGCCGTAATCAGGGTGTAATAATTAAATGTTAGTGTACGCTCGTAAATAGCAAAATGGTTTTTAGTTACAAGGACATTCATTAGTATGAACACAGAGAAACCGGCGGACAAAGTAAAGAAGATTCTGGAAGTCATAAAGGCGCTCATGGAAAAGAAATTCACCGGATATATGAAAGTAAATTTTAGCCGTGGAAACGTTGGTAGAATAGAAAAGTTTGAAGAAATTCTGAAGAAATAAATATTCAGGGTACTTTGCTGACCGGCAGAAAATCTGCCTGAGGAACCAGAAAGCCCGGATTAAGAAGGTATGTTTTCTTAATTCGGGCTTTTTATTTATACAGGGTACTTCGCTGACCTTAAAAGGTAACAGAAAGCCCGAATCGAGAGCTTGTTGTACTTGGTTTGGGCTTTTTTCTTGGAAAAAGTCAATAAGCTCAAATAAACAAATAAAGGAGGTGGTAGGAAGGTAAAATGTTTTGCGGATAAATAAGGATGGTTGGGGGCGCAGGCTTTCAACCAGTAATAATAATTAATTAAAAAGATTCATAACAAAGGAGAATATTAATGAAAAAGAAACTTTTTTTAATTGCGGCAACATTCATGCTGATGTTCAGTTTTGCCGGTCAGGCCATGGCGAGTTTCGCAGCAGGCGATCTGATTCAGGTGATCTATGTAGCGGGAGGACCTGAGGTTGCGACAGATCTGGGTTCATTTTCGTCTAATACCACTGCTATAGGCTCAGATTCAGGCAATTTAGGCAACACGGTAAATTTTAGCAGCTTGTTTTCTGGATACAGCGAATCTCAGCTCAGCGTTGCTTATTATGTGTACAATGGCTCAAGCGGGGGATTGTGGGTAACCGGTGCTGATGGCGGTCAAACGAATAATGGCAGTTTGAAAGGCACTCTGAATACTGACTTTAATACTGTCAATAGTTACTATCAGGGTCTTAGCGCTGCTGCTTCGGGTGCAACTCAAGTCAGCGGCTCGACAACAAATTCATCTGGTTACTATTATAAAATAGATAACAATGGAACTCACGTAGGAGGTGTTGCTGGTTTTTTAACGACTGCCAACGGAGAGGCACAACTTAGTAGCAGTGGTTATGTTGATTTGTATCTCTATTATTATGCATATTCAAAGATGAACGTCGCTGGTAGCGGTACAGAGATTGCCGATATCCGCACTTTCGCTGACGGTTCCACCGAGATTATTCCTCTTGTCAGTACTCCGTTGCCCGCGGCATTCTGGCTTCTGGGCTCCGGCCTTATCGGCCTTATCGGGATCAGAAGAAGAGGAATGACGGTAGCCTAAACAAGACAGGTAATGTTTTTTAAACAAGTAAAAAATTAATTCTTAATAGGAGAATGAAAATGAAGATCAAAAATTTATTAGGTTCGCTTATAGCGGGAACCGCCATGCTGGCCATAGCTAGCGCAAGTTTCGCAAGCACAGTTGAAGTCAATATTTACGGAGCTTCGGCTCAGTTTACATTCTGGAAGGCCGTCGCGCCGAATTGGATCAATTCTCTGTCACAGTGTTCATCAGCCACAGTCACTTCCAAGATTTTTGACGGAAACAACGCAGTATCCTTTGCGAATTGTTCGGACGGCAATGAGTATATTGTCCGTGTGTCTTCCAAAGCTTCTTATGACGCGATTTATTCCCTGGAAGGCAACGACAGCCTTGCTAATTTCGGTTCCACCGCGGAAGGATGTGCTGCGGGCGATCCCGGCGATCCCGGCTCTTCATTAGAGCCCTATTACCGGAAAATGGTGGATGAAACTTCCTGCTCCGGCACTACTTGTTCGGCACTCAAATGCGTCAGAGTAACCATCGGTGCTTCAGATGTAGCAGCCGCATCTTTCACCCAAGGTTCTCAGGGCCAACAGTATTGGAATTCCGGAAGTCAGATAACCAGAGCCTTTTCAGGCATTCCCACGAATACTCCGAACGCCCTGTCAGTTAAAAATCCTTTTGTTGTTCCCTTTGCATTTTATGTTAATACGAGCAATGCGACTTTGAATTCAGCCCTTAATGGCAACCTTACCCGCTCGATGGCCGTACTTCTTTTCTCCGGTCAAATAACCGACTGGAGTCAATTTGGTTCTTCCTTCCCGACGAACGTCCCCGTTGTCCTTTGTATGCGCCATGCCGGTTCCGGCACACATGCCACGCTTGATTATGCGGTTATGGAAGGTAACGGATGGGGTGCTTCTCCGGTTTCAGCGGAGAACGCTGCGTCTATTGACGGTGCTAACTACGATAACACCATGCCTACTATCTATTTTAATGACTCAACGGGAACTGAGCAGAGTTGCATTAATTCAAATGCGGGCGCAATCGGTTATTACGATGCCGACAAAGCCAGTAGTACGACTCATCTAGTCAGCGGCCAGGGTAGTACTATACAACTCGCTTATCAGGGTGTATATCCTTCTGCAACTGCGGTTGCGTACGGCATATATGATTTCTGGACAATTGAAAATGCATACTATAATCCTACCCGATTGACGACCGATGGTTTGACAAGTTTCGTTACAGGTACTAACGGTGTTTTGCCGTATGTCTCTGGCAATATTCCGAGCACTGAGACGGCTTTCTGGGTGGATACAAATCCCAACTCTACGCAGACACATTTGATTGTTTCAAAAACGAGTGATCAGAGTTATATACAAGAGTAATAAAAAAAGTTAATTATGTCACACCGACAGCACTTCAAACCATAATTAAATTTTCGCTTGCATTGCCGGGTTGACAGCCGGGGGCTTCTTCGGAAGCCTCCGGCTTTTTTTATGTTATTGTTAAAAATCATTGTTTCCCCTCAAATCAGGCCGCGTCTTTTTCGACTAGACCGTTACATTCAGTTTAACCGGCAACGTGTTTATCACTAGCGGTCAGGTCAAAAATAGAGTGTTGCCGAAATATCCGTTTCTCCCCTGTGGGGATTGCCTAAGAGGCAATTCCAAGCGGCGTGTTTGGAGAAAAGCAAACACGCCCAACATGGATATTGTTTGGGCAACAGACCGAAAAAGACCGGATAAAACAGGGGGCAATTTTTTATCAATCTTTCATGAAGCCGCAACAATATCACAACAAACCTATGTTAGTTATACTGCCATTAAGATGAAGTCCTGATGATAAGGGCGCTGAAAATACTGAAAAACCGGAAAAAGGCTTATTCTTTCTTCTTAATCCGGGCATTTTTACGGTAATTTAAAACGGTATTAGTTAAGGATTTTATATGGATAGGATGACAAGACTGGTGGAAGTCATCGAGAATCTTATCGAGAGTGAAATTACCGGCTATATCAAGATCAATTTCACACAGGGCAGTCTGGGAAGGATAGAGAAGTTTGAAGAAATTGAGGACGCCGCCTCAATTGTCAAGGAGCGAAAAAAAAATAAGAAGGAAGAAGATAAAAATGTCAATAATGAATTTAAATAATATAACGAAAAAAAACCGGTTAATCATGCCGGTTGTCATTGCGTTTCTGCTTGTTCTCACGGGTTGCGCTACTTCCGGAAGTATAAGGCAGACACTGCCCGGTGATATCGCCGATATACATTTCCAATGCATGCTGCCCAGTGGAGAAATTGCAGCGGCGACGGATGACAATGCCGTGAAGAAAGAACAGCAAAAGGCGAACATTTATCTCGTCCGGCAGAAGAATGATCCCATATCCGTCGTCATTCCGGATCCTGCGAAAAAACCCGCTGGAGAAAAAGAAGCGTCCTTTGAAAATGATATCGTGGCGCGTCTGGCCGGACAGTTAACGGGTTTGAAAGAAGGAGAAACGCGCCATGTGGAGTTGACGGCGCAAGACATTCCCGAAAGGAAAAAGGAAGATTACGTCATCAGCCTGGCGCGTGTCCGCGAAAGTCCGAAGGAAATTAAGATGACAATCGACCAATTCAAATTCCGCACGGGAGTGTCTCCGGAAACAGAAAAAAAATTCAGTTATGATTCGTTGTTTGACGGCCAGGTAAAAAAGATTGCCGGAAAGGAAGTGGTTATCCGGTTATTGCCGAAGGAGGGCGCCGTAGTGAAAACGCCATTTGGCGAAGGCCATATCAGCGAAGCCGCCGGTTCCTATAAGATTGATATTGATGCCCGCAAAGGGAGTCTTGTCCGTACGGCTCATCTGATCGGACGGATAACGGATATTGACGACAAGACCATGACTATTGATTACAGAAATCCCTTTGGCGGTGCAACGCTTTCCTGCGATGTGACTATTCAAAGCATTACAGAATCTAAATCCGACAAGGAAAAAACATCGGGAAAATGAAATCTTACTCGATTGCCTGTAAAAAATTATTTTTAATCATATTTGCTTTGCTTGTTGCATTTCATGCTTTTCTGCCTTTGAGCCATGCAGAGCAGGATGAAAAAGTGATGCCTTTCCGGATAAAAACTTTTGAAATTTCCGGAGACAGCCTTTTCCCGGCGGAGAAACTGCGGGAAGTTGTCAAGTCATTCACCGGTGCGAAAAAAACCGCGGAGGATGTGGAAAAGGCGCGCGACGCGCTGGAAAAGTTCTATCATGATGCCGGTTATCCGGCAGTTCTGGTGAACATACCTGAACAGACCGTCAAGGACGGTGTGGTCAAACTGCAGGTCATCGAGAGCCGCATCGGCAGAGTGAAAATTTCAGGCAACAGATATTTTACGTCGGAGAAAATGATGAGAGACCTCGGTTCTTTCAATCCCGGCGGAATACTTTATCTGCCGAAAGTTCAGGAAGAAATAGGCCGCATCAACAGGAATCAGGATTTTCGGGTGGAACCGGTCATGACGCCCGGGGCGGAGCCGGGAACCATAGATGTCGAGTTGAAGGTGGAGGACAAATTTCCCCTTCACGGCAGTCTGGAACTAAACAACAGATGCAGTCAAGACACGGAACAATTGCGGCTCAACGGAATGATTCACTACGACAACCTGTGGCAAAAGGAACATTCCCTTACGCTTCAATACCAGACGGCGCCCCAAAACTCGAATGAGGTGGAAGCGATAAGCGCTTCTTATATTCTGCCGGCGCCGTGGGAAAAGGATCACCAGTGGGTCTTGTATGGTATCTGGTCGGATAGCAATGTGGCCTTTGGGGAAGATTTCCAAATGGTGGGCAAGGGCAATATATACGGAACGCGTTATGTCATTCCCCTGCCGCCATACAAACTCTATGCGCACAATTTTACCTTTGGTGTGGATTACAAAGATTTCAAAACCAGTCTTAATATGAGCGGAAGCGGAGGAGAAACTAATTCTCCTGTAACCTATATGCCCTTGTCATTTTCCTACGGTTCTGTACTGCAGGATGCATGGGGAGGGATGACCCAGTTTAGCGCAGGCCTGAATATATCCTTCCGGGGATTGGTCTCCGACCAGGGGGGATTTGAGGCCAACAGTTATAAGGGAAGGGCTGATTATCTCTATTTTACGGCAGGCGTCCAACGCAATCAGAAGCTGCCGCTGGGAATGGGGCTGATGCTGAAACTGGACGGACAGATGGCAGATCAATCCCTGATAGCCAATGAAAAATACTCGGCCGGCGGTATGGAAAGTGTGAGGGGTTACAAGGAAAGCGAAGAAGTGGGCGACAATGCGGTTCACTCCAGAGCGGAGCTTTCTTTTCCCGATCCTGTCGAAAAATTCGGAATCGCAAAACGATTACAGATAACGCCCTATATCTTTTATGATTTTGCATTGCTCACAGAAATTGATCCCGCTTCCAGTCAGGCCAGCAGTTTCCGGCTTGAAGGCGCAGGAGCGGGCGTGCGCGGTTCATTGACGAAATATCTGGAGTACGAGGCTGACTGGGCGGTTGCTCTCAACGGTACGGAGAATACAGAGCTCAACGCCAACCGTTTTTATTTTAAATTAAAGGCGCTGTTTTGATGAGAAAAGGTAATTTTTTGTCAATTTTTGTCATTCCTGCGAAGAGACTGGAAAAAATGTCATTTCATCTCCTCCACAGGCTGTGGTGTCACGTAGTGATGGAGGTGGATATTGCAGGGACTGCTTCCCGGGCAGTCCGAAATGCGGCGCGATCAGGGATCACGCCCTACGATAAAAATTACGGCTACATTAATGCAATCCACCCCCTTGATCCCCCGCCAGCGGGGGACATCATAAGCACATCAATGACAGGAAATAATTGCGACACAGCCGCGAAGAGACTGTGTCATGATAGAAAAGAATGTCATTCCGAATCCCGACCCATCGGGATGAGGAATCTGAAAGCGCTTAAATTATTGAAATCAAGATTTCTCGCTTCGCTTCGAAATGACACGAAAATTAATTGCGGGAATGACAGATTGGGAACTTTTTCCAGAAGCTTCCTCATTTCTTTGCTGTGTTTTTATCTTGTTTTCCAAACTGTGATTGCGCATGCCGGATCGTTGACGATCCCCGGATTCAACTCGGCCGTGACAACCGCTCCCGCCAGTACCGCCCTGCCGGTGCTGAAACCAGGTGGCCTCCAGCAGGGTATTTCCGGGACTACAACTACCTCTAATACACTCGTCATCAATCAGACTCAGTCGAAGGCCATTATCGACTGGTCTTCCTTCAATATCGGAGCTGATGCCTCGGTCATATTCAATCAACAGGGCAATACAAGCTGGGCGGCGTTGAACCGGATTTACAGTCAGAGTCCCAGTCTTATCTTCGGGACGCTCAAAGCAGATGGAAAAATCTATCTCATCAATCAGAACGGAATTCTTTTTGGTCCCGGTTCGCAGACGCAGATAAATGTCTATTCTCTTATAGCTTCGGCGCTGAATATCAAGAATAGTGATTTTATCAAAGGATCACTGAATTTCTATGTGGAAACAGGGACGACAACCAATGACGTTGATTTGTCCGGCAATCCTTATTCCTACAGCGGCATTACATATACTACCGGCGCCGCGGTTTCCAATTTCGGGAAAATTCAAGCCGCGACCGGCGGTTCGGTGTTTCTTATCGGGCCGAATGTGGAGAACTACGGCAGCATTGACGCTCCGGTAGGCCAGATCGGTTTGGCCGCCGGCACTTTGGTGGACATGATAGTTCCTTCCGTTGATTCGGCCGTCACAGGTTACCAGAGAACGGCTCTCATTGTGGATGTCATAAGCGGTTTCGGCGAAGCGGTGAACAGGGAAGGCGGACAATTAACGGCGGATGAGGGCATGGTCGGCATGTATGGCGGAGTGGTCAATCAGGATGGTCTTATCCGTTCAGTGACGGCTGTCAGTCAGCAAGGGCGAATAGAACTGATTGCCACGGATCAGATTACCACCGGCAGCAACAGCGTAACCGAATCCCCCATTTCCACGTCATCCGATGAATCCACTACCTCCACATCATCGTTCGGCGGTGTCGTAAACATGAACGGTAATTTTCAAAATCCTGACAGTACCTCGCCAACACCGACCGGCGTTATCGATCTGAAGGGAACGATCATGGTTCCTTCCGGTACTGTGACTCTGACTGCTCTGGATAGAGTATTTCTTGAAGCGGGAAGCACCATCAGCGTTGCCGGAGCCTGGAGCAATGAAAGCGCCTCCGCGCTCACCATTGACGTTCAGCTCAACAGCGTGGAACTGGCTAATGACTATGAGCAGAAGGGCGGCATTCTGCAGGGTGCGACCATAACAGTGAATATCCTTACGGGGTCTTCCATTGGTAACATTAATGACGACATCCTTAACCGGGAGGAGACCGCTCTGGAACAAGCCATCAAGGGAGGTACAATAAAAATAACCTGCACCGGCGGATCAAGCGATATTATAGTTCAAGAAGGTGCAACACTTGACTTTTCGGGTGGGGGCATAAATTACAGCGGGGGGACAATCTCCACTACTGAATTGGAATCCGGCGGAAAGATTTATGATATCAGCAACGCTCCTGATGATTTGCACTATGATAAAATCCTCAAAGGATTGGGTACCTATGTAGAAGCCCATACTCAAGGCGGCGACGCCGGAACTCTTGATCTTGTTGCGGGGACGGTTGTTCTGGACGGACAACTAAAAGGATCGGCAACCAGAGGCGCTTTTCAAAACGCCTGGACGACAGTGGATTTGACGGATGGTTCTTCCTATTTACTATCCGTTGCCCAGGGGCTGGAAATTCCACGGGGGGGCACATTGATTATAGGTAATATACCCGCTGAGAAAAATCCGGGTTCGGAAGATGTTTCCATAAAGGAAATTGTTATTGGAAGCAGTTCGACATCGGTATTGAGTTCAAACTTCGGCCTTAGCGACGCACTTTCCAGTGATGTCACTGTCATTTCGGCAAGCACAATTAACGCTGCCGGTTTGAGCAATCTTTCTCTCTATGCCGACACCACTATAACAACGGAGAGCGGCGCTCAGATTAATTTATCGCCTGGCGGTACCTTTACGGCTTTTGCCCGCCGCATTGAGGATTACGGAAGCATCAGCGTTCCTTCAGGCGTCATCAATATGATCATTTCGGATTATCTTCCGCCCGATACGCAGTTAACAGGGGAAATATTCCTCGGTTCCGGAAGCACCCTGGATGTTTCGGGTAGGAGAATTGACAATGCCCTGGCCGGCACCACCTCTGCCGTATCATCGGATACATCCCGGACAAGCGGCGGAACAATAAATCTGTACGATGAAACGGACAATGGACAGGGGGTATTCATCAAAAGCGGGGCAATAGTGGATGTAAGCGGCGGTTACGTCATTGACGCCAAAGGCAACGTTACCGGCGGCAGCGCCGGCACTCTCAATATTCAGGGAACCAACATTATGCTGGACGGCGATTTGCGTGGATACGCCCTGGCCGATGTGAATGGAAAAATTAACGGAGGTTCCATAACAATCAATTCAACAAATATAACCGTGGCAAGCACATCTTACATGTGGCCGGAAGATTTTTCGGCGGACAGCGATGTGCCCGCGGAAATAGCCGGTCAGTTCATTCTCGCCGGGGATCGTTTTGCCGATACCGGCTTTACGCAAATCACGCTCAACAGCCTCAATAATATTGTGATAGAGCCGGGCGTCTCCATAACCACATCGCTGGTCAGATTGAATTATCCGTCGTCGGGGCTGCAAACGGGGAATGCTCTATCCGGCTATAGTCAGGCTGTGGCCGGTCATCCGGATCTTATACGCCTTGACGATTCCGCCGCTTACATGGCCGGCAATTCGTCTTTTACCGCCGCCGCCGGCAAAACTTTTATCGGCGCCTACCAGCAAGCTTCGAACAACCTTATATCGACTATCAATCAGACGGAGACAGTTACCGTTTCTTCCGGTTCCGTAATAAGCACGGCTCCGGGAGGCACCATAAGCCTTTCCGCTCCGGCTGAAGTGGACATCGCCGGAACACTGCAGTCTTTGGGCGGAACGGTTAAAATCACGACAACAGGTGATATCAGCGGCGGAGGCGATGTGAAGCTGGAAAACGGCGCGCAAATTCTTGCAGCAGGTTATAACCTGCCCGATGCGACGGCCATTCCCGGTTTCGGCGTAACCTATACCCCAGAAATCGGCGGCACAGTAACCGTTTCCACAGTAACCGTTTCGGCAGCCGGCAACATTATTCTGGAGCAGGGGTCGTTGATCGACATTTCCGGATCTGCACCGGTGGAAAATGCACAGCAGACGACTGACGGAAAGATAGTAACCTATGAGGATGCAAGCAATCCCGGAAGCCTTTCTCTGAATTTTAGAGGCACCCTGAACTGGAGCGGCGATGTCAAGGCGGAAGCGCAAATGAGCGGAGTACAGGGCGGAACGCTAAGCGTCAATAATACCGGCAGTGTGCTTAATATAACCGATTCGGATATCAAGAGTTATCTTGCCGCCGGATTTGACAGTGTTACCCTTAAGACCAACGGTGTTCTGCAATTTAACGGGGATATCGACGAAACTGTAGGCAGACAACTGACTCTCGATGCATCACAGATAATCGGATCTAATGGAAATATCGTAGATCTCAGCGCTCCCTGGATTGTTCTCACTAATACTTCGACTAATGCAGCAAGCGGTCAACCGACTGCGGGAAGTGGAAATCTGACGCTTAGCGCCAGCTGGATTGACCTGACCGGAAGTATCAATGTCAGCGGATTTGAAGATGTGAATTTGGACGCCACAAGAGACATTCGTCTGACCAGTCTGCTGTATACATATGCTGGTATGGACTTTGGAGAATTGTATGTTGCCGGAGATTTGACCATGAAGGCCGACCGCATATATCCGACGACGAATTCCACCTGTGATCTTTTTTCCACAGGCAAGATAACGATTCTTCCGGCGGATGTTCCCATAGGAGGATATATATATTCCGCCGGCGGTAGTTTGACCGTTGGAGCGTTGGGAGGCATTGATGTCGAAGGCGTACTGGCGGCGCCCATGGGTACCATCACTTTGCAAAATTACATTAATGATTCGTCCGAGAGTACGGGAGGGCGAATTTATCTTGCAGGCGGCAGTGTCGTTACAACGGCCGGCGATACAACGGTTAAATATGGTGATATCGATGCCAATGGCGTGTGGACGATAACGAACAATAAAAACACAGTGGTAGACGTAGATAGCGCTCCCGCGAGTTCCATAACCATCAATGCAGCCGGAGGGGATGTTATAACCGCGAGCACTGCGACAATCAACGCTTCCGGCGGCGGGTCGATTTTTTCTTATTTTTGGCAGGCAGGCACCGCAGGTACCGTTAATCCACTCGCAAACTCGGGGACTTATGTTGTCATTAGCGGCAATTCCATACAGTTGCCCGGAGCTACCGTTTATTTAACCGGCGGAGGCGGTTTGGCCGCCGGAACTTATACCCTACTGCCGGTTGATTATGCTTTTCTGCCCGGGGCATATATCATTCAATTGCAATCAAGCAGTGTTATTCCTGTTCAAGGCGCGGTGACCAACCAGGGTTATTCCCTCACTGTCGGATATGCATCCGTGGCAGATACTACAATTCGCTCAACCGTGCCGCAGGTTTACAGCGTAAGACCGGCAGCGGATGTTTTGGCAGAAGGAAGTTTTGGACAGCAGACTTTGACAGCCGGTAATGCCGGAAATATAACTATTGCCGGTGAAACAGCGGTTATCGACTGTAACTTGCAGGCCGCGGCATTGGCGGGTTATCAGGGCGGGGTTTTAGATTTGAGCGGCCTGAATATAATCGTTGAACAGAGCGGGGGAAATCTTTTACCCGCAGGTTTTGATTTCAGCACGGCGGTGGATTCGTCTCTTCAGGGTAAACTGGTTGTTTCCGCAGAAAGCCTTTCCGGAAAAGGATTCAGCGAGGTAAATCTGGGCGGCGACAATACTCATAGCATAGATATCGAGTCCGGCGTGGTTCTGGATGTGGAAAATATTTCTCTTACCGCCAATAAAACAACGACTGAAGATCCTTCCATTACAATACAATCAGGAGTAAATATTGGCGTGAAGAATACCGCCGGAACCAGCGGCACGGATACGATAAGCCTCGTCACGACTGGAAACCTCAATATTGTTGAAGGTTCCGTTTTATATGCGAAAGACAATATAACGCTTGATGTCAACAATGTAGAGGGACTCAACGGAAAACTTCAGGTGGACAACAGCGCCATTACGCTGGAAAGCGCAAATATTTATTTCGGTGAAACAACTCCTTCCACTGCGACGGGACTGCATCTAACCGATGATGTTCTGAATAGATTTTCCGGATATGAAAACATCACCTTTGCCAGTAATAACGATATTGAGTTCCTGGGCGTAACTTCGCTTTCGGCAGGAGGCAGCCTGACATTCGACGCTCAAAGAATTGTCGGGATGATAAGCGGCACGGACGAGATTAAGATAACCGCGCCATCCATCAATTTGCAGAATTCAGGAAGCTCTTCCACGGCTACTGCGGTTTCTACCAATGCCGGTCAGATATCGTTTGCCGGCGATAAAATAACTGTCGGCAGCGGCGATGTTCTCTTCAGCGGATTCTCGAATATTGCACTCAACAGCGGGGGAGATGTTACTTTTAAAGGCGCCGGATCGCTTGCAACCGGAGGAGCCGATTTGACAATAAGTGCCGCCCGCGTAACCACCACTTCAGGCCTTAAGACCGACGGAACATATCAGACCGCCGACTTTCTTGTTGTGGCGGGGAGCCGTAAGAGCGATTCGAATCCTGCAGGCTCGATTACGTTAACCGACAGCGGCGGAGTGCAGGGGACAACTTCCGTGGCCGGCGGCACGCTGGAATTCCTGGCAAAAAGCATCGATGACAGCACGAAGATTCAGGTGGACGGCGGCGACATCAAACTTGTTGCCACAGGATCGGGCACAGCCGACGGCGTATTTCTACGCAGCGGCGGTCAAATCCTTGCTCAAGGAACCGATGACGCTCCCGGAGGAAGAGTCACTTTGAAGGCGGCGAGCGGCAGCATAGTTCTGGATGCGGGTTCCGTAATCAATGTCGATGCCGGAACACAAGGCGATGCCGGAAGCATAACCCTGTCTGCGCCTGTGGGAGGAGTAAGTATAAGCGGAACTTTGTCCGGGAAGGCTGACGGCGGTGCAGGCGGTTCGTTTACACTGGATACCCTTCAGCTTACAGATACGGATGTTTCCAATCTTATTACTACTCTTGCCTCGGGAGGATTTACGCAGAGCGTTGATCTGCGTACCAGTCAGGGGAACATTGATATTGCCTCAAGCGATACTCTGGCGGCGCAAAATATCAAACTTACCGCGGATAGCGGTGAGATTAATGTTTCCGGAACGCTGGACGCTTCCGGTGCTCAGGGCGGCGATGTGGAACTCTACGCTCAGGACAACGTCGAAATAAACGGAACAATTAATGCGCAGGCAACATCCAATGCTGCTCAGGGCGGCGAAGTGCTTTTGAACTCCGCAGGCGATTACGTCAATGTCAATACCGGTTCGACAATTAATGTGTCCGGCGGGACGGGCGGTGATGGGGGAACGCTTTACTTAAGAGCGCAGCGAAACGGCAACGATGTGAATATAAATTTAAATGGAACCATTACCGGCGCATCCGCCGTTTATGCCGAAGCTGTCAAAACCTACACCGGTTCATCCTTCAGTTCATCATGGCTCACCGATGCTTCAAATTATTACAACGCCAATACGGCGGTTGTCCGTCTGGAAGACAGCGCACCGGCCATTGCTTCCATTTTCCATTTTCTACCCGGAATCGAAGTGGACACTTCGGGTGATTTTACATTGGGACAATCGGTGGACCTGACGAGCTATCGCTATGGCGGTGAGCCCGGTGTTCTGACGATACGGGCCGCCGGCAATCTCAATATAAACGCCAATCTCGTAGACCATCCCACATCCAGAACAAGCCTGACGCCATCCAACGCAAGAGATTCCTGGGGAATCAATCTTGTTGCCGGCGCCGATCTGGAAAGTGCCGATTACATGGCGATTAATTCCAGCGGCACAGGTAACCTGACCATCGCCGATCAGAAAGTGGTTTACACCGAGAGCGCGCCTATTCGCTTCGCCTCGGGAGGCGACACCATCATCGGCAGGGGACAGGATTCACCGCCCGGATATATGATTAACAGCTATATGACTTACAATCTTGCTTCCTATGACGGTTCAATCGAAGGCACGGTGGGAGGCGATCTTCAGATTAACGGAGGAGCCATTCAGACCGCCACGGGTGATATTGATATTAATGTGGTTGGAAACATTAGCCTAACGGATGAAACAGTAAGGTCAAAAGATACTTTAGGCGCCATCAGGACGACGGGTTGGTCCGGATCCGTATCAAAGAACATGAGTACTAACTATTCGACTTATACAGACGGTGGAAATATTAATCTCAGTGTTGGCGGCAATATAGGTAAGGAAACGGACATGGGAACATGGACAACGGCACTTGCAAACAATCAATGGGATTATAGTAACTGGAATTATAGAACATCAGTACTGAATTGGTCGGCAAATTATGGGTCTGTGAACCCCATTACAAATCCAACGGCTGGTCTGGCTACAATGGGTGGAGGCAGTCTTACTGTTCGTACCGGCGGTGATTTTCTGACTCAGGCGGGCACCTTTGGCCAGAATGATGAAGGCAATCTGACCATCTATGTCGGCGGAGATATCATAGGCCGGTTTCTCAACGTGAAAGGCAGCGCAGAAATTCACGCGATGGGAAACTTTGGGTCAGCTAATAATCCGCAGGTCATCGAGGTATTCGACAGCCAGATAAACGTAACGGCGCAGGGAGATATTGATCTGGCAACAGTGTTAAATCCATCAATTACAGCAATGTTAACTATTGTTAGTGAGCAGACATATTATGACCTTGCATCAATCAATATCGGTTACGCGGAAGATGCCAGCGTCACTCTTAAAGCAGGTGGAGACGTTACAATTGGTGAATCAGATCCGTTCCATAATCCATGGAACATTCATGCGGAAGAAATTTTACCGCCCACCCTGAACATCACAGCCGGCGGAGATATACAGATAGAGCATGATTTTGCCCTGCTGCCTTCCCCTTCCGGTAATCTGGTTCTTACTGCGGGAGGATCTATTAGCGGGCACTATTCCTCAATTTATGTCTCCGATATGGATCCGGGGAGTGTTTACAACGGCGCTGCAGCACCTGCCGTTGTCGATGATCTTTTTTTACGTACATCTCACGCGGCAAGTCCCATTCATTCGGGTGATACGGTTCCGGTCGAAATCAGCGCCGGACAGGATATTGAAGACTTGAAACTCTTTCTTCCCAAAGAAGCTCAGATCGTATCTGAAAATGGGAATATCGAGGATGTCTTCTATTACGGCCAGAATATCAGTTCCAGCGATGTTTCGGAAATCGTTGCTGAGAAAGGAAATATTTTGTTCAGCATTATCGAAAATTCAACCGACACGGGTTTTGTACAGAGCGGTCCGGGAGTTCTCCTGGTGCAAGCGGGAGGGTATATTAGCCTGGGCAACGCAAGTGATGGAATTCAAAGTGTTGGAGATTATCTTAATCCGGCTTTGGGAGTAAAAGGCAGCGATCTGATAATCCTGTCCGGATATAATAAAGAAATGACGCCGTCGGATATCGAAACTTTTTTTGATACGATTCGCACGGCAGGCACCCAGTACAGCACACTGATGGCGGAGGGAAATAAAGACGAGGCAGACAGCGTTCTCCAGACGGTAAGAACCCAAACGATTGAGCCCCTTCTCGGATCTCCCTCCGGCAGCGGCGATATTAATATGACAACTTCCCAGATCAGCACGAACTCCGGTAAAGATAACATCTATATTATTGCCAATGGCAAACTGGATGTCGGGAAAAGCACCTTTTTTGAAAAAGAGGCTGACCGCGCGAAAACAGGCATATTCACGGCAGCAGGCGGAGCGATAAATATCTTTGTCAACGGAGATGTCAATGTCAACGAATCCCGCATTATGACCTTTGAAGGAGGCGATATAACCATCTGGAGCGACAGCGGCAATATCAATGCGGGCATAGGATCAAAAGAAGAAGTTGTTGCTTCACCGCCTCATGAAGTACCCATACAGGATCCTCAGAGCGGTGATATTATAGGTTATACTGTTGAATTTACTCCACCAGCCGTTGGCAGCGGTATCCGTGCTGTAACTTATGATCCCTATGGCGCTATCGGCGTTGCGCCGCCAGAAGGAGATGTTTATCTTTTCGCAATCAGAGGAATTATTGACGCAGGCGAGGCGGGAATTTCCGGAGGAAAAGTCGTTCTGGCCGCGACGCAGGTTCTCAACGCCGGCAATATCAGCTTTACCACGGGTTCCATAGGGGTGCCCAGTGTGTCAACAGCAACAACCGGCATAGGGACGCTTTCCGGTTCCGGCAGCGCAATGGCAGGCAGCCAGTTGCTGAGTAATGCGTCTGTTATCGGTGCGGCGAACTCCGTGAGCGCCTCCCAAATGATTGATGATGTCATGGCCAAATGGCTGGATGTAAAAGTCATCGACTTCATAAATGACAATGACAATAACGATGAATACAAAAAGTGTATATTAAAAGGAGGAACAGAGAAAGACTGTGCCAATATCTAAAATAATTTATTTTTCAAGGGAATGTTTATCGATAAAATTATTGGGGGCTATTGTCGTAGCGGCTTTTATTCTCGGCGTAATGACCCCTCCTGAAGCGAACGCGTGGTGGGACGCAAAATGGCAGCAAGAGGCAAATATCAAAGAAAACTTAACAGACTCTACGATTCGATCATTATGCGGCAACCAAACACCGGAGAATCCGGTATTGGAACACTATCCGGTTCCGGTGCGACCGGTTGCGGTTCTGGTTCCGGTACATCCGGTTCCGGTGCGACCTGTTCCTCCGCCTCCGGTTCCGGTGCGACCGCTTCCGCTGCCTCGCAGATGATTGATGACATTATAGCAAAATGGCCGAATGGCCGGATGTGAAAATCATTGATTTTGATCAGAATGAATAAGGAGAATAAGGGGAAACAGTGCAAATGAATAAGAGAGTTTTTTTTCTAACAGATAAATTGTCAAAAAAAGTTTTGGGTATAACTTTAGGTCTGCTATTTTTTCTCGGCATAATGGCCTCTGGGGATGCGAACGCGTGGTGGGACGGAAAATGGCAGCAGAGAAAAAAAATCCAGTTTGACGCTTCAGACAAAGCCTCCAACATTAAGGAAAACCTGACCGACATTCCGATGCTTATCCGTTTGCATTCAGGCAACTTCAGTTTTTCCGGCGCCAAAGCCGACGGTTCGGACATAAGGTTCGTCAGCGCCGACGATAAATCGCCGCTGAAGTATCATATTGAAAAGTTCGATCCCAAGGAAGAGATTGCCCTCGTCTGGGTCAAGGCGCCCAGGATATCCGCAAACTCCAACCAGGATTTCATCTGGATGTATTACGGCAACTCCTCCGCTCCGGAAGGTCAGGAATCAGCAGGCACTTATGATGTGAATCACGTGGCTGTTTATCATCTGGGCGAAAAAGACGGCAATCCGCGGGATGCCACAGCCTATGGCAATCACGCTACGGCCTTTACCGGGAAA
>Ga0181520_10004807_pt1 | contig 22183 bp, 13 predicted proteins | sample PEATcosm2014_Bin_29_FD_132451 | JGI IMG/M metagenome (GOLD analysis project Ga0181520, IMG submission 132451) | Peatland microbial communities from MTU Mesocosm Facility, Houghton, MI, USA - PEATcosm2014_Bin02_30_metaG | ecosystem: Environmental > Terrestrial > Soil > Wetlands > Peat | place...
CTGCGCCAGATGCAGGAAATGTCGGGCGCAATGGGCAAACAGGGGCAGGATTTGGGAGCGGCGTTGAGCCAGTTGAAAGGCCGCATTCCCGCGTCCAACGCGCCGCCCGGCGCGGCGGGGGATGACGATGCCGACGAGCCGGGCGTGCAGCCAGACTCGCTGGCCGGCCAGAAGGAAGGCGCGGCCCGTCAGGGCGACCAACTGCAAATTCCGCTTTCGCCGGATCAAGCCGGCCAGCTTCTCGACGGCCTTTCGCTCGACGGCAGCCGTCGCCTGCCGATGAGCGACAAACAAGGCGCTCCGCCGAGCGACAAAAAAGGACGCGACTGGTGAAATGGAAATGAGAAATATCCAACATCCAACATCCAACACCGAACATCCAATGGCTGGACATTCGCGCTCCCGCCGTAATTGGATGTTGGATGTTGGATGTTGGATGTTCGGTGTTGTTTTCCGGTTCCTGCTGCTCACGCCACTTTTGCTGCGGGCACAAGCGCCGCCGCAATTGCCACCGGGCGGACTGGCCCAGCTTCAAGTCGCGCAACCGGCGGTGGATGTCACGACGCCGGTGACGGCTACGGCGGCCTTTGATCCGCCGGTGGTGAGCGCCGGCGAAAAAACTTTTTACCGCGTCACGGTGGACGCGACGGAATCCTCGATCCAGTGGCCGGATGAAATTGCCGCGCCGCCGGGGTTGAAATTCGGCCCGGACGCGCGCGGCCAGTTGACGCAGTTTCTGGGGGACAAATTCCGTCCGCTTACCTCGTTTATTTACGAGGTGCGGGCAACCACGACGGGACATTTTACCATCACGAATTTCACCGTGGACGTTTATGGCAAGCCGGTGGAAATCCCGGCGGCGGGTCTGGATGTGGTCGCGGAAAATCCCAATTCGCAGCCAGCGCGGCAGCTGGTGCTGGAAACTTCGGCGACGAATGTTTTCCTCGGCGAGCCGTTTCATGTGAGCGTAATGCTGCCGGCGGGAACAAACAACGCCATCGAGGCGCTCCGCGAAATCCAGATCAACGGCGACGGCTTGATGACCGACAAGACGGCGTCGCGGCAATCCATCGAGGCGGTCAACGTCTACGGCCAGCTCAAACCGGCCTTCGTCTGCGAAATGGTGGTGACCCCCATCGCGGTCGGGCCGTTGAAATTTTCGGCGCAGGGTTTCACAGCTGGTCGCGAGTTCACCGCGCCGATTACCATTCGCGGACAAGTGACGATTCCCGGCGGCCCGGCGAAATATGTCCTGCTGGTTTCGGACACGGTCGGAATCAACGTCCGGCCGTTGCCGGTCGAAGGCGAATTGCCCGGCTTCACCGGCGCGATTGGAACATTTTTTTGCGATCCGCCGCAGTTGTCCACCAACCGGCTCCGCGTGGGCGAACCGGCGCATCTGAAAATTGTTTTTCACGGCAAAGGCGATCTGATGCGGCTGACGCCGCCCGAACCGCCGCGCTCGGCAGAATGGCAGATCATCGCAGACAATCCGCCGGACACCGGCTACACCTTGATTCCGCTGACCGATGAAGCGCGCGCGACGCCGGCGATTCCATTCAGCTATTTTGATCCGGCAACCGCGAAGTATGTGGACCTGACGATCCCGCCGCTGCCGGTCACAGTGATTGGGGAAGGATTGCCGGTGCAATTGCCGGCGATGGACGACGAATCGGACTCCGGCGCGCCGTTGAAGTTGAGCGGGCTGGCGGCGGTGCCGGGCAAAACGGCGGGCAGCCTGAAGCCGCTGCAATTGCGCGGCTGGTTTGTGGGCGTGCAGCTTGCGCCGGTGATCGGGTTTGTCGCGCTCTGGCGATGGGACCGCCGCCGCCGGTTTTTGGGAGCGCATCCGGAAATTGTCCGGCGACGCCAGGCCCGCCGCGCGCTGCGCCGCGAAAAAAATAAATTGCAAAAGGCCGTTGCCGACGGCGACGCGGAGGCATTTGTCCGGCACGCGGCGGAGGCGATGCGCATTGCCATCGCACCGCGGGATGCGGCGAATCCGCGGGCGCTGGTTTGCGCCGATGTGCTGGCGCAACTGGGCAGCGCGGATCAAAACAACCGCGCGGGCGAAACGGTCAGGAAAATATTCTCGGCGGCGGACGCGCAGTTCGCCGCCGCACCACAAACCGGCGGCGATTTGCTGGCGCTGAATTCTGAAGTGGAAACGGTTTTGCAAGAATTGGAGGCAAAATTATGAAACGGCGCGGCTTTATTTTCGGCTGGAGCACCGGTCTCCGACCCGGCGTGTTGGCAAAGGCGGGAAGCGCGCCGGGTCGGAGGCCGGCGCTCCTTTTGGCTGTGCTGGTTTGCGCTGCGACAGCCTGTCAGGCGGCGACGAATGATTTTTTCGCGCAAGGCGTCGAGTTGAGCCGGGCCGGACAGTTTCCCGAGGCGGCGGCGGCTTTTGAAAAATCGGCGCGGGCGCGGCCCGCCGCCGGCACGCTGGTGAATCTGGGCATTTCCGAGTGGCGGCGCGGCCACGCGGGCGCGGCAATTCTGGCGTGGGAACAGGCGCGGTGGATTGACCCGTTCGATCCGCGCGCTGGGGCGGACTTGGAATTTGCGCGGCAGGCGGCGCAATTGGACGCGCCTCAATTGAAGTGGTTCGAGACCGCATCCACGTGGCTGCCACCCAATGCCTGGGCCTGGCTCGCCGGCGCGAGCCTTTGGCTGGCGGTGGGATTGATGACGCTGCCGGGAATTTTGCGGCGGCGGAAGGCGGGCTGGCAGCAGGCGCTGGCCGCGCTGGCATTTGGAATTTTTCTTTTTTGCATCACGGCCAACCTCGGCGTGGTGAGCCGGACGCAGATTGGTTTTGTCCTGAAAAAAAATGCGGCGCTGCTGCTCACGCCGACAGGCGAGGCGGAAGTGGTTTCGACATTGAACGCGGGCGAGCCGGCGCGCCGGTTGCGAACGCGGGGAAATTATTTCTTCATCCGCACGGCGTTCGCGTCGGGCTGGGTCAGCCGGGAGCAGTTCGGCTTGGTCTGTCCGGAACAACCGGACACCGGAGCGGCAACCCCGGTGCAGGTTGACAATCTTCAGACAAGGCCGCTTTAACGGGACGAAGGGTGTTCGGATTTTTACTGGTTCACATGAACCACGGTCGCCGGCGGGAAGCCGTTGAACCAGGTCGAGGAGGCGTGGCTGTAGGCGCCGATCTGTTCGCTGTAAAGCAGGTCGCCGAGTTCGAGACTATCCGGGAGGTGTTCCGCCATCGAAACCACGTCCAGCGCATCGCACGTCGGGCCGAACACGGAGCAGATTTGCATCGGACCTTTCTTGAACGACTTCAAATGATACTGGCAGTGATCAAAAATCACGCCGGAGAAGGTGTGATAAACGCCGTCGTCAATGTAGTAGCACAGTTTCCCGTCGCGCACTGCCTTGCCGATGATTTTCGAAACGGCGGTCGCGGAGGTGGCGCACATGAACCGGCCCGGCTCGGCGAGAATCTCGAATTTTTTCGGAAACGACGGATCATTTTCCGGGAACAGTCGGTCCAATTCACCGTTGATAACCTTTGCCAGCTCGCGGAACGGCCTGACGCTGGCGTCATACGGCGCAGGAAAGCCGCCGCCGATGTCGAGCAGGTTCATCTTGTTGTAGCCGCGTTCGCGCGCTTCCTTGAAAATGTTCGCGGACAGGTTGATGGCCTGGACGTAATTCTCAAAGTTCGTCGTCTGGCTGCCGACATGAAAGCTGATGCCTTCAACCGTCAGGCCCGTCCGGTCCGCCTCCAGAATCATATCCACCGCCTCGCCCGGCGACGCGCCGAATTTCGACGACAGCTCCACCATTGCGCCGGTGTTCGGCACCTTCAGCCGCAGCGCCAGCCCGGCGTGCAGCGCGTATTTCTTGATTTTTTTGATCTCCTCGTAATTGTCGAACGTCACCAGCGGCTTGTATTGATCGAGCTGTTTCAACGTTTCGATGGCCTTGGTGGGATTGGCGTAGATGATTTTGTCCCAGATCCAGTCCTGCCGTTCCTTGTCGGGCAAGTGCTTGATGTTCTGATAAACGTTTTCAAACTCCGGCATCGAGGCGACATCGAAGCTCGCGCCGGCCTGGTAAAGCGTGCGGACGATAGCCGGGTCGGAATTCGCCTTCACAGCGTAGTAAGCCTGGACGCGCGGCAGGTATTTGCGGAACATCGCGAAGTTGGCGCGCAATTCGTCGTGATCCACCACGAACAGCGGCGTGCCGTGCTTCGCGGCCAGCTTCTTCAGGGCGCTCTTGGAAATCATCCTAACCTCCGTTGCTGACGAGAAAATTCTTGAACTGCCACGGGTCCTTCAAATCCAGGTCCGGCTTGTTGTAGCCGTTGAACGCATCCACGCGGTGCTTCAGCGGCGTCCAGTCCGACGGCTTGGAAATCCATTTGCCGAGATACGGCTTGGAGATTTTCAAAATGTAATCGTGTGGCAGATCGTCCGGCACGCAAACGCCCTTCGCCGGATTTTCAATCATCCACATCACCGCCGCGACGACCGAGATGGCCACCTGCATGGTCGTGGCGTTCTGGTGCGGCACGAGCCGGCGCGATTCACCGATACTCAAGTCGCTGCCGACCCACCACGAATTGTAGCCGTGCCCCATCAGCAGTGCGCCAAGGATGTCCGCGCCGCTGGTGATTTCGTCGTTCAGGATGCGCGCCTTGGGCTGGAGCTGATAATTGTAGCCGCGCAGTTCATTCAGCGACGTGATGGCGACGTCCGCCGGGCAATAGGCGTAGTGAACCGTCGGACGATAAACCGCCTTGCCGTTTTCCCAGACGGTCAGACGGTCGGAAATGGTGAACGCCTCGCCGTGCCGGACGACCATGCCTTGGATGCAATAATCCGGCACCCACGACGCGACCCAGGTATTGATGCCCATTTGCGCGAGACAAATCTGGTTGCGCGGGCCGTCGGCGTGCTCGAACGCGCGTGCCGGCAATGTCTTCTCGTGCGTTCCCCAGCCCATCTCGGCGGTCGTCGTGCCTTCCTCGCGAAAACCCTCGACGCTCCAGGTGTTGGTAAATTCGTCCACTTCCTTCGGCTTGTTCGTGATCTGCGTGTCGCGCTCGCTGCAATGAATCACCTTCACGCCGAGCTTCTGCGCGAGATTGTTGAATTTCAACTCCGATATCAACCGCCGGATTTCATCGGCGGCCTTGCCGGTGATTTTTTTGTCCTTGATGGAGCGGTTGCCGATGTCGATCAAGCCCTGCTTGGTGAAATGCGAGATGAGGCCTGGATTCGCGCCATGTTCCAGCACCGCCGTCGGGCCGGGCTTGGCCCATTTGGAAACCATCTTCCGAAGATTCATGTGCCGCCAGTAAAGCGTCATCTTCTGCGGCGATGCGCCTTTCGAATTTTCATACGGGTCCCACAACTCGACCGACGTGTTGATATACAGCACACTGCGGTCGTGGCACCACTGGAGCAGTTCGCAGCAGTCAATGTTCCAAGCGAGGTCAATCAGGACGTCGCCGGCGGAAAGGTATTTGCCCAGCAACGCGCCCATATTTTCGCGCGTCACGCGCTTGCGCGCAAACTTCACGCCGCGTTTCAGCCACGGCGACAGCACGGCGCGGCGGTCCTCGAAATCCATCACCGTGATGTTTTTGGCCGGCGTCTTGAGGTGCTTGACCAGGATGGGCAACGCGCATTGCGCAACCGCACCGTAGCCGACGAACAGGATTTTGTTTTTGAATTCGAGCATGGCAAAAATTTTGACGCGCAACTTTGTCGTAAATTTTTTGGCGGGACAAGAGTTTATTGCAGAAAGCGGAGCCAAATCTTCACACTCCGACAATTTCACCGGCACGGCGGCCAAATCGCCGGCTGACATCGGCTTTCTAATCAGACTAATTTAAGTTCGCGAAGGGTCGCTCCGACCGCGCTCAAGTTTTCCGGCTGCATCGCCGCATGGCTGGTGGAGATGACCAGGCCGCTCCCGCCGGCCTTGAACACGGCTTGAACCGCGTCACGGACGCTTTCAGGTGTGCTGTTCTTCAGTTGAACGTCAATGCCGAGGCCCGCGCAGATTTGCGTCTTGGAACCGGCGACGCCGTCGACGGCGCGTTTTGTCTCGCGATAGACATAATCGCTGGAGAATGGCGCGAATTGTCCGCGCGGAGTTCCGTTGATGGGCTGTTGATTCAATTGCGATGAATAGTCGGCCTCGGGCCGGCCGATGATCTGGGCATACGATTTTTCCTTGAGATCCATGACGCTGTATTCGAAATCGAGCATCTGCTGCCGGCTCAAATCGCCGAAAATATTCTGGGTGAGGCTGTCCACAAATGAGGTCATGCGTTCGCCGGCCGGATTGTCGTAAAGCGCGGGCTTCAGAAAATCGGCATATTCCGTGTAAGGCTTGTAATCCTGCTCGGCGCGATAGACTGGGTTGAAGGAAATATTTTGCCAGATGTGGTAGCCGATTTGAATTCCGGGCCGGATTGATTTTGCCTTCGCTGAAAATTCCCGCTGCATCTCGCGCATACTGTCGGACCAGAAAGTTTCCCAGACGAGCAATTCGGGATTGCGGAGCAGGATGCGCCAGAACTCGACATAGTAACCATCCAGCGGACGCCTGCCCGCGCGTCCGTTCCTGATGTAAGGCTCAAGCGCGAGATACGCTTTTTTGACGCGCTCGAAATCAATGCCCAGCTTGGCGGCCTTGGCGGCGCAAAATTCGCAGAAGCAGGAAGTGTGGCCGGGGTCGCTCTTGGCGCCATGATGCCACGCGCCCAGCGCGTTGCCCAAAGGCCCCTGCCGTTCGGAGCCGCGCTGTAGGCCGTCAACGTCGTAGGAACGGATGAAGTCCTCGACTTGTCCGGCGATGAGGTTGCGGAAATAGGGATTGTTCAGGCACGGGCCACCGGGATGGCCGGCGGTTCGGCGTCCGTAAAGATCAATTTCATAAAGCTCGTCCATGCCCTTGATTTCAGGGCGGGCACGGTTGTCCTCCTCCATCCACGGAATAATTTTGACGCCGCGTTTTTTTGTCTCGGCGGTGATCTGCTGCATCGCGTCGGGAAGATTGAAGTCGCCCGCGCCGAGGCCGTGCGGCTCCATTTTGATGTCGCGATAGTATTGCGGATGGGCGGTGACAAAGTTGCCGGCGGGATTGCTGGCGCGGTCAAGACCGGCCCAAGAGGCCTCGAATGGATTGCAGTGCAGCATGAGCGTGTTGACGCTGGCGCGGTTCTGAACGTCGTCGAGAAAACGCGCGATGCCGTATTGCAGCAGATACGTCACCTCGGCCTGAAACCCGATCATGATTTTCGCCGGAGCGGCTGGGGCATCGGCGGCGCGGACGCTCATCGGATCGAGACCGAGGCCGGTCGTGACGGCGGTTGCCGCCAGAGAAGCCGTTTTGACAAAGTCCCGGCGGGAGATTGGGTTCGTATCATTCATCATTGCACCTTTCGGTTGAGGATTTACGGCGACGGCTTGGCCTTCGCAACTTCCACTGCAAAGGCGTAATCCGGTCCAAACATATTTGAACGGAAAACGATGTATTTCTGGTCGGGCGTAAAGCTGGGGTTCGGTTCGAGGCGATAATTGTGCTTGGACATGTTGACCAGTTTCTCCGATTCCAGATATCCGCCCTTGATCAGATGTTCGCCAACGGTGCCCTGGTTGCGGACGAGCACGGGACGGAACAAGAAAATCCAAGGAGTGCCGGTGTCGCCATCGCCGCAGAAGAGTTTGCCGTCGGGCGAGGAGTTGTCGTGGATGGAAGTTTGATCGGGTCCGTATTGCAGCCAGACCCGCTCCTCCGTTTTGACATTGTAGCTGGCAATGAACGAGACGTGACCGCCGCGTGGAAAATGGAGCTGGTAGAACAGCGTCTCGCCGTCGGCGCCCCACCATTCGTGGCCGGCGATTTCCATTTCCATCGTGCGTTTGTGGATCAATTGATTCTGCGTGCCGTCGGTGCGGATGGTCCAGATGCGGTCAACCATCTGCCAGTTGCCCTCGTGGCAATACAGCAGCAGGGTCGGATCGGCTGGCGAAAACTGCAGGTGGTTCAACCAGTCGGTGCTGTGCTCCAGCAGCGTCGTCAATTTTCCGGTCTTCAAATCAATGGTGAACATTGTCATCGGCAGTTTCGCCGCCAGGCGCGTGGCCATCATCTGGCTCTTGTTGGCTGGCTCGCCGAGATTCGTGGCAGTCATGCGTCCCAAATTTGTCGTGCCGTCATACGCGCCGCCGGCATTGGCGTCACCCTCGATGAAGGTGCCGGCACCGAGGGTCTCGTCGGCGTTGATGGTGACGACGCTGGCGCGGCGCGGAAGATCAGCGAGCTTGCGGTTCTCGCCGGTGTCGAGGTTGACGCACCACAACTGGGAGAAAAACGGGTCGTCCGTCGCGCGGGTGTAGTAGAGATTCGGCGTCTTGTGACCCACGATGATCGTCTTGGTCGGCCCGGTGACAAGCTGCTTCGCCTCCAGGGTCGCAAGATTCAGCACCGAGATGCCGTTGGGCATGGAGTAAGCCATTTTTTTGCCGTCGGGCGTGTAGGCGTTGTAGTTGAAATAAAAGCTGTCCGAGCCAGGCTCGCGTGTGAGGCGGATGACACGATGGCCGGTGTCGGGGTCAATCCAACTGGTCGGCGGTTCGGCGGGAGCTGTAGTCGCAGGTGCCGTGGAAGCAGGAGCGTCGGCGGCAAGCATCCGAAAGCTTGCAACGCCCAAGGTCAGGAGCAATCCGGTCAATTTACGCATACGTTGTTTCTTCCGTTTCGTTCGGAACAAGTATCATTTGGCCTTGGCGATTTCGACGGCATAAACTTGGGAGCCGCCCTGGATGTTGGAACGGAAGACAATCCATTTGTTGTCGGGCGTGAACGTGAGATTGGGTTCGAGGGTGTAGTTGTGCCTGGACAGGTCCACCAGTTTCTCCACGTCGAACTTGCCAATTTTCACGTCGTCGTTTCCGACCTTCATCGTGTCCATCTGGCCCGGACGCGGCGTGAAGAGGTAAAGCCACTGGCCGTTGCCCGGCGGATCCAACCGCTGGCCGTCGGGTGTGCGATTGGAAACGCCGTTTGGCCCGCCGCCGTCGCCGGCGAAAAGCTTGCCGTCGTGCGACTGATTGTAATGCACCGACCATTGCGAGCGTTCGAGCGGATAGCGGATGCGTTCACCGGTCTGGACGTTCACGCCCGCCAGCCAGAACACGCCGGACTTGGGCGTTTGCAGGTCATACCAGACCGTCTCGCCGTCGTAGCCGAAGAATTCGTGCCCGGCGATTTCCATGGGCATGGTGCGCGGGTGCATGAGACGGTTGCCGGTGCCGTCCGTGCGAATCGTCCAGATGCGGTCCACCTGATCCCACGCGCCCTCGTGACAATACAAAATCAATGACGGGTCGGTAGGCGAACACTGGTCGTGATTGAGATTGTCGGTCATCGGCATAAATGTGCGAACCGCGCCGGTTTTGACATCAACGGCAAAAAATTGCAGCGCCCGTCCGCCGCCGCCGCCGCGACCGCCTCTGCGGCCCGGGGCCGGGGCGTTGGTCGTTGCGGTGGGGGGATTCGTTGGCAAATTGATCTGGGGCGGCGGCTGTGACAGGTCGGCAGGAGCGCCGCGCTGAACACCGGCGCCACTGGGAACACTGCATTTGCCGATGATCAAGGTTTCGTCCGCATTGACGCCGCCGAAATCGCCGGTGAAGCCAAGTTTGGAAACCACGCGCGTGGCCTTGGTGTCCATGTCGGTTGCGTAAATTACCGTCTGGCCGTCCTCGTTCCTCTCGTAATAAACCGTGGGGGTCTTGCGTCCGACCTCGATGCCGGAGCTGCTGCCCGGCCCATAGCGCACGCCCGGCGCGACCAGTTCGATCTCGCGCGTCTTGAGGTTGACGGTGGCAAGTCCTTCCGGCGTGTAAATGATCATCTTGTCGCCCCGCGGCGTGTAGGCGTTCTGGTGGAAATACAGGCTCAAGCTGCCGGGCTCGTTGGAGAGCCGGATCACCCGGTGGCCGGTCGCGGCGTCAATCCACTCCGTTGCAGTTTCGGAAAACCCAGAGGTCGCGGGCGCGTTGGTCCCTGGCGCATCGGCGGCAAACGCCCGCGACCCCGCGAGCGTGAACGTCAGGAACAATCCAGCCATCGTCGGGGCGGTATTGAGAAATCTATTAAACAATTTTGTTGCGGTTTGCATAAATTGGCTTTGTCGTCTGGCTCGAATCGAAAGTGAACTTCACGGATTGTTGTGGAACATGGCCGGAACCACAGGGCTTTGTCAAACGTTTGTTGCGACAACTGTGATTGTCACTTTTCCAGGGCCTTTCCCGTGAGTCCGTTGCAGGATCACTTTCTGAACCAGCCGACGCAGCCGCCGCGCGGCGACAAGTGCAATTGCACGCGATCCGCCGGGGAAGGCTCCGGCGTTTTTCTTTGAAATAACACTTGTTAATTTTCAGTGATGGGATTATAATCGGAATTGTCCCGCAGTGAGTGGTCACGCCCTCTTGGTTGGCGGATCGGAAATGCGGGAAAGATAAAATGAAGCAGATAATTTTCTTCGCAATCGTTTTATGGGCTTCGCTGCCAGCGGTGGCGCAACCGACCATCACCCAGCCGCCGGCCAACCAGACGGTGGCGCTGGGTGGGACGTTGACGCTGGGCGTGACGGCGGGCGGCACGTCGCCAGCCTATCAGTGGTTCAAGGACAGCCGGTTGATTGTGGGCGCGACGAACAGCACGCTGACGGTGGCGAACGCGGGCGTGACCAATTCCGGCACCTATTATGTGGTGGTGACAAATTCGAGCGGGATGATCATCAGCCTGCCCGCGTTGGTGGCGGTGGGCAATTCCTTCTTGTCGGCTTGGGGATTGAACAACTATGGCCAGTTGGGCGACGGCACGACGACCGACGCCAACCTGCCGGTCACTGTGGCGAGCAACGTGGTGGCGGGTGCGGCGGGAGGAAATCATTCGTTGTTCGTAACGGCGGACGGGACATTGTGGGCGATGGGGCTAAATGTCTTTGGTCAGTTGGGCAACGGCACGACCATCAGCACCAATCGGCCCATCAGTGTGGCCAGCAATGTGGTGGCGGTGGCGGCGGGACTGTATCATTCGCTGTTTGTGAAGATGGACGGGACACTCTGGGCGATGGGGTATAACGGCGCTGGCCAGTTGGGCAACGGCACAAACAACGGAGGGTTCATTCCGGTCCCAAACCCCACGCCTGTCAGTGTGGCGAGCAATGTGGTGGCGGTGGCGGCGGGAGATGAGCATTCGTTGTTCGTGAAAGCGGACGGGACGCTCTGGGCGATGGGGTATAACAACTACGGCCAGTTGGGCAACGGCACGACCATCAACACCAACCGGCCAGTCAGTGTGGCGAGCCATGTGGTGGCCGTGGCGGCGGGAAATGATCATTCTCTGTTCGTGAAGACGGACGGGACGCTCTGGGCGATGGGTCGGAACTTGGAAGGCCAATTGGGCAACGGCACGACCATCAACACCAACCTGCCGTTCAGTGTGGCGAGCAATGTGGTGGCGGTGGCGGCGGGAGCGTTTCATTCGCTGTTCATGAAGACAGACGGGACGCTCTGGGCAATGGGGTATAATTACTATGGCCAGTTGGGCAATGGCACGACGGACAACAGCAGCCTGCCGGTCAGTTTGCCTCAATTGTGCGCGGCCAATATTTTTCCTGCTGACGAGGCTTATCACTCCTTGGCGATTGGCTACATCAAGACATCGGCCACCGTGACGCTGGACAATTTGAACCAGCTTTTCACGGGCGGCGCCATCAGCGTCACGGCAAGCACCACGCCGCCGGGCCTGACGGTGAACCTGACCTACAATGGTTCTCCCAATGCGCCGACGAATGTGGGCAGCTACACCGTCATCGGCGTCATCAGCGACCCGAATTACTACGGCAGCATTACAGGCACGCTGGTGATCAATCCCAATGCCACCGTGACATTGAGCAATTTGTTCCAGCGTTACTCGGGCGGCGCCATCAATGTCACGGCGGGCACCACGCCGCCGGGCTTGACGGTGAACCTGACTTACAATGGTTCTCCCAACGCGCCGACGAGCGCGGGCAGTTACACCGTCGTCGGCGTCATCAGCGACCCGAATTACTACGGCATCGCCACGAACACGCTGGTGGTGGGGCTGCCGCCGCAAAGTTTCACCGCCGGCAGCGCCGACGGGCAGCAATTGACCCTGCAACTGACCGGCACGCCCAATTACCCCTACATTTTGGTATCGGCCACCAATCTGACGCCGCCGGTCGTCTGGCAGCCCATCTTCACCAACTGCGCGGACACGAACGGCAACTGTAGTTTTTCCATCCCGGATTTGCCGGGATTTCCCGCCGGCTTTTACCGCGCCGCCGAGCAGTGATGACGGGGAAGACATGGCAGTTCCAGTTCAAAGACTGTTTCTTCACCACTGTTTGTAGCCGTCATCCGTGTCCATCTGCGTCCATCCGTGGTTGAACTGCGTTTTCCAAGTTCATGCCCGTCATTCCACGCCGACGATTTGAAATGGGATGGCGGGAAATGTGCCCACCGGATTGCGGCGCGGGTTCACGGGCTTTGGCGCGGGCTGGGCCGCCGGCTGGACTTTGTTCAGAATGTTGACGATCAAGTTGCCCTGCAATCCGGGTTTGGCTTTGGCCTTGTCGCAGCCCAGCTCAATTTCCACGCCACTCCCGGCCGCCACGACGTTTTGGATGGTAACACCGTCCGGCGCACCTGCCAGTTCAAGATCGAAGCGCCCCGCAAACGCGGCGGACGGGGTGGAAATCCGGACAGAAACCGTTCCGCCGGCGGGAATTTTCACCGGCGTGGCGCTGATGATTCTGAACGCGTCGCGCGCAAACAGCCGCGGCTGGCCGTTGACGACAACGGCAAGCTCCTTCGATGGAACCAGATGGCGGTAGGCGAACGCCTGCATCATGTCCTCGGCGGGCACGGCGGCGTTCGTCACGGGTTTTCCGGCGACCAGCGCCACGCCCTCAATCGAAAGGCTCACGGGACTTTCGGATGGATCCGGCGGCGCCTTCAAGGTGAACTGCGCCTTGTCCTGATTTGTCAAAACGCGCGCGCCGCTCAACGAAAATCCCGCCGGCGCGTTTTTCAATTTCAACTCAATCGCGTTGGTGAACCCGTCGCGGCGCAGCGCATAAACGGTGAGCGGCGCGCTCATGCTGGTGCGCAGGCTGATGCTCGACGGCACGATGCGCAGCGCGAAATCCGGCCGCGGCCCGCTGACGCGAAGCCGGTAGGCAAACTCCGGCCCGCCCTGTCCTTCCGTGTCGAAAATCTGGAGGTAATAAGTTCCGTCGGCGGGCAGCGTGGCTGTGAGATACGAATCCGCGTGAAATGTGTTCAGGCCGGAGCCTTTGTCCTCAAAATCGTCGTTGAACGCGAGCTGTTTCCCGTCCGCGTCCGTCAGCCGCAGGAACGAATCCAGCGGCGAATCCAGCCGCCGCGCAAACACTTCCGCAACGACTGGCTGCCCGGCGTGGCCTTCAAATTTGAAAATCTCCTTCTCGCCGGGCTTGCCAACGCGCCCGTTGACAATGACCGGCAAACTCACGGCCTGCGCGGTTTCGGTGGAATGATCTGATTCACCCGCGGAAACTTCCGGCAAATCGTCAACGGTAAACGGAATGGAATTGAAAAATTTTCCGCCGAGCGAAGTGATTCCCTCCACGGAGTTGTCGTGTAAAAGCGATTTTTCCGGCAGATTCCAGCCGGTCAGCGCGACGGTGGTTTTTTCACCGAGCCGTCCGCCGAGCGGGAAAATGCCGGTGACGAACGGCAGTTCACCGATGGTCATGCGATAGACAAAATCCTCGCGCCCGCGAAAAATGGAGTCGTGGATCTCAACGACGTAGTCGCCATCCTGCGGCACTTCAAAATGAACGACCGGGTCGGGGCGGAAGTGATAGCGTTCGTCATACGCGAGCGCGTTTCCCCTGGCATTGTAAATGGTCAATGTCGCCTCGAACCAGCCTGGCACCGCGTCGGCCAGATACGGAATCAACGCCCGCGCGGCGGCGCTGATGACGAGCTGCTGCCCTTTGCGCGCCGTGAACCGGTAACGGTCCGCGCCGCCAGGCGCAATCTGGCCATTGATGGTGACGGGCAACTTCACGGCCGCATCAATGGGCAGCGGCATCGCGGGATCCAGGCTGCCGCTTTCCTTGGGCACCGCTTTCCAATCCGGTTTGGTGGTTTCGGGCAGCACGCCCACGCAAAACTTCAGCGGATTGGACAGGCCACCGGGCGTCCGCACACGGATTTCATGGTCGCCGGGCGCGGCGTTGGTGGCCAGGGCAAGTTGCAGCGTCATGAATTCGCCGATGGCCGGATTGGCGGGCCGCCGCCCGAACTGCGTGAGCGTTTGTTTGATTTCGTTCACCGTTGCCAGTTCCTGCGCGGTGAGCCGCACGCCGGTCTTCTGTTTGTTCTGAAATTTGGTCAGCTCGTCTTTCAGCGCCTGCTGCTCATCGGGTTTTAGCTGGCGGTTGTAACCGATGATTTTCGCAGACGCCAGACCGCCATCCAGGACCACTTCAAAATTGGTGATGCCGGAAAGAAATTGTCCGCCAACCACAATTGGAAAAGTTGTGCCAACCTGTCCGCCCGCCGGATAAACATAGGCAATGTGGGGCGTTTGCTGCGCGCGCACAACCGGCGCCAGGGCCAGCGCCAGGGAAAAAACCAACCACGGATGCACACGGATAAACACGGATAAAATCTCCTGGGTGGGGTGCAGCGCTCCGCCATAAATAATCCGTGTCCATCCGTGTCCATCTGTGGTTCTAATTGTCGTTTTCAGATTCATGACGGCATGATTTCCCTCAACAAGCCGGTGGATTTCACGCCTTCATCGGGTGTCGGCATTACGCGGGTGTCGGACCCGTAGGAATTCGGCAGTTTTGCGGCGCCGTCAATGCCCAGCAGTTCATACATGCTGCCGATGAGGTCCACCGGATAGACCGGCCGCTCCTTCACCGCCTCACCCTTCGCGTCCGATGCGCCGACAACTTGACCGCCCTTGAACCCGCCGCCGGCGACCACGGCGGAAAAAACTTGTCCCCAATGATTGCGCCCGCCGTTCCACGGCTCCTCCCACTGAATCTTCGGCGTCCGGCCAAATTCGCCGCTCCACCAGATGATGGTGCTGTCGAGCAGGCCGCGATCCGACAAATCCTGGAGCAGCGTCGCCATGCCCTTGTCCATGTCGGGCAGTTGCCGGCGCATCGTCTGGAAATTATCCTTGTGCGTGTCCCAGCCGCCGTAATTGATGGTGACGTAGGGAACACCGTGTTCGACCAGCCGCCGCGCGGCGAGGCAGGACTGGCCAAACTTCGTGCGGCCATAGCTGTCGCGCAATTCCGGTTTTTCCTGCGACAAATCGAACACCTTCGCGCCGTCGCCGAGAATCATGTCGTAAGCCTGCTGCTCCGCCTGGATCGAAGCGGCCAATTGCGGGTCATTCGGAATGAGACGCGCCAGCGTGTTCAACTGGTGGAGAAAGTCGCGCCGGTTTTTCTGCCGCTGCTCGGTGATGCCCGGCGCCACGACGCCTTCCACCGCAAAGGGCGTCTTTGACGGATCGCCGCCGGTGGCAAACGGCTTGTAACGCTCGCCCATGAATCCCGCCTCGGAAAACCGTCCCTGCAATTCGGTCAGGACAACATAGGGCGGAATCAATCCCTTGTATCCGGCATCGTAGCCTTTGAACAGCGAAACCACCGCGCCGACGCACGGAAAAACCAGCCGCCCGCCCGGCTGCCGTCCGGTCTGCACGATGTAGGAGGCGGTTTCGTGGCCGTTGTTGCCGTGGGTCATGCTGCGGATGATGGAATACTTGTCGGCCTGCTTCGCGAGCAGCGGCAGCAGCTCGCAGATTTTTATTCCGGGCACGTTGGTTTCAATCGGAGTTTTGAAAGGCCCGCAGTAGTCATAGCCGGCGTCGGGTTTCGGATCGAAGGTGTCCAGGTGCGACGGCCCGCCCCACATCCAGATTTGGATGACGGCCTTGGCGCGGGCGGTCGGCGGCGCTGCAAACGCACGGAAGGAAAGGTGATCCGCCAGCGCCAGTCCGCTCGCGGCGAACAGCGCGCGGCGGACGGCTTCGCGCCGGCTGATGCTCGGGCGCTGTTTTTCAAAGTCAAAATGGAATTCGCTCATAAAATTCGGCCCTCGCAAAGGCGCAAAGGAAGGGAAATGACTTTGGTTTCTTGGCGTCTTTGCGTCTTGGCGTGAGGCTTCATGGTCAGTGCCGGAAAAGAAATTCGTCGCTGTTGATCAATGTCCAAGCCAGGTCCACTGCGGCGGCGCGCTTGTTCAAACCGCCGGTCTGGAAATAATTTTCAGCGATCTTCAATTCATCCGCCGTTGGAAAACGAGAGAGAATTCCCAGATACATCGCGTTGGCGATTCCCTCCGGGGTCCTGTTCGCCGTCGTCTGGAATTGAATCATCCGGCTCTGCTCGACCTTGCGCTGAAGCTGGCTCGAATTCAGCAGCCACAATTTCTGGGCGGCGGTGACGCGGTTGTTGCGTTCCGATTCCAGCCCGGTGTCGCGCGGCGGGCGGCCAAACATCTCCAGAAAGGAGCTGGTGATGCTGCCATCCGGCAGGGCGATGGAGCGCTGCCCCGCCGGAATGAACGTGAACGGCTCCGGAATCTCGCTGGAATAATTTTCATTGGTGCCGGTGATTTGATCCACCGCGTCAATCAACACCTCCGCGTCCAGCCGGCGCAGCGGATAAAACGCGAAATGGGCCGCGCCTCTGGGATCGCTGGTTTCCGGGATCGAGGAGAGCTGATACGTTTTTGAATTCAAAATCAGCCGGTAAATGTGCTTCAAATCGTAGCCGGACGAAACGAGTTCGTTTTCCAGATACGCGAGCAATTGCGGATTGGCGGGCGGATTATCCGGGCGGATGTCGTCCGGCTCCTGGATGATGCCCCGGCCCAGCAGCCATGACCACTCGCGGTTGACGAAGTTCCGCGCGAACCAGGGATTTTTCGGGGCCGTCAGCCAGCCGGCGAAAACCGCGCGCGGATCCTTGTCCGGCGCAAGCGTGACCGTCGTGCCGTCCGGAAAGGTCGCCCGCCGCGGCGCGCCGGCGACGGCCTGCGCATTGGTCGAGGCCGGATCGAAATAAATGATTTCCTCCTTCCATTCGAGCGTGGATTTGTAGCCGACATTCGAGAAAAACGCCGCGAGATTTTGCCGCTGCGCCTCCGGCCATTTTTCAATCCGCGTTCCCATGAACGTCAACGCCACGGCCTGCGCGATGGCCGGCGGGGTCTTGCTTTGCAGGGCGCGGTAAAAATTGACCTGGGGCGCGGAGAAATTGCTGCCGCTGGCCGTGAGCAGGTCGCGGACGAACTGGTCATACGGCATGTTGTTTTTCACGCAGTCGCGGACCCAGTGGTGATAGGCCTGCGCCGCGTTGGGCCAGAGGTTGATCGGAAACTCCGCCTTGACGCGCAGCAGGTCGCTCCATTTCATCGACAGGTAATCCGCGAATTCGTCGCGCTCGAGCAGCCGGTCTATCAGGACGCGGCGCTTGTCCGGGCTTGAATCCAGGATGAAATTCTCAGCCTCGAGCGCCGTGGGCAGCGTGCCGGTCACGTCCAGATAAACGCGCCGGACAAACACGGCGTCCGAGCAGACGCGCGCCGGCTGGATTTTCAACGCCTGCAAATCCGCCAGGACCAGCCCGTCAATCCGGTTTCCGGGCGCGAGCGCGGCATCGCTCTCAAAGAGATTGGCGGCGGAAGCTTTCACAGCAACCACCAAAATCAGCAACGCCAGCGCCCCGGCGATTCTTCCGGCGAGATTTACCGGGCGCGGTTTCATTTGACAATTTACGTTGTTACGCTCGCATAGAGTTTTTAGTGGCATGACACGGATTTTGTCATTTGTTTGAACTTTATTGCCGGGCGTGAATGACAAATTGCCCGGCTTGTAACTATTGCCGCCGCGCGAACGTCGAATACGGCGATGCCGTCCGCCAAAAACAACAAAGCCGTTTCTTCAGCGCAAGGCAGAAGCAAATCCGGCTCGCTCATTTCCCTCACGCTCAAGCCGGCGCCGGGAGAAAGCGGCCCCGATTTGTTCCGGCGTCTGGTCCGGCAGCTTCACGAGCAGGCTGCCACGCCGCTGCACCTGCTCGTGTTCGGAAATGTCCGGGCCGGCGCGGCAACCATTGAGGCGCTGAAAAAAATATCCGGTCATGCGGACTGGTCGTTGACGTGGGTGGAAGGCGCGGATTGCGACGGCGGCCCGATTGCCGGAATCCAGGTCCACGCCTTCACTGGCAGCGTGGAGCGGATAGAATTCAACGGGCGCGTCGCCGGCTCGGTGTTCACGGAAGGCTGCGCGCGGCAATGTCTCGTCGGCGGGCTTGTTCCGGCGGACAGGACGCTTTCGCGACCGGATCAAACCCGCCATGCGCTCGAAGATTTGCAGGCGATTCTAGCACGGGCCGGATTTCAACTCGCCGACGCTGTGCGGACGTGGTTTTTTCTGGACAACATTTTGTCGTGGTATGACGACTTCAACCGCGTGCGGACGCAAATGTATTCCGGTGTCAATTTTCGCTCCGGCTCGCACCCGGCCAGCACCGGTGTCGGCGCGAAAAATCCCGCCGGCGGCGCGCTGACCGTCGCCGCCTGGGCGATGCAGCCATTGAATTCTTCCGTCCGCGCCAAAGAAATCGCCTCGCCGCTGCAATGTCCCGCGCCCGCGTATGGAAGCTCCTTCAGCCGCGCGATGGAACTCACCTCCGCATCGGGCCGGCGGCTGTTTATTTCCGGCACGGCCAGCATCGCGCCCGGCGGAGAAACCTTGTGGCTGGCGGACGCACGCCGGCAGGTGGCGCAGACCATGCAGGTGGTGGAGGCAATCCTGCATTCGCGCGGATTCGGATTGCCGGATCTGACCCGCGCCACGGCTTATTTCAAGCATGGCACCGAGGCGCGGGCGTTCACGGAATGGCAGGTGGCGCGCAATTTGCAGTTGCAGTCCGTGGCGCTGGTTCAATGCGACCTTTGCCGGGACGACCTGCTGTTCGAACTGGAAGCGGATGCGTGGAGTTCAACGCTTTGATTTTGTCGGATGAAAGGCGTCCATGTTGCATTCAGGGACCACGACGCCCCCGGCTTTCCCTGAATTCTTTCTTGAGGTCGCCAGTCACAGGCACTGCCGCTCCATGCCAAAAACAAATCAGGGACGGCTGCCAGGCCGTCCCTGATTTTTGAAACTGTTGTCTGGCTGCCGTCCTGCCCCAAATCGCGGCGGAGACGGCGGCAGGTTGATTACTTGGCCGACGGTTTGTCCGCCGGGATGCGCATCGCGTAGAACGAGCGATAGACGAAGATCAGCGCCACCACGAAGAAGAACGCGCCGATGGCGGTCTTCGTGGACTGGTTGGTCATCGTCACGGCGATTTCCGCCGCGAGCAGGCCAAACAGCGTGGTGAACTTGATGACCGGGTTCATCGCCACCGAGCTGGTGTCCTTGAACGGATCGCCCACGGTGTCGCCGACGACGGTCGCCGCATGAAGCTCGGTTCCCTTCTGCTTCAAATCCACTTCGACGACCTTCTTGGCGTTGTCCCATGCACCGCCGGCGTTGGCCATGAAGATGGCCTGGAACAAGCCGAAGAACGCGATGCCGACGAGGTATCCGATGAAGAAATAAGGATTGAAGAACGACAGCGCCAGCGCCATGCAGAACACGACAATGAAGATGTTGATCATGCCTTTCTGCGCGTAAATCGTGCAGATTTCGACGACCTTCTTGCTGTCGGTGATGGAAGCCTCGGCCTTGTTGAGGTTGAGGTGTTCCTTGATATAGACGACCGCGCGGTAGGCGCCGGTGACGACGGCCTGCGCGCTGGCACCGGTGAACCAGTAAATCACCGCGCCGCCCATGAGGAGACCGAGGATGACTTGCGGCTGCACGAGGCTCAAGTGGGCGATGACGCCGCCGTAAACCTTTTCGAGCAGCATGATGATGCCGAAGATCATCGTGGTCGCGCCGACGACAGCGGTGCCGATGAGCACGGGCTTGGCCGTGGCCTTGAAGGTGTTGCCCGCGCCGTCGCCTTTTTCAAGCTCCATCTTGGAGTTTTCGAAATCGGGCTTGAACCCGAATTCCTTTTCGATTTCCGCGCGGACGTTCGGCACGGCCTCGATGCGGCTCAATTCATAAATGGACTGGGCGTTGTCGGTGACGGGTCCGAAGCTGTCCACAGCGATAATAACCGGCGCCATGGCCAGGAAACCGAACGCGACGAGGCCGAACGCGAAGATCGGCGCGGCGAACTTGAATTGTTCGGGCATGAGCGCGAGCAGCGCCGGGTTTTGCGAGAACAGATAGGCGCCGAACATCAACGCGATGATGACCAATCCCATCCAGAACGCGCAGAAATTGCCGGTGACGAAGCCGGACAAAATGTTCAGCGACGCGCCGCCCTGGCCGGAGCAGGTGACGATTTCCTTCACGTGCCGGGACTGGGTGCTGACGAAGATCTTTGTGAATTCCATGATGAGCGGCCCGGCCAGAGTGCCGCAGGCGACAATGCCGGCCAGAACCCACCACAGGTTTGAATACTGCGTGCCCGCCGCGTCCGTCGTCACCACGCCACCCAGCAGAATCTTGCTCGCGACGAAGGCGACCACGATGGAAACTACGGAGGTCAGCCACACGAGGTTCGTGAGCGGCTGTTCCCAGTTGAAATCCTTCTTGTTGCCGTAAAGCGAGGTGCTGACGGCCTTGTTGACATAAAATGAGGCGAGCGACGCAATGACCATCAGGGCTTGGATCACAAAAATCCAGACGATGAGCTGGCCGCAGATGGCTTTGGTTGCCTCTATTCCGCCGAGTGACAGGGCGAGGAACGAAACCAGCGCCACGCCGGTCACGCCGTAGGTTTCAAAACCGTCCGCTGTCGGTCCGACTGAATCACCGGCGTTGTCGCCGGTGCAGTCGGCGATGACGCCGGGATTTTTCGGGTCATCTTCCGGCAGGTTGAAGACGATTTTCATCAGGTCGGAGCCGATGTCGGCGATCTTGGTGAAGATGCCGCCGCCGATGCGCAGGGCCGCTGCGCCGAGGGATTCGCCGATCGCGAAACCGATGAAGCACGGGCCGGCGAGGGAGGCGGGAACCCACAGCAGGATGCCAATCATGCAGACCAGTTCCACGCACACCAGCAGGAGGCCGATGCTCATGCCCGAACGGAGCGGAATCAGGAGCGTCTGGAGCGAGTTGCCCCGCAGCGAGGCGAACGCCGCGCGGCTGTTGGCGTAGGTGTTGATGCGGATGCCGAACCAAGCCACGCCGTAGCTGCCCAGAATACCCAGCACGGAGCTGGCCAGAATCACCAGCACCGGGCCGAAGCCTTTTTGCTGGAGAAACCCGAAGTAGTAAACGATGCAAGCGGCAATCAGCACCCAGAGCAGGAAGATGAACTTGCCCTGCTGCGCCAGATACGTCTTGCACGTCTCCCAGATCATGTTGGAGACGCTGCTCATCGCCTTGTGGACGGGAAGCGCGCGGCAACGGGCGAATTCCCAGCAGCCGACCAGCGCGCCAACCGCGCAGATGGCCAGCCCCAGATACAACAGGGCAGTCCCGCTAAGACCGACGCCTGGAAACGCCACTTTCGTCAGGTCTGGCAGGTTGATGTCGGCGTCACCGGCAAAGGCGCTGGCCGCGCCCAAAAGCGTGGCCAAAACGATTCCGGACCGGAGGAGTGATTTGTATTTTTTCATGCATTTGTTTTGGTTGATTATTTCTTGGCCTTCTTCGCAATTTCCTCTTCCAACGCGGCCTGGGCGGCGGCGAGGCGCGCGACCGGCACGCGGAACGGCGAGCAGCTCACGTAGGTGAGGCCGATCTTGTGGCAGAATTTCACGGACGACGGATCGCCGCCATGTTCGCCGCAGATGCCGAGCTTGATGCCAGGACGGGTTTTGTTGCCCTTCTCAACGGCGATCTTCATGAGCTGGCCTGTGCCGGCCTGGTCAATCGCGGCGAACGGATTCGTCCGGGTGATTTCCAGTTCCGCATACGCTGGCAGGAATGTGCCGGAATCGTCGCGGCTCATGCCGAGGCAGGTCTGGGTCAGGTCGTTCGTGCCGAAGCTGAAGAACTCGGCGGTCTCGGCGATTTC
>Ga0181520_10004808_pt1 | contig 22179 bp, 18 predicted proteins | sample PEATcosm2014_Bin_29_FD_132451 | JGI IMG/M metagenome (GOLD analysis project Ga0181520, IMG submission 132451) | Peatland microbial communities from MTU Mesocosm Facility, Houghton, MI, USA - PEATcosm2014_Bin02_30_metaG | ecosystem: Environmental > Terrestrial > Soil > Wetlands > Peat | place...
CAAACACGTCATCCACAAAGTACACCGGCCCCATTGTGGTGGGCGCGACGGAAACTGTCCAGGCGATAGCGACGGCGCCGGGCTTCACGCAGAGCGCTGCGGGGTCGGCGGCTTACGTCATTCAAGTGCCGGCCGCAACGCCCACATTTACGCCGGTGGCAGGCACGTACTCATCGGCGCAAAGTGTGACCATCAAGGATGCTACGGCGAACGCCACCATCTACTACACAACCAACGGATCGGCTCCAAACACGTCATCCACAAAGTACACCGGCCCCATTGTGGTGGGCGCGACGGAAACTGTCCAGGCGATAGCGACGGCGCCGGGCTTCACGCAGAGCGCTGCGGGAACGGCGGCTTACGTCATTGGGACATCGCGGTCGATAAAGTTGCCTGGAAAGCTGGTCAACTAAGCAGGATGGGAACGGCCGGCCCATCGATCAGCGGCTTGACGACCGGGGAATCGGTCTTTTCGTAGGCGATCTTGCCAGCGCTGATCTCTTCCTGGGCGATGCGGCAGGGCTTGTTGGAACTGGTGGGGATAAGAGCATGGGAGCCGCTCTGCAACTGGCGCGCGCGGCGGGCGGCTACCATCACTTTGCGGTAGTTTGAATCGAAGCCGGTTTCAATCGTCATCGGAATTCTCCTCAAAGGGCAGTTCCTGCTGGCCGGGGTGACCGATCCGGAAGGCCTCCAAAAACGGTCTGAGCCGCTCTTGCGAGTTCACTTGCTGACAAGTTGCGGCGACCTCCAATGTTCTGTCCGCGCGAAAGGCGATCGGCTCGCCGTTGCGATGGAAGCGCTCAGCCCGCACAATGGCCTCCAACTGCGCCACCGCCCGGTCCAGAACATCGTTAACTAAAATATAATTGTATTCTTTGTAATTCTCAATCTCCTTGCGCGCCTCGTTCAATCGCCGCCTCACTTCATCCTCATCCTGAACACCTTCGGCGCGGCTGCGGTTGCGCAAACGGGTGCGCAGAACCGTGGGGTTGGGCGGCATGACGAAGATGCTTACCGCCTCGGGCATCTTGGCGCGCACCTGAGCCGCGCCTTGCACATCGATATCCATGACCAGGTCGTTGCCGGCCAGGCGGGCATCTTCCAGGGCTTTGCGCGGCGTTCCATAAAGGGCTTTGCCAAAGACCTCGGCGTACTCCAGAAACTCATCGGCGGCGATCATCCGCTCAAACTCCTCGCGGGTGGTGAAGTGGTATTCGCGCCCGTCCTGCTCCGAGCCGCGCGGCGCGCGGGTGGTCCAGGAGACGGAGAACTCAATGCCCGTCAACTGCTTGCGCACCTCGTTGACCAGCGTGCTTTTGCCAGAGCCCGAAGGCGCTGAGATGATGAAAAGTATGCCTGCCATGTTTTTGTCCTTCGGACAGCTTTTAGCTTTCAGCTATCAGCTATCAGCTCTCAGCCTGCAACTACGCAACTAAATGATCGGCAGTTTTTTCAACCATCATGAGTATGATTGAGTTTGCCGAATTCGTTTGCCCTGCCGGTAAAAAAGCTGATAGCTGAAAGCTGACAGCTATAAAGCTACTCCAGATTCTGAATCTGCTCGCGCGCCTTTTCGATCTCCGCCTTCATGGCTAAGCCAAGTTCGGTAATGCGGGTTCCTTTGCCGCCTGCGCCACCTGTCTTGGAGAGGAGAGTGTTGGCCTCGCGGTTCATCTCTTGCAGCAGGAAGTCGAGCTTTTTGCCCACTTCGCCGCCGGCCACCAACAAATCTCTGAAGTGGTCGATGTGGGTGGTCATGCGCTCCAGCTCTTCGCTGACGTCGCTGCGCTCGACCATCACCGCGACCTCTTCCAGCAGGCGCTGACGGTTGAACTCCGGGCCAACGGCTGCCTCCAGCCGCTCGGCAAGACGGGTCTGATAGCGCTCTTCCACCTCGGAGCGCATCGCCGCCACGCCCTCAGTAGCCTCGGCCAGGCGGTCCAACGTGCCGTTGAGAATGGCCGCCAGCGATTCACCCTCGCGAGCGCGCATTAGCTTCAACTCGTCCAGCAGCGGTCCAATCTGCTGCCGCACGCATTCGATGAGAGCGGCTTGATCCTCGTCGCCGCTGGATCGATTGTCGCTTTGCAAGGCTCCGGGGAGGCGGAGAACGGCGTTCAAGTCAGGTTCGCCGGTGAGGTTGTGCTCGGCGCGAGCGGCGGCAAAGGCGGAAATGTATGCGGCCACTAGCTCGCGGTTGTAACCAGCCGTGGTTTGGCTGCCGCGATCAATCTGGAGCGTCAGATCGACGTGGCCGCGGATGAGCGCATCCTTGAGCGCCTTGCGCAGCTCCATTTCGAGAGCGTCCAGGCCGGAGGGCAAGCGCAATTGCACGTCGAGAAAGCGGTGATTGACGCTCTTCAAGCTGAGCGTGCAGTTGAGCTGGCCGTCGTTGGGTAGAGCCACGCTGAACTGCGTGCGCGCGAAGCCGGTCATGGAATAGATTGGCATTTTTCGTTCCTTGAACTACTGTTGAAATTTATAAGTTTCCGGGGCATGAAGGGTACGGGCTTCAGGATGAAGGGTACGGGCTTCAGCCCGTACATCAACAGTGCCAATGACACCGGGCTTTAGCCCCTGAGGGAATTCCTTGCTTGGGAAACCAAGAAACTCATAGAGAACAGCATCTTCAACCAACCTCGCATCAATGGGATTTTGGCGAATGTACTCCAAATGTCTCTTCCAATCCTCTTCATCCCGGATGCGGTGATCAGTGAAACCCGGTTGCCATATCTCACCGTTCCATTGCAATTCTCTCTTGGCTCGGAAAGAAAATCCACCTTTGATAAGTTGAACTGATTTTTCAACGGATTCAAATGGAGAGACAAGCAGATGAAGATGATCAGGCATTACCACAAAAGCGTGGAGTTTATAACCAGTTCCGTCATAGTGATTCAATGTGGCGACCATCAGATGAGCCCAGCGCTCAACTCGGAAGAGAGACCTGCGGCCCGCTGTTTGGGTAGAGACAAAATAGGCATCTTTGTTGCTCCGTATTGCTTCTCGATGAGGACGCATATTATTCCCTCAGTGGCTAAAGCCCCGTATGATTTGCCTCTCTAATGTACGGGCTAAAGCCCGTACCCTTCAACTATTCCCTGTTCCCTTAGTCCCTATTTCCTGATTCCTGATCCCTGTTCCCTATTCCCTGATCCCAGTTCCCTGATTTTCCGGCACATCCATGAACTGCAACTGATAAAGCCGCGCATAAGTCGGCGAGGTAGTCAGCAGCTCGTCGTGGGGGCCGATGGCGGTGATGCGGCCGTCTTCGAGGACGGCTATGCGGTTGGCGCGGCGGATGGTTCCCAGCCGATGCGCGATCACCAGCACGGTGCGATTCTGCATCAGGTTGGCCAGCGCGGCCTGGACCAGCGATTCACTCTCCGCGTCGAGCGAGCTGGTGGCCTCGTCGAGAATCAGAATCGGCGCATTCTTCAGAATGGCGCGAGCGATGGAGAGGCGCTGTTTTTCGCCGCCGGAGAGCCGGAAGCCTTTTTCGCCGATGACCGTGTCGTAGCCCTGCGGCATACGCAGGATGAAGTCGTGGGCCAACGCTGCGCGGGCGGCCTCTTCGACGCGGTCAAGATGCACCTCCGGCTGGCCGTAGGCAATATTATTGCGGACTGTATCGTTGAAGAGGATGGTCTCTTGCGTCACTTGGGCAACTTGGCGGCGCAGCGAGCCGAGGGTGAGATCGCGCAGGTCGTGGCCGTCAATGAGGATGCGCCCGCTGCTCGCGTCAAAGAAGCGGGGAATCAGGCTGGCCATGGTGGATTTACCCGCGCCGCTGGGGCCGACCAGCGCCACCACCTCGCCGGTGCGCAGTTCGAGATCGACGTTATGCAGAATCTGATGCTCGCCCTCTTCGGTGGAGTACGAGAAGCCCACGTTTTCGAATTGGATGGCGCTTTGGAAGGGTTTCATCGCCGTGGCGTGCACGCGTTCCTTCACGTCGTCCTCGGCGTCAAAAAAACTGAAGATGGATATGGATGCGCCCATGGCCTGCTGGAAGCTGTTGTAGAAGAAGGCGAATTTGCGCACCGGATCGTAGAGCTTGAAGAGCGCGATGATGAAGGGGATGAAGGTCTCTATCGCCATGCGCCCATGCAGAATCTCGTTGCGGCCCACCCACAGCAGCAGCGCGATGGCCACCGCGCCAATGGTGTCCATCAGCGGTGAAGAGATGGATTGAATGCGGACGCTGCGCAGGTTGGCGCGGAAGAGGCGCTTCGAGGCTTTCTTGAAGCGGACGATCTCCCACAGTTCGTTGTTGAAGGCGCGAACAATGTTATTTCCGGTCACCGTTTCATGCAGGATGTTCTGGATTTCAGCGAGCTTGTCTTGCCCGGTGCGGGTGCGTGTGCGCACCGAGCGGCCGATGCGTCGCGATGAAGTGATAATAACCGGTACAAAGAGCAGCAGCGCCCAACTGAGGCGTCCGCCGAGGGCAATCACCGCCGCCAGCGTAAACACGAAAGTGAAGAACTGCTGGAGGAAGTCGCCCAACACGGAACTGACGGCATTTTGCACGCGGTCCACGTCGTTGATGAGTGTGGACAAAATGCTGCCGGTGGGATGGCGATGAAAGAAGCCTGAGGAGCGGCGCAGCGTGGTCTCGTAGAGGTGATTGCGCAGGTCGGTAATCATCCCGAAGCCGGCGTAGTTCACCAGATAAGTGCCGGTGTAGTCGCTCAAGCCCTTCAGGATGGTGGAGGCGATCAGCGCAAAAGCTACAGCAGCCCAGGCATTGTGCATTTGATGCGGCACAAAGGCATGAACATCAAACTGCCATCGCGGCGGCGCCATGGGAAAGAGCTTGAGTTCATTGGATGGATTGTGGGGATTAAGGACCACACCCAGGATAGGCACGAAAAGCACAATGCGGAGTGACTCCAGCAAGCCGACCAAGGCTAGCAGCAGCACTCCTGGCAGCCATTGAAACCAGTAGGGCAGGCCAAAGCGCAGTAGGCGTAGAAAGTTTTTCATGCCGGTCGGTCCGCCGTGCGGGCTATCAAGTCCATCCTTGGATTATAGACGTGGGGGGAAGATTTAGAATGAAGGCTGACAGAATCTTGCGCCGGCTTGCCCGGCTGGAAGGTACGTTCTCATCTCTATGCATCGCTGGTCAAAACTCTTCATTCCCACTCTTCGCGAGGCCCCGGCGGATGCCGAAGTGGCCAGCCATCGCTTCCTCGTCCGCTCCGGCTACATCCGCCAGATGGGCGCGGGACTGTATAACTACCTCTTTCTGGCGCAGCGCTCGATCAACAAAATCATCGCCATTGTGCGCGAAGAGATGGACCAGATTGGCCAGGAGTTTTTTCTGCCAGCCCTGCTGCCCAAAGAGCCGTGGGTGGAGAGCGGCCGCTGGACGGGCATGGGCGACAATATGTTCCGCCTCAAGGACCGCAAGGGCGCGGAGATGTGCCTGGGCATGACGCACGAAGAGATCATGACGGTGATCGCGCGCGGCGAGCTGCGCAGCTACAAGCAGTTGCCGCAAATCTGGTATCAGATTCAGACCAAATTTCGCGACGAGCCGAGGCCCAAGTCCGGGCTGCTCAGAGTGCGCCAGTTCACCATGAAGGACGCGTACTCCTTCGACATCGACAAGGCCGGCCTCGACAAGAGCTTCGATCTGCACGACGCAACGTATCGCAAGATTTTCTCGCGCTGCGGGCTGAAGTTTGTCGCGGTCGAGGCGGATTCGGGTTCGATGGGCGGCTCGCAGTCACAGGAGTTCATGTGCTACACCGACGCGGGCGAGGATCTGATTGCAAGCTGCCCGGTCTGCGGCTATGCGGCGAACACGGAGAAGGCGACCTCGAAGCTGGAGCCGGTGGTTGAGTTAGAGGCTACGGGAGATGGAACTCCGGAGGAGATTCATACGCCGGGGATGGGCGCGATTGCGGACATCGCGGCCTTCCTCAAAATGAGCGAGGCCAACGATATCAAGTGCGTGGCATATATGGCGTTGAAACGCGGGGTCAACGGCAAGCCGGATAGCTGGCACGGCGTGGCTGCGTTTTTGCGCGGTGATCATCAGGTGAATGAGACGAAACTGCTGGGAGCTATCGGCGCGGCGGAGTTGCGCACGATGGTGGCTGAGGAGCTTCAGCAATTCTTCAGCGGTCCGGCAGGCTTTCTTGGGCCGGTTGGACTCAAACCCAGCGCTAAGCTTCTGGAAGACGGGATTGCCGTCGTTGTGGACAGTTCGCTCGAAGGCCGGAAGAACATGGTCTGCGGCGCGAACAAGCTGGATTATCACCTGCGCAACGTTACGCCGGGACGTGATTTTTCGTGGACGCTCACGGCTGACATTCGCACGGTGAATGAAGGCGAAGGCTGTCCGAAGGATGGCTGCGACGGCAAGCTCGTCGTCGGCAAGGCCGTCGAGATCGGCCATATCTTTAAGCTCGGCTACAAGTACTCGGAGTCGATGGGCGCGCGCGTGCTCGACCCGAACGGCAAGGAAGTGACGCCGATCATGGGCAGCTACGGCATCGGCATCGAGCGCATTCTCACCGCTGCCGTCGAGCAATCCAACGACAAAAACGGCTTCTGGCTGCCGGCTTCGATTGCGCCGTTCACGGTCGTTGTTACGGTCACGAATATGGCCGATGCGATGCTGAAAGAGACCGGCGAAAAGTTGGCCGCGGAGTTGGAAGCCGCTGGCCTTGATGTGCTGCTCGATGACAGAGACGAGCGCGCCGGCGTCAAATTCAAGGATGCCGATTTAATCGGCATTCCTTATCGCGTCAACGTCGGCAAAAAGGCCGCCGAGGGCAAGGTAGAGTTGGTGACGCGCGCGACTTCAACCAGTGTGGATGTGGTGTTGTCTGATGTGGTGAAGCTGGTAAAAGAGCGCGTGGCGGAAGAAGGGCTTTTGTCAGCGGTTGCAGTGTAGTTTTATAGCCGTCAGCTCTCAGCTTTCAGCCCTTTTGTTGCTGACGGCTGATAGCTGAAAGCTATTTCAAGGAGCAGGAATGGCACTGAAGATCAGGTTTCAAAAACCCACTGGAAGGCATCCTATCGCAACGCTGCTTTTGCGCGTGGGGTTGATCGGGTTTGCGGCCTGCGCTCTCTGCCTTATTGGAGTTTTCAGCTATTTTTACATCACCTACGGGCGCATTCTGGACGAGCGGCTCAAGTCGCCTGTCTTCGCCAACACGGCCAAAATCTACGCCGCGCCGCGCGAGGTGCGTCCCGGACAAAAGCTGACCGTAAAACTGATTGCCGACGAGTTGCGCCAGGCCGGCTACTCGGCCGATGGCGCATCTGATCTCTCCCCGCTCGGCACCTACAAAGAGGGCGTACAGACGATCACTGTGCGTCCCGGTCCGCAGTCCTATCACTCGCAGGATAGCGCCACCATTCGCGTCAGCGGGGGCCTCGTCCAATCCATTGCCGACGACCACGGACAGGCGCTTTCCAGCTACGAGCTCGAGCCGCTGCTGATCACCGGCCTGAGCGACGACGCCAACCGCACCAAGCGCCGCCTGCTCACCTATGACGAGATTCCGCTCAATGTGGTCAATGCTGTTCTGGCCATCGAAGACCGGCGCTTCTTCGAGCATGGCGGGGTCAACTATTTCTCGATGATCGGCTGGGCATGGCACGACCTGATCGGCGACCGCAAGCACAAAGGCGGCGCTTCTACGCTGACCATGCAATTGGCCAAGCTGCTCATTGTCGCCGACACGGGCACAATCAAATACAAGGTCTCTCAGATCGTTGTTGCCTTCCAACTTGAACACCGCTTCAACAAGCAGCAGATCTTCGAGATGTACGCCAACGAGATTCCGCTGGGCCAGCGTGGCAGTTTTTCCATCAACGGCTTTGGCGAGGCCTCGCAGGTTTACTTCGGCAAGGATGTCAGCAAGCTGGATCAGGCAGAGTGCGCTTTCCTGGCTGGTATCATCCAACGACCCAGCTACTTCAACCCCTTTCACCATCCGGATCGCACCATCGAGCGGCGTAACCTTGTGCTGGATTCGATGGTAGAGACTGGGGCCATCACCAAAGAGCAGTCTGAAATCGCCAAAGCCGAGCCGCTGAAGCTGACGCCGCAGAGTGTGGACGCCAGCGAGGCGCCGTATTTTGTCGATTTGGTGCATGACCAACTGGTGCAGAAGCTGGGCGAGCGTGACTTCAACCACGAGGGGCTGCGCATCTACACTTCGCTTGATCCCGACTTGCAGCGCGAGGCGACGGCAGCCGTTGATTCCACAATACATGTGGTCGATGAGCAGGTGGACAAGCTGCACGCCAGACAGAAGAAGAAGGGCGAAAAGTACGACTACCCGCAAGTGGCGCTGATTGCGCTTGATCCGCACACCGGGCAGGTGCTGGCGCTGGTGGGCGGACGCAGCTACGGCGGCTCGCAGTTGAATCATGCGGTGGCCAAGCGCCCCACCGGCTCCATCTTCAAACCGTTTGTGTATGCCGCGGCCTTTGCCACGGCCACTGAGGGCACCATGCTGCCGGGCCAGACCAAGCTCTTTTCGCCGCTGACCATGTTGAAGGATGAGCAGACCACCTACGGCGAAGGCACTCCCTACCAGTACACGCCCAAGAACTTTGAAGACGAATACTGCGGCAGTTGCACGGCGCGTCACGCACTGATGCGCTCGCTGAATAACGCGACAATTGGCCTCGCTTCGCTGGTGGGCTTTGAGCGGGTGGCGCAGCTAGCCCGCGATGCCGGCATCAAAGGAGTTCAGCCGACGCCCTCGATGGCCATCGGCTCCTATGACGCCACGCCGCTCGATATGGCTGGCGCCTACACCGTCTTCGCCAACGGCGGACTGCACATCAATCCCTGGATGCTGGCCAGCGTCCGCACTCCCACCGGCGACATCATCACCGATTACTCGCCCGACTCCAAACAGGTTCTTGACCCGCGTGCCGCTTACCTCACCGTCAGCTTGATGGAGAATGTGCTGCGCAGCGACGTTACCGGCTCGGGAACCGGCGCCGGCGTGCGCAACATGGGCTTCTATGCTCCAGCCGCGGGCAAAACCGGCACGGATCACGATGCATGGTTTGCCGGCTTCACCACCAATTTGCTCTGCATTGTCTGGGTCGGCAACGACGACTACACCGACATCAAGATTCAGGGCGCGCATGCCGCCGCGCCCATCTGGGCGGAGTTCATGAAGCGCGCCGTAGCGCTGCCGCAATACTCGGATACCAACGAATTCACCGTCCCCGATGGCGTGGAGACGCTCTCCATTGACAGCGTCAGCAATCTACGCAGCGACGAGAGCTGCCCATCGGCCACCATCGAAGCTGCTTTTCTGGCTGGAACAGCCCCCACGGAAACCTGCGACCACCCCGCCGAGCATCGCAACATTCTGCAAAAGATTTTGGGGATCGGTAAAAACTAAAGATCTAAGAACAGCTTGATAAAGCTCCATTGAATGCTCGATGTCCATTGGCGGACGCCGCCCATTCGCACCGCGACGTCACTCCGATTCATCGTAGACTTCGATCGCCGAAACTGTGGCATAGTTGTTTACCGGCTCAAATGTCAACTCCAGTTTCCCTTCCGGCGTGGGTTGCAGGTGGCTGAATGTTTTGGTCAGCGCGTGCAAACTGCCGACTTCTTTGAAAATATCCAAGTTGTCCAGCAAGGTTGTCCCGTTGCAATAAACACGAAAGATACGGCTTCCCACCCCCGAGCGTATCCATGGATTTGGTACCCAGTAAAGTTCGGCAAAGTGCAGCACGAGCGTGTATCGGCCGTGTGTGTCGACAGGAATCGAATAAGTAAAATGACCGTAGCGCTCCTGCGAATATAGGTTTGGATCGTCAGTGCCCTCGACCTGCCGTGGCTGTTCGGAAAGCGTGCCGTTTTGAAAATAGTTATCCGGATGCCACAGGTTTCCATTTCTGTCTTTGACCGCCGAGCGCTGCATGACTAGCCGAATGGGAAGCTGACGATGCGGCAAGCCGGGCAAGATCTCCAGCGCGCTCAAAGTCGGCGATGAATGCTCCATGGAAAACTTCAGATGCAGAAAGCCGTCTTTGTCCGGATGAATGTCTTTGAAGACGCGCTCATCGGCGACATTGGCTCCCAATGCGTCCGAGGCGATATTAAAGGATCGCAAAAGCATCTGGCCGTTTGCGCTCACATTAAAGAAGCTGGTTTTTGGATCATCCTGCGGCGAGGCCACGAAGAACAGGTGCACCTCATACGGGCCCGGCGCGAGCGGAATATTGTAGGTGAAGTCGCTCGTGCGCCAATAGTCGTACAGCATGGGGTCGCTGGTCTTGAGCACGGGCGAGTCTGGACGGCGGAAGGCGACTCCACCATCCGAATAGTGGTCAGCCAGCCAATAGGCGCCCGCGCTGTCTATCCTTGGAGAGCCATCATATCCGGCAAGCAAGCGCAGCGGAAGCGGTGCCGTATTTTGCGGAGATGGTTGAGTGGCGTTGAGCGGTGTCGATACCTCGCCGGCAGGCGGCTGACTGGAATGGCTGCGCGCCAGATAAAGTCCTGCTACGGCCACAAGCAGCACTGCCACGGCCGCCATACCGAACGACAGCTTCCGACTGCGCCATGAGGGCGCACCCGGTTGGAGGGCTTCGGCCGCGCCGACGTCGGACAATACCAGCCCCTTTTCCTCATGAGTGGCAGTTGAGGAAGGCAAAGAATCGGCTTGAAGCTCTTCAGCCAGAGTCTCATGCGTCAATGCCGCTTGCGCGGATGGAAGCTGAAGAGTGAAGACCGGAACATAGCTCCCTTGCGGAAGCGAGATCTGAATCTCGTGTCCCTTGCCCTCGGTTTCGTAGTAGGCTTTCAGCCTCTTTCTCAGCCGGTGCGCCTCGACGCGCGCGATCGAATCCCGCGAGGCATCAAAGGTGATCTTGGAGCGGCCCAGGACTTCAGTCGCGAGGTTGTACTCATTGATCTCGTTGATTCTATGATGAAAATACTTGTCCCCGATGTATTTTAGATAGTTCTGGAGTCGCGGGGTATGCGACAACGCGGACAAAACAGCTTCCAGTTCCGCGCGTTCTGAATCCTTCGAATAAGAGGCGGGGACTTGGTCCATAAACCCACTCCAGATAGATGGTTCCATAGTACAACAGAAACGCGCCGGTGTGGTTTTCCATGTTACATTCCGAAAATGTACTTGGATCAATGCCACCTCTTTCAATGTAACATCTCGATTAATCTATTGAAAACAAACACATTTAACATTTTCCATGCGCGCCAACAATTCTGTGCATCATTAACGATTGCAGTTTCTTGGATCGTTCCAATAGAGTGCAGATAGTTCACCTTGATTGAATCCGGCGCCGGAGTGAACAAGATGGCGATCTGGGAACCCACCATGGAGATGATGTCTGTTGGGGAGCTCGCTCACTGAACGGGCGGACAGAACGGCTTGGATTTGAAGTTTTATAAACAGTTTTTGCAGCAACGATTTACGCGAATGTGACCGGGTAATAACTCATGATGCTGTTGTCCTTCCTTCCGGCCGAGAACGGAGCTCCGCTCCCGGCCGGGTTTTTTCGAATCTCAGCGTTGAGCAGCGGTACTGGGCCGCTCCAGGAGTATTTCAGCAAATGAAGCGTTTTCTTTCCTTGTCGGTTGTTTTCTTCTGCGTTTTTTCACTTTTCTATGGCTGTGGCAGTGGCGGCGGTTCCTCCTCAAAGCTCGCAACACCCTCTATTACCTGGGCTACGCCCGCGGCCATCAGCTATGGCACGGCACTGAGCTCAACTCAGCTTGACGCCACGGCCAATTATCCGGGCACCTTCAGCTATTCGCCCGCAGCGGGAGCGATTCTGAGTGTGGGATCTCAAACATTAAGTGTGACTTTCACGCCCAGCGATACAACCACCGTTGCCTCGGCCACGGCGTCAACTTCACTGACGGTCACCAAAGCGACTCCTTTGATCACCTGGAATACGCCCGCTGAAGTGACGGTTGGAACGGCGCTGAGCAGCACGCAGTTGGATGCAACGGCTAGCGTAAACGGAACGAGTGTGCCAGGCACATTCGTTTATTCTCCGGCCGCGGGTACGGTCATGAATACAGTGGGTTCTCAAACGCTCTCCGTGACCTTCAACCCCACCGATACCACCGACTACAATTCGGCCACCGGAAGTGTGAATCTAACCGTTGCTTCGGCTACAGTCACATCGATTAACGTCAATATCAACACCCTGGCCAATCGCCATCAGATCAGTTCTTTTATCTACGGGAATAATGACCAGACGATTTCAGACATCTCCGACATTGGCTATGCCTATTCGCGCTGGGGCGGTAACGACGCCTCAAACTACAACTACATCTTGGATACCCGCAATTCCGCCGCGGATTGGTACTTCGAGGATTACGGAAATGGGAGCGGAAATTCAGGCGGCATCACCGGATTGATGACGGATACCATCAATGCCGGCAGCCATCCTCTGACCACCATGGCGTTGATGGATTGGGTGGCCGGGGAAGCCGAGAATGGCACCAATCGCAACTGGAGCTATTCCGTCCAGATATTCGGAGCGCAGTGTTCCGTCGATCCCTACAATACGGACGCTGGCAACGGCCAAAAGCCAGATTGCTCTACCCCCGTCACCACCAACGCCGTGACCACCGCATACTACCCGCTGGTCGACACGGCGGCAGATTGCCCGTCGGGGACGACGGATGGAAGCACTTGCGTTGACCGTGAAAACTGGACGAAGACGCTGGTCGGGGCCTTCAACACCAGCAGCGCAACCTGCCCGGTTCCTAACTCTTCCATTACCTCCTGTCACTTCTACGACATGGATAACGAACCCGACATCTGGAGTGGCACGCACCGCGATGTACACCCCGCGCCTGCTGGATATGACGAACTGGCCAACGTTTACGAGAAAGAAGCGGCGAGCCTGAAGACGTGGGATCCAGATGCTGTGACCTTTGAACCGGTCTTCTGCTGCTGGTGGTTCTACTGGAACGGCGCCAATGGCGCAGACAAGGGCAACCACGGCGGCGTGGACTTCCTGCCCTGGTGGTTGAATCAGGTCAAATGGCTGGATGAGATCAATGGCGCACGCACAATCGACGTCTTTGATATCCATGAGTATGCCAACGCCCCTTCCACGACAGGATTTACCAACGCGCAGCTTCAGGCGCTTACGGCCAAGATTGCCGCCTATTACTGGGATCCGACCTTCGCCCCATACCAGGGGTGGTCTACCACCAGCATTCAGCCCAACCAGTATGTTGCCTTTTCCATTCCGCGCTTCAAGGCCATGGTGAACGCCATCTATCTCGGAACGCCTCTTGCCTATTCCGAGTGGGGATTTGGCGCTGCCGCGAACGTGAATGGCGAACCAGACTTCTCAACGGCAATCGCCGATGCTGACACATTGGGCGTCTTCGGGCGCGAGGGCCTGAGCTTTGCCTCGCGCTGGGGCGGACCGTCCTCCAGCACTCCTCAGAATGGCGAATACGAGGCCTGGAAGTTGTTCACCAATTACGACGGCGCGCATCACCGCTTCGGTACGCTCTCGGTCTCCGACCAGAACAACGGCAATTCGGATCTGTTTACCAGCTATGCCGCGCTCGACTCCACCGGCACTGTGATGACGATCATGGTCCTCAACAAAGATCCAAACAATGCGGCGCAGGTTACCTTTGACCTCGCCGGGTTCAATGCATCCACTTACACGGCCTACACGCTGGTCACGACGAATTCCAGCTCAATCACCACTTCGGCCACCGCCGCATGGAGCGCAACGCAGAACTTTGCCCCCTACAGCATTACGCTGCTTGTGGTTTCAGGAACAGAAAGCTCGAAACCTGCCTCGGAGTGGTTTCTGAACCCGGACGACCTGATGATTCCCGCCGCGGGCAAGGCAATCCTGCAACCGGCAATCACCAGCGGCAGCACTCCCGTCACGCTCTCCTCGGTTGTCTTTGATGCCTACGCGGGTGCAGCCGCATGTAACGGAACTCTAACGCTGACCAACGCCACCATCACCGCCAGCCAGCCCGCGACCATTACCGTCAACGCGGGCAGCACACCCGGCTTCTGCCACTATACGGTTACGGGCAGTGACGGCACCGCAACCCAGACCCAGGGCGGCTGGATCGTGGTCGGCAATCCGCCCGCCACGCTCGCCCAATCGGGGAACAACCAATCTGGAACAGCGGGAACGGCTCTCTCGTTACCTCTGACCGTCACGCTGAATCCCGGCCAATCCGGCGGCTCGGCCAATGGCGCGGACATTTTGTTCACCACCTCAGCCGGCACGCTCTCCTATGGCACAACCTCCGGAAGCAGCGTGATTGCTCAAACCAACTCGTCCGGAGTCGCCTCGGTCACCCTTACGTTGCCCTCGTCCAAGGGAACGGTGACGGTCACCGCGCAGGATCAGTTCCCGCTCGGCGGAGCTTCAGTCACCTTTACGGAAACGGCGAACTGATGCCATGCAGGCTGCCATGCATCTCCGGGGCGCATATCACTCCGTGAAGAAGATCAATGCTTTGGCAGTTGATTGACTGTAAGTGCTAAGTGCCCCACTCATTCCGCGCATTTTGTGGATTGAGTGGGGGGCGTGTTGCATTTTTCAATGGTGAATCCATTGCAACTCGTCGCCCTTCGCGCCGGCGCACTTCGTCGAGTTGAGGAATTTAATTTGGGGGACGAACGCGAGCAAGTGGCGCTCGTCAAGATTCCCCGGTCGTGGGGCTCCTTAGTGACCTTCCGAGCCCCACGAGAATATATTGGTCCGAGGATGCGGTGTCGTGTTGCCTCGCTTGGGATTTGCCGATTGATCATGAGCGTGAAAGAATTGGCCAACGGCGATCCTTGTCACCGGGCAGGCTCGCTTCTGGAGCATCATCCATTTTAATGAGGGAATTGAATTATCCATGACACTTACATCACCGCGTCCGCTGCTGCTGTTTGTCCTTGGCTTCTCCGCCATTCTTTCTGCTCAACTGCTGACGGCTCAATCGCAGCTGGCTCGAACTATCGCCGTAGACCTGAAGGACTCGGCAGGGCCGGTGGATCATTTCTTTGATCTATCGGTCGGCTCTGATTTTCCGGGCACGCTGATTCGCGACGACAGCCAGGCGCAGCTCAAACTCGCCGTGGATGAACTCGGCTTTCGTTACATCCGTTTTCACGCCATCTTTCACGATGTGCTGGGAACAGTGCGCGTTGAGGACGGCAAACCCGTTTACAACTGGGCCAAGATCGACCTGCTTTATGACGATTTGCTGGCGCGCCATATACGGCCCTTTGTCGAACTCGGCTTCACGCCTCAGGCGCTGGCCACCTCCAAGAACAGCATCTTCTATTGGAACGGCAATACCTCTCATCCCAAGCCGGATGGCTGGCGCGATCTTATCGATGCCTTCATCCATCACATCGAGCAGCGCTACGGAAAAGACGAAGTGCGTGCCTGGTACTTCGAAGTGTGGAATGAGCCCAACCTCTCCGGCTTCTGGGAGGGTGCCGACCAAAAGGCATATTTCGATCTTTACGACTTGACGGCGAAGACCATCAAGTCCATTGACCCCGCGCTGCGGGTCGGCGGTCCAAGCACGGCCGGCGCAGCCTGGGTTCCCGAGTTTCTCGCTCATGTCAAACAGAGCGGCGCCCCGGTTGACTTTGTCACCACCCACACCTATGGAGTTCAGGGCGGCTTTCTGGACGAGGAAGGGAAGAGCGATACCAAGCTCGATCCGTCACCGGACGCGATCCTGGGCGATGTGCGCCGCGTCCGCCAGCAGATCTCCGATTCGCCCTATCCCGCACTGCCCCTCTACTTTACCGAGTGGAGCACAAGTTATACGCCGCGCGACTCGGTGCATGACTCCTATATCAGCGCGCCTTACATCCTGACCAAGCTCAAAGGCAGTCAGGGATTGCTGCAAGGGATGAGTTACTGGACCTACACAGATCTCTTTGAAGAACCCGGTCCGCCGACCGCGCCCTTTCAAGGCGGATTTGGCCTCCTCAATCCGCAAGGCATCCGCAAGCCGGCCTTCTTTGCCTACAAGTATCTGCACGCGCTCGATGGTAATAGCATAAAGAGCAGCGATCCGCAGGCGTTTCTATCCACCAAAGATGGAAACTTGACAGCTGTAATTTGGGATTTTGAGCAGCCGGAGCAGAAGGTGAGCAATCGCTCCTTTTACACCAAGCTGATTCCCAATCACAGCGCCGCGCCGGTTCGCTTGCAGATCACGCATCTTGCGCCACATGCCGCTTATCGCCTCGAACTCCGCCGCACCGGGTATAACGCCAATGACGCCTATTCGGCCTACATCGAGATGGGCTCTCCAAAAGAATTGAGCGCGGCGCAACTGGCGCATCTGAACGAGCTGACGCGCGATCTCCCAGAGACCGAAAAGCTGCTGCAAAGCGGGCCGGATGGCGCCCTTGAGTTGACCGTGCCGATGAATTCGAACGACATTGTGCTCGTCAAGCTAACACGCAATTAGTACCGTGGACGCATGGCAGTTTTGTAGCGCCGGTCTCCTGACCGGCTGTAGTGCGGACGTCCTCGTCCGCGCTTGTCCAGGATGAAAGACCAATTCATGCGGTCTTCACACCAGGAGGGGCAATTGAAAGATCAAGGATTCAGCTTGTTAATCAGGAAGTTCGCGCTGTCACTGATCCTGATCGGCGCGCTGAGCGCCACGGCGACGGCTCAGAATCTCACCGCGCACCCCGGTTGGCCCGGTCCTGGGCAGCTCTTTGTCGGTGCCTGTTATCAACCCATCGATCGCACGCCAGCTCAAATCGACGGAGACATCGCCATCATGAAGCACGCTGGCTTCAACGTGGTGCGCATGGGCGATCTGTCATGGGACTCCTTTGAACCCGCGCAAGGAAAGTTTGACTTCGATTGGTTCGACAAAGTGATGGACAAGATGCAGGCCGCCGGGATTCGCGTGATCCTGGACATTCCCGGCTCGCCCGCGCCCATCTGGTTGCATCGCGCCTATCCCGGCACTGACCTCATCGCCCAGAACGGCACGCGCCTGCCGCCTGCCGAGCGCTACATGGATAACATCAGCGATCCGGGTTACGTGCGCGAGTTAGGTCTCCTGGCCGAGACGATGACCAAGCGCTATGCCCATCATCCTGCGGTCATCGCCATCGGCTACAACAACGAAATCGGCAACGGTTTCATGTCGTATTCCGAGGCCGACCGGCAGCGGTTCATCACCTGGCTCAAGCAGAAATATGGAAGCATTGAACTCCTCAACAAGGCTTGGGCTACGCAACGCTGGTCGCGCCGGTTGAACAGCTTTGACGACGTTGATCTGCCCCTCGGCGACGGCCCCGGTCCCTTCGAGCGCTATCTGGATCTGCACCGTTACTGGTCCGATGTTACCGTGGCCCGGCTCACCGAACTCGATGCCATCCGCCAGCGCAATATGCCGGAGATTCCCACGATCTCGAATCTGTGGGATACAGCCGGCAGGCGAGGCTTTGACTATCTCAGCACTTATAAATCCTATGTCTCTTTTGGCGCGGAAGGTTTTTATCCGGGTGATCCAATCGGAGGCGCGTTCGGCGCGTTGATGACCAAAGGCGATCTCGATACGCCCATCTGGTTCAACGAGTTTACGGCCGGCGGCGGAGGCTTCTACGGAGCGCACGGCCGCAGCCGGATGTATGCCCATCTCGCGCTGCTGATGGGCGCGCAAGGCATTCTTGCGTGGACCTTCAACAGCCATCTCGGCGGCGAGGAGCAGGCGCTCTTCGGGCTAGTTGATCACGACGACTCGCCCTCCTGGAAGGTGGACGAGTTCGCCCGCATCGCTTCGGAGTACAAGCTGCTCACCAAGTACGGATTCCCGCGTTCCACGCATCCTGAAGTGGCCATCGCCTATTCCTTCGATTCCTTCATTGATTCCAATCCCAACACGCCCTCCAACACCACGCGTCAATTCTTCCAGCCGTCGTACACCGATCAGGTGCAAGCGGCCTTTGATCCCTTCTTCCGCGCTAACATCGACACGGCAATCATTCACATCGGTCACGCCGATCTATCGCCCTACAAGCTGGTCATTGTGCCTGCTGATTATCTGATGGACCCGGCCAGCGCCAAGGCGCTGTGCGAATACGTCAGCAATGGTGGAACCGTGCTGATGACGGCATTTTCCGCTAAAGTCGACGAGCACGGGCAATGGTTCAATACCCCGCTCCCAGGCCGCCTGAGCGACGTCTTTGGCTTGAAGACAAACGCCTTTTACGACGCACAGGCGCCGCTGAGCTTCTCGCTCACTGGCAACACCATCGACACCAAGGTCCATCACTATGAAGTGCTCGAGCCCTCCACGGCCACAGTCGTCGCGCGCTTCATCAACACTTCGGATCGAACTCCCGCACTCACCGTCAATAAATTCGGCAAAGGAAAAGCGATCTATCTGGCGACCGAATCAAATCCCTCCACAATTGGACCGCTGCTGAGCTATCTCTACTCAATTTCAGGCATCCAACCAGGCCCCCAGACGCCCGATGGAGTTTACGCAAGGGTCGTTGATGGACGCACTCTTTACGTCAACACCACCGGGGAAGGGAAGCGAATCCCCATCACCGGCGTGAAAAAAGGAATCATCAGCAATCAAACGTTTGAGGGAGAAGTGGTTCTGGCTCCGCAAGATACCGATCTGATCCAGTAATCTATGCAAGGCGCAATCAGAAATGTATTGACAGAATGCGCCTACCGCCGTATACGATGGTTGCCATGAAGCCCAGAGTCGTTGTTATGCTCATTTGTGCGTCGCTGCTCGCAGCGGTGCAAGCCAGCGCCAAAACCATCCTGCCGGATGCCTGCGGCGACGACAGCATCAAATTCGATGTCTCAGCGAAAAAGAATCAGCCGCCGCCCGCTCCTCCCGCCGATGGCAAAGCGCAGATTGTCTTCATTGAAAATGAAAACCAGATGATCGGTCCTTTCATGTATGCCACCATCCGTTTTGGCATGGACGGCGCCTGGGTGGGCGCCAACAACAACAACTCCTATTTCGTCGTGAACGTCGACCCCGGTGTTCATCACCTGTGCGTAAGCTGGCAGTCAGCCGTGGGAAGAATCAAAAAAGCAATTGATGTCGCAAAAGTTACCGCTGAGGCCGGAAAGATCTATTACTTCGCTGCCGATGTCAAAGTGACAGCTGCCGGCGAACATAATGTCAACATAGATTTTGGCCTTTCTCAATTGAACGACGATGAAGGCGCTTACCGGGTAAAAGCCTGGAAGCTCGCCACCTGGAAAACCAATCAGGAATGAGCTCTCTTCGCATGGCAGGGCATCATCGTAGATAATCACAAGAGATGCCCTTTCACCGCGCCATCCCGGAGCAGAAGCCCTCTGAGAAATCTTCCTCTGTGCTTGCCGGGTACGTCGAGGCTGAAAAGCTGTTGAATATCGCTTTGGTCTTGCCTGGAGCCGTGGCCATTTGTGGACTGGCTGGCTGGTGGCTGGGCAATCGTCTCCAGCAGCACTGGATCTTTCTCGTAGGCATTGTTTTTGGATGCGTGGCGGGACTCTATTACGTGATTCAGCAAGCCTTTGCCGCCGAGAAGATTTCCCGCAAAATGGATTCGGCCCAAAAAGAAAATGAGAAGGGATCGGACGGCCAGAACCTATGACCCTGGAGATCCTCGCATGACTCAACAAACTCACCCTATCGTAGATCTGACCTTTGCCGACCTGCACGCAATGCTCCGCCGCTCCCTGCGCAACACATTGATTATAGGCATGATAGCCGCTATCATGGTGTGGATTGGCGGTGGCTGGCCGAGCGCCGCTCTGCTCGCCACCGGTACGCTGATCTCGGCCACCAGCATCTGGGAGTGGCGGCGGATGATTCTCGTCATCAACGCCCGCCTCGACAAGCAAAAGGTGCCCGCCAGCACGCCGGTAGTGGTTCTCTTCTTTGTGTTGCGGCTCACCGTTTATGCCGGGGTGATTTATGGTAGTCTTAAGTGTTTCCATGGGTCGGTTTGGGCGCTTTTCTTTGGGGTCGCATTGGCCGCGGTGAATATCCTCTGGGAAGCGATCCGGTTGCTGCGCGAGTGATGCGGCTGGGGCGATAAAGATGGAAACAAAACTGATACAGACTCCATGGCGGATGCGATGACTTGCCCGGAGGCGGAAGGACACTAATTTTCATGCCGGCGACATTCTTTCTTGTACGCTTGTTGAACGCGCTTTTCATGGGCCTGGAGGTCCATACCTTTCAATCGATTGGGCTCGATTCGGCCAAAGCCGCTGAAAAAGCGGCCAGCGTCAATCAGGCCTTTGCGCTGGAGCTGCTGATCGCCGCCGGGCTGATCGCCTTCTTTCTGCTGGTGCGCGCCACCCTCTCGGTGGAGCGAGCCAACCCCGCCCAGCATATTGCCGAGCTGATTCACGAGGCGATCGGCGATCAGGCGGAACAGGTGATCGGCCACGGCTATGAGCGCTTTCAGGCTTACGTCACCTGCATCTTTCTCTTTGTTTTGTTGAACAATCTGAGCGGGCTCATTCCGGGCCTCTCGGCCCCTACCTCTTCCATCATGGTGACCCTGGGGCTCGCCGTTCCCACCTTTCTCTATTACAACTTCCACGGCATCCGGGAGCAGGGATTGATTGGTTATATCAAGCATTTTGCGGGACCGGTTTGGTGGATTTCGTGGCTGGTATTTCCGATTGAATGCATTTCTCATGTCGCGCGCGTATTGTCATTGAGCGTCCGTCTTTATGCCAATATGTTTGCCGGAGACATGGTGACACTCGTCTTCTTCTCGATTATTCCGATCGGTGTTCCGGTTATCTTTCTCACATTCCATGTCGCCATTTCAATTCTGCAGGCCTTTGTCTTCATGCTACTCACGATGATTTATCTCTCGCTGGCAGTAGCGCACGAACACTAAAAAGCAGCTTTTAGCTGTCAGCTCTCAGCTTTCAGCTTTGACATTGAACTGTGGACTGCTTGGTGTTGAGTTCACGGCTGATAGCTGAAAGCTGAGAGCTAATAGCTGTTTTCAAGGATTCCGCCGGAGAGAGCTTCCGCTCCGGGCAAACGGTAGGCGGCCAGCGTGAGGGGGTCAGCACGGTGAACCTCAACCACCCACTGGCGGCTAATTCAATGGGAAGCAGGAGAACTATGCGTAAACTTCAGTATTTGTTCATGGCTTTGGCGGCGCTTTGCTTTGCCGTCCCGGCCTTCGCGGCAGACGGTGGAACTTCCGTCGCCAGTCTGGTGCCGATCGGCGCTGGTATCGGTATGGGCATTGCCGCTGGATTGTGCGGCATGGGACAAGGGCGGGCCGTCGGCTCGGCCGTGGAAGCTGTTGCTCGCAATCCTGGAGCGCGCCCCGCCATCTTCACCTTCCTGGTTCTCGGTCTGGCGCTGATCGAATCCCTCACCCTCTTCATGCTGATTCCTATCTTCGCCAAGATGTAATCGGTCTTCATGCACAAACGCAGAACGGCCCTACCCAAGCGGGTAGGGCCGTTCTGCTTTGGAAGCAAAACTTTATACGACCTTCAGCAGTTCATCCAGGCATAGGATATTCATGCCGGGGAGTGCGGCAAAATGATTGTCATTTGTCAGGAAAGCCGTTGCGCCAGCCATCTGAGCCGTCGCAAGTTGTATGGAATCCGGAGTCTTTAGACTGTACGCGGCGCGAAGTTGAGCAGCTTTCGTGGCAATCTCCACGGAAACGGGTAGCACCTTCAAGTTGGGTTGGTGCAAAAGTATCCCGGAATACAGATAGGCAAGTGTTTGATTGCCATACTTGTAAGGGTGAACCAAAACTTCGGTCAGCGTGAGTGTCGAAGTCACAACCTGAAACTCACCAAGCTCTACGGCTTGAAAGAAAGGACGAACAAGGGGAAGGTAGATCGGATACCTTTCAATAAAATAAATAAGCGGCGCTGTATCCAAGCCAACGACACTTCCACGAAGTTTCTTTAACCATTCCATGAAGCCCGCTCGTTATGAACGTATTCCTGCGCATCGATTCCTTCCCAGATTTCCATGCCAAGTCCGCATAACTCCATGATGCTGTGTCGTGGCTCGTGAGCATCTTCCTGACCGGCGCGCGCTTTCAACTCCTCAATCAGGCGTAGTTGCTCTTCCGGGCTGAGCGATTCAACCACTGTGAGCGCGCTTTCATAAGTAATGGCAGCCATATTGAAACTCCTGCATTCATCATAGGC
>Ga0181520_10004810_pt1 | contig 22176 bp, 18 predicted proteins | sample PEATcosm2014_Bin_29_FD_132451 | JGI IMG/M metagenome (GOLD analysis project Ga0181520, IMG submission 132451) | Peatland microbial communities from MTU Mesocosm Facility, Houghton, MI, USA - PEATcosm2014_Bin02_30_metaG | ecosystem: Environmental > Terrestrial > Soil > Wetlands > Peat | place...
CCCATCGACTATTATGTCGGTTACCTCCAACGGCTCGTTCGTCACCTACGGCTCGCTGACGTCCAAGGTGCTTGGTTCGGCGACCGCATCGGCAGCGTTGGACTCGCCTGTCATGTCGCTGGGCGCCAGCGTTTACAAGAGCTCAACTTCAACCGCGGAGCCGCAAACCTTCCAGTGGGAGGTGATTCCCACCGGCAACAACACGGCCACCCCGTCGGCCAATCTCGCGTTGCTCTATGGGGCGAATACAGCCACTCCCACCCCGACCGGCTTCTCCATCTCGCCCACCGGCACCATCAACTGGGCCTCCGGTCAGACCTTCCCCATCACCGGCACCGGCGGCACCATCACTGGTATCACCACCTCAAGCCCGCTCACCGGAACGGGTACTTCCGGCTCCGTGGCGCTGGGCTTCAATACTTCGGCGCTGGAGACCACACTGAACACAACTTATCCGCAGCTCAACGCGGAGAACACGTTCTCCAACAACAACAATTTCGTTGGCACGATCGGCTCTCAGGGGACGCTCGACCTGGAGTCGACAGGAGTAACCTCGCCTTACGCGCCCAACCTGAACTCGGCGCTCCTTGAACTCAGCGCCAATGCCTACAACTCCAATGAAGGCATTCCCGAGGCGCTCAACTTCGGTTGGCAGTCGGTGGCCACGGGCGGCAACACGAGCTCGCCCAGCGCCAATCTTGAATTGCTCTACGGTTCGGGCTCGACTGCGCCGGCGGCCACAGGCCTGTCCATCGCCCCCAGCGGCATCATCACCTTCGCCAGCGGACAGACCTTTCCCGGCGGCGGCGGAGGAGGCGGCACCATCACCGGCGTGACGGCCGGAACCGCCCTCACCGGTGGTGGAAACAGCGGAAATGTGACACTGAACGTGGACACAACCAAGGTTGTGACCGGCGTGGCGGCGGGAACGGGGCTGACCGGCGGGGGCACCGGCGGAACGCCAATCCTGGCTGTGGACACGACCGCCGTCCCGCTGTTGAGCGGAAACAACGTGTTTACGGGGCCGGCAACCTTTGAGGGCGCTTTTACCTTCGAGAATCTAGCGATGGACCTAATCCCCAACGGTATCGCCTCTCCGAGTTACGCGAGCTTCTATTCGCCAGTGCTGGAGCAAACGGCGCTGGCGTATAACACGAGCCTGGGTGCCTCGGAGCCGCTTAACTTCGGCTGGCAGGTGACGGCGACGGGAGGCAACACGGCGTCGCCCAGCGCCAGTCTCGATCTGCTCTACGGCGCCAACGGGAGCGGGCCGTCGGCGACTGGTCTTTCCTTTGCACCCAATGGCATTATCACTTTCGCCAGCGGCCAGACCTTCCCCGGCGCGAGCGGCGGGACGATTACCGGCGTTACAGCTGGAACTGATCTCACCGGCGGCGGAAGCAGCGGGAGCGTGACGCTGAATGTGGACACCACCAAGGTGGTGTCCGGGGTCACTGCCGGGACAGGTCTGACTGGCGGAGGAACTGGCGGGACACCCACACTGAGCGTGAACTCCTCGGTGGTGCCATTGCTCGGTGAACTCAACATCTTCTCGCAACAAAACCAATTTAAAGGCGGGCTTACCGCGTATCCTGGTGCGACGAGCTCATTATATGGTTCGAATCTCGTATCCTCCGGGATTCAGGCAGACTCAGGAAAGAGTTGCATCATCTGCGACTTTGCGGTCGCTGTATTAGGTACCACGGATGACGGATATGGGTTGTGGGGTGAAGCGACCACTGGAACCGCTGTGCGAGGGGTCGCGTCCACCGGGGTCGGAGGATCCTTTGCCGTCAATAACAATTTGGGAGATGCGACATCGGATAGCTACCTGGCAGCTCTTGTCAGTTACAACGCGGGCTCCGGCGGCGCCCTGCAGGTGGGAAACAGTGGCTACGGAACAGCCGCATACATCAGCGGCGACGGAGGCAGCGGTCTGCTTGGAAATCAACTGAGCGGCTTTGCTGCCGGTCTTTGGGCCGATTCCTACGGCGAAACTGCCATCATCGGCTCCAGCGACGAATATTTTGGCGGGGCATTCTTCAACAATTCCAGTTCCAATCCCACGTTGGAGGCTATCAATTACGGCGGAGGAGTGAGCGGCCTGGCTGACGCCGAGGGTCCGAAAGACCTGGACGGCGTTTTCCGCGCTCAGGGGCCGGGGGGCGTTTGCGGGGTCAGCACCTCGGGCGACGTGAGTTGCACCGGCCAACTTAAGGCCATCAACGGAGTTGCTGGCGGCTCCCGCAAGGTGGAAACCTACGCCATGCAATCACCGGAAAACTGGATGGAGGATTTTGGCTCTGGCAAGTTGCAGGAAGGAGTTGCAGTGGTCAACATTGACCCAACCTTCGCGGAGACCGTGAGCGAGAGTGCGGACTATCACGTCTTCATCACTCCCAACGCAGACTCCAAGGGGCTCTACGTCATCAACAAGACCACAACCAGCTTTGAAGTACGCGAGTCCGGAGGCGGCACCTCCACTCTCGCCTTTGACTACCGCATCGTGGCCAAGCGCCGTGGGTATGAGACGCTGCGGCACGTGGATGTGACCGAGAGTTACAACGCTGAGATGAAGGCAGCAACGATGGCCAGGGGATCGGGCGTCGTGCGCAAGTCGATGCCGATGGCCAAGTCGCCCCTGCTAGGGGCGCTCGGCAATCATCCGCGCACCGTCCGGCCGCTCTCCGCACCAACTCCTCATCGGTCCATGAATCGGCCCGCGAATACACCAACCCATCCCTGATTGATCACTCAAGTACCGCCGGTGCAACAAGCAAGAGCCATGGCCGGCAATCTCTACGACGAGGTTCAGGGTGAGTTTCCTGGGGTCGAATTCGTCGACCATATCGGCGGTGACGGACGATTGAAGGCTGAGTTCAAGCCCAACGCGATCCCATCATCGATTACCAGCCGCAATGCCTCGGGACTTGGTAACAGCGTAACCAGCAACAGTCAACGGACAAGCAAGCGACCGCTCTTGGATTCCGCGACGCCACGTCGATATGGCTGATGACCGCTACCTCATGGGGCAGGCCGGGGGAGGCTGCTTCGCGGGTGCGAGCGCGATCAAGGCGACGCCGATGACCACTAGAACGGCCACGCCTATCAGTTCTCCACGCGCGACCATGTTGCGGCATGCCTGATTGCCCATAATTGCGGCGTGAGCGAAACTGGACCATGCCGTGAAGGCGATTAGGCTGCGACTCGCAGAAGGGTTGCTGCGCATCTTCAGAAATCGCGTCAATCGGCTCTGGCGGAGCGTTCTGGTTCGCCGCAGTCAAGCCGCGCGGAAGAAGTGGGAGAAGTTGACTCCGGTCTTCGAAAGGTGGATACCATCACCCTGCGTTCTGCACCCTTATCCTGAAGCCCGCTTTTACGCCACTCATCCTTCATAAGAACCGTATGCGTAGACGCGCACGTACGGGTCTGTCCGGGGGGCGCTCAGTGATGAGCGTCCCTACCGGGTCCAAGTGGATTGGATTTGTGAACACTGGCCGACTTTCGGAGAGAAATCCGAGGTAGAGCCTGTAGGATGCAGAATGTTGGGTGTTTGATTCGATCATTGGGCTGATGCCGGTACAGATCGCTAGAATCTCGTGACAAGCAATTTCGGGGAATTATCACCCACTTATCAGGGGTTGGCATTTCTCTGGTGCGGCCTACCGGGTCTTCAGACGAGCGGAAGATATCTGTAAAGCCAATCTCCTGTTGAATCAGCCAATCGGAGGCTTGAATGCGCACCGGTCGCCTGTCTCTCTTCGTTCTGTTTCTTTCCGCTGCCTGTCTGCCAATTTCAAATCAGGCACAATACCGCAACGGCGCGCCACACCTCGAAAAGCACGGCGACGCCACGCAGTTGGTCGTCGATGGGAAGCCCTTCCTCATTCTCTCCGGGGAGTTGAGCAACAACGCAGCTACCGCGCTTCAACCCATGGAGACCATCTGGCCCAGGCTCGTCGCCGCCAATCTGAACACTGTGCTCGTAGGAGTCTCGTGGGCGCAGTTCGAGCCGGAGGAAGGGAAGTTCAATTACTCATTGGTGGACGGGGTCATTTCGAAGGCCAGGGAGAACCACATGCACATTGTTTTTCTGTGGTTCGGCTGTTGGAAAAATGGCACCTCAAGTTATCCGCCCTACTGGGTCAAAAAGGACTATATCCGTTTTCCCCGCATTCAGATCGGAGAAGGCAAGACAGTTTCAATCTCCGGGCCTGTTGAGGTGCTCAGCACCTTGAGCGACGCCACACGCGATGCCGATGCCCGGGCCTTCGCCGCCCTCATGCGCCACATCAAAGAGGTCGATGGCACTCAACACACCGTAGTGATGATGCAGGTCGAGAATGAAGTGGGCGTTCTGCGCGATACCCGCGACCGTTCTCCAGTTGCCAACCGCGCATTCGCCGGGCAGGTTCCAGCGGAACTGATGAACTATCTTCAATCTCACAAAGACACGCTGATCCCGGAGTTTCGCGAGGTTTGGGCAGCAAACGGTTACAAGAAGTCGGGAACATGGGAAGAGGTCTTCGCCCCCGGCAAACCAGCTACCCTGGGGATCCCGGTTCAGGTAGTGTCCTAATTTGAAATCCACAGGTTTATCCTCTGATTGCGGTTGCTAACGTGCTGCGAATCCATTCAGCGGCTTTCTGGTTCTTGGCTTTGGCCGCTGTCTCGATTGCCTGTCGCTCGTCTGGTGTGACTCGAACTCGCAGCATGACGACTTTGGCATTCCCTTTAGGGAGAGGGGGCCGTCCGGGCTTCTTAGGCTTCGGCTGCTTCGGCATCTCGGTACTCCTGTATGATTGCTGCCCTTACTGCGGTTTCTGGCGAGCGTACCGGTCCCAAGTGAAGCACAGTCACATGGCGCTTAGGGTTGGCCGGATCGTCTGTTTCGTGCGTCCAAGCGTAGACCCAGGGTGCCGTCTCATGCTCGATCAGTTCGAAGACCTCTACTACCCCATCCCATACCGTCTTACCTTGAAACTTCTCCGTGACTGGCACACTTCGCAAGTGCCGTGATTCAACCCCATGCAACTTGCGGATTACGTCTTGCAGTTCTTCGATAGGCGTCAAGCTATGGCCTCCAAAAGATCGCCAACTGACCAAAAGCTAGACGTAACACCAGCCTCCATCGCAGGAGTACAGCGGATCGTGTTGTGACGGCGAACGAAGTTGTAATAGGCAAAGTGGAGGCCGACCGCTGCTTCGAAGTTCTCCCGTCGCTTGCTGAAGGCATGAGTGAGCCGGGTCAGACGGCGCATGTGCTGGCGTGTCGTGGCGTTCGCCCGCTCGATGTAGCTGGTAGAAATCAGGTCATACTTTGGCGTTCCGGCAACAATGACCTTCTCAGAGGAAATAACGTCTGGCGGGCTGTAGCGGCGAGCATCCTCATTCTCGTAGCCGTAGACCTTGATGATCTGCGCAAAGTCAGCATCCCCTCCAAACGAGTCTTCAATGGCCTCCACATAGGCGCTTAGGCCGTCCGTGGAGATTTGTACACGGTTCTTCATACGGACGGCGACATCCTTCACAAAAGCCTTCGCCGTCTTGGAGTCTCGATTTCCGACCTTGAATGCGGGAACCAGTTTGGTCTCGGCGTCGATGGCGCAGAACGTCCAGACATCTCCAAACTGCGGATCGTCTTCCGGTCTGCGGTGCTTTTCTTTCTTCCCAATGAATCCCCAAATTTCATCGAACTCCAGCCGTTTGCAGGACAGGTTGCGCATCTTAGCGTCCATCAGGAATGTACAGCCCTGACCAACCTTTACGCCCAAGCGCGTGATCGTATCGCGGTGAACGCCGGTCATACGTTCGATTGAACGGATGCTAGAGCCTTCTGCGAGGGCCGCAACCACCGCGATTTGCTTATCCGTGTTGAGTACGTTCGCCATACTCTCTCCTGATGTATTTACTGTACCCCAATAAACATTGATTGTCAACTAATTTCGGGGTACAATTTCTGTTACCACAAAGTTAAGGCCAGTACAAATGTCAAATAAACGGAAAAGAAAACAACGCAGAGGTATCCCACCCGAAAGACCACAAGCGCCCTCTTCGACGAAAACGAAAAGTTGGACAGCACCCACCGTTCTAGGATTAATACTGTCGGTATTGGGAGCCATGGGAGTAATAGAACTACGCCCCCAATTATCGATCTCTCCACAAGAACAATTAAGAGCAGGGCAGCCATTTTCTACTCCTTTTGAGATCACTAACACTGGTTATCTAAACGTTCATGTGAAGGATGTCATTGTGATTGTCCATCGGGTTGAATTTGGAAACAGGGTAGCAATGACAAATGAGAGCCTCTCAAGCGCCGACTGGGATGATTTTGAATTGATTCGTGGTAGCAGCAAAACTATATTTGCTCGCTATGTAAATGGACGACCGACACGAACCGACATCGTTTTCGCAGTTGATTACAAGTTTCTCTGGAAGACCTGGCGCTGGTTCTTCAGATTTCAAGGAGATTATGTAGACAATTGGCACTGGAGCAAGCAACCCCTCGGAAATTTAGAGATTGAAATGAACAAAATCGCCGATGATGCCGTGACCCACCATTTTCAGTTTCTCAACACTCACGTTCCTAACTGAACCGTCAGTTACAAGGTGGAAACCGCCATGAACGCAGAGCAAGAACCCCAAAACAACAAGCCCGCAGCCCCACCACCCACGCCTGTCCAAGAATCCAATAAGGTAGACCCCGCGCCAGCAGCACCACCCACCGCCCAGCAATTCCAGGAAGTTGAAGAACGGATGACGGCCTTTGAACGGTCCACCGTCCGTTGGACGAGGGTCGCTGTTGGAATTTCCGTTTTGGCTGCTATTTTCATTTGTGCACAGTGGTATGAAATGCATACCGGAAGCGCCGACACCCACAAACTTGCGGAAGCTGCTAGCACCCAAGCCACACAAACAACCAATCTCGCAACGGCGGCCGGTACTCAAGCTGCTCAAACAAAGGTGCTGGCCGATCAAGCTATAATTCAAGCCCAAGCTAACAAACAACTGGCGCAGAATGCCGTAGATGCACTGGCCAATACCGAAAAGTCGTTTCGAGATGAACAGCGAGCTTGGGTCGGAATTTCCGATCTGAATCTCAGTACTTTTGAACCCAATAAGCCGATTACAATTGAAATGAGAATAGCGAACACCGGAAGAACCCCCGCACGGAACGTAAAATCGCGGTACAGGACGCACACTAGTAATCTGGCAATGGATGGACCGAACCCAGTTCAACTTTCTAACCTGCAAAAAACTAAATGGGAGTATGATCCCGCCATTGCTCCTCAAGGCAAATTTAGCTATTGGCTGGGAGAGATCGAACCAGGACGACCCATTACGGCAGAACAATTCAGCACCTCGAAAGATCTGAAAGACAGTTTTGCGCTTATTAAATCTGGTGCGCTGATCATGTACGATTATGGGGAAATTAGCTATAGAGACCAGAGCGGGCGCGAACACACGACCACGTTCTGCATTTTTCTCGCAAATCCTGATACAAAAGAGATCGCATTTTGCCCCAGTTTTAACAACATAAATTGAAAACAGAAACGCAAGGAGGCAAATTAGGACACTACCCCGGTTCAGACCACCGAATCGTTGCTGGGTCCGCTCGAACATGAAAATAGCTGGCAGCATCTGCACTGGGCCTCGGATGAAATCTTCATGGCCTGGAACTACGCACGCTTTTTGGAAAACGTTGTGCAGGCCGGCAAAGCTGCGTATGACATCCCGATGTATGTGAACGCATGGCTGCAGCAGCCCAACCATGCATGGCCTGGCACCTATCCCAGCGGTGGACCGCTGCCACAGGTTCACGATGTCTGGCGCGCAGGCGCCCCGGACATTGACATCCTTGCGCCCGATCTATACCTCGAATACTTCGACGCGGTGTGCGAGCGCTTCAAGCGTAACGGCAATCCGCTGTTCATTCCGGAAACGAGTACCAATCCAGCCAATGTGATTATGGCGGTGGGCAAATACGACACCATCGGATTCTCTCCGTTCGGCATCGACGGAAACAGGCCTATTCCACCAGATCTTGCCACCGTATATGACCTTCTTGATCAGATGTCGCCCATGATTCTCGCTCACCAGGGTACCGGCTCCATCACGGCTGTGCGACTTAGCCAGGGAGATCCTCCAAAAGAGGTCAAGCTCGGCAATTACACGCTGACACTCACCTACACGGGCCGCAATACGCACATTGCTCCGCAACCGAAAGGGCAGGTTGCCGCTTCGCCACAATTTGCCGCAACGGCCGCCACCCCTGAGCCGCCGCTCGAGGCAGCTGCCATCCTCATCGCGACCGGTCCCGACGAGTATTACTTTGTCGGTGGGGGCATGCGCATCGACTTCAGCCCCAACACTCCCGGTCCCATGAATGTCGGGCTCGGCGATGTCCAGCAGGGCAACTTTGTGAACGGAGAATGGGTGGTGACCCGCCAGATTGCCGGCGACGACGACGCGCAAGGCGAGATTCTGACGTTGCGGCCATACACCATTCTGCGCACTACTCTCTATCGGTTTCCATAGCAAGAGGACTTTCCTGAGTCCGCCAGAGACCCTCTCCCGCGGACTCGGAAACTGCGCAGTCAGATTTGCATCCTCCCAGGAAATTCAATCGCAAGGGATCGGAAAATGAACTCCCGCACAAAACCGGACTTGCGAGAAAGGTACGCAGAATGAAAATAAAAACGTTTGCCGCGGCCATCGTCGCAGCGCTACTTCCTTTCGGGCTAGCCGCGCACTCGCAGGTAAAGGCGCACCCCATCCCGAATATCGTTCAGCAGAACGGCCGCTATGCCCTGATGGTCGATGGCGCGCCATTTCTGATGCTTGGTGCGCAGGCCAACAACTCCAGCGACTGGCCGGCGACACTTCCAAAAGTGTGGTCCGCGATCGAGTATCTGCATGCCAATACACTCGAAATTCCCATTTATTGGGAGCAGTTCGAGCCCAAACAGGGTGAGTTCAACTACTCGCAGATCGACACTGTTCTCGCCCAGGCCCGCGCGCATCGCGTTCACCTTGTTTTGCTCTGGTTCGGTACGTGGAAAAACGGCAGCCAGCACTACATGCCCGAATGGATGAAGCTTGATCCGGATCGCTACGCCCACGTCGTCAACAAGAATGGGGAACGAGTCGACTCGCCCTCGCCGTTCGCACAAGCCTCGCTCAACGCAGACATCCGCGCATTCACAGCTTTCATGCGGCACCTGAAAACAGCGGATCCTGAGCGAACCGTGTTGATGGTGCAGGTCGAAAACGAAACAGGCACCTGGGGAACCCTGCGCGATTACTCTGCTGAAGCCAACAAGCTCTTTGCAGCGCCGGTCCCAGATGAAGTGTTGAAGGCCATGAACAAGACCGCCACAAGTGGTGCGGGGTGGGCCGAGGTGTTTGGGCCGGATGCCGACGTCTACTTCCATGCCTGGGCCATCGCCCGGTACGTGGGACAGATCGCGAGCGCAGCAAAGGCTGTATACCCGCTTCCGTTTTACGTGAATGCGGCGTTGCGCGATCCGTTCAAAGGCGCGCCGGGAACCTATGAAAGCGGTGGCCCCACCGACAACGTGCTTTCCATCTGGAAGGCAGAGGCGCCGGCGATCGATGTCCTGGCGCCGGATATCTACCTGCTGGATACGCAGTCCTACCTCAAAGTCATGGAGCTATACCACCGGCCGGATAACGCCTTGTTCATTCCTGAAACAGCGGGAACGCCGCGCGCGGCTCGTTTTTTGTTTGCTGCCCTGGGATTGCAGACGATCGGCTATTCCCCGTTCGGGCTGGACTACACGCGGACCAATCATCCGGAGAGGATGGTGCCCAACGAACCCAATGCCTTTCTTGACCCCACAGCAGAGAACTACAAGCTTCTCGGCCCGATGATGCGCGACGTTGCCCGCCTGAACTTCGAAGGAAAACTGCAGGCCGTGGCAGAAGTCGAGGACCAGCCCAGGCAGACACTTCACTTCGGTAGTTGGGACGCCATGGTCTCATTCGGCGGTGGCCGGGGAGGCGCTGCCACGGGGAATGCAGAGCCGATCGGGCGCGCACTCGTGGCCCAATTGAGCGACAATCAGTTTCTTGTCGCAGGATTCCGTTGCCGCGTCGACTTCCGTCCTGCAGGCACCCCACAGCAACAAAAAGCGCAGAATACTGTCGTCGGAACCGGTCAGACGCCCGCGGCCCTTATCGATGGGAGTTGGCAGCACCGTCAATTCCTGCGCGTGGAAGAAGGCGCATATGAGAACGGCGTCTTCCAATCGCGCCGCATTCTGAACGGCGATCAAACCGACTGGGGGCTCGACTTCGGGTCGGACTCCGAGGTCCTGCGAGTATCGCTCGCGACGTATTGAGGCTGGGAGCGCGAGGAAAGGTAATGTAAAACGCCGTAGCGTGCGATAGACCGAGATTGCGATCAGGATCAGGATTCTTGCCACGGCGAATGGAGACCGTAGCGATGGCAAAAAGCAAGACAAAGCGCAAACGGACTCTCAGGCATGTTCTGAAGCTCCCTGACCTTGAGCAATCGAAGTCCGCCGTATTCTAGCCCAACGCATGATTTGATCGGGAACGGCGGGTCAATTCAGATCCAAATCTTAAAAGGTTTAGATTGCCTCCGGATCGAGCTTCGGACTCCTGGTCGGTTGCGGCAGTTGCAGATCCAAATTGACGCGAATACAGATGTTCCGGGATAATAGCAGCCGTTATTGGGGTCAACAAGCAGTTCCCGGATAGAATGCTTGCCGCCCTATTCGGAGCCGCAGGATGGTCATCTGGGAGTCGATCCAAGGCAAACGGCCGTCCGGAGTGGGCCTTCGCAGGTACATTGCCCTGGCGTTCCTGATCTGTCTGACGGCCTGCGGCGTCAACCAGTCTAACTCCGGCTCGACCCCGCCTCCTCCTCCGCCCCCTCCTCCGCCCCCTCCTCCGCCCCCAGTAGCAGCCACCACTTATGTGGACTGTTCCGCCTTGAGCAACGGCACTGGGACCCAGGCCAGCCCGTGGAACACTCTCGCCTCTGTCGGCGCCGCAACATTTAGTCCCGGCGACCAGCTCCTCTTCAAGCGCGGCATGACCTGCAGTGGCATCTTGGCTCCTCTGGGCTCGGGTACCACCGCCTCCCCCATCGTCATCGACGCCTACGGAACCGGCCCGCAGCCGATCATTGACGGCGGAATGAACCTGGCAGCGGTGCAATTGATCAACCAGCAGGGATGGGAGATCAACAATCTGGAAGTAGTCGGCGGCGATTATTACGGCGTGAATATCGCAGGCACCGCAGCGAACGCGGCATATACTCACTTCCGGCTCACCAATCTCAACATCCACGGCGCGCATCACATTACCACCGGGAACGACTCGGGAGAAGTTTTTATTACTATCGGGAATGCCGGGGAAACCTTCAACGACATTTTGATCGATGGCGTGACTGTTCATGATAGCGAGGTTTTCTACGGCATTTTTGTCGACGCGGGGGTGTTCGCGACTTCGACGTCGCCTGCGCAACTGGGGAACAACATCACCGTTCAAAACTCCTCGGCGTACAACCTCTCTGGAATAGGCATCACGCTCTTTGTCGTGAGCAACGGCCTGATGCAGAACAATGTGGTTCACAACACTGGGCAATGCCCTCTCACTCCCGGATGCGGTGGCAACACCCCCGGCGGACTGATGGATTTGTATTGCCAAACCTGCAACATCCAGAACAATGAGGCCTACGCCATTCAGGACTGGAGCCCCTGGGATGGCGGCGACTTTGACATTGACGGGTGGAGCAACAACAACACTGTGCAATACAACTACGGCCACGATGCCGCCGGCTACTGCGTCTCTGTGTTCAGCGCCACCGGCGCCACCGGCAGTGGCAACATCATCCGCAATAACGTCTGCTCGTATAACGACCAGTTGGCCAACATCGCCGACCCGGGTGAGATATTCATGAACACGAACTTCACCGCCGTTAGCGGGACGCTCGATGGCGTCGAGGTTTACAACAACACCTTTTATTGGAATCCCGTCACGCCCGGCCCGGCCTTCGACACCGTCGACGCTAATTTCAGCGGCGCCAATCCCAACTTATTCGAAAACAACATCGTTTACTCGACCGTGCCGAATCTGATCGAGACCACAACGGATTTCACGCTCAACAACAACATCTATTGGACCGTCGGCGCTGCGCCCGACTGGAATATCAACGGCGTCGACTACACAGACCTGGCCTCGTACCAATCGGCGACAGGCCAGGATGCGCAGAGCCTCTTCACCGATCCCTTGCTGAACTCGCCCACATATCACGCCATCGGCCGCCCCGTTTCGGCTTTCACCCTGCTGTCCGGCTCGCCGGCTATCGGCGCCGGAACAAACGTCTGCAGCGGCATTGGCGGCACATGTTCCATGGGGACTCAGGATTTCTGGGGCAATCCTCTCCCCAGCGGCTCCGGCTACAACATCGGAGCGTGGCAGTGAAGGCCACATCATGCGTATGACCGTTTGGGGGGCGACGAGCCGCTCGCTGCTCTTGCCGGCCTGCGCGGTCTTTATGCTTATCCTGGCCGCCCCCTGCCAATCGGGCCCAGCCTCCACTTTGCCCGATCTCACTCTGTCGGACGTCCGTGGCTGCGCATTCCCTCTTCACGTCGTACCCGCGCAGCCCCTGCTCCTCGCGTTCCTGCAAACAGTCCCCGACACCGCCAACACCGCTTCGCGCAGTCAGGTCGTGTTTTTGGCCAGCATGGCGCATCAATACGGCCCGCGCGGACTGAGAGTCGCCATTGTCGATGCCTCGGTTCTAACGCATCTCCCGCAGCCGTCGAACGATGCCGTCCTCAACGCGAGCTAAGACTGGCATCTCAAGTTCCCTTTTCTGCTCGACCTGAATAGTCAGCTCGCCCGTGCCCTCGAAGTCAAGGAAGTTCCCACCACGTTCCTGATTGCCAGTGACGGGATCATCGTCCAAAGGTGGCAGGGGCTAACCCGGCCGGCGATTCTTGCCCAGGGAATCGAGAGACTGCTGGGCGGCTTCCTTCAAGTCGCTGTATCAGAAGCGCCCCGCTGAATCCATGCAGCTGCGCACAGTTGCGCGGGCGGGCGCTCCAGATACAGCACTAGGACATTTGAGTATTGATTTTCGTTGCCCAGTGAGTTTGCAATCTTGCCTGATCTGGCGTGCCGCCCAGCGCTTATTTTGAAAGCGGAGGAAGCTGGTACGTCGTTGAGCTCATAGCCATTAAACACCGGTTCCAAATGTGCCTCGACGCTTGTATAGTATTGCCACCGAGCCACTTTCCGCTCCCGGGGTCAAATCATGGCACGAACGATCCGCCGTGTCCTACCGTGTTTGTTTCTGCTGGTTGCCGCCGTCCTCAGTGCCCAAACTTCCTCGCAGCCTGCCGCAGTCGAGATCACCCTGGGCCAGTCCGCTGTCCCGCTCTACGGGCCGTGGAAGTTTCAGGTCGGGGACTCGCCGACCGATCCAGCAACCCACGAGCGATTATGGGCAGAGCCCGGATTTGACGACTCGCATTGGGAGACGGTGGACCTCACGCCTGTGGCCGGCCCGTCCGATTCCTTGACCGGGGATGCGCACCGATTGAAGGGCTCTATGGCCAAAGGACACACGAGCTACGCAGGCTGGGGTTGGTACAGGCTGCGCTTGAGAACAGTCGCCGTGCCTGGGGCCCAGATGGCCATCGACGGGCCGGTCGCGGATGGCGCCTGGCAACTGTTCTCTGATGGAAAATTGCTGGGCAGCTTTGGAAAGTTCGACAACCAGGGAGGCGTGCGGCGAATTTATGGTTACCGTCCATCGATGTTCCTCATGTCTCCAGTGACACGCACTGAAAGCGGTGTGGTGACGGAGACACTCGCCTTTCGTGTGTGGATGAGCAGCAGGAGCCTGGTTGACGCGAACGCCGGTGGCCTTCGTTCCGCGCCACTCCTGGTGGCGGGAGAGGCGGTGAGAGCGCAATCGCGCCTTGACTGGCAAGAAGTGCTTCTTGGCAAGCTCGACGAGGTTGCTTACATCGCAATGTTCCTGCTGTTCGCGGTACTGGCAGCCAGCCTGGTGCTATTTGATCGTTCCGACCCGGTCTACTTGTGGGTGGCGGCCACCATGCTGGTCGCGCCGATCGGCTACATCCTGGTGAACCTCTGCGCCATCACTACATGGCTCGACGCCCGGGTCGCGGACATTCTGGTCAGCACAAATGATGCTCTTTGGGCGGCTGGATGGGTGATGGTGTGGTGGGTCTGGTTCCACTTACGTCGCCCCGCTTGGGGACCTAAAGCCATCGCCGTGCTGATAGTCCCCTTTGCGGCGGCCGACGCCTTGAAGGTGGGGCTGACCGAGTATGGTTTCGCGCTGCCGCATGGGCGCAACTCTGCGCTTTTAGACGCGTTGGGTGCAACCAGCCTGGCGTTCCGGTTGGTTTTTGTGGTGGTGATCGCCCTGGTGGTGGCAATAGGCATTCGCAAGGAGGGCAAGGAGGGGTGGTTCGCACTTCCGGCTGTCGCGGCACTGGCAGTGGAAATGATTGGCGAAGTTTTCGGGGTGGACGTAGTGGGACGATTCCACGGCATCGACGTGCAGATTTGGGATCTGACGGACCCGTTCCTGGTTGCGGTGCTGGTATTTCTCATGTTGCGCCGGTTGCTGCATTCGCTCGAGCGGCAGCGCCGAATGGCGCTGGACGTGAAGCAGGCGCAGGAGGTGCAACAAGTGATCCTGCCCGATACGCGAACCACCCTGCCCGGACTGCTCATCGAGAGTGAGTACCGCCCGGCGCGCGAGGTGGGCGGTGACTTCTTCCAGATCATCCCCAACAAATCCGACGGTAGCCTCCTCATAATTGCCGGAGACGTAACCGGCAAGGGACTGAAGGCTGGAATGCTTGTGGCACTGCTCGTCGGAGCCATTCGAATGGCTGCGGAAATGAATACCGATCCGCTGTTTTTCCTCAAGGCCCTGAATCGTCGCCTGCTCGGCCGCGGCAACGCCCAGGCCACATGCCTCGCGCTTCGCATTGCGGAAGATGGCAAGACAACTCTGGCCAACGCGGGCCACATCGCGCCTTACCTGAACGGAGAGCCGCTCGCGATGGAAGGAGCATTGCCGCTCGGCATCATCGAAGCTGCGGAATTCTCCATGATGCATTTCCAACTTAGGGATGGTGACAGATTAGTGCTGATGTCCGACGGCATCGTCGAAGCCACGGATGCGAATGGAAAGCTGTTTGGCTTCGAACGGGTGAACGAACTGCTATGCGCGGCAAAGTCTGCCGCTGAGATCGCCGGCGCTGCGCAGGCCTTCGGCCAGGAGGACGATATCAGCGTAATCTCGGTGACCAGGGTGCCGGTAGCCGAACCCGCATTAGCGTGAGGGCGATTCGCTGCGCAAATTGTTACATGAGCCTTGTCGTGCTCACAGCATCGTGGTTTGCTCCAATTGTTGACAACTGGGCGTAAGACTTTCGTTGACCGTCGGTTACCCCCCGTTTCAGGACCACCCCTCTGAAACACCCGAGACTTCGGGAGCCTCATCGTGGCCCAACCCGGCGGCCGGACAAAATATTCCAGTCGCAAAGCCGACTTTCGAGGACCTATCTGCCCGTCGATGAGCGCCTCGGCGGATAATGCGCTAATGCAGGTGCGTGATGTATGAGAAGCCCGCTTTGTCGCGGCTCGCCACGCTGTATGCCCGCTGTTTTGTCGGAGGCCGCGCGGTGCATCCCCGGTCCCCAAGAGAAAGGGATCGGGGGCACCCTCATCTGAGGTTTGGAAGCGGTGGGGAGACCGAATCCATCCGCCATCCCCACAGGCCGGCGCGCGGTTGGGGGGGCGGGATGGGTCAGCCGGCGATGGCACGGCCGATGCGGACCCACCAGTCGGGCCCGATGGCAGCCAAGTAGTTCACGCCGAACTGGGCGACGTAGTAGAGGGGCACACCGACGCGGTAGACGGTGTGGATGCGCCGGTTGACGAGCAGATCGCGGCACACGCCGAGCGCGAGCATCAGGTCGACGCCGACATAAGACAGGTTGTGCTGGCGCGCGAAGGCGTGATCCATGCGAGCGAATGCGGCAACCAACAATCCGCAGGTGGCGAAAAAAACGAGGCGGCGATGGAACTCGGGCGTTTTGCGCCAATAGATGGCGAGCGCCATGCAGAGGCCGAAGACGCCGACGTCGAAGAAGGGGATGGCAAGAAAGGCGTAGCGGTGCGGCATGTGGAGGCGGTAGGTTTCAAAGTGGACCATGCGGATGGCGGTAGCCACTCCAAGAGGCGCCATGACGGCGGCGATCGCGGCGGCCACCCAACCGATGGTGCGATGCCATTTCACGTTGCGGGTGCGCACCAGGGCCGATTGCAGGATGAAGATGAGGATCCAAGCCGAGAAGGTGACGCCATGAACCCAGAGGATGCGGGGCGGGGCAATGCCGGGATGGAGCAGCTGTTCGTCGACGGTCTGGCTGAAGCCGGCCACCACGGCTGCGGCAGACAGGAGCGACATGGCGAAGTAGAAGTAGCGGTCGAGGAGGCTGCTGCGGCCGGTGAATATGCTCGGACGCGGTGCGGCAACGGTCGGGGAAACGGAAGGAGACATGGGCTCTCGCTTTCTTGGGGGAAGGAGAATCTTCGGGGGAAAAGGATAACAGGCGGAAAGTACCACGCGGAAGCAGGGGCGCACAACGGGGTGTGAGGGCGGGGCAGCTAGGGGCCTGAGTGCTTCGGCGATAAAGCATCATTCCTGAAGTGCTCTGGGACCCAGGGTGTTTTCGAAGACCAATCGTCGCGACAACTCGGAGTCATGCTGGTGGCTGGAGATTAGCGACGCTCGCCGAATCCGATTGTCAATCTGCAAGGCGAGAATGACTGTGTCTAATTGATCAGATCGTCAGCCGTCCCAGGCGGGAGAATGATGCTGAGCGCTCGGGAAGTGCCTGATCCTCCGCAAGCGATTCCCGATCGGAATAGGACGAATTCAATATGTATCCAGACTTCAACGTACGTAGCTCTGAGCCCTCCGCAGCGCGGAGCAAGCGAAAGGAGCGGGACATCTTTCCGAATCCGAGTCTTGCCGCCGACGGGTTCAACATCTGGTGGCGGAAGACCGCAGCGCAGAGTATGGCAATGGTTTCAGAAGCATCCGACCTTATGCGTGCACAACGACTCGTCAGTTCTGCGCGCCAGCCTCGCGCTCGGCAAGCGCATTGATCGCCATTTCTGTCGAGCGACGGTCAGACTGCCAATCATCGGCCAAAGAGCCACACAGGCGCCTAAACGTCCCTAATGCGTACAACGAGAAGCCCCAGCCGTTAGGAACCTCACCTCATGGCTCCGCGGCGGGACTGACGCTGATTCTGCTTGCGTGCCTACTTATAGCCGGTTGCCGTTCACAGCCTGTTGTCACGCCACGCATTGGAAGCAATTCCGTGGACGCCGGAGCCGTCGCCGAGAGACTGCGCACACTGACATCTGCCGCAACACCCTCTGAGAGCCATTCGGCGAACTTCATCGGCGATCGACAGAATGCTCGGAAGGTCTACGAGGCGATCCAATACTCACCCGCTTGGGTGCGCGAAGGACAAGCGACTCCACAGGCTATCGCCGTCATTTCGGCAATCGAGAGCAGCCAACAAAAAGGGCTCAATCCGGAGGACTACGACGCATCGCACTGGCCTGAGCAAATGGCAGCACTCAAGGCCGCGCCGGGAAACGCGGATACCGTGGCAAACTTTGACTTCGCTTTAACAGTCAGTGCGCTGAAATATCTCTCCAATCTCAGAATCGGCAGAGTAAATCCGAAGCCCTTGGAGTTTGGCATCGATCTCGATCAGCAGCACTACGACTTGCCGCAGTTTTTAGTACAGAAGGTTCTGACGGGGGGCAATCTCCCGGACGTACTGAACAAGGTAGAACCCCAATACCTGGGCTACCAACGGACCGAGACCGCGCTGCAGACATATCTGGCCTTAGCGGCCCAAGACCATACCCAGCCGTTGCCCGATGTGCCAAAGACGGTGAAGAGCGGCGATGCCTATTCCAGTGTTCAGCAATTGGGTGAGCGACTTCGCCTGCATGGCGACCTGCCGCAGAGCGCGGTCACGGTTCTGAACGCAACTACTTATGATGAGCCTTTGGTGGCAGCGGTTAAGCACTTTCAAACCCGTCACGGGTTAAAGCCCGATGGAAGACTGGACAAAGAAACGATTGCACAGTTGAATATGCCCTTGAGCACACGCGTGATCCAATTGGAAGATTCTCTTGAAAGGTGGAGATGGCTTCCGGCAGATTATCCGCAATTGCCTGTCGCTGTGAATATCCCCGGATTCAAATTGCGGGTGTTTTCAGACGATCACACCATTGCGTTGCGGATGAATGTTGTGGTGGGGAAGGCGCTCAATCATCAGACACCGGTCTTTGCCAAGGAAATGAAGTACATCATCTTCCGGCCGTATTGGAATCTTCCCCTCGACATTACTCGCGCGGAAATCGTTCCTAAGCTTCTCAGGGACCCGCGCTACCTGGCAAGGAAGGGCTTCGAGGCCACGGATCAGAATGGGCACATCGTAGCAGCGGGAGCGGTGAGCCACGCCATGCTGGAAGAGATAAAGTCAGGAAGGCTTCTGATACGGCAAAAGCCCGGACCACGAAACGCGCTTGGGTTGGTCAAATTCATATTCCCTAATGAATTTGACGTGTACCTTCATAGCACGCCGGCAACGGAGTTGTTCAGCCAGTCCCGGCGCGACTTCAGTCACGGTTGTATTCGCGTGGAGAAACCAGCGAAGCTTGCCGCGTGGCTGCTTCGGGATCAGCCCAGGTGGACGCTCGAGAGTATTAAGAAAGCTATGCAGTCTGGTCCCGACAACCAGCAGGTGAATCTCTCCAAGCCAGTGCCCGTGGTCATCGTTTATCTAACGGCAATTGTCGAGGAGAATGGCGAGGTCTATTTCTACAATGACATCTATGGGCTTGATGCAACCCTCAACGATGCCTTGGCCAAGAACCAGACGAACCGTTGATCGGAAGATCGACTACCAGCGGCGCACCGGCCCTACGTCAACATGCACAAAATTGGATTGCGCGTAATAACCCACGCCTCCGCGCTTTAGAGACTGCGCTGCATCGCGAACCTGGGCGGTGGGTATCCCCGGAATGCGAATATCGATAGCTTTAGCTTCCATGTGCTGGCTGTGCAGCGCAACACCATTGCTATGCTCGCGGAGATAGTTATTGCTCCACGGGGTGCGATAGCCACAGACGATGTCGATCTCGCTGTCGAGATGGCCGAGTTTGGCCAACAGGTCATGCAACAGGTCGAATTCCCTGACGTCATAGTCTTTTTCGTCGCCGGTGCGGTGATCACGAAGAAAATGATCCAACGCAGCTACACCTTCCGGAAGATATCTATCGCCTACCCGGTAAACGACATCCAGGTGTTCTCCCGTATGGAGGTGATAGAGGCGAAGCCGATAGGCCTTAGAATCTGCGGGTATTGCTGCATCTGCTGCCCTCGCAGCCGGAAAGAAAGAGAATGCCAACGCGGCAACGAAGCTGATAATCAAGGGTTTCTTTAACAGAGTGGGTCTCTTTTCGAAATCAACTCTATTATAGGCGTCTGTGAAAATCGATGCCGGTCGAATGGAGATCGGGAATACACGCTCCGCTCAGATGTCCAAAAGAGCACAGCCATTGCTCTCAAAACAAATGAGACTTGATTTGAGTCAATCTGATCAGTCAGCGAGAGCCATCATGCCCGAAATCAATCGCTTTCCTTCCATCCCGACAAAGTTTCTTCTGCCCATTGACTTCAGCCCATCATCACAGGCTCCCGCTTCTTCACTCAGCCTCGCCAATTACGACATGATCTGCTTTGAGATCTTCGGCTGAAAGACTGCTCGCGATCGGTCCGCCTACGACAGTCCGCAGCCCGTGCGCGCGGCAGCGTTCCATGATAGCTGCCAGCGAATTACGCTGGATTTGCATGCCGCTCACGAGGGCCACATCGGCCCAGGCGAGATCGCAGTCGCGCAAACGCTCAACGTTCGTGTCCACGAGCCGTTTCTTCCAAGCTCCAGGCAATAGCGCTGCAACTGTCATCAGGCCCAGGGGAGGCTGTGCGGCTAGCTTGCCCAGGAACTTAAGAGCGTGTTTGAAGCTCCAAAACGTATCAGGGAATTCCGGGTAGATCAGCAGGGCGTTCATCGGCCACCTCTCTAGGAAGAAAGACGCATGGCGAGCATCGCAACCCGCAAACCGATGCGGCGCCAGGTATCGGCTCATCGAAAGCTGGTGCGGGCGCCCTCGGAACTGCACACCGCTTCGATGTCAGTTTGTTCCTGCTGGTCGGCGAATAACTGTGCAATAGGAACCACTTCTCCAGAATCACGCCTTGAACCACTCCGCGACGTCGGAAAGCGAGCAAAACTGACCAGAAGTTGACCGGGGCGCGGTTCATCTTGATGAGAGGAGTGTGCAACAATGCCGGAGCAGTTTGAAAATCCAGAAGTGACAAAACTCGAAAATGAGACAATCTCGGACGCGGCAGTAACGAAGCGGATTGAGCACGTTGCCGAAAAGGCAGCAGAGAAGGCCTCGCACACGGAGCAGCATTACGATCAGGATCACGAGATCATCTCAAAATAGAAGGACGTCTGGAACTTCCGTATCCGGTGTTCCTATTTGTCCGAGCAACATTCCTCGGCCCTGCCATCACTGAAGGTCAAGCCTCACGGTACATTCGAGCGACAGGAAGGTCTTCTAAGAGGAGCAGTAATCTGGCGTCCGGACTTTCGCCTCTGGCGCCTGAATACCGGGCCGAATGGCTGGGTTGGGCAGCTGTTTTGCAGCCCTTCCAGCGATGCGCTCAGCCGAGCAAGAACAGGAGCATTTCCTCGAATGGAATCGAAGACCAGTAAACCAGAGCCCAATGATGAGAAGGATTCCCTGAAAACGCTCTCCATGCCTGAGCTGATGAAGAAGCTCGGCGCATCGGCTGACGGACTCACACAGGCCGAGGTCGTGAAGCGTCAGGCGCAGTATGGGCCGAACCAGATCGAGGAAAAGAAGACCAACGAATACCTGAAGTTTCTTTCCTATTTCTGGGGCCCCATTCCATGGATGATTGAAGCTGCCGTGATCCTCTCCGGCCTTGTCCGTCACTGGCTCGATTTCTTCGTGATTCTTCTCTTGCTGTGCTCCAACGCGCTGGTTGGGTTTTGGGAAGAGCACCAGGCGGGAAATGCCATCGCCGCCCTCAAGGCTCGCCTGGCGATCAAGGCCAAAGTCAAGCGGGATGGCAAGTGGCAAGATCCCAAGGCAAGCGAAGTGGTGCCGGGCGACGTAATCCGTCTCCGTCTGGGTGACATCGTTCCCGCGGATGCGCGTCTGCTCGACGGCGACTCGATCGAGGTGGATCAATCGGCTCTGACCGGGGAGTCATTGCCCGTTACGGCCAAACCTGGCGGCGCAGTCTACTCAGGTTCCATTATCCGCCAGGGTGAGATTGACGCCATCGTCTATGCCACCGGTTCAAACACTTACTTTGGCAAGACCGCGCAGCTCGTCGAGGAGGCTCATACAGTCAGCCACTTTCAAAAGGCTGTGATGAAGATCGGCGACTACCTGATCATTTTAGCGGTAGCGCTGGTCGCCTTGATACTGGTCTTCGCCCTCTTCCGCGGAGACAAGGTCCTCACCACGCTGGAATTCTGCCTGGTGCTCCTGGTGGCCGCCATCCCCGTCGCCATGCCGACTGTACTGTCGGTGACCATGGCCGTTGGGGCACGCCTGCTGGCGAAGAAGGAAGCGATTGTAACCCGTCTTTCAGCCATTGAGGAACTGGCCGGCGTAGACGTTCTCTGCTCGGACAAGACCGGCACACTTACGCAAAACAAACTCACACTGGGCGATCCCTTCTGCATTGACGGAATTGCTGCTGCGAACATCATTCTCTGGGCCGCGCTAGCCTCTCGCGCGGAAGATAAGGACACCATCGACCTGGCGGTAATTGGCGGTGTAAAGGATGACAAGGAACTGAAGAGCTGCCAGGTACTTCACTTTATGCCCTTCGATCCGGTGCACAAACGCACGGAAGCTACCGTCAAAGGGGCGGACGGGAAGCAGTTCTTTGTAGCAAAGGGAGCGCCGCAGGTCATTCTGCAG
>Ga0181520_10004812_pt1 | contig 22172 bp, 19 predicted proteins | sample PEATcosm2014_Bin_29_FD_132451 | JGI IMG/M metagenome (GOLD analysis project Ga0181520, IMG submission 132451) | Peatland microbial communities from MTU Mesocosm Facility, Houghton, MI, USA - PEATcosm2014_Bin02_30_metaG | ecosystem: Environmental > Terrestrial > Soil > Wetlands > Peat | place...
CTCGCGCGGCCAGCGCTCGGTGGCGAAGTCGGAGAAGGAAAGGCCGATCTTGGGCTTCGCGGGCGGGCCGCAGGAAATGATCAGGCTCGCGACGGCCATGATCGTTACGGCGAAGAACAGTGTTTTTTTCAAACTGAACCTCCTGGAATGAGATACAATTTAAACGCAAGTTCCATGCCAGCAGAGAGATCGGGATGACGATATGGCAAGTGCAAAGAATGTTGAGATATTGTGTATTTCGCGGATGACCTCTTTTCCTTACACAGGTTCGAAGACAATGCCGCGCCGAAATCGTGTGATTAGAGATATTTTATAATTATATATTACGTAAAAATATATTTTTTTAACGTTTATATATCTTTACTATTTTGATAATATAACAGTAAGTAGATATTCACCTTTTTATTTGGTGCATTTCAGCCAATTATGGTGCACTGGGGCAAGTCTTGAACCACCACACCAGTACCAATAAAAGGGAGAATCCAACGATGAAGAATTATCTATCCAAGTTTAACCGGGATTTCCCATATGAAAGTGCCTCTAGCGACGAGGCGAGTGGTGTCAGCAAGTCGGAGCAGGGACGGCGATTTCGATTAAATATCTTTCTCTCACTCAGACCGTCCTTTTGATATTGAACAGGAATTACTTGAGAGAGGGGGAAATCAGCTTTATCTATTGTTGGAAAGCCCGTATAGCTCTAACCCAAGCTTTGTTGCTTGACAAGTTAATTGCTTGTTTACCATCATCAAATGACTGTGCCCATACAAAACCGTAGTGGGTATTGTCCGTGGAGGAACTCGTGTCCATGGAGGAACTCCAATACCAATTTACCTTGAAGGTCTGAAGTCCAGTTATCTTTAAGTTCTTATATATCAGATCTAATTCATCCTTTGAAGGCAGATACCAATCTCTAAATCCTCCGAGGTCCAAATTTGCACAAAGTGTGGCAGCATAGTTCCCTGCACCTTGCTTGTCAATAATCGATTGGGTATTGGCCTTTCCGCTACCAATTTCAGTTGCAAATGCGGAAGTATTTATGTACGCATCATTATACCATTGGATTCTAGCCTGATCAGATGGGGCGGTAACCAATCCCCCTCCATTGCCATCGAGATAGAAGACGATACCACCAGCATAGGTATCACCTATTTTTAGGGTAGAAGCCTGGCTGAATGCGACTCCGACATTGAGGGAAAGTTCTACTAGCATGAAAGAAAACATAAGGGCGTTGTTGGATTTCATTTTATTCTCCTATGTGAACCGAGATTTCCCATTTGGCTCGTGAATTCGGGTCGCCATAGGGCAACCTCCTCCATCAAGGTCAATTCTACATCCCGAATACCGCTCGTCAATCCCTGGTGCCTCGATCTTCATTCAGAATGCCTCCTCAGTTGCTGCCGGCAAGGGCGAATACTTACATTTCGGCCAGAATCAAGCCCAAGTCCGACACCTCCTCCACGGTCCAAAAACTGGCTCTCCATGCACCCCGCTCCGCTTAACCGGGCTGCTCCATGACCAGCCTGAGCTTCCCTATCCTCTTGAGAATGGCTGCGAACAACCCGCTCGACACGGCGACTTCGGCCATTTGGAAGATGATGTATCGGGCATGGGATACGACCTTGGCGCCGATCTTGATCACCTTCTCCCGCAAGGTCGTCATCGTCCAGTGCCGCACGCTCTTCGGCAACGCCACCTGCCGGAAGAAGTTCCCGAGGTTATACGTGAGGGCGAAGAGCTGCAGCCGTATCTTGTTGTCAACGAAGTCGTGACAGGAGAGGCGCGTCCACTTCACTGCGTTCTTGCCTTCTTTGATCATCTGCTCCGCCGTTCCTCTGTGGTTGTAGAACCGCACTACGGCTTTCGCCGGTCGAGTGAGGTTGGTCACTATGAATCCCACGCGGGGGAAGAGTTCGCCGCGGTGCCATTCCACATTCGCGATTACCCTGCGCCTTCGGCTCCATTTCGCAGCCTGGTACTGGAAATCGTGGTAGAGGACGACAGGTGCCTTGGGCGGTCGTCCTACTGGCCTCGTGAGGAGGTGCCCGATCTCGCGGGACAGGATATCGTTGGCGGGCAGCCTGATGGCGTAGCTGTATCGCTCCGCCTCCAGATACTCGTAGATGGCGGGGTTGGCGAACGCCGCGTCGCCGCGGAAGTACCGGCGTAGTTCCCGGTCGCGGTACCGCGCAACGATGGGATCGAGCACCGACTTCCAATCCTTCGCGCTGTGCACGTTCCCTTCGCGGAGCAGGCAGCCCTCGAGGTCGCCGAAGTGGTTGAAGCAGAAGAGGGGATGGTAACAGGTGCAGCCGAAATGGCCGTTGTACGCCGTGCCTTCCTGCCGGCCGAAGGTTTCGCTCACCGAACTGTCCATGTCCAGGATGATCGCCTTCATCGGCGTGCGCTGCCTGAGTCGGTCTATCCACGTGCCCAAAAGCATCGCCAATGCCGCTTGATTTTCAGGCAACATGAGGATCTCGGTCTCGAACCTCCCCATCTGGCTTGTCGAGGCTGCTTCGCGGTCGATGGCCTGGCCACCGACGACTTGGCGCATTGCAGGATCAACCGCGAGCCTCTCGGCGTCGTTGGTGTCCTCGTACCCGGCGAGTCGGCTGAACACTGATTGTCGTAATTGTGAACCAAGGCCATGGCGGGTGTTCTTGCCGTTCCTGCCACCACAAAGGCATGCTTCCGCGATCTCGGTCAAACCCAACGCATCATCAAGTTCTCGATATGCGAGAAGTCCAGCATCGGAGGTGATCGTTGCGCCGTGGAACTCAAGGCGCAACTTGGCGTCGAAATCAACGCGCAGACCCTGTTTTCGGCCTTCACCCATTGGATCCCTCGCTTTTCAGGAACTCTGAACCGCGTTATTCCAATACAGACAAATATCTATAGCACGAAAACCTTCCTTGCAGCGAATATCATCTGGGAAATATGGGTTTAAGAGGACCGAAACGAAAGAGTAATAGGGCGCTCACGGTTGATCATCGAGACTGGTCCTCTCGACGAGGGGACTGTCTTCTTCGAGCACGTCAGAGAAAGGCACGAACGGAGGTTATCCCCAGATGGTAGCCGGCCGCAATTACCTTGACGTCAGGTAGGGACGTTGTAACATGGGGCCAGAATGGCTGCATGTCCGGGTAATCTCGGATCGCTTCCTAGCACTGAGGGCTAAGATGAAAAATCGATATCACCTTGCCATGATCCTCGCGCTTAGCATTACCGTGGCCTCTGTTACCGCACAGGCGATAGATGATATAGATATCCTGGAACTCGCAAAGACCGGATCCCTCCAGGATATTCAAGCAGCCCTCCAGCAGGCTGCGGACGTCAACGCGATGGACGCCGGGGGCGAAACCCCGCTGATGTACGCCGCAGGGTACAATAAAAACTGTGAGGTGATCACGATGCTCCTGACGGCGGGTGCGGATCCGTACGCGCGGGACGACGCGTTCCTCACCCCGTTGATGTACGCCACGGAGAATAACCCGGCCCCTAAAATACTTACCGTACTTCAGGAGCCTGCGATGTCCTCGTAGGGACTTCAGGCTACGGCTACATCGAATGGGTGGGGCCCGTCTACCCTGAGAATACCCGCCCCGAGGATTTTCTTACACGGTACGCCTCGATGTTTCCAACGGTGGAGCTCAACTTTTCTTACTATAAAATGCCAACGGCCGAACAGAATGGGCGCTTCCGCGATCAAGCCGGTTCGGCCCTCGTGTTCTCCGTCAAGGCGAACGAGGCGGCTCATCCACAAGATAACCCTAGCGGCTTGAAGGACGCGACACGGGCCTTCCTAGAGGCCTTGGATCCGCTCCAGAGGGCCGAACGACTCGGCGCGATGCTCTTCCAGTTCCCCTACTCTTTCCACTACGAGGTCGACCGGCGCCGCTACCTCGATGCGATCCTCGGCGAGTTCGCCGGGTTGCCCGTGGCGGTGGAGTTCCGCAACCACGAGTGGTTCAACAACCGCGTCCTCGACGCCTTCCGGGAACGGCGCGTAGCGATCGCCTCGCTCGGCCTGCCGGCGCTCAAGGGCCGGCCGCCCGTGATGGACGCGTTCACCGTCCCGCTCGCCTATATACGCTTCCACGGACGGAACGGCGAGACCTAGCGGGGCTCGGACTCTGCCTCGCTACGACTACCTCTACTCCGACGAGGGGCTCGAGGCCTGGGCGGGCCGGGTGCAGGCTATCGCCCAGCGCGACGACCGCATCCTGGTCTACTTCAACAACTACCGCGGGGGGCAGAGCGTACATTTCCGGCGATGGCCCCAAAAAGGCGCGCTTGCTTCGAGCGCGCCCCTTTAGGGATGCGATGTCGACACGAAGCGTTAGTCGCTGTATCCCATGACGGTGTAGAAGGCCATGTTCGGCTGGCGCGTGTCGAGCCTGCCATACTGCGCGACCACGGGAAGGTCCGAGCGGAGCCGTAGGGCATACTGGGTCTCGCGGGGGATCTTCATGCCGACGTCCTCGACCTTATCGAGCCTGAAGCAGCGGACGCGCCGGGCCGCGACCTTCGTGGGGGCGAGCTCAACCCTCTCCTTGTCGGTGAAGTAAAGAGTGAGCAAGAGCGTGGCGTCAAAATCGTTCATGTTGAGGACGATGAGCGACTCGTGCCCTTTAAGGGGGAAGTCCCCGGGAGGAGGCAGCTCGAGGTCAGGGTAGACCCACTGCCTCCTGCCCATATCGCTCTTCATGCTACGCCTCCCTACAGCCGGATCTCGTAGATCTTGCCGATGGGCTTCGACATCAGCTCGTATCCCTTCTCCTTGACGACGATGCCCGTCTCCCATCTGATACCGAAGCTCGATCCTGAGACGAAAGTATCGACCTGGTAAGTCATGTCAGGCTCTAGGAGGTAATTCGAGCTCGTCTCCATCCAGGGGGACTCGACCTCGATCATGCCGGTCCCGTGGCAGGGGCCGTACACGTAGTTGTCCTTCTTCCCGGCCTTCACGAACATGTCGTAGAACTTCCGCGCGATGTCGCTGGCCTTGACCCCGGGGCGGATCTGCTCGTAGGTCCACTCGTGCGCCTTGAGGCAGAACTCCACGAGGGCCCGTTTCTCGCCGACGAGGGGCCCCATGCTCACAGGCACACCGATGCTCGGCGAGTAGCCCTCGACCTTCGCCGAAAGGTTCACCTGAACGAGGTCTCCTTTGCCGATCTCGCGGTAGGAGGAACGCGAGATCGCGTGGCTCGTCGATTTCTCGCTGAAGACGTACATCGGCAGGCCCTCGTACTCGGCGCCGTTCTCGTAGATCGCCTTCTGGGCTACGCCGACGAGCTGGAGCTCGGTCATGCCGGGTCTGATGGCCTCGATGACGGCCTGGGTCGCGAGCTCGGTGATCCGGTAGCCCTCGCGCATGCAGGCGAGCTCGTTCTCGGACTTGATCTTCCTAAGCTGCCTGACGATGTCGTCGGCGCGTACGATCTCGGCGTCGGGGAAGTTGGACTTGAGGCCCTCAAGCTGGATCGGGTTCGTAACGAGGTAGCCGGCGACACCTATCCTGAGCTTCTTCCCGCTCACGTCTAGGAACTTGAAGACGTCCTTGAAGCTGGAGAGCGTGGCCTCGGGGTAGGCGGGGTCGGCCGACTCGCGGTACTCGATAAGGGTGAAAACGTCCTTTAGCACGCTGCGGTCGGAGGCATACTTAGTGCTCTCGGGCCCGACCATGAGGGCGGCTTTGCCGTTAGGCGCTATCGCCACGCCGGCCGTCTCGAAGAGGGGCCAGAAATTCGTGAAGTAGCGGACAAAGGAGTAATCGGCCTCGGTGCAGTTCGAGACGAGGACGTCGAGCCCGGCCTCGCCGACGAGCTTGGCCGCCTTGGCGACGCGCTCGAAGTACTCGCTCTCCGGGATGCTGATGCGCTTGCTCATTGTACCCTCCTAAAATAAAGGAACGAAACCTTTTTGTTGTTCAGCGTTAGGCGGAATATATAGCGACCACGACTACACGGCCCCTTCGACCGGCGCGTCCGCCGCGCGGTCGCAGTATCCGCATGCATAGCGCAACGTTACGCTCTCGCCTGGGGCGAGACGCTTCACGTTCCCGAGCGCCTTCTCGGCCTCGAGGCCCCGGAGGCCCGCCGTGGAAGGCAAGTGGAAGCCGCAGGCACCCCGGCCGGGGGCATGCGTCATCCAGATCACGTGGTGGTCGAGCCCAGCCGTCTCTTGCCGCGCCCAGCGGCTCGTGCCGTCGGTGTAGTGCAGGATCGATCCGGAAACGCCCTCCGCGGAGCCGCGGTCGTCCAGGATAGCGACGAGCTCGGGCTCGTAGCTCGCGGACTGCTCGATCCGCTTCACGCCCTCGGGGCGGGCGCCCATGCCGGGGATACCCTCGTCGCGGACGCATATATGCTCCGCGTCGAAGGGTGTCGTCGAGGAGAGCCGCTCCGCTCCCGTGAAAGGGAAATTGATGTGGGCGAGATACATGTAGTCGAGCGGTGCGGGGCTGGGGTTCTCAAGGCGAGCTTCCACGCTCATCGATAGGCCGTCGGACGAGAGGCGGAGCGAGGGGGCGAAGACGTATTCCGCGACGAAGGGAACGTGCCAATGGATGCGGCCGCACAGGGAGAGCTCCTCCCGTTCCCCTTCGCGGCAAAGCTCGATCCATGCCTCGTCGAAGCGGGCGACGGGTAGCTCGCCGTGGTGAAGGTGTGTGTCTTTCGGGCCCGGATTGCCCATCGCGGTCATCCCGCAGTGGATGATGAAGGCCCCGTAATTCTGCAGGAAATTCCGCCTGTAGGCGGGTTCCTCGACGAAGCCCTCGAATTTCAGGCTTTTCCCGTCGACGCTCCAGTCCCAGATCTGCTGCCCAAGGTAGGGAAGCCAGACAAGCGCGCCGCGACCCGCCGCTACGCGGAGCGCTTCAACGCCCGAGCGGTAGCGGAAGAGGCTCGCGGAATAGGACGATGTCCTGAGGAGCTCGCGCTCTTTCTCCGCGAAGAAGGAAGGATTCAACGAGAGCCTGATCGAGTCTTGGCGCATGGCTTCCCTTTTCCCGGTGTTCGCGTTAGGCGCTACGCCTTGCGCGCCATATCAGCGCAGGTAGTGAACTCGCCACCCATCTCTTTCAGCGCGGCAACGAGGGCGTCCATTTGAGCCAGAGCGTACTCGCCGCAGTTACGCACGCAGAAGGCATCCGGTTTCACATAACCTTCACCGCTATATATCTCGCCTTGCGGCATCTCAGCGAACTCCCAGGGGTGGAAGTAGAAGCAGAGGACCGGCTCCTTGGCCACCTTACCTTTCGCGAACTCGAGGTAGCCCCGGACGTGCTTCAAGAGGCTCTCTGCGCCCTCCGTGCGGAAGAGGGGCCACTGGTCCCGGTCACGGCCGTACTTGTCGTTGGATTTCATGGAGAGATCGGCAAAGTTGGGGATCTCGAGGAGCCTGAGCTCTCCCCTCTCGGTCCAGTCCCGGGAGGATGGATGGTAGGGCTCAAGCTGCTTCTTGTAGTAGTACATCGGGTAGGAGGCGTCGGCGAGGACGCCGAGCCTTTCGAGCACGTTGACGACGTTAGTCCCGCCGAAGAGGCGCGGCGAGCGGAAGGAGGTTGGCTCGACACCCGTGGCCTCACGCACCATGGCCTTGTTGACGACCAGGCGGTGCTCGAGCTCCTCGGGGAGGAGGGGATAGACGCCGGGGATCGGGAAGAGCTCGTCGCCCACGGTCTCGTGGTACAGGGAGTGGAAGCCGATCTCGTGGCCCGCTCTGACGACGCGTTGGGCGATCTCCGGATTGGCCCGGGCCGCGACGCCAACCCAGAAGAAGGTCCCCTTTACGCCGTGCTCGTCGAAGAGCTCGAGGAGGCGGGGCGTGCCCTCTCGCACTCCGCGGTACTCGGAGGACCAGCTCCCGACGTCGGTCTCCATGTCGATGCCCATGATCACCTTGAAACACATGCTAATTCTCCCTTCGTCCAACGTGGCGCTTTGGGGCCAGAGGATGGGCCCGAGCTTCCCTCAGAGCCAAAGCCAGCCCAGGGCCTCGATGCCCGAGCAGATGATCCCCTCGTCGGGCGCCTCGGGATGGCGGATGTTGTATATCTCCCGCTTGATCTCTTGATACGGATACATGCAGCTCTTGACGCCCGTCTCGCTCACCGGATTGATGTCGAAGAACATCTCTTTCACGAGGTCGAAGTCCTTCTCGTTCAGGCGGAGGATCTCGTCCAGGCAACGCTCCTTCTCCTCGGGCGAGGAGGCCTCCTCGTAGCGCAGCGAGGCGAGGACCATGTCGTAGATCACGGCGTTCCGGCGCTCGGCGTTCTCGATCCTGCGGAGGTGCGGGACGTAGCGCCCGAGTTCGGGCTTCGCCTCGGTCTCGCCGAGGATGGCGCGTATCTCCCCGAGGAGGGCGGGATGGCGGAGCTTGGCCGCCTCGATCGCTGGCGCATCTGCCTTCGATACCTTGTTCTTCTGGAAGGGGAAGGGTGTCTTGTAGAAAGGCATCTGGCTCTCGTGGATCGTGAGGATGCCCCGCAGCACGGCGAGGACCCGGTGGCCGAGGGCCTTCCCGAAGGCGAGCTCGCAGGAAAGGGCGAAGAACTCGTCTTTGTCCATGCGCGAGCCCCAGCCATAGTTGCCGTGGGCCCAGAGGAACATGAATAGGCCGTACCACTCGAATATGAAGCCGTTGATGCCCGCGACACCTTCGGCCACGCTCGACTGGTGCTGCTCGATGTCACGCTCGATCACCTGGGCGTTGGGCTCATCCGCATAACGCAGCATATTGGACTCAAAGACCCTGAAAAGGCGGCCCATTGTCGAGGTGATCGCGTTGGCCTCGGTGTCGCGGCCCCAGATGCGTTCCTTGCCGAAGGCGTCTATCCACTTCTTGAACTCGGTAGGCGGGACGTACAGCGCCGGGGCCCAGAAGAGCATGATGTCCTTGGGCATGCCCGCGACGCAGTCGCGCAAGAAGGCGGGATCCTTCTCGAGGGGCGGCTGCCTAAAGGCCCGTATCCCGATAACGGCCTGAGGATTCACCTTTCGCACCTCGGCGTAGACCCGATTCAGGAGCCACATGTTGGCCTTATGCTTCGCCTCTACCGGCGAGGCCGAGGCCCTGCCCCATCGTTCCGCACAACGCGGGCAATTGCAGAACCAGAAGCCCTCCTCGCTCTCCTCGAGGGTGAATCCGTCGAAGCCGAGGCCGGCTATCTTCCGCATGCTCGCGAGGATGTACTCGATGTTTCCCTCATCCGAGAGGCAGATAGAGTCGAAGTCGTTCATGAAGCCCGAGTAGGCGGGCTTCACCATGCGCTTCTCGGGGTGTTTGATGCTGTATGCCCCGTTGTACGAATTGAGGCCGACGTAGGCGAAGACCTTCACCTCGAGCTTGTGCGCCAAGGCTATGAAGTCGGCCAGGTAGCCGTCCTCGATGTTCGGGTGCGAGTAGCGGACCGTGAGCCACCGCCCGTTCTCCGCGTTCCAGATTCTGACCGGCACGTCCTTTAGCACGGTCTCCTGGTACTCGGGCAGCTCGAAGGGCCAGTAGCCGTACATGACCATGTTGAGCTGATTTATCTTGTTGTCGACGCAGTCGCCCAGGAAGGCGGCCCACTCGTCGTAGCCCCAGAGCTGCATATCGAAGCCGATGCGGCCGTAGCCCGCGTACCAGGAGAAAGTTGGTGCGACGGCCCGGTGCTCCACCGAGGGCCAGTCCGTGATTTCGCACAACGGCAAGACAAAGCCGCCCTCGGCCTCTTCGAGCAGGCGCTTCAGCGAGGTAAGGGCGTTGACGAAGCCGGCCTTCTCTTCGTAGCGCAGCGTCACTTTGACCGCACTGATCTCGAGGCGATAGCCCTGCTTCAGGAAGAGCTCCTCGTTCTCCGAAGCGATGCCCTCGAGGCCGCGGCGCACTTCGACCTCATGCCAGCCCGCCTCGGGGGCCCGCGCGACGCGCAGCGCAGAGACGCACAGGCCCCGGCGATCGGCAAGGCGGAGCCGCGCGACCTCCAGGAGATCCTCGGCCTCGGCCGGCGGAAGGCCGCCCATTCCGAACGAGAGGCCAGCGAAGGACCACGTGCTCCCCGGAAGCTCGCGGGCGATCTTGGGTTCGGGCAGAAGCTTTACCATAGCATTCACCTTTTCTCCGAGGCCGTCATTCCGCGGCGGCCTTGACCGGCTCCGCCTTCTTCGCGACGGTAGTCACGACGTCGCGGTTCGTGTTCGAGTCGATGAGGACGACAACGATGAGGATGACGCCCTTCACGACCCACTGCCAATAGGTGTTGATGCTCATGAGGATCATCGCGTTCGAGATAACCTGGAGGAAGAGCGCGCCGATGACGACGCCGAAGATGCGGCCGCGCCCGCCGGTGAGCGAGGTGCCGCCGAGGACGACGATAGTCATCACGTCGAAGAGGAGCTCGTCGCCGAGGGTCACGTTGCCCGCCAGGGTCTTCGCCGTCAGGCCGAGGGCGCCGACCACAGTCAGCGCGGCGCTGAACACGAAGGCCAGGACGCTGACGAACTCCACGTTGATGCCGGAGAGCCGGCTCGCCTCGAGGTTGCCGCCGACCGCGAAGAAGCTGCGGCCGATCGAGGTATGGGTCGTCAGGATGTACAATACTAGCGCGATCGAGAACATCAGGATGACGGGGAAGGGCACGATCCCCACGTAGCCCGAGCCGAGGAAGTTGAAACCCTCGGGCAGGCCGGAGATGGGCAGGCCCTTGGAATAGAGGAAGATGAAGCCCCGCACGATGTTCATGACGACCAAGGTCGCGATGAAGGAGGGCATCTTGCCGTAGACCACCAGTGCTCCGTTGATGATGCCGATCACCACGCCGATCGCCAGCACGACGAGGATCCCGATCCAGACCGGCATGCCGAGCTTCACGACGAGTCCTGCGAAGAAGATGGACGCCATGCCTACTATGGCCGATATCGACATATCCATCTGGCCTATCAGGATCACGAAGAACTCACCCATCGCGATGATGGCGGTGAAGGAGGCCTGGCGGAGGATGTTCATGATGTTGTTCGTGGTCCTGAATTTCGGCATGAGCAGGCTGCAGAGCAGGACCAGGCCCAAGAGGAGGAGCAGGAGCACCCACTCCTTCACGACCTTCCAGCCGGCGCTGTAGCGTTTCGCCTTCTCCTCGATCGTGCTACTCATTTCCCTTCACCCCTAGCAAAGTATTGATGATGACCTCTTGTGTCTTGCGCTCACCGTCGACGACGTCCATGATCGAGCCCTCGAAAAGGACGTAGACCCTGTTGCACAGGCCGATGAGCTCCTCGAGCTCCGCAGACACGAGGACGACGCTCTTCCCCTGCCTCGTTAGTTCGTTGATCAGCTTATAGATTTCGAACTTGGCCCCGACGTCGATGCCCCTGGTCGGCTCGTCCAGGAGGATTATCTCGGAATCGCGGAGCATCCACTTCGCGATGACTATCTTCTGCTGGTTTCCGCCGGAGAGGTTCTTGACGTTCTGCCACAGGGAGTAGTAGCTCAGCTCCAGCTTCTCGTTGATGTCGAAGGCCGCCTTGGCCTCGGCCTTGTGGTCCTGGAAGACCTTGAACTTGCGGAATTTCGCCATGGAGGGTAGGGTCGTGTTGTCCTTGATGTCGAACATCATGTTGAGGCCCAGGGCCCTCCGCTCGTCGGGGACGAGGCCGATGCCCAGGCGGATCGCCTGGCGGGGATTCCTGATCCTAACCTCCTTCCCCTTGACCCCTATGCGGCCGGAGACGACTTTGTGGTTCCCGAAGATGGCGTGAACGAGCTCGGTCTTGCCCGCCCCCACTAGGCCCGCGAGGCCCACGACCTCGCCGGCGCGCACCTTGAATGAAATATCCCGGAAGGCCTTCGGCGCGGTCAGTCCCTCGACCTCGAGCACCGTCTCACCTAGGCGCTCGTTGATCGGCGGGAAGGACTGGGTCAGCTCGCGGCCGATAATCTTCTTGATGAGGCGCGGTTTGTCGATGTCGGAGACGCGGCCCGAGTCGACGCGGCGCCCGTCGCAGAGCACGGTGTAGGCGTCGCAGCACTCGAATATCTCGCCCAAGCGGTGTGAGATGTAGACGATGCCCATGCCGCGACCCTTCAGGACCCCGATGACCCTGAAGATGTTCTCTATGTCCTTCTCCTGGAGCACAGCGGTGAGCTCGTCCAGGATGAGGACCTTGGACTCGTAGAGCACGGCCTTGGCGAGCTGGACGATCTGCTTCTCCGCGGTGCGCAGGTACTTGACGGGGACGTTTAGGTTCACATCGCACTGGAGGAACTCCATCAGCTCTCGGGACTTCTTGCCGAGGGCTCTCCAGTCGATGAGGCCCGCCTTAGTCCGGTAGTGGCCGATGAAGATGTTCTCGAGGCCCGTCATATCGTTCATCAGCTGGAATTCCTGATGGACGACCCCGATGCCGAGCCGCTGGGACTCCTTGATCGTATAAGAAGAGATGCGTATCTTCTTGCCCTCGACGAAGAGCTCTCCGCGGGTCATGCAGTTTTCGCCGATGATGCATTTCGACAGGGTCGACTTGCCAGCGCCGTTCTCGCCGACCAAGCCGTGGCATTCGCCCGGCATGAGCGCGAAGCTCACGTCGTCCAAGGCCCTAACGCCCGGGAACTCCATCGTGCAGTGTTTCACCTCGAGCAAGGGCAATCTGTCTCTGTGGGCGTCCTCGCCAGCACGGGAATCACTCATAATGCCACGAATCTCCATCTTGGGTCGATTGCCGTAGTCCGGCGAGCTTTACTTCGTGTGAACGGAGAGGGCCGCCGCGGGCGGGGAAGGGACTTTCACGCCCGCGGCTTCGGTTCCGATCGGAACCCTTCATCCGATCAGAGCCAGGACCACTTCTGCCAATCGTAGGTCTTGATGTTGGCGGGAGTGATTCCCTCGGGTTGCGGCAGCTTGTACTCGGGGGGCAGCTTCTCGCCCTTCACGAGGGCGCGGTACATGGCATCGGTGGCCTGGTAGCCGAGGACGACCGGGTCCTGGAGGACCTCGCCGATCCAGGAGGGGTTCCCCTTGGAGAGGAAGGTGAGGACGTCCTTGTCGCCGGCGATTCCGATGAACTTGATCTCGCTTCGCTTCTCGGAGACGGCGGCGTTATAGGCGCCTACCACCTCGGCGTCGTTATGGCCGCATACCACGTCGATGACTGGCTCGCGCTGGAGGACGTTCTCGACCAGATCCTGCGAGGAGGCCCTGCTGCCCGCGCCCGCGTCGCCCTCCTCGATGACCTTCGCCTTCGGGAAGGCGGCTAGGACCGTGTCCCTGAAGCCGACGTAGCGGTCGGTAGAGACCTGGCCGGAGGTCGGGCGCGATACGAAGAGGCAGACGGGGTTCTGCTTGCCTGTGGTCTTGAGGTAGTCGACGGCGATCTTGCCGGCGGTTACGCCGAGAGCCTTCATGTCGTGGCCAACAAAGGTGGCCCAGACAGCGTCGGAGGGCTTGTTCGGCTTCTGCTTGTAGTCGCCAATCACGAACGGGATGCCTTTGGCGACGTTCTGCTTGATCGTGGGGATGGCCGAGGAAGCGTCTGCCGGAAACAGGGTGATTCCCTTGGCGCCCGCGGCGAGTAGACTGTCGATGTTGTTCAACATCGTCTGGACGTCCGAGTGGGAATCCTCGAACTGGAACGAGAGGTTCGCTTCAGGATGATCGGCCGCCCACTTGTTGCACCCGTCGATGACGCCTAGGTACCAGGTATAGGCCGTCAGCTCCATGATGCTCACGCCGATCAGGGTCTTCTCGCCAGGCTTCGCCTGAGCCTTGCCCTGGGCCCAGACGCTGGTCGATGCGAGGAGAAAAATGGCCAACATCACTGCTCCAATCCTTTTCATAGACACCTCCCTCGTAGAAATTTCAAGACCAATAAGATTTGCCATCGTTGTCGGCAACGATTACTATCCTATACCCCTTTCCCAACCTGTCAAGCTTTTTATGCTGATCTGAGGGGGACAGTCCCCGACCCATCACCAACAAGCTTTGAGGCACTCATCAAGAAAACCAAGCCCTTGACATAGTCCCACGTTGTCGGCATCGTTAACGACACAAATTGAGGCCAGTAATAATAGATCTGAAAGTACTGCATCGAGGCCAGGGGTGCATCTACCTCACGCTGACCGCCTTCGCCGTTTCAGCTAATGCCGTCCCGCCCCTCCTTTCGACGATAGCTCGAGATCTGGCCCTTCCGCCCTGGACCATCGGGGCCTGTATCACCCTCCAGTTCAGCGCCTTCGCGGCCATCTCTTTTCTGGGAGAGAAGATACGGAGACGCTTCGACATATCGCTCAAGACACTGATCACGATCGGCCTAGTCCTGGTGAGCCTGGCCCTCATATCAGCGCCGCTCATCCTGACGGGGATCGCCTCCATCCTGCCCTGGATTCTCGTCTTGGGCTGCGCTGGAGGCCTCGTCGAGACCTCAAGTTCGGTGCTGCTGGCCGGCCCTCCTGACGACGAGTCGAGCAAACCCCTCTGCCTATCGCAGGCCTTCTACGCCATCGGAGCCTTCGGGGCTCCAGTAGCCGCTAAGGCCTGTATGGAAGGATCGGGTGGATGGAAGGTCGCCTTCCTCCTCTTTGGCGCCTTCGCCTTGCTCGTCGCAATTCTGTACATCTTGTCGTATCGAGGCCTCGCGCCCGATCCCTCGGAGCCCCATCCCGACGCAAGGGCTTCGAGAAGCGCAGTCGGCGTAGCGCTCTTCTTCGCCGCCCTTATCTTCGTCTACGTGGTCGCCGAATCCCTCTCCGGATCCTGGATGCCCTTCATGCTCGAAGAGCTCCGGGGCCTAGACGCGCCTCGGGCCGCCTCTCTCTCGAGCCTCTTCTGGCTCGGGATGGTACTCGGCAGGCTTGCGATCGTGGTCCTGCCGAAGCGCTTGGGCATGGCCCCGGCCCTCGTCGCGGGATCGGTGGCGGGGGCCCTATGCGCTCTACTCCTGGGGGTGGGCGGCCAGGGCGCGACCCTCGTTGCCTTCGGCTTCTGCATGGGGCCGATCTGGCCGGTGACCGTAAAAGTCGCCTCGGCGGCCCTTGGCTCGGCCTCGCGGGCGGGCGCCGTCATAGCGACAGGAGGATTGGGAGCCGCTATCGGTCCCCTCGTCGGAAGCCTCCTCGTCGGCGAGGGGCTTACGCGGTATTATTTCTGCGTCCTGTCCGCTCTCTGTATCCTCGTGCCCTGCATTGTAGCCGCCGCCCTTTCGGCGGGAAAGAAAGGCGAGGCGTGACCACGCTCAAGGACATAGCCGAGGAGACCGGCTTCTCGATCAAGACGGTCTCGCGGGCGATACACAACCACCCTGACATCAAAGAGGAGACGAAGATCGCCATCATGGAGGTCGTTCGGAGGCGCTCCTTTACACCCAACTGGGCGGCGCAGAGTCTTCGGAGCCAGCGCACCAACACCATCGGCTTTGTCGTCCCGAACATCACGAACGGCTTCTTCGGCGAGATCGGCATAGCCATTGACGAGTTCTTCCGCTCGCGCAGCTACTCGACCCTCATCTGCTTCACCTCCAACTCCAGGAGCAACGAGGTCGCCTCGATCCAGTCCCTCTTGGCCAAGAAAATCGACGGCATCATCCTTGCCCCGGTCGGCCAGTCCGGCGATTTCCTCGACCGCATACCGAACCTCGGGGAGACGCCCCTCGTCCTCATCGACAACAGGCTCACCGGCCCGCCGCGGAACTATGTCCTCCAGGACAACGTTCGGAACGCGGCCCTGCTCACGAACCATGTGCTCGGCCACGGCCACCGCCGCGTCGGTTTCGTCACCGGCCCTCTCGAGGAGTCTTCGGCGCGAGAGCGCCTCGACGGCTTCCGCAGCGCCCTGGAGGCGCAGGGGATGGCCTTCGACGAGGCATTGGTACGGAGCGTGGGATGGGAGATCAAAGACGGTTTCGACGCCACCTTGAGCCTCCTGGACGAGGGGAGCGCGCCGAGGCCGACCGCCCTGATCTACGCCAGCTCGCAGCTCCTCCTCGGTGGCTACCGGGCCCTGCAGGAGGTCGGGCTGTCCATCCCCTCGAACGTGGCCGTCGCCTCCTTCGAGCACCCCGATGTCATCGACGCCCTCTCTCCCCGCCCGACGACCCTCGAGAAGATAGAGGCCAAGATCGGCCTCGCCGCCTCAACCATGCTCCTCTCCCTCATCGAGGCTAAGGGCGAGCTCCTGCCGCCCGAGGTCTTGATCCCGGGCGAGCTCATTGTGGGAGGGTCCTGCGGCTGCCCATCGCTCCGGTAGCAGGCTTCAAATCCGACCCGTTTTGCATATCCCGTATCGGCGTGTCCGCCTATCAGAAGCCAGACTACCAACTCAAGTACTCTGCAAAGGCACCCACGATCTCGCGGACCTCCTTAGTAAAGGAGGCCCGCTCTACCGCGGCGTCGAGACCAAGGTCCTCACCGACGCCGGGGCCGACAAGGACGAATCGAACGGCAACTACTACTATCTCCCGGTGAACGCCGACATCGACAAGCTCGCCTCCGAGGGGAACGGGGCCATCGTGTTCTCCTCGAGCACGGGTACCCAGCACTCCTACGAGGACCCGACCTGGGCGAGTGCTTCAAGACCAACGGCGTGGACGCCCTGCTCTCGGGCCGTTTCTTCGACGAGGGCCAGACGGTGCAGGCACGCCTCTAGCTCACCAACATGGCGAACGGCATCCTCGTAGGCACCGCGGACCTTCAGGTTCCCAAGGCCGCCATCCCGAACGGGGCCCAATCGAGAAGGCGAGGACATGGTCGTCCTAGTCGCGGTTAACAAAGAAGCCTGGGGGAAGGTTTACCACGTCGACGTGAACGGCAAGGTCCGACTCATCTGGCCCAACCGGTTCGGCGGCGGCGGTACGATCAAGCCAGGTCAAGCGGTACGGATCCCGGCTGAGGGCGATCCCTTCGCTTTCAAGATGACCCCTCCCTTCGGATCCGAGTTCATCAAAATCGTCGCCTCTACCCGACCTTCGCCACGAACGAGGCCGACTTCCCCGAGCTGGGCGGCGGTATCGTGGCATTATCTCGCGTGGTCCCAGCGTAGAAGGTTTGGGTAAAACAGAGCAGGCCAAGGCCATGGCGAGCTAGGTCATCATGCGGGCGAAATGAGAAGGTACCCCATTCCTCCGCGAAGAGCTCAGCGGGTCCACGGTGAAGCTCTTTGAGCATCCGCTAAAGCTGGCGCTGGATTCCTGGGACGACTCGCGGCGCTCGCCTTTGTCGCATTTCCTGTCCCGGCCGAGCATGTAGATACTGACATGTAGTGAGGAAATCCTGCCTGGGCTTGATTTCGTTTTAGCCTACTCTCGAGCTCCCTCCAAAACGCCGGGTACACTTGGAATAAGTGTTCGTTTTTCATAATCCCTGTTGCTATATTAGACAATAATACTAAGGAAATCGGAGGCTCCTATGCGCTCCACCCACCTTACCGTCCTCGCCACTCTGCTTTGTGTAGTTTGCTTGGTTCCTGACGTCGCCCAGGACCGCGGCTTGGCGGTGATTGCCCGCGAAGCCGCGGGGTCACCGAGCTTTGATGTCGGGAAGCAGTATGCGGTCATTATCGGGATCGACAAGTATCAGGAATGGCCCGGCCTCCATAGCGCCGTCTCCGAGGCCAAGGCGATCAAACAAGTGCTCGCCGAACGGTACTACATCGACGAGTTTTACGAGCTTTACGATCAGGACGCGAGCGCGGCCAACATCCGCAAGCTTTTCTTGGAGATCCTCCCCACGCAGCTCGGAATTCACGACTCGCTCCTCGTCTTCTATGCGGGGCATGGCCAGCTCGACGCCTCCAAGACGGGCTTCTGGATCGCCTGCGATGGATCTAAAGACATCTACAGCCAGAGCGGCTGGATACCCAACGCCCAGCTCCGCAACATGCTCGACCAGCTCAAGGCACAGCGCATCCTGATCCTCGCAGACGCGTGTTTCGCCGGCGACTTCCTCAACGTGAACCGCGGCGCCTCGCCGACCGTAGACTCCGCGTATTTCCGACGCGCCCTCCAGCTCACCGCTCGGCAGGTGTTGAGCTCTGGCGCCTCGGAGACCGTGCCCGACCAGAGCGAATTCGGGCGTCAGCTTTTCAATCTCCTCGAACGCAACATCGAGCCGCTCCTCGACCCGGTAAGCATGTACGAACGCATCCGCCTGGGCGTCACGCAAACCGAACCTCTTCTCGGCTCTTTGCCGGGAAACGAACAGGGAGCGAGCTTCGTCCTCTTCCTGAGGACCGGCGCAAGCGAAAGCTCTCCGACGGCCGCAACGAGCACGCCACCGACTACGCCGACAATCACGATCACGCGCTCCTACGGCAGCCTCGCGGTGAGCGTCGCGACGGCAGGGACCCTCTACTTGGACGGGAAGCCCATGGGCGACCTACCCGCAGGCGCGAAGGCGACGCTCGACACGGTCGAGGTGGGCGATCGGAACATAGAGATGCACTATGCCAATGGCCAGGTGGAGCAAAAAAGCGTCGAAGCGAAAGAGAACGAGTTGACGTTGGTGAGTTTTATCTTGAAACCGGCGCCATCAATGGCCGTAAAGGCAGACAATATGGTGTTCGTACAAGGCGGAACTTTTTCAATGGGCGCATCGTTTGTGAATTGGGATCCACCTCACCAAGTCACCCTTTCAAGTTACTATATTGACAAATACGATGTGACGGTCGCCGACTTTCGTGCCTTTGTCGATGCTACCGGCTACGTAACCCAGGCAGAACGCATAGGGGGCGGCAAAGTCGCATCTATTAGTGGCAAATGGCCACTACCTGGGGAATATGTGAATAAGACTGATGCAACGTGGAAGAATCCTTACTTCGTTCAGAGCGACAATGATCCAGTTGTAGAGGTAAGTTGGTATGACGCAATAGAATACTGCAATTGGGTCTCCATCCAAGAAGGCCGGCAGTCTGTTTATAAAATCAACGGTACAGATGTAGCGGCGGATTGGTCGGCAAACGGCTATCGCCTTCCGACAGAAGCGGAATGGTTGTACGCGGCGCAAGGCGGCCTGATAGGGCGAGCAAAAGACGCTAAAACAGGGTATTTGAGTCCCAGCAGTCTAGACAGTTTCGCGTGGTACAACAGCAATTCAGGAGGGAAGACCCATCCAGTGGGTCAAAAATCACCCAATTTGCTGGGCCTCTACGACATGATCGGTGATGTATGGCAATGGTGCTGGGATTGGAATGCTGCATCAACAAGTGCGGCGCAAACTGATCCCCACGGAGCTCCAACGGGGCAGTACCGCTTGATATGTGGTGGAAGTTGGATTGACGATACCGGGCTACTCCATGGAGAAGAACAGAGCAATGGGATGCTTTACCGGATCTGCTATAAACCATTGTTCATTACCAACCTCAATGGATTTCGACTCGTTCATCAGTGAGATTTAAAGCAAATCGGAGGCTCCCCATGCGCTCCACCCGCCTTACCGTCACCACCCTCTCCCTCCTCACGCTCTGCGCCCTCGATCTCGCCGCCCAGGCGGGTGGCCCGCGCTACGCCCTCGTGATAGGGAACGGGCACTACGCCTTTAAGTTCTGTCCTTGGCTGCGCCTCTGTTATAGAGAAGAGAGATATTAAAATGTCAAGGTTGAAATCTATATTCGAAGCTTTCTTGGCGGTCTGCTTGCTCGCGGGTATCCAGGCCTGGGCCGATGAAACGCCTCGGGTCGCGCTCGTGGTCGGCAACGCCGCTTACGACGGGGATGCGGCTCTAAAGAATCCGGTGAATGACGCGACCGATATAGCCGTCGCGCTCAGGCGAATAGGGTGGAATGTCACCCTGGTGACCGACGCGGACCATCGGGGGTTCAACCGGGCGGTGGCCAACTTCCGCGATGCCTTGGCGGCGCATGAAGGGGCCGATGCCTTGTTCTTCTACGCGGGCCACGGGATGCAGGCGGATGGGGCCAACTATCTCATCCCGGTCAGGACGGAATTCGACACTCTGGACGATATCAAGACCGATGCCGTCAGTGTCCAGGCCGTCACCGACGCGATCCAACAGGCCAAGGCGGGTATTTCGCTGGTGATTTTGGATGCCTGACGAGACAACCCCTTCGCCAGGAAGATGTCCCGGTCTCTCGGCGGGACACGGGGCCTAACGGTAGTCCAAACGGCTGGCGGGAGTGCCGGATCCGCTATCATGTTCTCGACGAGTCCCGGCGATGTCGCTCTTGACGGGAGCGGGCGTAATGGGGTCTTCACCGGGGCCTTATTGAAGTATATCGACAACGACCTCAAGATCGAGGACCTCTTCAAGAAGGTGACCGGTGAGGTTCATGAGCAGTCCGGCGGAGCCCAAAATCCCTGGATCAATGTCAGCCTATCAAGCGATTTCTGTTTTTTATATCCGATGCTATGCGTGCAGCGCATGCTGCCGAGGCCGCAAGAGCCGCCGAGGCGGCCAGGCAGGCTGAAATAGCGAAAGCGACTGCAGCGGCAACAGCGGCAGCGACAACGGCGTCAGAACAGACAAAACAAGCCCAAGCGGAAGCCGAGGCGGCAAAGCAGGCAGCAGCAAAGGCTCTTGCCACGGTTACCGCGGAGGAGACTCGACCGAGAGGGAAGGTCCGGATCGAAAGTTCTGTATCGGGCCGGATCTACGCTGGCAAGGATTTACTGGGCGATGTGGCGCCCGACGCGCCTTTAATGGCTGATAGCCTGACCCTCGGGAAACAGGATTTCCGACTTGTGCGCGACGGGGCTCCCGACGAAACGAAATCAGCGACCATCACGGACAAGGCATACGTGACAGTAAGGTTCGGCAAAGTACCGGAATCGGCTCCTCAACCAGCAGTCGGCGGTATTCCTGCGGCTTCTGCTTCGGCTCCAACCTTGACCGCGCTTCGCGGATCCGGCAGTGTGATCATCAGCGTCTCAACCGCTGGCAGTCTCTTTTTAGATGGGAAGCCAATGGACAATCTAGACGCCGGCAGTGAAGCGAAACTCGACATGGTCCCCGTGGGTGATCGGAGTCTTGAAATTCATTACGCTGATGGGCATGTGGAGAAGATGAGTGCTACCATTACAGGTGGGCAGGCCGCGACCGTCTCTTTCATGTACCGCGAAAATGGGGCGATTGTTATGCTTCAGCGCAAAACCATCAAACTGAAAGGAAAAGACGAGGATTGGGCCGGAATTGAGCGAGTATTCGACCCAGCGGAAAGTACGAAAACACCTGACATTGCGGGCAGCCAGATCGCTGGGGGAAGTATCTGTCGAGATGACAAGAACCTATATTGTCGGATCGATTTCGTCGACCATAGACCCTATTTAGATCATGGATCTGCCGAACGACTTGTAATGGTACAAGGCAACACTACAGTGTCGTTCGGAGAAGACGCATATGGGGGAGGAGGAATGGGAGGGACTATTTACCTTGCTACTAGGCTACACATTACGTCGCCAAAGGAAAACGGCATGCTTGGAGTCGGATCGTCAACAGATGGAGCTTCCTTCATCGAATTGAGCGTTCCGCTCGCGGAGTTTTCCCGATATCTCGATTTTTCGAAACGCGTAAAAGCACAAGTGGTTTTTGGTACCCATCCCATGAACGGTTGGTACGGACTCGATGTCGCATCGAGCTCGCCTGACGTCGACATCGTCATCGGCGAATGATGCCGCGCGTCCCTTCCCATGACTCCTTCGTCTCGGAGATCAAGAATCAGAGCAAGGCCAGGCTTTTCACCCACCACCAGCAGAACAAGGCGCGGAGACCCAGTTTCAGTTCCCCTTGCTCTCCGATCAGGTCGAACTCTACCCCGACGTCGGACTTGAAATCGAAACGGTATCCGTCCTCTTCATCTTCTATCCCATGCTCGAGGGTTATCGAGGAAAGAACAGCCGCGGTTCCCTGGTCGCTTCGGGCGAACCCGTAGAGCGCCACATCGTTCAGTAGGGGCGACAGAAAACCGCTCAGTCTCGCTCGGGTGGTATGGGAACGTACCAGTGCTTCCCGTCCGGTGCGATGACTTCATCGGTGGGCATGGCGCCCCCTCGTCAAACCACGATGCGGTCCAGCTCCCTGGTCGACACTACTTGGAAGCTCCCAGTATCGCGTCCTTGCACGCCTTGGAAACGGTGAGCTTGACGACGGTCTTGGCGGGGATCTTGATCTGCGCTCCGGTCGCCGGGTTGCGCCCCAGCCGGGCCTTACGCTTGTTGAGCTTCAGGATCCCGAAGCCGGGGATC
>Ga0181520_10004813_pt1 | contig 22170 bp, 26 predicted proteins | sample PEATcosm2014_Bin_29_FD_132451 | JGI IMG/M metagenome (GOLD analysis project Ga0181520, IMG submission 132451) | Peatland microbial communities from MTU Mesocosm Facility, Houghton, MI, USA - PEATcosm2014_Bin02_30_metaG | ecosystem: Environmental > Terrestrial > Soil > Wetlands > Peat | place...
AACAAAGCTGTCAGAGAGCTTAACCATCGTCCAAGAAAACGACTTAACTACCTTACCCCTTACGAGGTCTTTGTTAAAGGAATGAAGCCTTAAATTGGTTGCACTTCAGTTGCGAATGGAGGGGTGTATCTGCTAAAATATAGAAGTGATCTTAATTGGTCTGTTTTTTTATGAATAATAAAATCTACAACACAATAATCATCGGTAGCGGGCCGGCCGGGCTGACCGCGGCTTTGTACGCGGCTCGGGCGGAGTTAAAGCCGCTGGTTTTGGCGGGGCTTAAGCCCGGCGGGCAGTTAATGGACACGACGGAAGTGGAAAATTTTCCCGGTTTTCCCGAAGGCATAATGGGCCCCGATTTAATGGAAAATATGATGAAGCAGGTTAAACGGTTTGGCGCGGAAATTTTACAGGAGAATGTTGAGTCGGCCGATTTCAGCCGGCAGCCTTTTCTGGTAAAAACCGACAAAGGCGAATACAAAACCAAAACCGTAATTATTGCCACTGGCGCGGACGCCAATTGGTTAAATTTACCGAGCGAGCAGAAATTGCGAGGTAAGGGAGTGAGCGCCTGCGCGACATGCGACGGATTTTTCTTTAAAGGAAAGGATTTGGCTGTGGCCGGCGGGGGAGACGCGGCAATGGAAGAAGCTATTTTTTTGACTAAATTTGCGACCAGCGTTACCATTGTGCATCGCCGTCCTGAATTCCGCGCCTCCAAGATTATGCTTAAGCGCGCCCAGGATAACCCAAAAATAAAATTTATTACCGACGCTACGATTATTGAGGTGCTGGGAGAAAAGTCGGTTGAAGGATTAAAGATAAAGGATAATTTTTCCGGACAAGAAAAGATTTTGCCTGTCCAAGGTTTGTTCGTGGCCATTGGACACACGCCGGCGGCTAAAATTTTTGCCGCGGCCGGAATTGAAACAGATGTTAAAGGCTATATCGTGGTAAAAAATAACACACGCACCAATATTGAAGGCGTATTTGTTGCCGGCGACGTTAACGATCCGCGCTATCGTCAAGCCGTGTCCGCGGCCGGAATGGGCTGTATGGCCGCGCTGGACGTGGAAAAGTGGCTTGCGGAAAAAGAATAATGGGTTTTTTAGGCTGTCATCCCGGAATTTTTTGCGCTGATGACAATCACCCGCCGCAAAAAATATCCGGGATCCAGAACAAAACATTTACAAAGTATTCAATCGGATGATTTTTTCCTGGAAAAGAATTTTTAAAATAGTGGGAATTATAGTTTTAGCCGGCTTGGTTGCAGCTGGTATTTATTTTTTTGTTACCTGGCGGCCGGTGAAAATCGTTTGGGCGAGCTTAATCTATGACCGGCGGGAAAATTTTGTGGACTGCCAGCATTTGCCGTTTTATCCGCAGGTGGAAAAAGCCTTTTTGGCGCATGGGGACATTGTCCAAAAAGTCAGGCAAATTCCGGGAGTAGAAAATTTTTATTTTGTTAAAATTGAGTGCAAAATTTATGACGGCGGAACCACATTTCTTAAAGGACAGGGGGAACTTGAATATAAAAAACGTTCGGCCAAAAACAGCGCGGAAAAAATAATCGGGAATAACTTTTTTGGCATCCCATACCGCGGTTATCCGGATTAAATTTATGGTAACAATTGTTGGCAGGGTAATTTACGGCAAGAAATACGGCAGGAAGCTGGGTTTTCCGACCGCGAATTTGGATAGGAGGGATTACGTCAGACGGAAATTAAAAATCAAGCTCGGAATTTATGCCGGTTATGCCGTCATCGGTGAAAAAACAACCTTTCCCCGGCCCTCCCCCCACCACTTCGGCTATGCTCAGGGTGACCCTGAGTTAGACCGAATGGGTCAGGAGGGGAGGGAGCACGAACGGAAAGCCGCTATTGTCATAGGGCCTATTGATAACCGCGGCTTGCCGAAAATAGAAGCTCATCTTTTAAATTTTAAGGGCAACCTTTACGGGAAAAAAGTTATTTTGTCTTTGGGGAAATACATCCGTTCCTTCAGGGAATTCAAGAATGAGGGAGAATTAAAAAAACAAATTCAAAAAGACATTGCCATTATAGTAAAATTATGAAACTGCAACCGTTTAAACTTGAACGATATTTTGCCAAATATGAGTTTACGGCCAAATATCTACTTTCCAGTTCGGATTGTGACGGTTTGTCACAAAATGAAGTTTTGGGTATGGCGGATAAGGGAAGCAAAAAGCTTTGGGATAATTTAAAATTAGGATATACTGAATCACTCGGATTGCCTTTGCTTAGAGATGAAGTGGTCAAGCTTTACAAAGGTATTAACTCTGAAGAAGTGCTGGTCGTAGTCCCGGAAGAAGGAATTTTACTTGCTTTAAATTCTATTTTGAAAAAAAACGATCATGTAATTTGCACTTTTCCCGGATACCAATCCCTTTATGAGATAGCGGAAGGCAAGGGTTGTGAAGTTACAAAATGGCAGCCGGATGAACAGCGCGGCTGGAAATTTGACGCTGGTTTTTTAGAAAAAAACATTAAGTCAGCAACAAAGCTTTTGGTGATAAATTTTCCCCATAACCCAACTGGGTACTTGCCTAGCAGGGAAGACTTTTGGAAAATTTTAGAAATTGCAAAAAAACATAATCTTTATATTTTTTCCGACGAAATGTACCGCTACTTGGAATATAGCGAGCAGGACAGGTTACCATCTGCTTGCGAAGTTTATGATAAGGCTGTGACGCTGTTTGGCATGTCAAAAACGTTCGGTTTGGCAGGCGCGCGAATTGGATGGCTGGTGACCAAAAACCGGGAGCTGTTTGAAAAAATGGCAATCTTTAAAGATTACACTACTATTTGCAGCAGCGCGCCCAGTGAGATATTGTCTTTAATTGTTTTGAAGAATAAAGAAAAAATAATTAAGCGGCATCTGGATAAAATTAAGGCGAATCTTAATTTGCTGGACGACTTTTTTATTAGATTCGGCAATTTATTTTCCTGGGTCAGGCCAAAGGCGGGAACCATAGCTTTTCCAAAATTGATTTTTTCGCAAAGCTCTTTTGATTTTTGTCAGGGGGCGGTAAAAGACGGAGGTATTATGGTTTTGCCTTCAACGGTTTATGATTTTGATGACAAACATTTTCGGCTGGGTTTTGGCAGAGAGAATATGCCGGAAGCATTATTGAAATTCGAGGAATATATTAAATCTAAAAAGTTATAAGATGGAAGAAGCACCAAATAAGAAAAAAGGCCCGCTGATAGTATTTTTGTCTTCATTAATGTGGTCGGGCGACACGCCATTTAGGGAGCCGCTTTTGCTTGGAGGCCTGTCCGTCCCATTTGTCGGGTTTTTGGAACATTTGTTAAATACAATTGTCAGTTTGCCCGGCCTGGTGGCCAAGCGCGCAGGATTTAAAAAACTGACATTCAAGCAATGGATTGGGTTGTTTTATATTGGGGCAGGGGCATCTGCTTTTGGCGCTTTGCTTTACGTTGAAGCCGCGGTGGCGATGAATTATAATTTTACAGTGGCCGCGCTGCTCCAAAAACTCCAGCCAATTTTTGCCATCAGCTTGGCCGTTATTTTTTTAAAAGAAAAATTATCGCCAAAATTTTGGCTGTTCGCGTTGCCGGCTCTGCTCGGCGCTTATTTGGTAACATTCGGCTTGGCCAGTCCGGCAAGGCTTTGGAGCACGGGCGGACATTTAAGCCTTTTGGGGCCGGCGCTGGCCGTGGGCGCGGCGATTTTGTGGGCCGGCGGCACAGTGGTCGGGCGCTCTCTGCTTTTTGGCCTGGATGTCCAGCTGGTTAACGGCATGCGCTTTGTTTTTGGTTTTATTTTTTTGGCGGCCTATGTCGCGATTTTTTATCATTTTCAGTTCGGCCAAATGACGCCGTTTTTTTGGCGCAACGTAACTATAATAGCCTTGGTAACGGGTTTTTTTTCATTATGGCTGTATTATTACGGCCTTCGTTTCACCAAAGCCTCGGTTGCAACTTTAATGGAGCTGGGATATCCTTTGGCTTTGACAATAGTAAACTGGAAGTTTTTGGGCATCACCCTTAATGTATGGCAAATTGCCGGCGCTTTAATTTTGTTGGCCTCGGTAACCGCTTTAGTGCTAACGAGCGGCAGTGTGAGCCAGCCGGTTTTAGATGAGCAAAAGGGGGTTTGAGGCTGTCTTTACTAACTACGAATTGGTACTAATATACTGATTCTAGATAATTGGCATTAGTATATTGGTAAAGATTAGTAGTTAGAAAATACAGGGAGAATAACTAAAAATTTAAAATAATTAGCTAATGATAAATTATGCAAATAAATCCTTTTGAGACGGCCAAGGCCCAGCTGGAGCTGGCCGCAGAAACGGCAAAATTGGATAAAAATAAAATTGAGCGGTTAAAATACCCGGACCGTTACGTGGAAGTTTCCATTCCGGTAAAAATGGACAGCGGGGAGCAAAAAATTTTTACCGGTTTTAGGAGCCAACATAATAACGCGCGTGGCCCGTACAAAGGCGGCATACGTTATCATCAGGATGTAAATCTTGATGAAGTCCGGGCATTAAGTTTTTGGATGTCGTTTAAAAATGCCGTGGTCAATGTGCCGTTTGGCGGCGGCAAAGGCGGGATAATCGTAAACCCCAAGGAATTATCGGCCGGCGAGCTGGAGCGCTTGAGCCGCGGTTTTGTGCAAAAAATTTATCCGATAATCGGCCCGGAAACGGACGTGCCGGCGCCCGATGTAAATACCACCGGACAAATTATGGGCTGGATGCTGGATGAATACCAAAAATGTTCCGGCAATAAATCCATGGCCACGTTTACCGGGAAATCTTTGGACAACGGCGGGAGCCAGGGCCGCGAAGAAGCCACGGGTTTTGGCGGCGTATACGTGTTTGAAGAAGTTATAAAAAGCAAAGCGGTGAATTTGGCAAAAGATTCCAGCATCGCCATCCAGGGTTTCGGCAACGTGTCCACATTTTTTGCGAAAAAAGCTTTTGAGTCAGGTTATAAAATTGTGGCTTTATCGGATTCCCAAGGCGGCATTTATAATTCCGATGGTTTGGATTTGGATAAAGTTTTTGTCCATAAAAAATCCACGGGCGCGCTCAAAGATTTTGCAGGCGCAAAAAATATCAGCAACTCCGAGTTATTGGAATTGCCAGTTGATGTATTGGTTCCCGCGGCCCTGGAAAATGTTTTAACCGGCGACAACGCGGCCAAAATAAAAGCCAAACTCATCGTGGAAATGGCTAACGGACCTACGACGCCCGGCGCTGACATGGTTTTTGCTTCAAAAAATATCGCGGTCATCCCCGACATCTTAGCCAACAGCGGCGGCGTATGCACCAGCTACTATGAGTGGTATCAAAACATGAATAATGAAAGCTGGAGCAGGGAGCAGGTTCTGGAAAAACTATCAGCCCAAATCAAACAGGCGTTTGCCGATGTCTTAGAACAAAAAAATAAATACAATTGCACCTTTAGAACCGCGGCCTACATTTTAGCCGCGCAGAGGATAATTGAAAAGATGTAGTCGCGGAACAACGCGGAACTTAACGCTGAAAAACGCGGAAAAAAAAAGAAAGGGTTGCGGCGCCGTGTTGGCCGCAACCCTTTTGTTGTCGCTACTTGAATATCGCGTCGCCGATGGCGAGGAGGACGCCGGTGAAAATCAGCATCCCGATAGCCAAGGCGAACATCACCAAGTCGTCTTTCCAGTTGGAATCACCCGGACCAAATCCTTTTGGAAAGCCCGCTCCAAATGGTGGCATTGGTTCCTCCTTTCGATATAGCATTATTGGATAGGCAGCGGGAGATTACCAAAATACGATTTTGACATACTCCCACAACGTCTTTGCCTCAGCCCGGTCTTTGGGTTGCCCTATTCGGACACAGCGCCGCCACATATAGTACTGAATCCACATAACGGTGACTAAACCGAGCAGAATTCCGTCGATGATAGTTTTCATGTACCCTCCTTTGTTACTTGAAGATTTTTTCGATGAACTCGCAGATGGTTAGACCAACATACAAGATGCCAAAGGCGAGAACCATAATTAGGATCTTAAAGACTATATCCAATAAAAATCCTAACCAGCCGTCACTAAAAGATTGTTTTCCAAAATATGGGCCAAAGTAGATCATAAAGCCTCCTTTAAGCTAACCGGTCAATATACTATAGCGTTGACTTTTGTTCAATAATTTTGTATACTAATATTAGAAATTATCAAAATAGCCTTATTTTAAGGGTAAAATCATCATTAATTTGTTGTCGGAAAATATGTACGAAAAGATGTTAACAAAAGCCGGGCTGGACGAAAAACAGGCCAAAGTATATTTGGCTTGTTTGGAATTGGGCAAGGCTAAGGCTCCGGAAATCGCACGCAAGGCGGAACTAAAGCGAACCACGACTTATGGAATTTTGGATGAATTAACGGGTTTGGGGCTGGTCAGTTTTCAGCAGAGCGGGAAAATTAAATGGTTTAAGCCCGCCGATCCGCTGGCGCTTTCTGATATGCTGGCGGATAATCAAAAAATTATTCAAGGCGCTTTGCCGGAACTGCGGAATATGTTTGCCAACCGGCAAATTTTTCCAACCGTGCAATTGTTTGAAGGGCGGGAAGGCATTAAACGGATTTACGAAGACACTTTAAAATGCCAAAGCAAAAAAATCCAGCAGATTGTAAAGGTTAAAGATTTTATAGACTTCCCGGGCGGCGATTTTTCCAGACAATATATCCGGCGGCGCGCGGAAAAGGGGATTGTTGCTTACGCGCTTCATCCGGCATCCGGTGATATCCACGATAAACAATACGGCGAAGAGAGCCAACAATGGAAAAGGTATGTGCGTTATTTGCCGCCGGATTTTTTTTATGCCTCTATGATTATGCTTTACGATCACAAAGTCGCGATGATGTCTACAAAGTCTGAAAATTTCGGTTTTATTATAGAGAGCAAGGAATTTTCCGCGGCTTTAAAAATACAATTTGAATTTATGTGGAAATTGGGGACCAAACAGCCGCAAGAATAGGAATTTTTACATAAATTTGGCATAAAAAAACAATTACCTTATAAATAAAACTAAAAATAAATATATTGACAAAAAGCCTAAATAGGATAATACTATAAAGTCCAGTATTAATAAATTAATTAACATTTCGACATATGAACAAATTATCAAAAAGTTTAATTTTGGGCTTATTTGTAAGCCTTTTAATTGGTTTTTCCGGCAGGGCTTTGGCCTACAGCCCAATTTTAAGCGTTTATGCCGCTAATGGCGGCGGAACAACCGTATCCATCACCGGCGGTCAGCCAAATGCTTCGGTGGTCATTAGTTATACCCCATCCGGCAGTAGTTTGACCTCTACTGTCACCGGCGAAACCGATTATAGCGGAAGCTTTACCACAATGATAAGCTCGGCAGTGAATAGCTCGCAGATTACCGCGACCGTGGCAGGTCAGGAGGTTTATGCCAACAATAACGGCAATTATTATACCGGCGGATGCACTTATTATGGTTGTTCTGTCGGCGGATTAACTTTAAGCCAGACAAGTTTGAGCTTAAATGTTGGCCAAAGCGCTTCGGTAACCGCAAGTTCTCCAATTTACGGCTATAGTAATAGTGTCTATATTTCCAGCAATTCTAATTCCAGCGTGGCTTCCGCGTCTGTTTCCGGTAATCAGATAACGGTCTACGGCCAAAGTTCCGGCAGTACCACTGTTGAGGTTTGCCAAAGTTCCGGCAGTAGCGTTTGCGCAAGTTTGTATGTAACGGTTTCCGGATACAACAACGGCTGTAGCTACTACGGCTGTTCCGTGGGCGGATTAACCCTAAGCCAGACTAGTTTAAGCTTAAACGCGGGCCAGAGCGCTACAGTGACCGCGAGTTATCCGGTTTATAACTACAGCAACAGTTTTTATATTTCCAGCAATTCCAATTCTTCGGTTGCCAGCGCTTCGGTTTCGGGCAGTCAGATAACGGTTTATGGCATAGCTTCGGGCAGTACGACAATCAGCGTGTGTTCCAACAGCGGGAGTAGCGTTTGCGCAAGTTTGTACGTTACGGTGTCCGGATATAATAACGGTTGTACCTATTACGGCTGTTCCGTTGGCGGATTAACTTTAAGCCAGACAAGTTTGAGCTTAAATGTTGGCCAAAGCGCTTCGGTAACCGCGAGTTATCCGGTTTACAATTACAGCAACGGTTTTTACATTTCCAGCAATTCCAATTCTTCGGTTGCCAGCGCTTCGGTTTCGGGAAGCCAGATAACGGTTTATGGTATAGCTTCGGGCAGTACGACAATCAGCGTGTGTTCCAATAGCGGCAGCAGTGTTTGCGCAAGTTTATATGTTACTGTAACCGGCAACATATATTCCGGAAGCATTTATTTTAGCCCTTCAAGCCTGTCGTTAAGTATCGGCCAAAATTCCACAGTTTCAATTTATAGCAACGGCGGTTCTTACGGCAATTATTACGTTTCCAGCAATTCCAATTCCGGCGTAGCCTCGGCCAGCGTTTCCGGCAGCAGTTTGTATGTGAATGCTTTGAGCGCCGGCAGTACCAGCATCGCGGTTTGCCAAAGCGCTTACAGCTCATACTGCGCGACCTTGTACGTCACGGTAACCGGGGTGTTGGGGGGCAATACCAATTTATGGTTTAGCCCGGGCAACCCCAGTTTGTATGTCAATCAAAGTTTGGCGGTGTCCATAAACAGCAGTGCTTATAATAGCAGTGCTTATCCGTATACATCCACAGCTTATTATATTTCTTCAAACAGCAACCCGGGTGTCGTATCAGCCACTGTTTCGGGCACAGTGCTGAATTTATACGCCTACCAAAACGGATCCAGCTCAATCATTGTATGCAGTTCCGGGTTAGGTTTTTGCGGCACGCTTTATGTAACCGTCGGCAACGGGTCTTCCTATTACGGAGGAACGCTGTCTTTGAGCCAGACCAGCATTAGCTTAAGCCAGACCCAGAGCGTCACAGTTTCGGCTTACAACGTGCCGGCTTTGTACGTAGCGTCCAACAGTAATTCCAACGTTGTTTCCGTAAGTATTTCCGGCGCGCAGGCGATTTTTTACGGGCAAACTTACGGCAGCAGCACGGTAGTTTTGTGCGGTGTCAGTTCCAGCCAGTGCGCCAGCGTTTATGTTACTGTTAGCGGCGGATACGGCAGTAATATTTTATTGAACCCGCCATCTTTAAATTTGAATGTCGGCCAAAGCGCCACGGTAAATGTTTCCGGTAGCGGCGGTTATGGATATTTTATTTCATCCAACAGCAATCCGGGCGCGGTATCCGCCAGCTTTAATGGGAGTGTGATAACTGTTTACGGCATAGCCAACGGCAGCGCCACTTTATTAATTTGCCAGAACAGCGCTAATTTTTGCCCAAGCCTGTTAGTTACCGTGGGCAATGGCCCTTACTACAACACCGGATATCCTTATAATACGGGCAGCGGCTTGCAGTATCCTGGAGGTTCAAGCGGTGTTTTGGGAGCCAGCACCTACGCCAACGGCCAGCTGATTTCCGAAGGCTCAACGGTTTACATTGTTTATAAAAATACCAAAACCGCTTTTGCCGGCGCCTCCGCCTTTTTGGGATTAGGATACAGTTTTAATAACGTCCTCGCGGTCGGCAATTCCGGGCTCGCTGACTCGGGCCATACCGTAACTACGCAATACGCCGCGCATCCCTGGGGCACCTGGATAAAAAATTCCGGCAGTACTGTTTATTTTGTTGACGACCTCGGTTTAATCCCGATTCCCGATTGGAGCACCTTCACCGGCAACGGAGGCCAGGCCAGCTTTATTGTCGCGGCCAACTCTTACGATTTCAAGCTCCCCATTTTGTCGCCGATGACTTCCGGGGACCCGCGATTGCAATAAGGACGGATAAACGCGGATTCACTCCGGATTAACACAGACTTAAAACCCCTTTCGCTCGAGAGGGGTTTTATGGTATTTGCCGCAAAAATTTGGTATAGTTTAATCATAGAAATTAATTTACAATTTTATGTCGCAAGACGAATTGCTCGATATTATAGATGAAAACGAAAATATAATCCAAGTAGCCACTAAGCGGGAAGCTCATCAGAAAGGTTTACTGCATAAGACAATAATAGCGGAAGTTATTGATTCCAAGGGACGTCGGCTGTTGGTTAAGCAGGCCAGCGACCGCCAAGACGCGGGGCAGTATGTTTCTCCCGTAGGCGGACATGTGTCATCGGGAGAGACCCAGGAGCAGGCGTTAAAGCGCGAAGCTAATGAGGAACTCGGTTTGGAAGGGGATTATAAATTTGAATTTGTCGGGAAAAAGATATTTAACCGCAATGTTCTGGGAAGGCAGGAAAACCATTACTTTATTGTTTATAAAATTTTTTCCGATGCGGTGCCAAAATTAAACCACGAGTCGGAAAGTTATAAATATTTTACCGAAGACGAATTGCGCGCGGAATATAAAAATCATCCTGAACTTTTTGGCGAGGCCTTTCATTTTGTGGTAAAAAATATGTTTCCTTTTTTGGCGGAAAAATAATGGTAAGGCAACCATCGGCACGTGCATTGTAGGGTAGGGTCTCGACCCTACCCTACAACAAATAAGATTACGCCGCCATAAACTAAAACTCCCATACACTGTAGTACGGGAGTTTTAAAATGTTCGGGTGATGTGAAAATAACCTCACCACTGCACCAGTCGTAGGACTCCGGTGCAGGGCAGGCTGGCCCCTCCTTTGCAAGGATGGGAATGGGAGCATTACATTGAAGCGCGTTCGACGTATTCGCCGGTGCGGGTGTCGATGCGGAGAGTGTCGCCTTCTTTGATGAACATCGGGGCGTCTACTACCAGGCCGGTTTCCAGAGTTACAGGTTTGGTTACGTTGCCGCCGCTGTTGCCTTTGGTGTCCGGCGGAGCTTCGGTAACTTTAAGCTCAATTTTTATAGGTAGTTCAATAGAGACCGGTTTATTGTTGAATCGCAATATTGAAACTTCCATTCCTTCCTTAAGGAATTTTTCCTGTTCCAAGGTAACGTCTTTGGCAATATCTATGGTCTCAAAGGTCTCGTTATTCATAAAGTGAGTGCCTTCGCCGTCGGTATACAAAAAGTTGGCTTTTTCGCGGACTACGTCGGCTTCCTCTATGCTCTCGCCGAACTTAAAAGAATATTCGTAAACTTTACCGGTAATTACGTTGCGCATTTTAGTTTGCATTACGGGCTTTCTCTGGGCCGTGCGCATACGGTTTGACCAGATAATCATCACGGGCTGTTTTTCCCATAAGATTATGGTGCCTATTTTCATGTCATTCAAATCCATAGAAAATTTTTGTTAAAAATTTTTTCTACTAAATACTAAATTTTACTAAAGATACGAAATACGAAAGCAATTCCTAGTTTAGTATTTCGTACATTTAGTATCTTTTCGTAGTTAGTAGTAGCTAAGCGGCAACAAACGGTAGTAGCGCCATATGTCTGGCCTGTTTTAATGCCTTGGTCACCATTCTCTGGTGCTTGGGGCAGGTTCCTGTGCGGTTGTGGGCCAAAATTTTGGCGTGCGGCGACATAAAACGGCGCAAAGTTTGCGCGTCTTTGTAATCCACGGTGCTGATTTTATTGGAACAAAAATAGCATTGTTTTTTAATTTGCGGCTGGCTGTCTCGGTCTCGGTTATTATTAGGTCTCATTAAATTATTGTTAATAATTTTTTCTACTAAATACTAAATTTACGAAAAATACGAAACTTATAAATTACGCAATTTTTCAGTTTAGTATTTTTAGATTCTTTAGTATTTAGTAGAGGTTCGTTAGAACGGGATGTCTTCTACGTTAATGTCTTCGCCTTGCTGAATGGTCGGCAACTGTTCAGCCGGCGCGGGCTGGCTTAAGTCTTCGGTAGGGGATGCCGTCGGCTTTGAAGCCGGAGCGGAGGTCTGGCCGCCGTAAGACGATGTATTGCCGCCACCGGACTGGGCGCCGTCTAGCATAATCATGTTGTCGGCGATAATTTCCGTGCGGCTTCTTTTTTGGCCGTCTTTGCTGTCCCAGCTGCGGGTCTGCAGTCGGCCTTCAATGTAAACGCGGCGGCCTTTTTTTAAATATTGCGCGGCGATTTCGCCCAGCTTGCGCCATAGCACCACGTTGTGGAATTCCACCTGTTCCACTTTTTGCCCGGTCTGCTGGTTGTTGTAAACATAATTGGTGGCAAGTCCCATTTGGCAAACGCTGACACCCGAAGGAATGGTTCTTAATTCCGGGTCGCGCGTTAGCCGCCCGATTATCATAACTTTGTTTAAGTCCATAAAATTATTGTTAATAATTTTTGTTTCTACTAAATACTAAATTTTACTAAAGGTACGAAATACTAAACGCAAACCCAAGTTTAGTATTTAGTATGTTTAGTATTTTTTCGTATTTAGTAGAGGTTTATTTGGTTAAATCCTCGGACAACGCGGCCTCTATCTTTTTATCCAGCTCTTCCTGGTTAATTTCCGTCAAGACCGGTGTTTCTTTTTTGGCCGAAGGCGCGGCCTGGACTTTGGGCATCGGCACAGTGCTTTCCGCGGGCGGCCCTTTGCGCACAATTTTGGATTGTGTAATTTTATCCTTGGCCATTCTCGCCAAATGCTCATCCAAATTTATAATCAAATATCGGATAATGCTTTGGTCCTGGGTGCGGATTTTGGCGTCAAAGGTGTTAATGTTTTTGCCGTCCATAGTAAAATTAACCACAACATAATGGCCGTTGCGGGTTTTGCCTATGGGGTAGGCGAGTTTCTTTTTCCCCAGTTGGGATTCTTTAATGTCGGTGGCGCCAAAATCTTCCGCGAATTTTAAAATGCTTTGGGAAATTTTGGGCACTTCGTCGTCAGCCACGTGGCTGCCAAGCACATACATGAGCTCATATTGAGGCATAAGGATGGGTTCCTTATCCCCCGGTCATTTGCCGGGGAAATATGATTAAGATTTAATTGTCTACAAATTATAGCATTAGCCGGGGTTTTTGTCTATATTGACGAAAAATACGATTTATGGGAAAATTAGATTTTACAAAATCCAAATAGGAGGTTTGTATTGTGATCAGGCGTTTTTTTTCTTTGTTCAAACGGCGGGTCAAGGGGGTCTGCCCAAATTGCCGGCAAAAAGTCCGGCTTGGGCCGAACGAGAAGCTTCTGAAGCCGGAACTCCGTGAGGAGATTGAACTTGTGATAGAGAAAGTGGGAATTGGCCCATGCGGCAGATTTTGGACAAGGCCGCACAAGATACGAAAACGGGGAACCTGGCATTGGGATCCCTGTCCTGGCGAGAAAAGATGTCCGACTTCTTTGGTCGGCAGAAGAGCCTGAACCGTGTGGTTCATCAGCCCCTATCCCGGCGTGCGTTGAACGTACGCCGGGTTTTGTTTTGTCTACAGAAAATAGAAAAGGAACGGTCGCGACCGTTCCCTACATAAAGAGGCCTATAGCTTGCGCTACATCTGCAATCCGTGTCCATCCGTCTGCAGTATCCGTGTTAATCCGTTTAGTTAGCAAATCTGAAGTGCACAACATCCCCATCCGCAATCACATATTCTTTTCCTTCCACGCGTAGCCAGCCTTTGTCGCGCGCGGGGCCGTAGCCGCCGGCTTGCAGGAGCTTGTCCCATTGGATGACTTCGGCGCGAATAAATCCTTTTTCAAAATCGGTATGAATTATGCCCGCGGCTTGCGGAGCTTTGGTGCCGGCCGGGCATGTCCAGGCTTTGCTTTCTTTTGGCCCGGCAGTAATAAAAGTTATCAAGCCTAAAGTTTTATAGGCTTGTTTTATAATTTTATCCAACCCACTTTCAGGCAAACCAAGCTCTTTTAAATATTCCGCGCGTTCGGTGTCGGAAAGTTCGGCAAGTTCGCTTTCAAGTTGCGCGTCAATAAAAATGGCATCTTGCGTAGGGGAGGGTTTTAAACCCTCCCCTACATTGGCAAATTCCTTTTTATTCAAATCAAACTTGCTGTTCGCCACAAACAAAAACGGCTTTGTCGTTAGAAGCTGAATATCTTTTGAATATTCTTTTTCCTCATCAGTTAAACTCACCGAAGAAGCCATTTTCCCGGCTTCCAATGCGGTTTTATATTTTTCCAAAACACCCTTTTTGATAATTGCCTCGCGCTCGCCGCTTTTGGCCTGGCGGCCGACCGAGGATAATCTATTTTCCACATTCTGCAAATCCGCTAACTGTAACTCTATGGCGATAGTTTCCATATCGCGCTTTGGGTCCACATTGCCCTGCACGTGGATAATGTCATCGTCCACAAAAAACCGTACCACTTCCATTATGGCGTCAACTTCGCGGATGTGACTCAAAAATTGGTTGCCCAAGCCTTCCCCGGCGCTGGCGCCTTTGACCAAGCCCGCAATGTCCACAAACTCAATAGCGGTCGGTACAATTTTTTCCGACTTCTCCTGCGCGGCCAGTTTTGCCAACCTTTCATCCGGCACCGCTACCACGCCGACATTAGGATTGATGGTGGCAAACGGATAATTCGCCGCCTCTACTTTAGATTTGGTAATGGCATTAAACAATGTGGACTTGCCCACATTTGGCAGTCCCACGATTCCGATTTGGAAGGACATTTGTGTTTTTCCCCTCTCCCTCTGGGAGAGGGACAGGGTGAGGGTTAATAAGTAACAATCAGTAGTATAAATTAGATATCCGTTTTAGCCAAGAGGTTGACGGATTTTCTGGTTTGTCTTAAACTACTTTTTAAGAAGCAGTCATGCTCGTTGTAGCCGTGGCGGCTTTGTTTTAGGAGGAATATTAATTGCCCTCAACAGAAAACCGTGTGCTTAACGCGCAGGCAGCTAAAGTCCTGCGTCCCTTGATCGATCTTGCCGAAGTGCAATTCGGCGAGAAACCCAGGCGGGTCGCGGACAGGCTGGGTGACCTGTGCCAGTTGGAAACCGGGTACGGGAAGCTCGTCAACTGCACCGTTAACCGGAGTGGTAAGATTGTCGTTGTGGTGAGCTCTCGGGGGGTCTCTGACCTTCAGACGGCGGAGTACACCCTGCCCGAGTTGCTGCACGACTGCAGTACCGTGTCGTAGTAAGTATCCCGCGGTGACGCGGTCCTTGGATGGAATCCAGGGACCGCGTGCTTTTTTATGTGAACCTCTAATTGTTTAATTGTTAGTGAGATTTTGGCTAAAAGCAAAACAAAAGGGCGTGTGTGACACACGCCCTACTGACTAAAACAACCGTCAGATTCTGCTTTTTTTATGGACCACCCCCTCTCCTTGCGCTAGCCGACACGCCAAGCTCTCTTTTTGTTGTTTTTGTTTTCAGAGAGCGCCACAGGCGCTTTGTCTAGGCAGGGAGAGGAGGTGTTGACGCTAGTTTCATGGCGCCTCCTTATTTGTAGTATAACAGATTATCCCATAAATGTTGACTTTTTTAAAATTTTGACGTAATGTTTGTTTTAAGAAGCAACTCCCTCAATATTTAATTGGGAAGAGTTGTTTTAATAAATATAACAGGAGAAACAATGAAAGGCTTTTCGGCAGCACCACGTCGCGATACATCGCGGCGCAGGCAGGACGAGCCTCGTCCAAAGAACTCCTCTCGTGGACATCGTGAGGCAGTAGCAAGGAGTTTGAAAGTCGGCTTGCTGGAACTTTCTTCCGACGGTTCCGAGCCGCGAAGGAAAGGACGGGCCTCTGTAAGGCAACAAGCGGCCATGTCTGCCGCGATGTGCTGTTCCGACCTCGCTGGGGTCGTCCGGAGGATGATCTAATGAAGGTTAGGCCCGAGACCCGCAGATGGGCAAAAATCCATCGCGGCGACGAAATGGCTTTCCAACATGGTCCGCCGGACTTGTCTGCAGTAGCAGGAAGTCTTACAAACACTGTTCACAACGAACCCAGAGAACGTGTTTGGCTGGAGTCTGACCAGGGACCTTTTGTCAGGCGGTCCGGGCCTCCGCTGGCCGTTCCCTCTGACCGGTGTTATGGTCTGGCCTGAATGGCTTGTGGACGGCGTGTAGCCTTTGTACGCGCCGTCCTTTTCTTTTTGTGCTAAAATGACTTTACGGGTTGCCATAAAGTCATTTTGAACGAAGCAAGGGATTTTAAATAGTAAATGACAATTATGAAAATCACCAATATCCAAAAACTCAAACCTAAGCAGCTTATCGTTTTTGATTTGGACGGTACGCTGGCGCCGAGCAAGACCCCAATGGATAGGGAAATGTCCGGGCTAATGGGCAAATTGTTAGAAACCAAAAAAGTCGCGGTCATTGGCGGAGGGGGATATAGCCAGTTTAAAAAACAGCTTTTAGAGGAGTTAAAAATTCCTAAGGATTTATTAAAACGACTTTTTTTATTTCCGGCCACTTCCACAACCTTTTATCGCTATCAGGGAGCCTGGAAAAATGTTTACGCGCACCGGCTTTCTAAAGCCGAGCGTGAAAAAATAAAAAAAACGTTTGAAAAAGTATTTAAGGAAATTGGCTACCAACATCCCAAAAAGACCTACGGTAAAATTATTGAAGATCGCGGCACGCAGGTAACATTTTCTGCTTTGGGTCAGGACGTGGTAAAAATTTTGGGCAGTAAAAAGGGCGTGGCGCTTAAAGATAAATGGAGGGATGGGAACACTCCGCTTAAGCTCAAAATCGCAAAGCTGATGTCCAAATATTTGCCGAATTTGGAAGTTCGAGCCGCCGGCCATACTTCGGTGGACGTTACCAAAAAGGGTATAGATAAAGCTTACGGTTTAAAGCAGATAGAAAAATATTTGGGGGTAAGAATCAAGGATATGCTGTTTGTGGGTGATGCCATTTTTCCCGGCGGAAACGATTACGCGGTTACTAAAACTAAAGTTGATTACATCCCGGTTAAAGACTCCGAAGAAACAAAAAAAATTATCAGAGAATTAATCTGATAACCAATAAATTAACGGCAGCGGGCGAACATCCAAAGAGGATGTCGCGCGTTGCCGTTTTGGTGTGCGGTCATGCGGCATTTCTTCGTGGGTTGATGTAAACTACGCCGGGAGGTTTGCTTCTTGTGTCGAGCCTTACGACAAACCGGACTGCTTGTTTGCGAAGCTCGTTGCGTCCGCCCTTTTGTTCCAGTATGTCGTGAGCCGCCTTGTAGTTCTTCCTGACGATAAACATCTCTTGCACTAAGTGTCTAGCCTCCGGGGCGAGATGTTCGGTCGGGGAATCGATTGCAAACACGACCGCCGGGTGTTCTCCGTTAGAGCAGTTTATGCCTTTTATGTCCCCGTTCCGATAGCGCAATATCGGCCATCCATTAAGAGGGCCTTGGGGCAAAAATGCTTTGTAAACAGATTGAGTATCAGTAAAAAAGACTGCCACAGTATAATCCATATAGGCCTCCTTATACCGCAAGTATAAGGCTAAAATTTTTTTAAAGCAATTTGTGGATAAAAAAACCGAGGAAGGCAGGCTTCATCGAAGAAATAAAATAAGACTTTTTTTAAAAAGATTTAAGGCGGACGCTGGACAGCGCGTCCGCCTTGCTGGCGATGATTGCCGAAAAATCAAACGGTTATCTCTGCCACCGGGAGTATGTTTTTTCGCCGGAGCTGTTCGATGTTCCCCGATTTCAGCAGCGAGGCCACCTCTTTAGTGGTAAGATCGACGATCATGGTTTGGGAGACTGGTGGCTCCCAAACATCCTCGTTTGGCAGTAAAGCAAAAGCCAGGTGTTTTTGGACACGCCTCGGGTAAAGGTCCATGGATAGCAGTAGCCTGTGGTTGACCGGCATATTCAGGAAGGTAACAGTTCCTATTGAATCCACGGCACCGGCAATCAACCTTAACAACTCGCGATACAGCTGATCGGCCTCGCTCGGCGTTGTAAACGGTATAACTGCGGTCGGTCCGCCGTTATTCCAAGTAGTCGGCATTAGAAGACCTCCAATATGATTTGTCCTCAGTATATAGAAAGTTCTAAAAATATACAAATAAAAAAGTGATGGCGGCCGCTGGAATTGCGCGGCCGCCGGTTTTTGTTTCACGCCGCCTCTTGAGCTTTGACCAGAATCAGTGAGGGTGGACGCCGGTAACAGATTTTGCCATCGCAAGTGATGGTTGTTACGCCATCAATGCGATGATGAATACTGTTAGGCTCATCATCCATACTGACCGTTATGGTCAGCCCGGCGGGGTCTCTGTCAACCTTGGTGTGGGGAGTGACGGAATAGTCATTCCGTTTGCAGCTTGCTTCACATTTGAAGAAAATGTTGAGGGCTGCATTCCCCATAGACATAGCGCTGTCAAACTTAAAAGTGCAAACTGGCAAGGGGATTCCTCCTGTTGTTAGTAGTATAGCAGAAAATAAAAAACCTCCTCTAGGAGAGGAGGCCTTAATGTTGATAACTTTATAGCAAGCCAATTTTTTGTTTAACTTCCATCAGTGTTTGACCGGCGATTTGGCGAGCCTTATTAGCACCGTCACCCAGGACTTGGGCCAGGTAGTCGGGTTTTGTCAGTAATTCTTTTTTCTTTTCGCGGAATTCGGCAAAATGTTTGATAATTGAATCGGACAAAATAGCTTTTATTTCGGAATATTGGTAGGAATTTTGTTTTATCAGATCTTCCGCGGCTGGTTTGTTAAAGATTAAGAGAAGCTTAAACAAATTAATTCCACCTCTAAATTCTGGTTTATCCAATGCCAACTGATCGGCTTTATACAAAAGAGCATTTGTATCGGTAATTCCAATTTGATATAGGCCTTCTGTTGAAGCTACAGCTTTGGTAATCTTTTTTTTGATAGTTTCTGGCTCATCGTCTAAAAATAAACAGCCTTCCGGTTCGGATTTGGACATTTTTTTGTCCGGGTGCTTTAAATCCATAACTTTGGGGAAGGCGGTCCACAAAGGTTTGATTTCATCAAAAAATTTGCCGAACCGATTATTGAACTTTCGGGCAATGACATTGGCCAGCTCCAAATGCTGTTTTTGGTCAACACCTGCCGGTACGGCCGTGGCTTTGTAAATTAAAATATCCGCGGCCATTAATACCGGATAATTAAACAAGCCCATATTTATATTTTTGCTTTGCCTTTGGGATTTGTCTTTATACTGGGTCATCCGTTCCATTTCCGCTACCGGCGTGATGCAGTCAAAAATCCAGGCCAGCTCGGTATGCTCGGGCAGTTGTGATTGTAAAAAGATGGTGGATTTTTCCGGATTCAGCCCGGCGGCCAAAAAATTAGCCAACAAATCCAAAATCATGCCTCTTTTTTCTTTGGGCTCGTAATCTTCGCTAATGGAATGATAATCCACCAAACAAAAAAAACATTTATAATTTCCGCCGTCCTGCAAAGTCACAAAATTGGACAGCGCCCCTAAGTAATTCCCAATATGCAATTTTCCTGAAGGCTGTATGCCGGAAAAAATGGTTTGTTTGTTCATAAGAATATTATATCATAAAAAAATTAATCCCAGGAGCCGGCGTGTGGGCCCCTGGGTTGCGGCTAACGAAAAGTCCGCCGTATCCCGCGGGCGTTCATTTCACAGATTGTTCCGTCTGGCAAACGTATCTTGACCTCCCGGATTGGCAGCGGGTAGTCCCGTAGCCCTTGCTTCAGCAAGGTCGATGCGAGCATTTCGGGTTCAACGGCTCCTACTGGTAAGAAGAAGGTTTGCGCCCCGCTTTCTCCAGGGTTTATTATAACCGTCGCTTCCCCGGGTTCCGCCTCGTCTGTTGGCCGTGTCCGGGGCCGCAGAAGCCGACGTGGGTCTGACATAATTTGTACCCTCCTTTAGACTGCTAATTTTATAAGCAAAAGCTGGTATTGTCAATAACAAAAAACTCCCATCCGCCTACTGCGGAGGGGAGTTTTGTAGCGTGCCGATCCCGGACAAGCACGGGACGAGTTTATCGGCTGATTTAAAACAGCCCATGAATGGGCACGCCACGCTTGATAGTTGCTTGGTTATACTTCAATTACAACCGGTAATACCATTGGTCGTCTTTCGGTTTTTTGATAGAGGTATTCGCCAATCTCGTCGCGGACGATGTTGCGGAGGTAGGCGTAGTTGGGTTCCAATTTTTCTTTGCCTTTGGATTCTACCAGCTTGCGCACCTCGTGTTTCACTTCGCGGATTAAATCGTCATTTCCCTTCATATAAATAAATCCTCGGGAAATAATGTCCGGTTGGTTAACCAGTTTGCCGGTCCGTCTATCGAGGGTCATTATAATTACAAACATCCCGTCCTGCGCCATAACCTGGCGGTCGCGGATGACAACTTCGCCCACATCGCCAATGCCGAGCCCATCTATAAATACATAGCCGGAGGCGATTTTCGGATCTTCCGTAATTTTGGCTTCCTTGGCCGAAGTAATTTCCAGAATCTGCCCGTTATCCAGGGCAAAAATCCGGTCTTCCGGAATGCCCATACCTTTGGCCAGTTCGGCGTGCGCCACAATCATGTGGTGCTCTCCGTGGATTGGCATAAAGTATTTGGGTTTGACCAAAGCAATCATCAATTTTAATTCTTCCTGGTGCGCGTGGCCGGAAGTATGGATGTCCAAAGTTTTGTTATAGATGACGTGAGAACCCAGGCGGGTTAAATTGGACAGCATGGCGGCAATGGCCCGCTCGTTGCCCGGAATAGGGGAGGCCGATACTATGGTTGTGTCGCCTTTTTTGATTTTAACGGTTTTGTGGTCGCCGCGCGCGATCCGCGCCAGCCCGGCGGCTTCCTCGCCCTGCGCTCCGGTGGTTAAAATCACAATCTGGTTGTCCGGGAATTTTTTGGCGGCGTCGGATTTGATAATTATTTTGGGCTGGATTTTTAAGTAGCCCAAAGACAGCGCGATTTCTATGTTGTTGACCATGCTCCGGCCGGTGACAATAACTTTGCGGTTATATTTGGCCGCGGCGTCAAACAACTGCTGGATGCGGGAAATACTGCTGCTGAAATTTGCGAAAATAACCCGGCCCTTGATTTCGGAAAAAGCGCGGTCTATGGTTAAGCCAATTTCTTTTTCGGAAACACAGTAGCCCGGTTTTTCCGCGTTGGTGGAGTCGGACATCAAAAGTAGGACTCCTTCGGCGCCGAATTTGGCGATTTTATCAAATTCCGTGGGCTTGCCGTCCACCGGCGTGTGGTCAAATTTCCAGTCCGTGGCATAAACAATCTGGCCGAGCGGCGTGGTAATGCACAAGCCGACCGAGTCCGGAATGCTGTGGTTGAGCCTAAAGAATCTGATTTTAAAACTGCCTAAAGCTAACACGTCGTCTTTGGTTAAGCTGTTGATTTTAGAGCGCCCCAAAAGCCCGAATTCTTCCAGGCGCTTTTTTATAAAAGCCGCCGTAAGAGGCAAAGTGTAAATAGGCGGGTCGCCGAGCTTGGGCAAAATGTAAGGCACGGCGCCAATGTGGTCCAAGTGGCCGTGCGTAATAATTACGCCGCGTATCTTTTTTTTATTTTCTTCCAGCCACTTGGTGTCCGGAATAATATAGTCTATGCCGGGCATGGTGTCGTCCGGAAAGGCCAGCCCCATATCTATAATAATAATGTCGTCGCCGTATTCCAGCGCGGTCATATTTTCCCCGACTTCTTCCACCCCGCCCATGGGGATGATTCTCAAATTTTGGCGGGAGGCGGTGTAGCGGCTGGTGCTAAAACCGGCCTGCGCGCCCAAATCCAAACCGCCCATTTTGTTTATGAGCTGATCAAGATGGTCCGTCTTGGGCTGATTTTGATTAAACCCTGAAGGCCGGTTTTGCTGTCTTTGTTGCCCGTGCCTTTGCGGCTGGGGTTGATGTCTTTTCATCATCATGCTAAGTGTGTAGTGATTAGTGGGCGGTTGTTAGTTGGCCAAAACTAATCAAAAGTGATTCTGCCCAAATAAAAATTTGGACTTATTTATTAAATTTTGTTATCGATTCCCATCCAAGTGGTTTGTGACCGACCCAGAGAGGGTTGTAAGTTAACAAATGACAATTAAAAAAGTAATTTTTAGCTGTCATTTATTAACTGATTTTGCTTTTGTTTCCGCGAGATTTTTAACTCGTATCCTAATTATATCACGCCCCGCTTTTTTTGTCAAAAAAATTTTCGGAAATTCTAATCTGAAGTGCAACCGCCGGCCAGACATTTAAAAAGACCCAGCAATTAAGGTAAGATGGTTAAGTTACTAAGCTTTACCATTAAACCTACAATTGCATGGGCTACACACAT
>Ga0181520_10004814_pt1 | contig 22168 bp, 20 predicted proteins | sample PEATcosm2014_Bin_29_FD_132451 | JGI IMG/M metagenome (GOLD analysis project Ga0181520, IMG submission 132451) | Peatland microbial communities from MTU Mesocosm Facility, Houghton, MI, USA - PEATcosm2014_Bin02_30_metaG | ecosystem: Environmental > Terrestrial > Soil > Wetlands > Peat | place...
ACGGATAACGGTTCTTTTCGGCCTCTGCGAAAAACTTAAATGAAGGCAGGTTCGGGCTTTGATTGATATGCATTTGATCATAGCGGAGAAGCACGACGCTGCCAAGAGGATATCCCAGATCCTGGCCGGCACCAAGCCCAAGTCTCAAAAGGTGAGCGGCGTCGAGGCCTTCAGTTTCGACGATAAAGTGGTAGTGGGTCTAAGCGGCCACATAGTCGGAGTCGACTATCCCACGGGCTATAATAGCTGGCAGAAGGTGGACATAAGGGACCTCATAAGAGCAGATATAGTCACCCGTCCCACCCAAGAAAAGATCATTTCGGCCATAAAAAAGCTCGGTTCCGAGGCCGACAGGGTCACCATAGCCACGGACTACGACAGAGAAGGGGAGCTCATAGGGGTCGAGGCCTTAGCGATTGCAAAAGAGGTAAATCCCGGCCTCAAGGCCGATAGAGTCAGGTACAGCGCCATAACCAAGGACGAGATCCTCAAGGCCTTCAAGAAGCCTGGCGCGGTGGACTACGATCTGGCAGCCTCAGCGGAGGCCAGACAGATCATAGACCTGATATGGGGCGCAGTTCTGACTAGGTTCATATCAGTGACCTCAGGCCGCCTAGGCAAGGAGTTTCTCTCGGTAGGAAGGGTCCAGTCCCCTACCCTGGCCATCATAGTGGACAGGGAGAAGGAGATAGAGGCCTTCGTCCCAAAGCCTTACTGGGAGATCTACGCCGACCTGGAGAAAGGCGTCCGGATGGAGCACGCCAAGGGACGGATCTGGGACAATGCCGATGTAGATCAGATACTGAAAAACCTTGGGCCGGAAGCCGTCATAACCAGGATCACCAAGAGGCCCAAGGTTGACAAGCCCCCTGCACCCTTCGACCCCACGAGCTTCATATCCACCGCCAGCGGCATTGGCTTCTCCGCGGCCAATGCCATGAGGATAGCCGAGGGGCTCTACACCAACGGTTACATTTCTTACCCCAGGACGGATAACACCGTCTACCCCCCATCCATAGATCTCAAGGCTTTAGTTAACCTATTCAAGAAGAGCCCCTTCTCAGCCGAGGCCGCAAAGTTACTCCAGGGCAAGATGATCCCCACCAGGGGCAAGAGGGAAACCACCGATCACCCACCAATTTACCCCACAGCCATCGTCTTCAAGGATGAGCTCAAGGAGGATCAGTGGAGGGTGTATGAGCTGGTGGTCAGAAGGTTCTTCGCCACCCTTGCCGAGGAGTGCACCTGGGAAGTCTCCAGCATCAAGGCAGACATAGGGTCAGAACCCTTCAAGGCCACCGGAGCCAGGCTCATAGATGCCGGATGGAGATACTATTATCCCTACAGCAAGGCCGAGGAGCACATACTACCCGAGCTTAAGGAGGGCGAGAGGCTCAATGTCCTGAAGACTGAGGTTCTGGCCAAGGAGACCGAGCCCCCAGCCAGGTATGGCCAGGGAAGGCTCATAAAGCTCATGGATGAGCTAGGCCTTGGAACCAAGTCCACAAGGCACGACATCATAAGCAAACTTTACGCAAGAGCCTACGTCCAGGGCAACCCCATGAAGCCCACCAACACCGCCTATGCCGTGGTGGATGCCCTGGAGAAATATGCTCCTACCATCACTAAGCCCGACATGACCACCACCCTGGAGAAGGACATGCTGGCCATAGCCGAGAAGAAGCTCCCTGAGGAGAAGGTGGTAGACGTGTCCAAGGACATGCTCACACAGGTCTACGATGAGCTAGAGGGCAATAAGAACAACATAAGCGAGTCTCTCAGGGATGGCCTCAGAACCGACAAGATCGTAGGGCCCTGCGAGAAGTGCGGCTCGGATCTCATCATAAGGCGCAGCCGCAGGGGAGGCAGGTTCATTGGATGCTCAGGCTACCCCAACTGCAAGTTCACCCTGCCCCTTCCCAAAATTGGCACCCTGGTCATGGCTGACAAGATCTGCGAGAAGCACCACCTGAGCTTTGTTAGAATCATCAACAAAGGCCGCAGGCCCTGGGATCTGGGATGCCCCCACTGCAACTTCCTGGAGTGGCAGGCCAAGAAGGCTGCAGAAGCAGCCAGTGGTGCGACTGCTTCCGGTAGTTCCATTGCCAGCGGCTCTGCAACTTCCAGCGCCTCCAGTGCTTCCGCTAAAGCCCATCCATCCAAGCCAAAGGCGGCTAAGAAGGGCAGCGCCGCCAAAAAGAGCAGCGTCCCAATGAAGAGCAAAAATAACGGCCTCTCGGATATCGATGGAATAGGCCCTAAGACCTTGGAGAAGCTGGAGGCAGCCGGGGTCAAGACACCCAAAGACCTGGCAGGAGCCGGGGTCGATCTCCTGGCAGAGAAGACTGGTATAAGCGCAAAGAAGATCCTGGCATGGCAGACGATGGCCAAGGCAGGATCTTGAAATTTCATAGATTTTTAGTTTATAATCTTCTATTTTGTGACACTTGATTTTATGTATTTTTTATTTATGGCCTGCTTAGATTAAGGCCTAAGCCCTTCTAGAGAAAATCGATAGATTAGAGCAAAATTTTCATCGGTTGTACTATAAATTCAAGGATAACAAAATATCTACTCTACGTTTAATACGATTAGCCTGATTGCATGGCCATTCCGGATGGTTTCCCCCGAAGAGTGGTTAGGGGCAGTCCTCACGACGATTGAGCGCACCCTTGGGAGGAGATACCCAGATGCGCGGTCACCCCAAAAGGCGGCCGTCGTGGGCAATTGTAATAATATTTTTTGTTCATGCCATCTGCTTTGCTCCAAAGGCCATCTCTGTAATCCTTTGAGTTTGCTTGGTCTATCCTATTCTTCATTACACCACAACGGTTTTTCGCCTACTCCTTTAACTCCAAAGGGTAAAATCACTTTTTGGGTACGCTCTTATGGGTAACGGGTATGCTCAGTCGCCGCACGAGATACATCTAAACCCCCTCCGAGGGATGATCCCCTATAGATCACGAAATAAGGTTTATAGGATAACAATAGAGACAACTTTAAAATTAATTTAACCTTCAGAAGAAGTTGCTTAGCATGGGCCTGGCCGGATTTGAACCGGCGACCACCCGGTTATGAGCCGGGCGCTCTGTCCGGACTAAGCTACAGGCCCTATAAGGAAACGCGCCGCCAACAGGGCTCGAACCTGTGACATTCTGGTGCCTGCGCCCGGTAAAGGGCGTAACAGCCAGACACTCTACCAACTGAGTTATGGCGGCCCGGACTTACCCCATAGCACGCAATGATTTAAGCCTTTTGATCAGAATGTCTACCATGCGCGTCCTAAAGAAGAGCCTCAAAGGGGACGAGGGGGAGATCACCCTCCTGGCCGAGTCCCTGGACGACCTCTGGCATCTCAAGCACCTGGTAGAGCCAGGAGATCTGGTCTTCGCCCAGACCTTCAGGAAGGTTGCTCCTGTTACTGATAAAGCCCGACCGGAGAAAGTGGAGAGAAAGCCGGTTCGTCTGAGCGTTCTGGTGGAAGAGGTGGAGTTCCATACCTACTCCAACTGGCTAAGAATTCATGGGGTGATAAAGTTTGGGATGGACGTGGGCTCCTACCACACCCTGAACATCGAGGTGGGCTCAGATCTCTCCATAATAAAGCGCTGGAGAATAGACCAGCTCAAGCGCATAGAAGAGGCCGTGGCCGAGTCCTCCCGGCCCAAGGTGGTTTTGGTCCTCATAGAGGAGGGAGAGATGACTTTGGGGGTGCTCAGGCAATTTGGCGTCCAAACTATCTCAGAGCTTCGCGCCGGAAGCGGCAAGGGAGAAGGCGAGGACAGGAGAGGCGAGTTCTTGAGAGAGGTGGCAGACGAGGTGGCCCGAACTGCGGGGGCCGATGCCCATATTGTCATCGCTGGGCCGGGCTTCACCAAGGAAGATCTGAGAAAGGTTTTAGCCGAGCGCCACGCCGACCTCTCCTACCGAATCACTATGGACGAGGCCTCCTCCATAGGCAAGTCGGGCTTCCAGGAGGTTCTTCGGCGCGGCGCCGTGAGCACCGTCCTTGAGGAGAGCAGGATCGCCAGGGAGGCAAAGCTCATAGAGGACCTCATGAGAGAGATTGCCACAGACGGCAAGGCCGCCTACGGCTTTAAAGAAGTCAGATCCGCGGCGAAATTCGGAGCCATAGAGAGCATCTTGGTTCTGGACACGGTCGCCAGGAAGAGGGAGGCGGATGATCTCATGCGCGAAGTTTCCAATGCCAGAGGAAAGGTGGTGGTCTTCAGCTCCGAATTTGAGCCTGGGCAGAGATTGGAGTCCTTGGGAGGCATCGCATCCATACTGAGGTTCAAGATCAGGGGCGATTAGGTTCAGGAGCGCACAGGTTCGAGGCCAAATAGGCTCAGCCAGCACATGGCAAAATCAAAATAAAATGTATCACATTCTTGGGTAAAATGATTAGGTGCGATAAATGTGGCAGGCGGGCGGTGGTACGCCAGAAATATTCAGGGGCGAGCCTCTGCCAAGAGCATTTTGACCAGGACCTTCACAGGAAGATACGCGAGGTCCTACGTCTGACCCGGCCCTTCTCCAGGGGTGCCAGGATCGCCGTGGCCCTGGGAGGAGACATGGCAAGCTCATGCCTTCTCCATTCCCTAAAGGCCATCTTTGAGAGGAGGAAGGACCTGGAGATCACAGCTCTGCTAGTGGATGAAGGCATAGAGGGCTACAGGCCAGAGGCACTGGACTGCGCCTGTAGGGTCGCTGATATGCTGGATGTCCCATGGATGAGGCTCAGCTTCAGGGACGCCTTCGGCATAGACGTGGACGATGTAGATCCCAAGGACAGGTGCATCTTCTGCAGGGCGGGGCGGGATGCCATTTTTAACCGTGCTGCTGTAGATCTGAGGGCCAGGGCTCTGGCCACAGGTGAGACGCTGGACGATGAGTCCCAGGCAGCCCTCAGCATCTGCCTTAAAGGAGAGACGGATCAAATAGAACGGCTCCGTCGCAGCCCTTGTTTCGGCATAGCTCCAAGGATCAAGCCATTGTCCAGGGTTCTGGCCAGGGAGGTGGGCCTTTACGCCCGAATTCACGGCCTTCCTGGTATGAAGAATCGATGCCCTTACGCCCGGGACCTTCAGGCAGAGAAGGCCTTGAGCGGCTTTGAGGCCAGGCATCCAGGTACCAGGTACTCTCTTCTCAGGAGCATGGAGAGAATGGCGGAGATGTTAGGCCCAATGAAGGGCTGCGAGAAGATCTCAGAGAAGGACTATGAAAATTGCCATGCGAAAAGCAAAAAGAAGAACGGCCCTGATAAAGACATCCAGAGCAAAGCCTTTAAAGAAAAGGGTAAACAATGTAAGGACGGGCCTCGGTAGCTCAGCTGGTAAGAGCGATTGACTTGTAATCAATAGGTCGCGTGTTCGAATCACGCCCGGGGCTTTGTTATTCGGGGTAGTGGGATTATGAGAGATCTTATCGCAATAACTTCGCTGATATTAGTATTATCCATATCTTTGGGCCTTGCTGTCCAGACCCACGTGGTGGAAAAGACCAATAAGCTTGGGGACGAGCAGCAGCTCGATCTCCTCCTATCCGGAGGCGAGAGCGGCTCCTCTTCCACAGATCCACTTTACGACCTCTACTCAATGCCCAACAGTGGAACCTTCAAGAACGACACCAACTTAGCACGATTTATGAGGGAGTTCTACGCCGAGCTTGCCCCCCCCCAGATCAACTACACCTGGTCGAACATCTTCTTCAGTGGCCTTGAGGACCCCGATCTGGCCTACGCCACCAACGACGCCCCCTACGATCCAAAGAAAGGCGGCCACGTTCCCTCCCTCCTGGTTAAAGAAAGTTGAACCTCATGCTCTTCTGCCCCTTGTTATATCCAGCCTGGTCTTGCACCTAGGGCAGGCTTTAGGCTTGCTCACCCTTGTTTCCCAGTGGTAGCTGCACTTAGGACACTTCATCTGCTTCATATTACTAACACTGTGATAAGAGTATTAATAACTTTCCGTAGATATGAATATCATTAAGAGCGCAAAGGCTATAATTGTACGCCGTGAATAGGAAGGGCCCTAATGAACGAGATTCTGGGGATCCTTTCTGAAAACGCCAAGGCCACCCCGACAGAAATTGCAGCACTGCTGGGGAGGTCTGAGGAGGAGGTGGCCAGGAAGATCAAGGGGATGGAGGAGGCAGGGATTATCAAGAAATACATCACCCTGATCGACTGGGAGAAGCTCGAAGTGTCGTACGTCTTCGCGGTGCTGGAGCTTAAGGTGGCTCTGCAAAGGAAGACCGGCTACGACTCGGTGGCGGAGAGGATCGCCAGGTTCTCTGAGGTGGATTCGGTGAGGCTCATCTCAGGAGACTACGACCTCCAGGTAACTGTCAAGGGCAAATCCATGAAGGACGTGGCCTTCTTCGTGGCCGAGAAGATCGCAACCTTAGAGGGCATCCAGTCGACGTGCACCCACTTCATACTGAAGACGTACAAAGAGCACGGTGTGGTCCTGGAGGATAAGCAGAAGCCCAAACGGCTGGTGATATCCCCGTGAAGCAGAAGCAGGGTTTAAAGGAGGTATACGCCTGGAATCCCGAGGCTCACCTCTCCACCAAGGTCAGGGCCATGCCCCCCTCAGGCATAAGGAAGTTCTTCGACCTGGTAGCCAACATGAAGGACGCCATATCCCTGGGTGTAGGAGAGCCCGACTTCATCACCCCCTGGCACGTGAGGGAGGCCTGCATCTACGCCTTAGAATCAGGTACCACCCACTATACCTCCAATAAGGGCATGCCCGAGCTGCGAGAGAAGATCGCCGAAGGTATCAGGGATGATTTAGGCCTGGCCTATGATCCCGAGGAGCAGATCCTCATAACTACGGGGGTCAGCGAGGCCGTGGATCTGGCCTTCAGGGCCACGGTGAACCCGGGAGACGAGGTTCTGATCCCCGAGCCCTGCTACGTGGCCTACACCCCTGACGTGGAGCTAGCTGGTGGCAGGGCCAGGTCGGTCCCCACTAGGCTTTCGGACGAGTTCAAGGTCAAGCCTGAGGACCTCCTGGCCGCAGTCACCCCAAAAACCAAGACCCTGGTCCTATCTTACCCTAACAATCCCACAGGGGCCGTGATGACCAGGCAGGACCTGGAGGATATAGCGGACGTGGTGGTGGAGAAGGACCTCCTGGTGGTTTCAGATGAAGTATACTGCAAGCTCAGCTACTGGGGAAAGCACTCCAGCTTTGCCCAGCTGGAGGGCATGCAGGACAGGACAGTAATATTGAATGGCCTCTCTAAATCCCATGCCATGACGGGCTGGCGCATAGGGTATGCTCTGGGCTCCGAGCCCATCACCTCGGCCATGACCAAGATCCACCAGTACACCATGCTCTGTGCCCCGGTCATGGCCCAGGTAGCGGCCCTGGAGGCCCTCCAAAGTGGAAAGGACGAGATGCTCAGGATGAGGCACGAGTATGACCTTAGGAGGAGACTATTTGTCTCGGGCTTAAACCGCATAGGTCTCAATACCTTTGAGCCCGGAGGAGCTTTCTATGCCTTCCCATCCGTAAAGTCTACGGGCCTAAGCTCCCAGGAGTTCGCAGAGCTTCTGCTGAAGGAGCAGAAGGTGGCCGTGGTCCCGGGCAACGTCTTTGGGGAGTGCGGCGAGGGCTTTCTGAGATGCTCCTATGCCACCTCCAGGGAGGAGCTCATCGAAGCCCTGGACAGGATGGAGAACTTCCTCTCCTCTTTGAAATAAAGAAAGTAGAGAAGTCGATGGGATAAATAGAAAAATGGAAAAGGGAATTTAGGAGAAGATGCTCAAATCCCACCTCAAGTCAGAGGTTACCGATAAGATCTTGAGCCCCGTATCCAGGTTGGGCTTAAGTCCCAACACCTGGAGCATTCTCTCCCTTCTTCCGGCCTCTTTGGGTTTCATAGCCCTGGTCCTGAGAAACCTTCCTCTGGCCCTGCTCCTCTTTGCAGCCTCGGGCTTCGTGGACATGGTGGATGGTGCCGTGGCTAGGTCCACCAACCGTTCCACCACGGCGGGCGCCTTCATCGACGGCGTCCTGGACAGGTACGTGGAGCTCCTCCTGATCCTGGGCCTGGACATTTACTTGGGAGGAGAAAAGCCATTTCTCATGGTGCCGGTCCACACCTGGATGATGATCCTTCTCTTCGGGGCGGTCATGACCAGCTTCATCAGAGCCTACGCCGATCACAGGGCCCTTGTCAAGGACCCAGCCAGCCTGAAGAAGATGGGAGGCCTCCTGGAGAGGGCCGAGAGGCTCATGCTTATTTATATCGGGATGGCTCTCGGGATCTACGATACAAGGCTTATGGTCATGGCCGCGGCCCTGGTGACAGTCCTGGCCAATGCCACGGCCATCCAGCGCATCCTCTTTGCCTTGAAAGCCCCCTGAGATGATCAAGGCATACCACAGAGTAAATATTAATTTTTAGTATTTATTAACTTAACCTATATCTTACTACTTGAATAGTCTACTAATGTTGATTTTTTGGAAATTGCCATAAACTATAAATATTACTTTGTAATGATGATTACAAAATTAATTTAATTGGAGGTAGGCATGACAAATTCTGGGAAAGGGATCAGCCATGGTTAAAATGGTGTGGTTCGTTCTTTTCACCATCCTATTAACATCTGGAGCTTTGGCGACAGCTATTCAGGATATGATCGATGATGATGTAACAGGCACGGTTACCATCGGTCCCGGGGATTATCAGGAGAACGTAGTGGTTGACAAGCCCCTCCTGTTGATAGGGAGCGATAACCCTACACTCCGTCCCCTGGATACAACCAATAGCATCCTGAAGATCGCCGACCCCGATGTTCAGCTTCTAGGATTCAGCCTCTTGGGTGCCACCATTGCCAGAAGCATTGAGATCTCCAACTGCAGCCCCACTGTGACCGAGGGACCTTTCATCATCTATAACAACATCTATGGCCCTGCGGTGGGCCTTTACGCCAACAACACCTGCCCAGTGCTGGCCAAGTACAACTACTGGGGTGATGAAGGAGAAGGGGCCCAGAGGGGCGCCCCCTTCGTGGAGGGCAACGCCCACATAGTGGGCTCTAACGTAGTTTACCAGCCCTGGCTGACGGCACCCGTGACCAAAGGAATGGTGGATATCACCAGCAACACCTGCTTCTCCCTGGACAACGCAGCTGCAGGGATAAAGCTCTACGTGCCCCTCTGCTCCTATGCTACGGAGGAGATCGCCAGCGGAGGAACGGCCAGTTTCCTTTATGAGCCCAACATCACGGGCATCCTTCCGGGCATCTCTCTGAAGTACTACACCGCCTATCTAGAGGGCTTAACCGATGGAATTGCCTCCGTAAACGTCACCTTCACCGATGAGGAGATATCCGATGCCCATGCGGATGTAAACAGCTTAAGACTCTACCTGTGGAAAGGCGGCTTCTGGATACCATCGGATGATTACCATATCTCAGACCATGTCGTCTCAGGTGTGTTCAACGTAGAGGATCTCACAGGCACCAATGTAGCCCCGGTCATAGCCCTGGTGAGCACCGGTGATCTGCCTGCCAACTACAACGTAACCATAGAGCCTAAGGAGACCCCTGATGTGCCCATAGGGCAAAAGCCAGAGCCAAACATAACCATAAACTCCGATGCCCTCATCAGCAGCGTCTACTACCAGATGGACGAATATTCCAGCCTGGAATGGAGTCTGATACCCTCGAGCCAGGCCAACATCAACACCTGGAGTTACATCAAATGGGCCATGCCCAACAGCACCTGGAGCAGCCTGGCTGAAGGAACCCACGTCGTTTACTTCAAGTTCACCAGGGTGGATGCCACGGATGTCGGAGATAGCGGTGAGATCTCCTGGCAGTTCTCCAAGGGCAACGATACTCCCCCCGATACCTTCAGGCTGATTAGCCCCAATGGAGGAGAGACCCTTAACAGAAAGCCCTTCCGCATAAACTGGACCGGTCTAGACCTCGATAGCGCAAGCCTTATTGAGATCAGATGGTCCGGGGACGGAGGATCGACCTATCCTTACTACATAGCCGATCTGGGACCAGGGTCCTCTAGCTACTCCTGGAGGTCGCCCAACATCAAGACCGATCTGGCCAAGGTCAGAGTTACCGTGAAGTACTCTGATGGAAGGCAGGTCTCAGATGAGAGCGATGGGACCTTCAGTGTAGTCAATGGATATTCCTTCTTTGCATGGAAGCCGACCTTTGGATATACCTCCTTCAAGATGGGCACAAAGCCACCTTACTCCTTCCACATAGGGTAAAGCCTGCGCCTCCTGCAGGCTTTGGCTCTTTTTAATGGGCCGGACCTTAGGGATTATAGTACTCTTTGTGTCTCCGTGGTCCAGCATTACCTTGCCCAATTATGCACCATGAAGGCAGAGTAGACACAGAGGACTAAACTGATTTTAATTTTGAGATACAGGCCAGTAGTAAGGCGAGCTGCCAGAAGGCAAGTTGCTAGCCAATTTGTTAGACGGGTTCCAAGGCGGTCTCTTTGATGGAACTTAGCTCAGGGTTACCTTAAGCACGCAAGGCTCTGATTTAAATCCATGATATTGACGCAGGCGATCCAAGGATTTGACCGGAATAAAAGCTGCCCAGGTGAGAGGGCGGGAGCGATAACCGCTCACTAGGAGGGCGATCTGCGGCCTGCAAATGTAGTTGCGTATAATCAAGTCAGGTTTACTTAAAGCTTTTGGTTTCATCCAAGCCTTTAGAGGTACGTTTCAAAAAAGTTAGGGTGAAGATTGTTTCATGCTGGAGCAGTGACGTTGGCTGCAGGAGCAGTGACGTTCCCTTCGGGCACGGTGATCATCTGGTTGCCGAAGTCCTTGCCGGTCACATTGGCTTTGGTCACGCTTATGGAGTAAGAGCCGCTTGCTGGGGATACGGCCTTCCAACCGCTGGGCACAACCGCAGTAACGGTGTAGCTTCCGGCAGCCAGGTTGGCGAAGGCGTAGCTGCCATCGGCAGCGGTGGTGACGCTTTTCTGGGCGGCACCGGTCAGGTCAACGGTCCAGCCTGCAAGGCCAACTTCTTTGGCGCCATTGCCCTCGGCATCACCGAAGACGGTTCCGGATATGGAGTAAGTGGCTGGTACGGCTGCTGGAGCTGCCGCGGGGGTTGCTGCTGCAGGAGTCTCAGCAACGGCTGTGGCTGCCTGGGTGGTTGGAGCGGTCTGAGCTACCTGCTGTACCTGATTCATCGATCCCAACTTGGCCACATTGGGGGCAGTCTGGGGCCCAAGGGCCTCCACGCCCTGGGTAGTGGGGGTGCTTATGGAGTAAGATACCGACCCGAGGGTGGTGAAAGAGTAGGGGGTCTTAGTTACTATGACCGCCGGCTGGACGGCACAGGGAGCAGCAGCCTCGGTGTAATTGAGCTCGTGAGCTGGTGTTCCTGACCCTATGCTGAAGTTAGCATGGGGTCCTACTGATATAGAGTAATTATTAGGGTTCTGGACCTGGATAGTATACCCCGTTGCAGGCGTTAAAAGGATAGCGGCAAGCAAGAGGGTTGAAATGGGCAAAACGCTCTTCATGATAAATCCTCCTATTCCTCGCTGCACTAATGATCGTGCCTCGAACATCCTCCCTTTTGAGAAGAACTGAGACCTGTCTACTCATTCTTCGTATATATAGACTTTCATACCGGCCCTCGTTGTAAAATGACGGCCAGGTGAGACCCATCACAAGGGATGGCTCCAAGCATGTCCTGCATACCCTCTCTGCAGACAGAAAAGGTCACGTCGGCTTTCCTGCAGGCCCCAGCCACCGCCTCCATGGTCCTCCTTCTGACCTCGCCCGGAAGGTAGAGGCTTCCACCCATCCTCTTGCCCTGGGAGAAAAGGGACTTAAGAGCCCCAGCCTGGTCAGGGAATTCAAGATAAATCCTCCTCAAGCTGTCAGGCCTGGCCTTGTAAGTGGAGGTGGTGACGTGCAAAGCTCCTGCACTGCAGGCGGCATCGACCAGCTCACCGATCTCTTGGGCGTTGATGAAGGGGATAATAGGGTCCATCCTCACGGCCACAGGAACCCCTTTTGACCTCAAGGCCTCCATGGCAAAAAGTCTCCTCTTGGGCAGTGGCGCCCCTGGCTCCAGCCTCCTGGAGAGACTCTCGTCCAGGGTGGTCAGGGTTATGCTCACGACCGAGGGCATCTGCCCCAGAATATCGGCATCTCTGCAGACGATATCTGATTTGGTGACCACCTGTATCCTAGCGTCTTTTTCTCTTAGAATCTCCAGGCATCCTCTGGTGAGTTTCAAGTCCCTTTCCACAGGAGGGTAAGGATCAGAACTGTTGGAGAGGGAGACAAGGCACCCTGGCTCCAATCTATCTCTTCCCAAGCGCCGCAGGAGGTCGGCCTTGGGTCTGCAGCTGGAGAAACGGGGTATATACGAGATGGCGTAGCAGTAGAGGCAACCGTGAGGGCACCCGGTGTAAGGGTTTAAGCTCATTTTGAGTGGGCAGGTACAGAGGGGATTTTTCCAGGGGTCGAAGGGTTTTAGGACCGATGGCATATCTCCTCTAATTTCTTGGGCCCATCAGCCTCTTCCAGGGTAGAACCAAGGATGCCTTTGATCCGTGGCAGGCGAAGCTTATAGCCATTGCCGTCCTTACGATCCCCTTTTATGAGGACCTTGAGGACGATCTCAGGGGAAACGTCCATCCTTCCGTCGGATCTGGATACCTCCCGCCTTTCCAGAGCCCTGATCAGAGAAAGAGCCTCAGAACCCGTTAGATCTGACCCGGCCAAGCCGAGGTCAGCATAACTACCATCCTTACCTATACCCAGGAGAACCCTGGTCACAATCCCTTCCGGCCCATACTCGGCCCCGAGGGCTACCGCCTTAAGAATCTCCCCCGGAGAGGCCAGGTAGAAGTCGACCTTGCTCACAGCGCCAGGACTGTAAGGAGCCTTTGGATCTCTGTAGATCAGACCACCTAGACCTGAGATCAGCGAGTGCCGATAGTAGTCTTCGATCTCTTTCCTGCCAGTCAGGTAACTGTAGGAGGTGGTGAAAGCTCCAGGAGATGGCACCTCTCTAGCATCTCCTAGAACCGAGATCAAAAGATCCAGACGCTCCTGGTAAGGCATTCCTAGAAGGCTTCTTCCATCCAGGTAAAGGAGGTCTTGGGCAGCCAAGGCCGGAAGGATGCTGCTTCTCCTAGAGAGATGCCTGCGGTTGGCGTACCTCACCACCTCGACCTGATCCAGGAGCTTTCCCTCATGAAGGCACAGAAGCTCGCCCTCCAGCACCAGGTCGCATCCCAGTTTCTCAAGGCTTTTGGAAAGAAAGCTCATGGCAGGAGTGAGGTTTCTCATTCTCTGGCTGTAGATATGCAGCTGCGATCTCACCAGGTGAGCCTGAACCCTGAGGCCCCGATGCCTGATCAGGTACAGGCCTTTCGGCCTCTCATCTCTCTGGGTAAGGATCATGGGACGGACGGGCCTCGGAGGCTCAAAGCTTATATTCTCTCCATTGATCAGGACCTGGGCTGTCAATCCCAGGTCAGGCACAAGGCTGTATGCTTTGAGAACGATCTCTTCCTTGAGCTTCAGTGCCAGGGAAAGAGCTGAAAGGACCGTCCTTGGCCCAAGCCCCATGCCCAGGCCTCCCACCGCCGTCCTGGATATGTACCTGGCCTCACGGGGTGTTGCCTCCAAAAAAAGGCCTTTGAGAATGGCCTCTTTCCTGCGCTCAGAGCCCTCTCCTCTCTGCCTGGCAAAGCGCCTCAGGCCCTCATACACCGTCAAAATATCCAGGGGCTCGGAGGATATGGGCCTTTGAGACCTTCGACGGAGGGCAGCCTCAGCTGCATCCCCAACCCCTGCCCTTCCCAGGGCCTTAGGCAGCTCCCCAGATGAGATCTCCCTCAAAGCCCTGAGGACAACTTCAGGTCCGGTCCTCATATCTAAGCCCTCCCAGGGCGGCCACAGGGCTCCGTTGAGGAGCCTCACGGCCTTGGGCAGGTCTTCAGCAGAAGTTTCCTGGAGGAGACCTGCCGCAAGCTTAACCTTGCGGCTCCTGCCCACGGAGGACGCCTCCTCCAGAATAGAGGCGATCCTCAGATAAGGGAGCATCTACCTCCCGATATTTATCTTCTTGAGGTTCGAGAACCCATTCACCAGCTCATCTATCATGGAGTCCAGATCCATGAGAAATGGCATGGTCTTCTCCGTGGTCACTGCCCCTGGGGCCGTGGCAGCTATCAGCCCCTCATGCTCCAGGATCCTCAGGGAATAGCGGACCTTGTGACTGGGGATCTCGGCCACCTCCGCTAACTTTAGTATGCCTATTGGCTCGTTCTCCACCACGCACTTGAGGATAAGGAGGTGCCTGGCCAGCATCTCCATCTCGCAGCCCACCCTCTCAGTAAGCATATCTCAGCTCCGATTAATGAGCATCATTAACCGCGGGCTGCCTTATAATTCCATCGATTAGCACGGTAAATGCTACCATGTCTATGAGCCTATGCTCTGCCGTTGACGCCTGTTATTTATGCGTCCAGGGCCATCGCCCAGCATATCAGATCCATAGAAGTAAGCCCTAGCCCGACATCCGCCGCAGAGGTTTCTGTTGTCGCGGCTCTTGCATCCGTTGTGGAAGTTATCTCTATCCCTCAGGCGGAGGAAGGCGCTGTTCTCCACCCAGATCCGCTTAAAAGGCTTGCCCCTGATGTTTCCCTAGGGTACGGACATGAAGAACGCAGGGAATAATGACCTCTCCATCAGACTGGAGGCCGGCGTAAATTTTCCCCGCACCGCAGACGCCTATGAACTCGGCCAGGGGTTTGACGGTGTTATCCCCTCTGATGTAGAAGTGGACAGGAACGAGGGGGCCGCCATCGAAGGATAGATAGACCCTAGCATACTGGAGGGCGGTGGTCAGAGCCTCCATCTCCTTGCTCATCAGGGTAGCCATCCTGGCATCGGTCTTCAGCTCCACGGAGTTGGACAGGGCCTGGGCTGTCCTATCACAGGGCCCCGGCTTTCCCCTGAACGGGTCGTGCTTCTTTGGGTCCGAGGAGTCCACCGAGACTTCTATGTACCTCAGGCCGATCCCTATGGCCCTCCTCCCGCCTCTCCAGATCCGAGAAGGTTCAGCTCATCCGATCCGGCAGATGATGCTTGCGGATAGTAGTGATCGCACCTGAAGTTGCAGGCGTTGGTGAGGTTCCAGACTACGAGGAAGGGGCCGGGAAGCCTCTAGGGCACGGTGACGCCGTACCTGGCTATAGCCCCCCACCACCACCAGGACGGTACATATGCCACTTCTGATACAGGGATCCTGGAGGAACGGCTTTCTTTACCGTCTCCTCTTTTCCGCCTGTCAGGCCGATGCCAAGCTTCATCCGCCGCTCTATAGTCTGGGTGTGGAACCTGACTGATAGAGGGTAATCCAGATTCTCTCCTGCATAAGCGCCTAAAGCCCAGTACAGGGAGGGCATCGTCCTCTCGCCGGTGCTGCAGGACCTCAAGACGCTCCTGAGAAAAGCTCTGGATAGAGGATTTCCAAGCACTCTCTTGAAAGCTTCCAGGTATGCCAAAACGCCTTTTTGGCCCTTATCCTCGTTCTGTATCGCCATCATCGTCGTAGCTTTATCAAAATTAATCTCCCCCCATCAGCATTAAATATTTTTGGCATACCTAGGCACATCAGCACGAAGATACAGAAAACTTGATAGAATATCGCCAGCAATGCTTCCACTATAATTATTAGCCCAATTGCAGCGGCGCAGGCCTCAGCAATCCAGTGATTTTTAAAATAGATGAAAATAAGGCATTTGAAGGTCAGAGGGCGCTGACCCCAGATATGCCAGCCCAGAGGTTTGGAATAGCTCCCTTTATCAGGACCTGCCTCTTCTCCTCAGGAAATCTATGCCATGCTTGGAGACGACCTGCCTTCCCTCGTCCTTGCCCAAGATCTGAGGCGACTGGACTCCCGTGATCACCAGCATGGTCCTTATGGTGTGATCGAGGCTCGGGTCGATCTGGGCGCCCCATATGATCCTGGCCTCGGGGTTGACCTTGCTGTAAACCTCCTCCACCACCATCTCGGCGTCGGTGATGGTCATGTCCGGACCGCCCACCACGTTCACCAGGGCAGAGTTGGCTTCGGAGACATCCACATCCAAAAGGGGGCTTCTCAGGGCTTTCATCACCGAGTCCCTGGCCTTCTCCTCACCCTGGGCCTCGCCCATGCCTATCATGGCCACTCCACCATTGGTCATGACGGTCCTGACATCGGCGAAGTCCAGGTTTATGAGGCCAGGCCTGGTTATTAGCTCGGTGATGCCCTTGACCGAGCGCATGAGAACTTCATCAGCAACCTTGAAGGCCGCCTGAAGGGGCAGGTTGGGCACAACTTCCAGGAGCCTATCATTGGGGACGACGATGACTGTATCCGCGGCCTCTCTGAGCCTCTTCAATCCAGCCTCGGCATTGGACATGCGAATGGAACCCTCAGCGCGGAAGGGCAGCGTGACTATGGCGATGGTCAGGGCCCCGGCCTCCTTGGCAGCCTCGGCCACTACCGGCGAGGCACCTGTACCTGTGCCTCCACCAAGGCCACAGGTAATAAAGACCATATCGGCGCCTACCACAGCGCTCTTGACCTCATCTATGTTCTCCTGGGCAGCCTCCTCCCCTACCGAAGGAAGGCTCCCTGCCCCCAGTCCTCGGGTGGTGCGCCGGCCTATCAGAAATCTCCGGTCGGCGTTGACGTGGAGGAGGTGCTGAGCGTCGGTATTCATGGCGTAAAGCTCGGCCCCCTGGATTCCGCACTCAGAGAGGCGATCTATGGTATTGGAGCCTCCGCCGCCGCAGCCTATGACCCTGATGTTGGTGGTGAGCTCCTCCAGCACCGAGACCAGCTCCTCATCGCTCTTTACGACGCTGGAAGGCTTGGACCTGCCCTCTATCTCAGCCCTATTCAAGGCCTCGTCTATTATATACTTCATCTCCATCCCCCTGGGATCTAAGCGGATTTAAGCGACTTATTAGTATATACATTTTTTCATAGTGAGGTAACCAATTTCTAATAAAATAATTTGAAGGTATCGACCTTGTAATCATGGATAATACGCCCCTGACATTGAGGTGCTAAAAGATATTAGGTCGGATAATGTGGAATCATTTTAAGTATGTTATAATACACCGTAGGAAAAGGCGGCGGCTCAGGCCGACTTAAGAGCCTTGAGCTTCTCTATCTGTCTCATGACGATCTCAGACTCCTTGGCCTTCTCCCCTTCCAGGTACTGAATTATTTCCGGCAGGCTCTTGTTCAGCTTGTATATCCTGTAAGGCCTGCCCTTTCCAGGGTTCTTCTCGTCCCTCTCCGATATCCAGCCGAGCTTGCGGATCTCCCTCATGGCTATGCTCACCTCGGGCTGCCTGAGGTCTGAACCCATCTCTATCTCCCGCGATGTTGCCTCCTCCACTCCTGCAAGGTACGTGAGAACCTTGGCCACATTCCTCTTCAGCCCTATCTTCATGAGGATAGAAGCGAACTCCTCACGCTCTATATTTGGGGCTGGCGAAGGTACCTTCCTCACAGCGGTCACCAGGCGACTTACGGGCTGCGCCATACATATATGTTTCGTTAAATAATTGGTCGAGACTGTAGGAGGAAGTATCAATTTAATTATTTTTTAATCATCGCCGCTAATGCCCGTCAGGCTGATCTTCCAGTAGATCCCCATCCTCGGGCATGATACCTGCATATCTCGACGATAGCTATCTCAGGGAGTTTAGAGCTAAAGTAATATCAGCTAACGTTAACAGCGTTGTCCTTGATAAGACCATTTTCTATCCTCAATCAGGGGGACAGCCCTCCGATCAGGGCTCTCTCTTCCGCGGTGATGAGGAGTTCAAGGTGACAAGGGCTGAGGTTGCCGATGGAAAGATCATCCACGCGCTGGATAGAGAAGGCCTCGTGCCCGGGGACGCGGTCAGGGGAGTCCTGGATTGGGAGAGGAGGCACAAGCTCATGCGCGGCCACACCGCCTGCCACATATTAAGCGCGGTAATCTACAAGGAGACCGGGGCCAAGATCACAGGCAACCAGATAGACCTGGGCCGCTCGCGCGTGGATTTCAGCCTGGAGAAGTTCGACAAATCCCAGATGGCAGGCTACATCGAGGCCGCCAACAAAGTCGTAGGCGAGGACAGAGAGGTCGCGAGCCGCTTCCTCTCCAAGGAAGAGGCTATGAAGACCCCAGATCTGGTCCGCCTGGCCATGGAGGTGCCCGATAGGGAGGAGATCAGGGTGGTGGAGATCTCGGGCGTGGACGCCCAGGCCTGCGGCGGCACCCACATCAGGAGAACGGGCGAGGTTGGTATTATCAATCTCGTCAAGGCCGAGAACAAAGGAAAGGCCAATAGAAGAGTTTATTTCGAAATAGATTGAGGAAGAGTGAAGCTTAGGAGATGAGATATGAGCGAAGAAAAATCTGGTAAGAGCTCTGTGGACGAGCACGTCATGGAGATGCTGGGCAGGTGCAGGGTCAAGGTCAGAGGCGGCAAGGTGATGGAATCGAGCCAGCCCCAGATTGATTACTGCCCACTCTTTGCCAAGGTCCGGGGCATACAGAAGCTCACGCCGGAGGCCGCAGCCAGCAACATGGAGTTCCGTATGGAAAGGTATGGCATGTTTTCTCCCCAGAGAAAGCTGGACATGGATACCTTCGTGGGCTTTGGCGCCTCGGAGTCCATGATGACAGGGGTTGATCACGGCATAATAGAGGCTGCGGTTACCGTCTGCGACGGAGCTGGCACAGTCATCACATCAAACCCATCCCTGATCCAGGGAATGGGAGGATACATCTCCGGGGTGACAGAGACCGCCCCCATACCCGAGGTTATACAGGGCATAGAGGCCCGCCATGGCCACGTCCTCTCCCCGGCTGACGCAAAGATCGATCAGATAGCCGGTGCCAGGTGGGCGGCGGAGAGTTTCTCCAGGTTTGCGGTGACCGTGGCTGACGCAGATTCAGCCGATGCCCTGAGATCCCTGGAGAAGGAGAAAGGCGTGAGGATACTGATTGTGGGAGTTCACGTCACGGGCATAAGTTCAGAGGATGCCAGGAGGCTTCTTGCTGCCGCTGACGTGGTCACGGGCTGTGCCTCCAAGGCCATCAGGGAGCAGGTCAAGCCCCTGGTGCAGGTGGGAACAGCAGTACCACTATTTGGCCTGACCAAATGGGGAAAGGATCTCCTGGCGGAGAGAGCAAAAGAGGTGGAACAGCCACTGCTGATCAACACCATGCCCCTGCCGGTACTTCCTGAGAAGAAGCAACCCCACCCCCTGGTTTGATATGAGTAGATAATTTACTTTTTAACCGCTCCGTAAAGTAGCCACCAGTAAATAGATGGCACATTGACTGATAGGACTGCATTCGCCTTGCTCACTAAGGCCCATCCACCCATAATCCAGGGGAGGCACTACGTTATCGAAGTATGTGCACTCCCTGAGGCGAAGGCTCATCACCGCCTCAAGCGTCTGAGGTGGCTTTAGCTTCTGCATCCGCATCTTAGAGGCTTTTTCTCTTAGGTTTCTCACGCCGAGGACTGCGTTTTTATCCTGGGTTATCAGGTTCATCAGAGGGGATCCTATCATCCTCCTGAGCCTGGCAGCCTCTGCCATTGACTCCTACCTATGGCGGAACTGCTCCTCCCTCATCTTCTCCACACCGGCCATGCCACGGATGGCCATATCCTTAGGTGCAGTCTCCCCTGCGTAGAGATATTCACGGGAAAACTCCGGGCTTTGTCTCCGTTTACCCTTACCATGAAGTCATCTCTTTGAATTTTAAGCACTTTTTTAAGAAAAAAGCGCGGTGTAGGAGGGCATATCTCCCCACTCTTGTCGAATGTACTCATGATCTTAGAAATACATTAAACTATCTTTGAAGAAGCCGGTCAAAGAAATCCGATAAAATTAATAAAACGATTGGTTAGAGAAAGCTTTGGAGAAAAGCAATTAAGCCGGGTCCTCATGGGCACGGCAAGGTCAGTATGGAGGAGTTGCCCGTCTCAATATCCGACCTGTAGTTGAGCTGACCCACATAGGTTCCTCCCATGACGTAAGCTGGAACTGTATTGGGACCTCTCTGAACTCTGGCGCCGATCCTAGCGGTGCCCTGTAGCTCTGTATCTATGGAGTACACCGATATCTGATCGTCCTGATAGATATTGGTATCTTTGACCAAATCCCTGATGTCCGAGTAGCTCTCCGAAAAGACCGATCCCACGGCGTAGTTCTTGGCGCAGAGGGCGTTCTTCAAATCGCTCTTGGTCAGGGGTGGATTGTAGGGCTTGTAGTCGAAGACGCCCCACTCGTTGAAGGATATCTCATCGTACTGGTTCCCTCCGTAGATCTCCGAGTGCTGGGTCCTGGAGACGGTGCCACTGCCCCTGGTGCCCACCACTAGCTTCTGGCCTGAAAAGCCAGGCTCTGTCTGGAAGATTCTGGTCTCATCCATGTAACCTTGAAAGTACATCCAAGTGTGCTCAGTCACATTCTGGAGGGCACGCTCCAGGGCGGCAGAGTCGGCGCAGCACAGGGGAAAGGCTAAGAGCGTTATGAGCGTTAATAGTAAGATCCCTCTCATCTGAACACCCAGGGTTTAAGGTTAGGTCCTTCAAATATAAACTTGATCCCTCGGGGATTAATTCAACCCAGGCGTCTCATTATCAGACTTGCCATCATCTAATTTCTTTACCTGGCGTTCTCTGCCGAGCTTTTCTTTGCTTGGCTTTCTCTTGACGCGTCTAATCTCCCGTTTATCCCCGACCCGCCTTATCTCCTGGAGGCGGTCTTCCAGGGAGGCCTTGAGCTCAGAGGAGAGAGCGCCTGAAAAGTAATCCATCCTGGCGGCTATGGCCAGCTTCCCTGCTAGAGCCCTGGCAACTCTGCCTCTAAGCTTCCTCGGGGCCCTGGAGATAGCAGGGTGCCTGAAGATTATGCCATGCTTGGGCGAAGGAGCCTTGCCCCTTAGGTGCTTGAAGAGGGACTTCTCTGAACCCATGATCTGTACCGCGCTGGAGGGCATCTCCGCCAGGTGCTTGAGGCTTCCGGCCCTGGAGAGAAGCCTGGCTGCCAGGAGGGGACCGGCCAGGCTGGAGAGGTTGGGGGCAAATGCCTCCATGGCACGGCTCACGTCCTCCTCCAACCTGGCCTGGCGATCCCTGAGGTCCAAGGCTGCTTCTGCCAGGTTTCCCATGGGACCTTCGGACCTTAAGGCCTCGGCCAGCCTCCTACCCCGGATGGTATCTTCTCTGTGCAATCGAGACCACTCGTAGAGCCTCTCATCCAGGAGGTTCATGACCTGGTGAAGATCGTCCAGGGCCTCTATCATTTGGAGGATCTCGGCCTCGGTCCCTGCCACCTCCTTGAGCCTCCTTCTGGCCAGGGCCAAGGCCACCTGACGCAGTATTCTGTTGTACTCCTCATCACTTTTTACATAGCCCTTGGATAGAGCGATGCCTCTTAGATCGGGCTGAATCTCAGGGCAAGGCCTCGGCTCCTCCAGGCCCTGGACCATCCTCTCCACATCACCACAGGGCGAGAAAAGGCCCTTGTCAGGGTCAAAAGTGCCAAACCAGGCGTGGGTCTCCATCTACCAAGCCTTAGCTTCCGACTCCCATAGATCTTTTTCGCCTGAAACCCCTTTGAAAATCACTTTCGTCCCGCCCTGCTCTCTTTTATATACTTGTCGAGCACATCTCCACTTACCTCTCAAAGTAAAAAAAGTCAGAGGTCTTAACCATGAAGGAGATCGTATATCAGATACTGACTCGCCTCAAGGACCAGGGAGTTGAAGTTCCTGAGGGCGAGATCGAGTCACGCCTAAGAATGCTCATAGAGGACTTCAGGGTTCCTGAGAGCGAGGCCCGAAGGTCTGTTTTGAACTATTTCCTGAAAGAACACGGCCTAACTCCAATCAGAGGAGCGACCCGGGGAGCTTCAGAGAAAGCCAAGGTCTCGGGAATCTCAGAGCCTGGAAAGTGGATAGATCTGGAGGTCAAGGTCCTCGAGCTTTGGGATCCTACCAGCTCATCCATATCCCAGACAGGACTTGTAGGAGACGAAACTGGGTCCTTGAAGTTCGTCAAGTGGGCCAAGGCAGGCATCCCCGACCTGGAGGAAGGCAAGAGCTACCTCTTGAAGAAC
>Ga0181520_10004815_pt1 | contig 22167 bp, 15 predicted proteins | sample PEATcosm2014_Bin_29_FD_132451 | JGI IMG/M metagenome (GOLD analysis project Ga0181520, IMG submission 132451) | Peatland microbial communities from MTU Mesocosm Facility, Houghton, MI, USA - PEATcosm2014_Bin02_30_metaG | ecosystem: Environmental > Terrestrial > Soil > Wetlands > Peat | place...
CAAGAGACGACACGACGCGGGCATTGGAGCTACTCGAGCTCGAGAACCATCTCCTCTCGGCGTTCACGAGCTGTGCCTGGTTCTTCGCCGACCCGACCGGCATCGAGACCCTGCTGTCGCTGCGGCATGCGAAAGTGGCGCTCACTACGGCAGAGCGCGTTCTCGGGCTCGACGTATCCGAGGGATTCCTCGAGCGGCTCCAAGCCGTGAGGTCGAACCTCGATCCACACCTTGACGGCCGCCAGCTGTGGGGCCGTTCCGTCGAGCCGCACAGCCTCGACGCCGAATCGATCGCCGCCGCCTTCGCCCTGGAGCTGGCGGCCGGATCAGCGCGTTCGCCGATGCGGCGTGGCGCCTGGGTGGTGACAGCCCAGAAGGTCGAGACAGTCGCCGGCCGGACCTCCGGCTTTGTCGTCGTCGAGCACACCGCGTCTCTTCGGCGCACGGTCGTCGAGGTGCGATCCGAGTGTGTCGGATCCGTCGGCGCCGCGGCCCACAGCCGCATCAACTACGAGGACAGCTGGCGCGAGACGACCCTTCGTCGAGCAAGTCCCGACGTCGTCGCACGCGTGGGGGCCGCCCGGGTCACCGGAAGAGCCGACGCGAGCCCCCTGCTCGCGCTGCGCTGTCTGACCGCCAGTCTGAGAACGCGGGCCGCGGAGGCAGACGACGCGGCCGTGCTGGGCGCGCTCGTGGCCGCAGCGGCTCCCCTGGCGGCGCGTGACCGCGACGCGGTCGGCGCCTCGCTCGCGGTGCTCCGGGACGCCTCGGTATCACAAGAGGCGCTCGCGGCTCTCGGAACGCTCGCTTCCCTGGCCGAGGCGGCGTCTGTCGAGTGGCCGGCCAGCAGCGAATGTGAGCATTCGCCGGCGAACCACTAGGTTCACACCCTGATGAACGCGCCCGGTGGTCAAGACCCGTCCCTCGACGGCACAAACGACGTCGTCCGGGCGGTCGACCGCCTTGCCCGTCGATTGCCCGAGCCCCTCTTTCCGCTGGCCCGGATCGCCTACAACTACCGCTGGTCCTGGACGCTCGGTGGCCGCGATCTGTTCCGCTATTTCGGCGTGCACCGCTTCAACCTGAGCAACCACAACCCGGTCCGGTTCATGCGCGACCTGTCCGAGCACTCGTTGCTGGAGGCTGCGACGGACGACGCCTACCTCCAGCGCGTCAATCAGGTGGCCGAGGTGCTGGACCGCGACCTGACCCGCCCCGCAAGAACCGACCTCGGTGACGGGCTGGTCGCTTTCTTGTGCGCCGAGTTCGCCGTCCACAGGTCCTTGCCGGTCTACTCGGGAGGACTCGGGGTACTGGCGGGCGATCTGTTGAAGGAAGCGTCGGACGAGGCGCTGCCGCTCGTCGGCGTCGGTCTGCTGTATCGCAAGGGCTACTTCCACCAGCGCGTGGACCGGTCCGGGTGGCAGCACGAGTACTGGACCGAAGTCGACCCCGAGGTGCTGCCCGCGGTGCGCGTCACCAACCCGGATCGCTCGCCACTGACGATCCAGGTCCCCATCTGGGACGGTGAAGTGGCCGCTCAGGTCTGGCGCGTCGACGTCGGTCGCGTCCCCCTCTACCTGCTGGACGCGGACCTGGCGGAGAACACGCCTCTGCAGCGTTGGATCAGCGCAAGGCTCTACGAGGGCAACCGTGCGATCCGTCTCGCGCAGTACGCGCTCTTGGGAGTGGGTGCTGTCCGTGCACTGGCCGCGATGTCGATCAGGCCCACGCTCTACCACTTGAACGAGGGTCATGCCGCGCTCGCCACCCTGGCTGTGGCGTCCCAGCGGGTCGGGTCAACGAAAGCCTCCAGCGAAAGCGAGCTGACCGACGCGCTCGAGCGTGGCCGCGACCACTTCGTGTTCACAACCCACACTCCCGTCCAGGCCGGCAACGAGACCTACAGCCGGGAGGAGATATTCCCGGTGCTCGGATCGCTGGCCGACGAGCTGCACGTCGACCGCGAGCTGCTCTTGAAGCTGGGCCGCGTGCACCCCTCCGACTCGGGCGAGCCGAGTGGGCTCACGCAGCTCGCCATCCACACCGCTCGGTCCACGAACGCTGTGAGCGCACGCCACGGGTCGGTCGCCCGCGAGATGTGGCACGAGATGTTCCCCAGCTTGACCGTCGACGAGGTTCCGATATTCCATGTCACAAACGCGGTGCACCTGCCGACGTGGATGGCCCCGCCCATGCGGGCGTTGCTCACCCGGCACTTCGGTGCGGGCTGGGAGCGCCACGCGTGCGACCCTGCGGTCTGGGCCGGTATCGAGGACATTCCGGACGAGGAGCTCTGGGCGGTCCGCTGCGAGCAGAGGAACGAGCTGGTCGAGCAGCTGCGCCGCAAGGCCGTCGTCGACCGCCTAGCGCGCGGCGAGGACCTCGAGGCCGTGCGGGCCGGGGCCGAGGCGTTCGACCCGTCGTTCCTCACCGTCGGCTTCGCCCGCCGCCTGGCCACCTACAAGCGGCTCGACCTGCTCTTGCACCCAGCGGCCAGGGCCTTGGAGCTGCTCAACCACGACCAGCCGACCCAATTTGTCTTTGCCGGCAAAGCTCACCCGCTCGACGACGCGGCCAAGGCGATAGGCCAGCACATGTTCGCCCTCAAGAGCTCACCCGGTGTGATCAACCGTGTCGTGTTCATCGAGGACTACGACCTCGCCGCCGCCGGCACCCTCATCGCGGGCTGCGACCTGTGGCTCAACCTGCCCCGCCCCCCGTTCGAGGCGAGCGGCACGAGCGGCATGAAGGCTGCTTTGAACGGCTGCCTCAACTTGAGCGTGCTCGACGGATGGTGGGCGGAGGCATTCGACGGCTCGAACGGCTGGGCCATCAACGGCGACACGGACCCCGACGCGGCCGCGAAGGACGCACGTGACGCGGCAATCTTGTATTCCCTGGTCAAAGACGAGGTCAAGCCGCTCTTTTTCGACCGCGACCCGCGCGGGATCCCGACGCGGTGGCTGAAGCGCGTACGGGCATCGATGCGCACGCTCGGGCCGATGTACTCAGCGACGCGAATGCTCGACGACTACGTGGAGAAGGTCTACGAGCCGCGCTAGAAGCTCAATGCCGTCTGTACCCGCCGTGCCCGAACCGGGACGTAAACCTCAGCGGTAGGCGTCCGGGCCAAGGTGTACTGCGAGGCCGAGTCCTGCGCAGGCGATAACGACACGAAGCGGTGTCGCGGGTACACGCCGCACGATTATCGGGCCTAGCCGGCCGCCTGCCAAACAGCCCACCGCGAGAGGGATCGCGGCCGACCATCGGACCGGCCCGAAGGCGACGAAGACGACGGCGGCCGTGGCATTGGCCAGCCCGACGAGCAGGTTCCTCATGGCGTTGCCTCGTGCCAACGGCTCCGCGGTCGCGAAGAGGACCAGGGCTAGGACCAGCACTCCTGCCGCAGCCCCGAAGTAACCGCCGTAGACCGCGACGAGGAACACGCCCACGCTCAGCTTCCAGGTAGGTTGGCGCCCCTCGCTGGGCATCACGCGGGTCGGGTTCCGGGGGATTGCAACCGTGAGCGACGCGAACGCGATCAGACAAGGCACCACGCGAGCAAAGGCGCCTGAAGGTGTCTCCAACAAGAGAAGCCCGCCTGTGAGCCCCCCGAGAACCGCGACGGGACCGAGGCGCCGAGCTCTTTCTCTCTGTCCTGCCAGCTCGGGGCGCGAGCCCCATACCGAGCCCACGCTGCTGAAGACGAGCGCGACTGTGTTCGACACATTGGCACTCACCGGCGAAAGGCCGACGGCCAGGAGGGCCGGGTAGCTGACGAGCGAAGCCAGGCCCGCCACGCTGCCGCTCAGGCCGGCACCGAAGCCTGCCAACACCAACCAGAGCGGATCGAGACCCTTCAAGGCCTCCCGACGCTAGTTCCCGGTCACGATTCGCGTTTCACCAAATCGCCGATGGTATCTTTACTCAATTCAGCAAGCTAGAAGCAGGATCGCGCACCAGAGTCTGAGCTACTCGGCGATCAGTAGCCATCATTCGGGAGCAGAGGTGACCATGAGAGCTGGTCAACCGATCCGGATTGAGCGCCCATCCTTCTGGCTACGGCGGTGGTCGCAGACGATTAGGCGGCGCCGAACCTATGCCAGGTCCAGCCTGACAAACCGCCTCGATGCCTACCTTGACCTCATGTCTGGCCTGGAATCAGCGCGACCAACGCGGGCGCTTTCGCGAGCTTCTGGAGAAGCAGGGCAGACACCCGATCGCTGGCATGTCCGTTGAGAGACAGCTGTTGGTGCAAACTGGCTGACCGCTCCCAGTCGGATTAGGCAGGTTCCCTGTTTTCGCCCGGACGAATCCGTAATAAGATCGTCAGGAATATTCGTGTCGGTCGTCGGTTGGCTAGGAGGACCGGCTCAGGTACCCAGGTCGTGGTACCTGACCGATAAATAAACGATCAGGTTATCCTCTCAACATCTGGTTGGGGGAGACTTGGCGTCGCCGGAGCACAAATCGAGCGAGGGTCGATGAAAGAGGCGTTCTCCAGCTTTGCGAATTCGACATCATTAGCTCTTTCGCGGGCGTCCGCGCTTTCGAGCGTCACCGTCGAGAGCGAAACCAACAACAGGCCGCCGACGTTGCAGACGGTTCCAGATCCGCCTGCAACGTCCGTCGAGCGCGACGCGCGGCCTTCGCCTGCTGCCAAGCACCGCGCGCGATTCAGGCCGCAACTCGCGCTTGTGGCCTCTGACCTGGTCGCGCTGACACTGTGCCTGTCCGCAGCGCTGTACGTCATTCATCAGGCGGGAAGCGGCTCGGTTCGTTCAGCGCTGCTGGCCAATGCAGTGCTCAGCGTGCCGCTGCTCATCGTCGTGGTTATCGCCCTGGCACTCAACAATCTTTACTCGAAGTCGCCAGGCCAGGTCCTGAAGAGCTCGTTCACCGAACTGCACGATGTCATCTACGGCCTCGGGATCGCAGGCTGCGTCGTGCTCGGCATAGACCATCTTTTCGGATCGCTCGAGCGGCAGGCGACGCTGGAGCCAGTCACGATCGTGGTCGCGTTGTTGTTCGCAGTCGCTGTCATCCCGACCGGTCGGGCACTGACCCGCGCAGGGCTTCGCGCTCTGAAGACCGAGGAGTGCCGAGTGCTCATTGTCGGCAGCGGCATGATGGCCCGACACCTGCTCCGGTACCTGTCCTGGGACCCACGTATCACCGTTGTCGGTTGCGTCGACGATGACCCGGCGCCGGGGACGGCGGTGCTCGGCACCATCGAAGACCTGCCCAGGATCGTCGAGGAGATGGATATCCACCAGGTCATGGTGGGTTTCTCGAGGACGCATCCAGCTGAAGCGATCCTTCGGCTCCAGTCGTTGAACGACCACGTCGCCGTCTCGATCGTGCCCCGATACTTCGAGCTGATCACGTGGCGCTCCGCGGTAAAGGAGATCGCAGGGCTCGCTCTCATCGACGTTGCCCCTGCACGGCTGAATCTGGGAGCTCGCGCGGTCAAACGTACTTGTGACCTGGTCCTGGGCACCCTCCTGCTCATTGCTGCCTCGCCGGGCCTTGTAGTCGTGGCGATCTGGATCAAAGTGACCTCGCCAGGCCCGGTGCTGTTTCGTCAGGAGCGAATCGGAAAGGACAACAAGCCCTTCACGATCTACAAGCTCCGAACGATGGCCCACGGCGCCGAGCAGCTGCGTTACCAACTCGAGCACTCGAACGAGATGGAAGGTCCCCTATTCAAGATGCGTGCCGATCCGCGGGCAACTCCGATCGGCCGCTTCTTGCGAAGGACCAGCCTCGATGAGGCGCCACAACTGATCAACGTGCTCCGCGGCGACATGTCTCTCGTCGGTCCGCGACCGTTCATCGCGTCCGAATCGAGTGCAATCGACGGGTCGGCGCAACGTCGCTTCGAGGTCCGACCTGGCATGACCGGACTATGGCAGGTCTCTGGAAGAAGCGAGCTGACCTTCGACGAGATGCAAAGACTTGACTACCTCTATGTAGCCTCGTGGTCTATCTGGTGGGACTTTCGCATCCTGTGGATGACGCCGGCTCTGGTGTTTCGAGGACACGGAGCTTTCTAGCCATCTGCTGTCCTGCGAGAGAACAGCCCAGACGTCGGTAGACGGGACAAGGAACTGGAAGGAAACGGGAGCGTCAACAACACCCCGGTCACGCGCTCGAACGCAGAACGGTCACATGTACGCTCATGTCGTCGAGGGGGCAATGCGTGTGTAACAAGAAGCTGCACGCCGATTCGTCGGGTTCAGTGCGAACGGCCGGTCGGGGGCGGAGCAGGGTTAGCTGGCTGGATGTCAGTCTTTCGGCCCTGGTCGTGCTGGTGGTCACCGTACCTACGATGGCAGTCGAAGAAGACTGGCATGGCCATCCGATGATCGACCAACCGAGCCATCTTTGGCTCGGTGCGGCATTCCTCGTCGCAACAGCCTTTGTAGCCGGCGGCGTGGTCGCGGGGTATCGCCGCCCGGCCACCGCTGCCGCGAACGCAATAGCTGCTGCCGTAGTTTCCGTTGCCCTGCTTCTCGTGGGCGCCTTCGCTCGCAGGCACTGGCTGGTTCATGAAGGTCTGCCGGACGCCGTCGTACGGCTCTGGTGCTTAGGGGGGGTGACGGCGGTTTTGATGAGCGCGGCTGGATCACAACTTGGGCGTCGATTTTCGACTCGTCCACCCGAGGGTTCGTCGCCGCCAGCACAATGGTCGTCAGGAGCGAGGCAACGGCCGCCACGACTAGCTAGCCGTTGGAGGCCGCGGTGGAGCGAGCCGTCTCGAGTGGGTGAGGCTTCTCAGGGCAGCCCTACTGGTCGAGCGACCGGCGAGAGCGCGAAGCGCTTCGTTCAAAGTCACCGCGGATCGGAACGCGGCGGTGTGCAATCGCGAGTGCCGTCGCTCGAACAAACGGATCCGGTTCACCGTGAGCGCGGTCCACAGCATCGGGTTGTCGCCCGAGTCCCCCCCAAAATGCACGGCTCGGGCTTCCGGGACGTAACGAATCCGGAATCCGGCTTCTCGGGCGCGCAAGCAGTAGTCCGTCTCCTCTGAATAGAGCCACATCGTCTCGTCCCAGCGACCGACCCGTTCGGCGCACTCGCGCGATATTGCCATGAGGGCGCCCGATGCCCAGTCGACGTCAGCCGGACGAGCATAAGGCTCGACTCTCGTCACCGTCTCTCCCCAAGGCGCCCAGCGTCCGGCGCGATCGCCACCGAGCAGCGCCTCGCCAAGGGCACGCAGGACGGTCGCGTCTCGACGGATACTGAAAACAAGCCGACCGGCGGCATCCCGGAGTTGGGGAACGGCGATCCCAACTCCCGGTTCGCCCAACGCCTCCATTAGCAGCGTCCCGCAACCGGCGTCCAGTCTGATGTCAGGGTTGGAGACGAGAAAGTCCGTGCCGGGCTCTGCGGCGTCGACAGCCGCATTGATGCCGGCGGCGTAGCCCGCGTTCCGTCCGAGTTGCACAAGACGCGCATCAGCCCTCAAGAGTTGGGCGATCTCCATGGTGGAGTCGCGAGAGTTATTGTCCGCGAGTACAAGTTGCCAATTCAGTTCGCCCATCGCAGCAGGTAGGGACTCCAGGAAGCACCGTAATATTGACTGGCTGTTCCACGTGACCGTGATAACGGTGACGTGCTCAGGTCGTGGCACGCGGAACCGCCATAGATGAGGCAGTCTCGATTGGCGCACAACTCTCCTCCTGCTGGACAAGGCGCCAAAGCGCACCTGTCATCCCAAGAAGGATGAACATCACGCCCGACACCTGGTCAAAACTGAAGGCGTCGAAGACATATAAGCCGAAAGCAATAACAAGTGACGATCCAGCGAGACCGAGGGCGAGTTCGCGCACAGCTGGGTCTCGACTGCGGCGTCGCGCGCCGAGCGCCGTGAATAGCCAGATGAGCAAGAGAAGAATGAGGCACGCGAGACCGAAGATACCGGTCTCAATGAGCGAACCGAGGTATTGATTATCAAGAGAGGCTATGGGCTGGCCGTGTGGGGTAAACTCGGACGGGATGAAGGTTCTGAATCCCCGTCCGAAGAAAAGTGACTGACGCACGAGGAAACCGGCGCGAGCAAGATCTTCCTCGCGGTGCAGAACGCTTGGGTCGGTTCCGGCGTTCGTGAACAGGCTGATGATCGTCCCGACTAGGCCGGGCTTAGCCGCACGAAGCGCCAAAGCGAACATCGCCACTGCACCAATAGCCACAATGCGTTCGCGGGCGTTCCAGCCGACGAACATGACAACGAAGGCGATGGCAGCACCCACGAATCCAGTGCGTGCAAGTGACATGGGTAACGCCACGGCAATCAGGAACACACACAGCCAACGGCGACCTCGCTTTCCTACCGGTGCCTGCTTGGCGTAGTGCACGGCGAGCGGCAGAACACAGGCGAGAACAAGCCCGAATTCGATTGGACTGCCTGATGTTGCCTGCACTCTTCGTAATCCGGCACGAGTGGTGATGGGTGGAGCGATGTATGCCGTGGAAAAGCCGGGTAAGCGAGTAAAGAGGTTCTCGAAGAAGCTTGATCCGGTCAGGAACTGGACAATACCCAGCGTCGAGAGCACGGCCACCCAGTAGACAAGTCGACGAGCAACTACGTCGAGTCGCTCGCGAGTGTTGATACCGTCAGCCATCAAGACGGCGATGCCGACAAGGCCGAGGACCTCAAGGACTCCGCGGTTGGCCGCGGAGATCTCTACCTCGGGAATCTGTCGGCTGAAAGCCGAAGCGAAGCTCAGCGCGATTGAAGCGCTGAAGATATAAAGGCCGATGCGGATCGGCTGGCGGCCGGTGGCGATCGGCCGGTCGGGCTGGATCTTGCTGACCAGCCACCAAGCCAAGGCCGCCATCCCGACAATGGTTGTCGGGGTTCCTGCAGCCCCGAGATCGCCGATACTCAGGTACGACGGCAGAACGATCAGGAGGACGATGTAGATCGAGACGATCGTCGTGACGTCGCGGCGGCTCAACGCGAATAGGACAGCTACAAGAGCACAGCTGAGCAGCCCTATCACAAGGTAGATGCCTTTATGGCCCGCCAGCACGAGCGGTCCGACGAGTGCTATCGGTCCGAGGAGCTGGAGCGCTAGTGAACTCGGTCTCCTTCTCAAATTGCATCCATGGGCATTGAGTCGTTAGTTCTTTGGATAGAACTGCGCTGGAGCCGAGCTCGCTCCAGGTGCACCAGCACTAGGTCCCGGGTCGGTTCCTCTGCGAAGGCCAAAGTCCTGAGTCGTCTTCTGCGATACTCGACCATCGGACAATGGCGGCAGCTCCAACTCAGTCCCGGCCTCGCCTGGCCGCAGCGTACTCCCTTTGACCTCGCGTTTGCGCGCAGACGTGCGACGCTGCATTAGCGAGTCGTACAAGGCCGTGAGCGCCACTGCGAGAAACACGAGGACCACGCCGACTGCAACGACTACCCGAATCCGGCTCTTGTCGTCTCGAGTCGCCTGGGTCGCCTGTTCCAAGAACTTCGTCGTGATGAGGGTGTTTGGACCCGCGCCCGCCTGCATGTCTAACAGAACGTTGACGACTTCTCCGGTTAGCGTCCTATTCTGTGAGAGCACCAGTGACGGAGTACCCGCCGTCACTGTGATAATCAACTCCGGCACGGCGCCAGTCGGGTCGGTTGAGACCGTGTAGTTGTCGATGCCGATCGCCTTGAGCTGCGAGGCAACTTGTTGGCTGTTCTCTCTATAGCTAACGATGGACGCCACGGTGTTTAGGTTGCCGTAGTCGTTGACGAAGTTGCTGGCCGTTTTGGTTGAAGAAGTCGTGGGCGGCACCAAGAGGAGCTCCGAGGTGGCCTGGTACTGCGGCTTTACAGAATGGTAAACACCTGCGGTGACCACTACCGCCAGTAGAAGGGCGGCACCGAAGAAAACCCAGCGCTTACCGAGCAAGGCTAGTGACTGCCAAAAATCCATGGTCTAGTTTAGACTCCACATGCTCGTGCTCAGTTTCGATGCACGGTTTTTGTCCTCGCGGCAACAAGCAAGAAATCTACCATCTCGGACTACGGTGTCAGACCGATGTCGCATCGATTCGGACGCGTCCCCGCTTCGATGTGCAGTTGGCAGTGTTATACGTCCAGAGATCGTGGAGATCGTGAAGTTCGAGGCGACTCGGCACCTTGGATCCGAACCTTCCGAACGTGCCCGAGACCAGGCGACCTAGCCGGAGCCGAGCAGGCTCGAATGGACGCGACCCTTCTGTTCCACCTGTTGGATCCGCTCCCGCTCAAAGTTAGTCCCCAGGTCAGGAAGCCGGATCGTGTGCACGAGGTCTGAGATGCTGGTCGAGGGCTCACATGTCGATCTTCTCGGTCTTGTCGGGGCGAGAATTCAACTTCTGACAGGCGATCGCTCCGGAATAGGCGCACTCCCGCTGGGCTTCTGAAGTCTGTCTACTGGCTGGTGTTGATTGCGCGCTCACTGGGTATCCATCTCTTGGATTGTCGCAACCCAACTGCGACGCCGCCAGGGTTCGAACCGCCTTGGTTTGGTTCTTCGTCACGTCAGCGACAATCAGGATTGCAACGGTGGCTCGATGGCGGGACCGGAGATGATATAGTCCGTTTCAAACCAGGACCTACTGGAAACTAACCTGTGCGAATCCTCACCAATGTGAATGTGCTTGCGCCGGTAGGTGGCCTTGAGGTGAATGCTTGCGAGCTGAGTCGTGAGCTTGTTTATCTTGGGCACAGTGTACACGTCATCTATGTGAAAGATGGCGAGCTGACTGAGACATTTCGACGCTTTTGCGGCTCGATCGTAAAGGTACCGGCTACCGAGGTCCCCTTCTCGAGACGGGGACCATTGGACCTTGTGAAACTCGGGCCCGCATTACGAGCTGGCCGCAGGATATTACCTGATTTGATCCTAGTGAACCAGACATTCGGACTTCCGTGGGCGCTGACGGTGGCCGCTTCGACTCAGGCGAAGGTCGTTTGCCACCTCCATAATGAGCCCTACGCCCAGGATCACTCGACCTTCCAGCGCACCCTTCTCGGAACGCTCGGCCGGGCAACTCGCCATTTTGTCGCCGTTTCGGACTTTCTTCGAGACCGAGCAATCAAGAAGGGTCTACGACCCCAGTGGATAGAAGTGGTTCGACCAGGCGTCGAGATGAATGCCTATCCAGCACAAACGCTTGAACTCCGACAGCGCGCTCGCGAGAGGCTCGGAATCCCCAAGGAAGGCTCAGTCTTCCTTTACTTCGGTCGGGTCGATCCTGGCAAGGGAATCGAAGTACTCCTAGACGCATGGTCTAGACTTCACGTGGATCCCGAGTCGGCCACCCTCTTGGTCGTAGGTTCGCCGTTGCACGCTATCGATCCAGAGTCGTACGTGGCTGGGCTCAAGACACTTACATCAGGGTCTAGTGTCATCTTCCTCCCCCGACGTCTTGATGTCGTCGGATTGCTTCACGCTGCCGACGTCGTAGTGGTTCCATCGCTCTATGGGGAGCCGTTTGGCCGAGTAGTGATAGAGGCGATGGCCACCGGTTGTCCAGTCGTTGCCTCTCGGACGGGCGGCATTCCCGAGATTCTGACTGGCGAACTAGACCGCCTCCTGTTCGAACCGGGAAATGTGCCGGAACTCGCAAGCCTATTGAAGCAACTGGGCACGTGGCGCGAGACCGATCCGGCCCTGGGGCGCGCCTGCCGGGACCATATCCAGACGTATTTTTCCGTCGAACAAAGCGCCTTAGCGATGGTCAACTACTTCACCGATGTCTTGTGCTCAGGTCGATAACCTCCACGGCGGTGTATAGGCTTCGGCTCGTCCTTCCCGAACGACTAGTCCGCCCCTGAGTCCAACCCTCCCGGCCCCTGGGTTCCGCCCTCCCCGCTTGTACCCCACGTCAAGTGCTACACCCGAGCTCCGAATCCACACTCGCCCAAAGGCTCCGGCTCGTACTGACAGCCCAAGGCCCTGTTCGCTGGCGGCTTCCCCGTTGCTACACCCGCTGTTCAAACAAGTGCGCTCGAGCCATGCCACGCCAACTGACTGGCGCGCCACCCGGACCTTTAGGTTCATCGTGAACCTTCGGCTAGGGTTTCCATGTCCGACAGGCTTCCCTGTAATGAGGCTTAAGGAGGTCCAAGGTCACACAGGACTGTTGTGAACGCTGGTCGGCACGGCGACAGTAGGTGAAGATGATCGTTATTTGCGCTGGCACGCCCTTCGATGGTTACTGCTTCTCGGAGCGCCAACTTGCCGATCCGCTGTCCCGTCACGTGCCCGTGCTGTACGTGGATCCACCGCTGTCCGTACTGCGTAGCCGGCGTCGTTCGTTAGGACCGAAGCTAGAGCAGATCTCTGATCAGCTGTGGCACCTCAGTATCGCGACACCACCAGGACCACACCGACGTCTGCTGGCGGGAGTAGCCGGGCGCGTAATGAGGCGAGCACTACGGCAAGCGGTCGCGCGCCTCAACTACGACGTCACGGCAGTCGTTCTTGCAACAACGTCGCCCTTGTTCGGCGTGTCCGGTGAAGCACTCCGGATACTGTGGGGAACCGATGACTTCGTCGCCGGTGCCGAGCTCATGGGCGTCTCAGCCCGCCGCCTGCGAGCCGCGGAACACAGGCGACTGCTAGAGGCGGATCTGGCGCTCACAGTCTCGACCGCCCTCGGCGAACGTTGGCGCTCGGCAGGTGCCGACACCAGCCTATTTCTCAATGGTGTCTCATACGACCTTTTCTCGAAGTGTGACAAGACGGCCGCGCCCACGGATGTCATCTTGCCGCCTCCGATAGCCGGTTATTTCGGCCATCTCTCTGAGCGACTCGACCTCCGCCTTCTCGAATCGGTGGCAGCGCGTGGCCATTCCCTGCTGCTTCTGGGTCCGTGCCATGCAACGTTCGACATACGCCGTCTCGACTCGTTGCTCCGGCTTCCGAACGTGCAATGGGTGCGAGGGCGGCCGATGGCCGAGGTACCCGCCTACCTTGGTCTTATCGGCGTTGGGCTCGTCCCCTACGCTGACACCCCGTTCAACCGCGCTAGCTTCCCGTTGAAAACGCTCGAGTACCTGGCCGGAGGGCGAGCCGTTGTGAGCACACCCCTGCCGGCAGTCGACCTCCTCGAAACAGACCTCGTGACCTGCGCTGGCAGTCAGGAATCGTTCGCGGACGAAGTAGGAAGGCTCCTCGAACAGCAGCCTCCGCAAGAGCTCGTCGAGCGACGCCAGCGCTTCGCGCAGACTCACAGCTGGGAACATCGTGCCGGGCAGCTCTTGGAGCTGATCGCTTCCCACAGGCGATCGTGACTCGTGTGGTTCCGCGCGCGATCGTGCTAGAGATCAGTTCGCGGTTCTCGGAAATGACCCGTCGGTCCCGCTAAAACCGAGAATTCAATACCCGCTGTTGCCGTCATCGGCGAGCGGCCTCGGGACCATCGTCGCCTGCGGCGTCGGTATCTTCAGCCGTATCGACGCCATGACGTTTCAGTGAGGTCACAAAACTGGTGAGGAGAGCCATCGTGACCTCTCGGGGGCCGGAATTGAGCAGCGAGTGTTCAAGCGCCGAGACGTGCTCAAAACGGAAGCGGCCACTGGCGGTAAGACGTCGGAGGGTCCGGTTCCAGTGAACAAGTCGTTCGAATTGCCGAGCCTCGCCGTCACCACAAACGATAAGTGAACTCGTCTCGCGAGACTCAAGGAGGCGGAGCAGCGAACCAGTCGCCGACCGACGCGGTGAGATCTGGGCAACTGCAAGTGAGAGTGCTCCGGGGAGCCGGGGATGTATCGACGCGAGACGAGCGACTGCTCGTGGCACAGTCCGCTGACCCAATCGACGGTCTCGCCACGAGAAGCTGGAAAAGGTGGGATTGATCGCGCAGATTCCACGAACCCCCAACTCGATGCCGCACTCGATGGAGTGATAAGCACCCGAACACACGCCCATCAACACCACGTCTCGAGGATCATCGGGTCGTAGGTCACGGGCGATGTCGGCGACATCCTCGAAGATCTCCGGCGGATAAGTGACGCGCTCTTTCTGGCCTGGGCGAAGCGGGCTGTCCCCGATGCCACTCACGTCGACCCGGACTGACTTGATGCCAAGGGCGGCCCATCGGCGGGCAAGCTCCACCCAAAGACGAGCCGGACCGACGTGGTACTCGTGACTGTCGTTCAGCATGATGACGACGGGACCATCAGCAGCCTGATCGCTCTCAGTCACGACACCGACCAGGCCGAGCGGTCCGAGCAGCACGACCCGCTCGGTAATAGGTACTGCGTCTGCGGTATGACCGACTACTGCCCTTCTAGGCACCCGATAAACGATGGGTTGCCTTGAGTCATCAATAACCCGGTCGAGCCATGTGCAAATGGTGCCGATCGCCTCCAAGGGTGGCTTGTCATGGGGAGATATCGCTTCGAGGAGCTCGCTTTGGCCTGTGGCCTCTGCCCACTCAGCACCGTTGTCGGAGAGCTGGTCACGCGCTTTGGGTTCAAGTGGACGACCTGGCCGCTCGAGAACGAGGAGTCGTCGCGCGTGACTTCTCGGCAGGGCTTCAAGCCGCAACGTGTCAAGAGCCGCTGCGGTCGCGTTCGTCAAGACCTGGCCCGGCAGCTCGACGCCTTCTTCCGACATTCCGCCAGAGTGATCGATCACCTTAAGCAGCAGCTGATTCTCTCGGACAAAGCTGCGCCCGCTCAAGCACGGATCCCACAGGACGAGCGCGTCGAGGCACTCGACTCCGGCGTTGACCGCAATCGTGGCCCCGACGCGCATTCCCACTAAGACCTTCCTCATGGCCCCTGCTTGCTCGAGGAAACCCACGGCTCGACGAACACTGGTGGTCCACGCTTCTACTCGGGCAGGGTCTTGCTCGCTTCCCACGGAGTCGCCAGTCCCGTCGTAATCGAATCGGAGCACGAGAAAGCCACTCCTTGCCAAAGCAGCAGCAAGTATTCGATACGCCACGTGCGCCCGCCGACCCTCCATTCCTAGGGATGGGCATAACACCACACCCGCTCGCGACCTATTGCCCTCAGGGATGTGTAGCCAGCCGAACAAGAGGCGATCTGACGGGCCGAACCAAACAGGCGACGCGTCGACCTCGCTAAGGAGATCTCTGGCAGAAGGCAAGAGCACACCGGAGGAAGGGGACACGAAACCCATATTCCTTCTGCTTGTCTCACCAGGCACTGCGAGGGACGAACCTGGCGCTCGAATCTCGCCCGGGAATACATGCTCGATTTCGAGCGCGCCTGAGCTGGAACTCAAGATCCGACGGGTCGGAATAACCGCAAGCGTGTAGACGAGGAGCCCGCAGCTCCCGCCGACGATGAGAGCGAAAATGGGAGTGTGGAAGTTCTCGGCAACCGTCTTCGATACAACTGCGCTCAAACCGCCGCCAACAAACGGCCAAGCGAGATGCTTCAGAAGCGTTCCGATCGGCACACCGAGGCGGCGAATCACGACGGCGTAGATGGGCACGACGACCACGAAACCGACGATCACGTGGCCGATAGCGACGCCGGTTATGCCATCAAGGTGGGCGCCTACGATGAGCGAGGGAATCAGCACGATCAGCCAAACCGACTGGAGAGCCAGCGTACTCAAGGACTTGCCTACACCGATGAGCGCGTCCATCGCGAGGTCCAAAGTGATTCGCGCGATTGCAAACACGGCTAGGAACTCGAGCGCACCGGTACTCGGAGCCCACCGTAACCCGTACATGAACAGGATGAGTGGATGGTTCATTGCCGCCATCAATGCGCACACGGGGAACGTGGCGAGGCATAGGAAAGTCATTCCACGAATAAAGGCCGAGCGAAGGGCTTCAGGGTTGTCACGTAGTCTAGCGAACGTGGGCAGCGAGACACGATCGATGCCGAAGGAAAAGATGCTGATCGCCCAGCCCGAAACGTTGAAGGCGAGCACATAGTAACCGAGCGCCGTCGGGCCGAGGATGCGGCCGATTGTGAGATAGTCAACGTTGAATACGCCAATGGTCACGATCGACGTGCCGACCAGAGGGAATCCGCTGCGCAGTAACTTCTTTGCTGCGTCGAGATTGAATCCGGGGCGGTATCGTTGCTCCGAGAAGCAAAGGCATAGGATCGAGCCGACGAGGTTCCCCAGAAGTCTTCCCCATGCCAGACTCCAAACCCCGTAGCCATGAACGGCGAGCGTGATCGAGATAATGGCAGCGACCACAGAGTTCACGAGGTCCGCGATGGTGCGTCGACCTTGCCGGAAATACCTCGTGAGCATCCCCGCCGGAACTGCAAAGATGCCATCCACGATGATGGCAAGGGCAAGCAACCTGGTCACACCCGTAGCATCCGGGGCACCGACGAGCCTGCAACAGTACGGGGTTACTATAAAGAAAACGGCGTAGACGATGAGGCTGGTCAGGAAGATAAGCGTGGTAGCGGTCGGTGCCACTTGGTCGACGTCTCCTGGCCAACGGATGATGGTGGCAGAGATACCGATGTCGTTCAGGCTTATGAGCAGTGAGTAGACCACTAAGGCGATGGCGAACACACCGAACTCGCGCGGCACGAGCAAGCGTGCCAACACAAGGCTGCTGATGAAGGTGAGCGATCTCCCGGCCACGTTGTTGGCAAAGGTCCAGCCGAGGCTGTTGCGCGCGACCGCGCCAAGAGTGCGGTTAGCCGGCTGGCTCTCGTCGTCGATAATCGCTCCGTCGGTCATGATTCCTTCGGGTTCGGAAGATTACGGGACGGTGACTCTCCCACGCGCGGGCCTTGCGACCATAGTGCACGCTGAACCAACCTTGTTACCACCTACCGTGAGGGGAGAATACGCTCCGTGGTCAAACCTGTAGCGATAGTCGCGACTGTCATCGCTGCCGTTGGAGTGATCACAAGCGTCTTCGCTCCAAAAGGTACAGGCCTGAGCCCATCCGCGTATACCAGGATTTCGGCCGCCCATGCGATTTCCAACGTTAAGTTGCACGCTCAGCTGCTACCGACGGCCGACACCTTCATCCCAATCGCCGTCTGGGACCAAGCTCCAAACGGCGGTAATGTGCCGTCTGCGTACAAGGACCAGGCCGCGGCGTTCCATGCGATGGGTATAAACGTCTTCGTTGGCATGAACTCGTGGCCCGAGCGGTTCGGCAGCGATGACGGCGAGCTGGAAGCCGCCGTTGCCGAGCACATGTACGTAATCGGTGGGGGCGATCCACTCTCGGACACATCGGCAGAATCGGTGGCGAGTGTAACCCAGTTGGTCTCCAAAATCCCCTTAGCTTCAAAATACTTCATCGGCTACCAGTGGGGGGACGAGCCTACGTGCGCAACGGACGTGGCCGCTCAGGTCGCCACTATCGAGCGTGAAGATCCAACGCGGTTGCTATTCGACAACGAGGGCGCCTGGATTGCCTGGCTGCCGCAGCACAACGTCCTCGGGTCTGCGACCTGTCTCGCCGAGTCCGAGGGAAACCTGCGGGCGACTAGCATCGCGTCGGCTGATGACTATGCAATAACAGATCCGTGGCACACATACCTTTGCACTAGTGATGGCAGGCACGATTGCCTATGGGTCTACGGCCGGGAAGCCCAAAACATGCGGGCGCTCGTCGGTTCGGATAAGCCGGTCTGGGAGTTCATTGAGTCGGGCACCGATGACCTTGGCCTGAGCTCACAGGGCGGCCCCTGCAACTGGACGACGAATCTCTGCAGAAGCGGAAACGAAGCGGCGGCTACGCCAGTGCAAGTGAACTCTGCTGTTTGGGACGCGCTCATCAACGGGGCGAGTGGCATCGAATGGTTTTGTGACGAGCGGCTGCCAAACGGCTTACCGATCTGGGACTACTGCGCGTCCAACGGCACGATCCGATCCAATCTGACCTTCATTGACCACACCGTCGATCACTTCGCACCTGAGATCAACGCGCCACCCGTCCTGGGCGGGTTGAGCGTTCGCAGCTCCAACCGCGCCGTGCCGATCGTGTCGGTGCAGAAGCAGGTGAAAGTCTCCACCTATCTCTTTGTGGAGAGCGACCGAGATGGAGCAACGATGGGTAACTATAGGCTAAGTCGTTTCGCGAACGGTACTGCCCTCCTGCTCTACGACTCGAACACTCGCTATGACCCATCAGTCTCCGAACAAGGCGAGACGTTCAAGCTCAACTCGAAGGGATCGTTCGCGGATTCGCTGCCAGGGAATTACAGCGTGAAGATATACGAGATCTTTCCTAGCGCCGTGAATCTCAACAGGCCTGTACCGGACGATCGGCCGGTACCATGACGACCATTATCATCCCCGCGCACAACGAGGAATCAGAGATCGCTCGCTGCCTCGGCGCCCTGTGCCCCGCAGAGCGGCCGGCTGAGCTTCAAGTTGTCGTCGTATGTAATGGCTGCACGGATGCAACCTCCGCCGTCGCAGCGTCCTTCGAGCACGTAGAGGTCATCGAAACTCCCGTAGCCAGCAAGACGGTGGCTCTGAACCTAGGTGATCGTGCGGCTCGCAGCTTTCCGCGTGTCTACCTGGACGCGGACATCGAGCTTCCGCGAAGCATCGTGGACGAACTCGCCAAGCAGCTCGAAGAGACCGGCCTGCCAGCCGCCACCGTCAGTTTCCGCCTTGACCTGTCTTCCGTATCGAAGGGCGTTCTGCACCATTATCGCGCTCGTGCTCGCGCACCATATCCGGACCACCTCGTCGGGCGAGGCATCTTCTGTCTTTCGGAGAAGGGTAGGTCCCGCTTCTCGGACTTTCCTCCTGTCATCGGCGACGATCTCTTCGTTCAAAGTCTTTTCACCAAGGAGGACTGCGTAACCGTCGAGACCTTTTCCGCCACCGTTAGACCACCAGCGACAATCCGAGAGCTCGTCCGCGTCCAGGCACGTGTGGCGGCAGGTAACCGTCAGCATCTCGAGCTCTACCCCGCGCGTGGACAACGGGGCTCACGATGGAGCCTGCTTCGCGCACATCTACCACCGTCGCGATGGCTCGACCTGACGACATTCCTGTTCGTCGTCGGGATGTCCCGTCTTATAGCTTGGCTGCGAGCTGGCAGCGAGAACAATAAATGGGAGACGTTTCGTTCTGCGGCACCAGTCGGCTAGTCTCCTAACCTTACGATCCGTAGATTGTCCCGCTCGGATCGGATGGGTGCACGCACGACCCGACAATGTCTTGGATCTTGGCCATAAACAGCTGCGCTCGAGAACTTGAAAGTGTCTTCTTGCTACGGCTCGACACCGACTACTCTCCAGATCGGTTGTCTTTGGAGTGCTTGTTGAACCGGCGCGTCGCGCTCTTCGTGCCTCGCGGCTCCTTGCTTGGCCTAACTTATCGCCGAGGGCGCCGTCGAGCACGGCGCGGGTAGCGGGGACATCGAGCTCGACATACGATAAGGAGGCGTCGATGAAAATGCCGTCGCAGACATGCTCAACAACGTTGCCGTCCGCCTGAAGATGGTCTCCGCGATCTGCCCGAGCGCATCCACGAGGAGATCCATCTCCGCATAGGCGGCGTCGTCGTCAAAGCAGGGACAGCCCACAAGCGCAGGCGTTCTGATGCCCAGCGCACAGCGGCAAGCTTGGCGCCTCGAGGCACCGGTTGGCGACGAGGCAGAAGAGTACCCGTTCGACGACGTGCGCCTCGAGGCGCCGCTCGTCGGACACCTCCCGCAACGCCTCGCCGATCCCGAGGCGCTCCCACAGTTCACCGAGCACGAACGCCCCGCCGAAGCGGCGAGAGTGTCGACTGGGACACGCTCGTAGCCGCCTTGGACTGTCTGCCTCTAGACCAGACGGCGCGGCGTCTTCGGGTCTTCGCCAAGGTCTTCATTGCAAACGCTTTCAGATAGTCATCCTTGATGCTGCTAGGGCGGGCGGGCTAGACCATGCAGACGCTTGGCGACGAACCTCAAGCCCCACTTGGCGGCGGCGGGCTAAGAACAGCTCAGTTCCGTCGAGGCAGCCCCAGAGTCTTGGCTGCCGAAAGCCGCACTACGAACAGACGCCCTTGCTCCCCATCTCCGTCGGATCGGACACCTGTATCGCTGACACTACGGTCATCGCCACGAAAGTTGCCGCGACACGACCGCGCTGCGATGAGAACAGACGCAGGTCAGGCCATGTCAACCGGCATGGAGATCGCACAGCGGGCGAACTAGGTAGCAACCGTGGTGCTGCTGTTCTGACTGGTAGCGGCAAACTGCGATCCTGCTCTCATGAAACGCCTCGCCCTCCGTGCGAGGACCAACAGCCCATAGCTGGGACCCTTGGCCGATCCTTCCAAACGGACACCACTCCAGGTGTAAACTTAATAGCTCAGCCTATCGTGTACGGCTGGTTCTGTGAGCTTCGCTGGCTGCGAGTCCAGAAGCACTTGGCGTGTCATTGTGAGGGGGCGGTTAGGTACCATTGGGCAATATTTTGGGTAAATCGGGCACAGAAGGCGTAACGTCATCGAAAAGTTTGCTGTTCGGTGTCTGAACCAACCAGGGCAGGCACGCCCGATGACAATCACCCGAGAGGCGTGAGCGGATGCCATGAACTGCACAGTGGCGATGCCGGATTCAGATGCCAACGTCGCAGGAGCGCCCAAGCTGAAGCACCGTGCGCTCCCTGCGACCAGACGTTGAGCGTATGACTTCGCATAGCGATCCTCCACCCTGGTGGCCCGTGTGCCGAGTTCCGCGTAACGTTCTGACCTTCGCGGTCCGAGCCCCGGACCTGAGCCGGAGTATCCCTCTTATGCCAAAAAGTGTGTCAAGGGGAGAACAGTGTCTACTAGATCAGTGGCGCTGGTCCATGACTATCTGACGCAGCGAGGCGGGGCCGAACGCGTGGTCCTCGTGATGGCGCGGGCTCTCGATGTCCAGTGCGTGTACACGTCGCTTTTCGATCCCCAGGGTACGTTCCCCGAGTTTGGGGACCTTGAGGTTCGTTCGTGTTGGCTCGACCGCGTCCCAGGCTTGAGAGTCCATCATCGAGCGGCCTTTCCTTTTCTCGCAACGGCGTTCTCCCGACTCGAGATCGAGAGCGACGTAACAGTCTGCAGTTCCAGTGGCTGGGCACACGGCGTCAGGGCTTCCGGCCGCAAGATTGTCTACTGCCACGCGCCCGCCCGGTGGCTCTACCAGACGGATCGGTACCTCGGAACCCGTACCGGGGCAAGCAGTCTCAATATGGCGGACAGGGTGCAGCTCGAATTGAAGCGGGGTGGGCTCTTGCTTGCGCGCGGTGCCCTCACGAAGTGGGACCTGAAGGCGGCACTATCTGCCGACCAGTATCTCGTCAACTCGACGGCCGTGGCAGGTGCGGTGCAGGAGCTATACGGCATCAAGGCGGAAGTGCTCGCCCCTCCTCCGGCCCTTTCTCCCATTGGTCCGATGCAGCCGATCGACGGGGTAGAGCCTGATTTCTGGCTGTGCGTCTCACGTTTGCTTCGTTACAAGAACGTCGACGCGGTCGTTGAAGCGATGCGGGGCCGGCCGACGGACCGCTTGGTCATCGTCGGATCTGGTCCGGATCGTAACTACCTGGAGTCGCTCGCTGTGCCACGCGTCACCTTTGTGGGTGCCGCGACGGACGCACAGCTTCGCTGGTGCTACACCAACTGTCGAGCGCTGATAATTCCTTCCTTCGAAGACTTCGGCCTTACTCCACTCGAAGCTGCTGCCTTCGGCAAACCGAGCGGCGCTCTGCGATTCGGTGGCTTCCTCGACACAGTCGTCGAAGGCGTCACGGGAACGTTCATTATGAGACCAACCGCGGAAGCCGTACTCGATGCCATGGACGAGTTGTCGACAACGCAATACTCCGCCGAGAAGTTAGTCACCCACACACAGCGCTTCAACGAGGCGCAGTTCGGCCGCAGATTGCGCGAATTCGTGTTTGAAGATTCGAATGTAGTCAGTCCAACGACCAATCCCGGAACGGCTGACTAAGCGTCCTTCACCCGACCGGACTTCGGCGCGACTTTCCGCCGAAGGACCTGTCTATGAGGCCGATGACAACGCGGCGGAAGTGGTCTGTATCGCAATGCTGTCATGCGCCAATGTAGCCAACGACGTAGCGATCGCCCGTACTTTTGGATGCCATCGGAACACCGTTGGTGTCAAGGGACAGCAGGAACTCCTCGTAGGCGGACAGGGCTTCTCCATCCCGGCGGACAGCAGTTCTCCAAGTGGACGGACAGGACTTCTCCACTTCCGGCG
>Ga0181520_10004816_pt1 | contig 22167 bp, 16 predicted proteins | sample PEATcosm2014_Bin_29_FD_132451 | JGI IMG/M metagenome (GOLD analysis project Ga0181520, IMG submission 132451) | Peatland microbial communities from MTU Mesocosm Facility, Houghton, MI, USA - PEATcosm2014_Bin02_30_metaG | ecosystem: Environmental > Terrestrial > Soil > Wetlands > Peat | place...
GCCCGGTAGAGCGCCTTGGCCTTTATTTCCTTGACTTCCGAGCTCTTGGCCTTGAGCGCGACGAGGCGTCCCAGGGCCAGGGCCAGGTCGTCGTCGGCTTCCTGGGAGGAAAAGAGCCTGGCCGCCGCGAGATAGGCCTCGGCTGCGGCCGCCTTCCTGCCGGACTGGTCCCATGCTCTCGCCTCGTTCATGCGGAAGAGGGGCTGCCGCGGTTCGATCTCGGCGGCGGCGCGGTATTCGGCGGCCGCCCCCTCGAAGTCCCCGAGGCCGAAGCGGGCGTGGCCGGATAGGCAGAGGAGGCGCGAGTTGTCCCGCCTGGTCGGCAGGAGCCGCCCGAGCTCGTCGCGCAGCTCGAGATAGCGGCCGCGCAGGTAGAGCAGGTTGGCCTTTTCCTCGGCGGCGTCGGTCCGCTCCGGGGCCAGGGCGAGGCATGCGCCGAGGGCCGATTCGGCCTCGTCCTGGAGCCCGAGGCGCAGCGCGGTCTCGGCCTTAAGGAAGAGCTCGTCGGCGTCCAAGGGCCTGCGCTTCTCGATCTTGCGAAGCTGGACCGCCGCGGCCAGGCTTTCTCCCATCGCAAAGAGGGTATCGGCGAGGCGCCGCCTGGCATCCGCGTCGGGCACGATGTAGTAGTTCCAGCGGTAGTACCAGGTCTCCACTTCGACCGGCCTCGAGTCGACCATGCAGGAGAAGAGGGAGAAGCGGGTTCCCCCGCCTTCGCCGTAGTTCTGGGCCGCGAAGGCGATATGTCCTCTGTCGAAGCTTTCGTCGGCCGCCTCCGCGACCCACTCGTCGTCGACGACGATCGTGAAATGGCCGCCCCGCGCGATGACGCGCAGCGAGAATCCTTCGCCGTCCCCGGGCGACGCCGAGTCGGCGGGCGAGAGCCGCGGGGGGAGCTCCGTCCATGCCACGAGCGGCCGCGGGCTTCCGTTGAAGACGACGTCGAGGCGGAAGAAGCCCCGGTTGGAGACGAGGACCGAGTAGAAATTGGCTTCGTCCTGGTATCGGAACAGGAAGCCGCAGGCGGAGTGGGGGAGGCCCGAGGCCGCGGCGAACTCGCCTTCGACGGCGAAGTCGGAATGGCGATAGAGAGGGGCTTCGGTCCAGGCGAAGAGATCGGGCCTCTCCAGCTCCAGCTCGAGACTCGACGCTCCCGCCTGAGCCTTCGCGTAGCGGGCGGAATAGCCTTCCCCTTCGATCTCCAGGAATCGTCCCTTATCGGGCCCGGACATCTCGCCCATCCACAGCTCCTCGACGAGGGAGCCCGGCTCGGGTGCCGGCCTGCGGCGGCGGAAGAAGCGCCTGATTCCTTCGAGCATGTTCGCGCTTGCTATTGCGGGGAGCCGCGCTCGAGCAGCAGGGTATGCGTCGGCCCGTCGGTAAGCTCGGGCGGCCCGAAGTATTGGATGCCGCCGGGGAGCCTGTAATTCGAGCTTTCGGCCCAGGCCCCGCGCCTGGACGCGAATTCCTTGAACGGAGCGCCGTCGAGCTCGACCAGCGCCTTCTTTATGACGGGCTTGTCGGAGCCGTGTCGGCGCTCCACGTTCATCATCGAGACCAGGGGCACGCCGCCGGCGATCCATCGGTCGGCGGGGGCGGTTAGGTTGCGCACCGAGGACAGGTAGCCGGTCAGGCCCGAGGCGGCGATGGCGAAGGCGGTGTAGCCGAGGGAGTAGCAGTAGTCGGCGTCGAAGTTGGAGGGGAAGCCGCACCTGCCCTCGTAGCCGAAGAAATGGGCCTGGTAATCGAACTTGCCTCGGTAGGCGCCGGAGGCCGAGAGGGCCTGAAGCCTCGCTCGGGTCATCTCGATCAGGAGCTTCTCGGTCTCGATGCGCGACACCTGGACGTTGCCGTGGGGGTCGCGGTCCCAGAGCAGCTGTTCCTGGATGCCTCGAGGCAGGCTCTCGAACAGGGCGGCCGAGGGCTCGGTGAGGCGCTCGAGGATGAAGGCCTTGTGGTCGACGAAGCTCGTCAGCGCCTTGAACTCGAATTCGGTCGCGGCGAGGATGTCGTTGATCTCGCCGATGAGGAACTTCACCTCGGGGACGAACTCGATGAGACCCTCGGGAATGAGGACGACGCCGAAATTCTCGCCCTTCTCGGCTCGGATCGTCACCGAATTCACAACCAGGTCCACGATCTGGCCCAGGCTCATCCGCCGGGCCTCGATCTCCTCGGAGATCAGGCAGACGTTGGGTCGGGTCTGGAAAGCGCACTCGAGGGCGATGTGCGAAGCCGAGCGTCCCATCAACTTGATGAAATGCCAATACTTCCGGCTGGAGGCTGCGTCGCGGCAGATGTTGCCGATCAGCTCGGAGTAGACCTTGGTCGCCGTGTCGAAGCCGAAGGATGTCTCGATGACGTCGTTCTTGAGATCGCCGTCGATGGTCTTGGGCACGCCGACCACTACGATGGGCTCGCCCTTGGCCGCGAAGAATTCCGCGAGGAGGGCCGCGTTGGTATTGGAGTCGTCCCCGCCGACTATCACGACCGCGTCGAGCTTGCGGCGCTTGGCGGTCTCGAGGGCCTTCTCGAACTGCTCGGGGGTCTCGATCTTCGTGCGGCCCGAGCCGATGAGGTCGAAGCCGCCCGTGTTGCGGTAGCGGTCCACGAGCTCGCCGCCGATGTCCATGCAGTTGTCGTCGACGAGGCCTCCGGGGCCTCCGCGGAAGCCGTAGAGGGACGAAGCGGGATTGGCCGCCCTGAGGCCGTCGAAGATGCCGGCGATCACGTTGTGGCCGCCGGGAGCGGGCCCGCCCGAGAGGATGACGCCGATCCTCATCGCCCTGCGGATGCCCGGATTGTCGCCTGCGGACAGGGTGACCGATGGCAGGCCGTAGGTGCGGGGGAAGGTCGCCCTGAGGCGGTCCCTGTCCTCGGAGGGCTCGGCGGCGGAGCCTTTTACCGCGATGACTTTTTCTATGCTGCCTCGGAGGATGGCGGGCAGCTTGGGCGAATAGGCGAAGCGGGCGGTCTGGAGGGGCGAAAAGTCCATTCTCATTTCCTTGGGATCGTGAGCACGGGAGGATTCTAACCAGTATCGACGCTCAGGAGGAAGTGGCCTTCTCGATCTCGTTCTTGTCGAGGGGTCGGAGGACGCGGACGCTCGTCTCGCTCGTGCGGATCACCAAGTCCTTGCCGTCCGGGCTCCGGGAGCCGAGGATTTGGACGACCGGATAGCGCGGGTTGTCGGGGTTCACGTCGACGACGACGGCGCTCTTCCCGCTGGTCAGCATGACGTGGGTCCCGATCGGGTAGATCGAAAGGCTGTAGACCAGGGCCCTGATGACGATGTCGTCGTATTGCTTGCCTTCATTCTTGAGGATATCGACCATGCCGGAATAGCCGTCCTTGGCCTCCTTGTAGGGGCGGTTGGCGGTGACCGCGTCGTAGGAGCAGGCGACCATGATTATCTTCGAGTAGAGGGAGATCTTCTCCCCGGTGAGGCCGCGAGGATAGCCCGAGCCGTTCACGCGCTCGTGGTGCTCGAGGGCCGCTAGGCAGACCGCGAGGGGTACCTGGCGCTCCTTCAGCAGGTTGTAGCCGAGTACGGGATGGGCGGTTATGGACTTCTTCTCCTGGGGCGACAGAAGGCGGCCGGCCATGTACAGCTGCGGGGGAAGGCGCACCATGCCGATCTCGTGGAGGGCCGCGGCGGTGCCCAGCTCGATGAGCTTGAACTGGGGCAGCTTGATCGTCGTCCCGAGCACGATCGAATAGACCGAAGTGCGGACCGCGTGGGAAACGAGGTAGTTCTTGTGCTGAGGGGCGAGCGATTGGGCCCTGAGCAGGAATCGCTTGTTCTCGCCGATGACTTGGCACAGGCCTTTCATCCGCTCGCTGAGCTCCTTGTAGTCGAGCTCGGTCTTGGTGACGAAGCGGGTATACAAGGATTCCATATAGGTGGCGAAATCGGTATAGAAGGCGAGGATTCGCTCGACCCGTTCCTTGTCGCCAGCGCCGTCGGGGAGCGTGGCTGCGGCGGCCGCGGATTCGCCCTGGCTCTCGGGCGAATCCTCCGCGGCCGCTTCCTCGAGCGGCACGCCTTCGGTCCTCATCTCGCGGAATTCCCACTGGGTCAGACGCTTGACCAGCCCTTCGTCGACGGGCGTCTCCGGGGCGAGCAGGACGAAGCCCTCGTCCATGAAAAGGGGCTTGGAGAAGAACTGCTTAGGCTTCAGGTCCTTAAGCGAAATGTTGTTCATGGCCCACCCATTGACCCCGTATTACCTCAACGATAAGCTCGTCCATGGTTTCGCGGGGCCTCCCTATTCTATCCCTTCTATTATAGGAGCGACGTTGGATGAAATTTAGGACAATTTTCATACTTTTCAACGTCGTTATACTGACTTCTTTCCTTTTTGTCTTCTTCCTCCCCATTTTCCTCCTCGGCCCCGGCTCGTGGGCGGCCTTCTGGAAGGGCAACTGGTATCTCGCCCTAGTCTTCATCGCATTGATATTCGGCCTCAACGCCTTCTTCGTGATCAACAGGAAGACCTTCCTCCTCGTCGAAAAGGAGGATTGGAGCGAGCTTTCCGCTCATCTCGTAAGCCTCATGTTCCCGAAGTCCAGGTTCCGCTCGGGCCGAGTGCGCCTCCTCGTCAACGCCTATCTCCTCCAATCCGACGTCGCGGGCATCGAACGCCTCGAGTCCGAGCTTTCGTCCAAGAGGCCCGACCTCCTGCGCAAGAACGCCCTTCTCTTCGGCGTCACCCGGCTTCTGCGAAACAGGACCGAGGACGCCGAGGCTTTCCTCCGCCTCTACCTCGATTCCAAGGATGTCGAGTCCCTGGCCTGGCTGCGCTTCGACTACGGCTTCAGCCTCGTCCTCCAGAAGCGCTTCGCCGAGGCCCTGCCCTACCTCGAGGAGGGAACCTCGGCCCGCGATCCGATCCTCTGTCTCGTGTCCGCCTACCTGCTCGGCTCGGTCGGCGCGGCCACCGCGAAGGAGGAGGCCGAGAGGGAAGCGCTTTCCGCGAAGGCCGAGGAGTCGCGCCAGCGGCTCCGAAAGCGGTATACGAGCGCGAGGTGGAGCAAGGAGGTCGAAGGCTCCAAAAGCGAAGTCCACATCGTGATCCTCTCGAAGCTCATCGACGACGCGGGGCGCTGGCTCTACGCCGCGGCCCCCGAAGCCGGCGGATGACGGCGCGCGCGCGCCTCGGGGCCCTACTCGCGGTCGCCGTGGCCGCGGCGCCGGGAGCGGCCGTGTCCGCGGCCGACGCCCCGGTCGCGGAAGGCTTCCGCGCCGAAGGCTCGAACTATGTCTCGGTCGCGTCCGCCCTGGGCTCGAACTCGCAGGAGGCCGAGGAAAAGGCGCGCGGAGCCGCCCTGCGCGGCCTCTTCGCCGGCCTCGGAAAGGATCGGCTCTTCGCCGAAGTCTTCACCGCCTCGCCTCCGCTCTCCCTTTCGATACAGGTCCTCGCCTCATCGAAGCTTGCCTCGGGCTATAAGACCATCGTCCGTCTCGTAATCGACGACGAGTCCGTGCGCATCGTCGAGCGCGGCCCCTACATGGCCGCCGCCGTGGGCATACTCGACAGGGCCGAGGCCGGGTCGGACGAGGCCGACGCGAGGCGCGCGAGCGCCGCCGCCGCCGAGGCCGACCTCGGCGCCGCCCTCGACCGATACGGCATGGCGATCGACGCCTGCCACGTCGCCCTCGAGCTGATCGACCCCGTGGCCGATCCCGGCATCTTCTCCACCAAGGGGAAGCGCACGGCTCCGGAGCTCAAGAAGATCCTCGCGTCCACGATCGCGGATGCCTCGGCCGGCGTCGAGCGGGTCAAGAAGGCCGAGGCGGCCTTGGCCGAAGACGAATCCGGCGCCGCGGCGATCGGCGTCGCCGACGCAGCCATCGCTGCGGCCGATCAAGCCCAAGCCCTGCTCGACGAGATCGCCCCCGTTCTGGGCGACGTGAGCGCCTACGGCGAGGAGCGGCTCTCGCCGCTGCGCGACCGCATCTCGACTCAGCGTAGCGGCCTTTCCGATTCCGGGGCCGCGCTCGATCGCGCTCAAGCCGCGCTGCCCAGGGGCAATGGCGGATTCGCCGGCGACAAGCTGGATTTCGCGAGGCGCCGCCTCGACACCGCGGACGCATCCCTCGCCGCGGCCTACAAGACGGTGGACCGCGAGATTCGCGACCCCGCCGTTCGCCGCGCGGCGCGGGCGCAGGCCCTTCGCTGGGCTTTGTACCACGAGCCGCGGGAATACGTATCCCTGCGCGGGTACCTTCCCTTCAAGCTGGGAGGCAGCGAAGGTGCGCTGACGGGTTCGCCCTTGGACGCGGACGCCAATCTCGAGGGCGCCTTCGCCTTCGGCAGCGGAGGAGTCTGGGTACGGAGCCAGGCGAAGCTCTCCGACACGGATCTCGAGCCCGGCGAGGCGGGAGGCGACGAGGTCGCCTTCACTCAGTCCTTCGACTTCGGGGTATGGGGCAAGAGTCTCTATTTCGCCGGGTATAGGTGGGATTGGCTGCGGCGCGTAGACGGCGCTTCCTTTCCGAAGGCCGGCGCGGTGGAGCTGGGCCTGGGAGGCGTCTACGAGCACGGCGCGTCGACGGAGCGATTCCGCCGCGCCGACTGGCTGCTGTCCCTGAGCTACGAGCTGCCGTATCCGACCTCGGATTCGCCGCTCTGGAATGTCCTCAACGCGGGGCTCGACGCGCAATTCCGCCTCGGCGACCTGGCCCTCCTCGAGGCTTCTGTCTCCAAGCGTCTCGATCAGCTCTCCGACGCAGGATCCCTCCCGCAGTACGTCTCCGTGCTGCACTGGTCCCTCGACGTCGGCCTGCGCCTGCCGCCGCCCTTCTCCTACGGCGTCGAGTATTTCGGCGACTACGTGCAGCCAATGAAAGGCGACGGCACATTGGGGTCGGCGACGAATTTCGACGGCGGGCATTTCAGGTTTTTCGTCCAATACTCGCTCTAGCGGAGGAAGACCTCGGCCCGCGCCGCGGACAGTCGTAAACAATTACCTCCCTCTCTCCGATACTCGGAAAGGATGAGCTTCTCCCTTCCGGATCGGCGGCGCGGTATGCGAGCCGCCGTCTTCCTTCTCCTGCTGGCCGCTTGGCTACCGCGGGCGGCAGCCGCCCAGGCCCAGTATCACGTCATAGGGAAGGGCGAGACTCTGTATTCGATCGCGCGTACCTACGGGGTCGCCGCGGAGGCCATTGCGAAGGCCAATTCCATAGACGATCCTTCCAGGCTCAAGGTCGGCATGAGAATCCTCATCCCTCGCGACGACGCCGCGAAGGGCTCGGCGCCGGCGGAAGCCCTGAAGTACAAGGTAGTCAAGGGCGACACCCTGTTTTCCATCGCCAAGACCTACGGTGTCGGCCTGGATGCTCTGCGCTCGGCTAATAGAATGAAGGCCTCATCCGTGATCAAGCCCGGCGATACGCTTTCCATCCCGCCGGGCGGCAAGGCCGCCGCCGCGGTAGTGCCCGCGGCTCCTGCGGCGCCCGCGGCGCCCGTATCCATCGATCCCGCTCAACCGGCGCCTGAGCCGCCTCAGGGCCCGCCCCCCGCGGCCGACACGGCGTCGCCCGCGCCGGCGATACCCGAGGCCGTTAAGACCTCCTCCAAGGCCGTGAGCAAGGGCCTTTCATGGCCCTGCTCCGGCGAAATCCTCTATCTGGACGGAAAAGCCTATGGCGTCCTCATCCGCTCGAAGCTGGGCGAGTCGATGAAAGCGATAGCCGCGGGGACAGTCTCTTCGGCGGGGACCTACAGAGGCTACGGAAACGTCGTATTCGTCCTTTCCAGAGGCTACATCTATGTTTATGGAGGCAACGATAGCATTTCGGTGCGAGCCGGCGACCACATAGCGGCCGGACAGGAGATCGGCAAGGTGGGGATGGACGCGAAGCAGGGCGTCCCGGCCGCCTATTTCCTCGTCTTCAAGAACGGCTCGGCGGTGGACCCCGCATCGGCTCCCCGCGATTAGGCCGCGATCCTGAGAAGAAAGCTGTATCGATATCCTCGGATTATCGGAGAATTTATTGGAAGTCGAATCGGTTTTGAGTAATCTTAATCTGTTACTCATGCCGGAAAGGTGGGATCGATGACTGACGGGACGTCCCCGAAACCCGTTCAACCGAAAAAGAAGAAGTCAGCCAGCCTCGCCCTTCCGATGTCCAAGAAGAAGAAGGTCAAGCACCCCAAGGAAACCGATCCCCTGGCCCTCTATCTCAAGCAGATCTCCCGCTATCCGCTGCTCAGCGCCGAGGACGAGATGGAGATCGGCGAGAGGATCCAGACTTTGCGCGCGAGCACCGCCGAGCTGGAGGTCGGCGGGCCAGGGCGCGAGGCCGTTCAGAAGGAGCTCATCGAGGTCAAGAACGGGATGATCTCGTCCAACTTGCGCCTCGTCGTCTCGATCGCCAAGAACTACCAGCACCGGGGCCTGTCCCTGCTCGACCTCATAGACGAGGGCAATATAGGCCTCATCGAGGCGGTCGAACGCTTCGACTATACGCGAGGATGCCGCTTCTCGACCTATGGGACATGGTGGATCAGGCAGGCCATCATCAAGAGCCTCGCCGACAAAGGGCGGGTGATCCGCATCCCCATCCATATGCTCAACACGATCAAGAAATGCTACTTCGTCGCCAAACAGCTCACTCAGGAGCTGGGACGCGACCCTCGGCCCGAGGAGCTCGCCGAAAAGCTCGGCATGGAAGCCAAGAAGGTCAAGGAGATCATGAAGCTTTCCCAGGAGACGGCCAGCCTGGACACTACCGTGGACGAGGACAGCGTCACCCACCTCTCGGACCTCATCAAGGACGAGAACGTAGTGGAGCCCTTCGAGGAAGTCTTCTCGATGACCCTGCAGGACACATTGGGCGACGTGCTCAAGAACCTCTCGCAGCGCGAGATCACGATCATCCGACTGCGCTACGGCCTCAACGGAGAGGGCCCCCGCACCCTGGAGGAAACCGGCAAGCTCCTGGGAATAACGCGCGAGCGCGTCAGGCAGATCCAGGAGAAAGCCATCCAGAAGCTCAAGGAACTAAAGGAGCTGACGGAATACCAGGGCAATTCCTAAAACGCTCCTTCAGGCCTTCGGCAAAACCCCGGTTCGAGCCCTCAATTCCCCGGTTTCAGCAGCGCGGCCAGATCGGCCTTGCCTCGCTTCACCGCGACGTCGTAGGCGGTCTCGCCCGAAATGTTCTTCGCCGTCCTGTCCGCGCCCGCCGCGAGGAGCCACGTCGCCGCGTCGGCGTCGGCCGCCAGCGCGGCGTACTGGAGCCAGCCGTTGCCCTGCTTGTCCTTCGCCGCGATGCCGCTGGCCGTCACGAGGGCCTTGAGCGCGTCGATTCCGGCGGCCATCGCGAGGGAAGCGGGAGTCTCGCCGTCCTTGTCTCGGGCGAACACGTCGGCTCCGGCCTTGGCGAGTCGGCCGGCCGTTTCCTTGTCGCCGGCTCGAAGCGCGGCGTGCAGGCTCGTGGCCGAGAAGCGGTCGCGGGCGTCGAGCCTCGCGCCGGTGGCCACGGCGAGGTCGAGGAGATCGGTGCCCTGCGATGGCGCGGCAGCGGGCTTGGTCTCGACGATGACGCGGAGCGGCGTCCTTCCCTCGGGGTCGGCGCGGTTGATGTCCGCCTGGGTCAGGAGGTACTGCAGCACCGTCGGGCTGCTCTTGATCGCGACGGTGAGAGGCGAGTCGCCGTCGGCGTCGCGCGCCATGATGTCGGCTCCCGCGGCCACGAGCATCTTCGAGGAATCGGCGTCGCCTTGGCTGGCGGCCTCGAGCAGGGCCGTCCTGCCCGCTTGGTCGCGCGACTCGATATAGGCGTCCGCCGCGAGAATATCCCGCTCGATATCGTAGGCGGACATCTTGACTGCCAAGGCGAGGGGCGCGGTCCCTCCGTTGTCGCGGGCGTCGACATCGGCTCCTTTGGACAGGAGGTACTTGACCGAGTCCCGGTCCCGCTTCCGCACCGCTTGATGGAGGGGAGTCTCGCCCGCGAAGTCGCGGGCGTTGACATCGGCGCCCGCGAGCGTGAGCACGGGCAGGCTCTTCCTGGCCGACCAGAGCACGGCGGAATGGAGAGGAGTGTCGCCCATCGCGTCCCTGGCGGAGAGCGAGGCTCCGAGCGACAGCAGGGCGCGCACCGCGTCCGACGCGTCGGCCTTGACCGCCTGATGCAGGGCGGTCTCGCCGGCGGAGTTGGCGGCCTCGAGGGCGGCGCCCTTCTGGGCGAGGAATTGGACGGCCTGGGCGAGATTGCGCTTGGCCGCGTGATGGAGAGGCGTATCTCCGTTGGCATCGCGAGCGGCCAAAGTCGACGAGGTGAACAGCCATTCCACCGGACCGCCGGGCGCGGTGAGCGCGAGCGAGAGCGGCGAGTCCCCGCGGACGTTGGAGGAGAAGATGTCGGCCTTGGCGAGGAGGAGGGCCTCGCCCTGGGGCCTCGAGTCCTGGCGCACGGCGATATGGAGGGCGGCGTCCCCGGCGTTGTTCCGCGCGTTCACGTCCGAGCCCTTAGCTATTATCATCGCCACCGCGTCCGGCGTCGCCTTGAGACCCACGGCGATGGCGAGGGGGGCGTTGCCGTAGTTGTCGCGGGCGCGGACGTTCGCCGGCGTGAGCACCGCGTCGAGGGCGTCGGGCCCGAGCGAGATCGCCACCGACAGGGGGCTCTCGCTCCGGCCGTTCACGAGGAATATTTCGGCGCCCGCATCGAGGAGGGCCTTCGCGTAATCGTAGCGTTTGACCCTGAGCGCGACATGGAGGGGCGCGTCTCCGGCCGCGTTCTGGGCGTTCACCGGGGCCTGGGCGGCGAGGAGGGCGCGGATCATCTCGATGGGATAGCCTACCTGGATGGCTACGTGGAGGGGCGTGTTGCCGTTCCGGTCCTTGAGCGAAGGATCCGCCCCGTACTTGAGCAGGAGGGCGACTCCCTCGCTTCGACCTTCCTCCGGGAGGACTATGTGGAGCGGGCTGTTGTCGAAGCCGTCGCGCACGTTCGGATCGGCGCCGCCTTTCAGGAGCAGCTCCGCTCCTTCGAGCCATCCCGAGCGGATCGCCTCGTGGAGGGGCGCGGATCCGGCGCCGTTACGCGCGTTCGGGTCGACCTTGCGCGCCATGAGGAATTCGACGAAGCCCTTCTGCCGGTGCTGGACCGCCTGGTGCAGCGGGGTGCTGCCGTCCTCGTAGCGGAGGGATCCGTAGTCGAGGGTGCGAGCCGCCTGCGTGAACCAGGCGAAGTCCGGGAAAGACGTCGTGCCGCCCTTGAGGATGAGGAGCTCGGCGATGCGGGCGGCCTCGACTCTGTCGGGATGGAGGAGGGCGAGGTCGAGCGCCGTCCTGCCGGAGCCGTTGCGGAGGTCGGGCGCCGCGCCCGCCGCGAGGAGCCTCGAGCATTGGTCCTCGAGGAGCCTGTCCGCGGCGATATGCAATGCCGCATTGCCGTCGGGGCCCTTCGCGTTGACGTTCTTGGAGTTGAAGGCCGCCGACAGGGTGTCGCCGCCCTTCGCGAGCGCGGCTTCGAGGGCGGTGCCCCCCGAGGGATCGGCGCTGAAGATGTCGGCGCCCTTGTCCGCGAGGATCTTGACGCAGTCGACGGCGGCTTTATCGATGGCGAGCCTGAGGGGGCTCAGCCCGGCGCCGTCCTTCACCTCGGGCTTCGCCCCGAGGACCAAGAGAAGCTCCACGGTCTTGGCCGAGCCCTTCTCGACTGCCCGGTGGAGAGGATAGGAACCCTGGGCGTCCGGGGTGTTCAGCTGGTCCTGGCTCGCGAAGAAGGTCTTGATCCCGTTCAGGTCGTCGGTGGCTATGAGGTCGGCCAGACTGGGCTTGGGCGGCGCGGGAGGAGGCTCCTGCGACTGGACGGGCGCCGGCGACCCCGCGCAAGACGCGAAGAACGAAGCCGCGGCGGCCGCAAGGAGGAAGGCCGCGGCGATGCCGCGAGCGGCGCAACCGCATCGTTCCCGGCGCTTTCGTTCGGCTCGCATCATCATCTTGTGTCTCCTTGAGGTCGAATCGCGCCGGGGCGCGCCCCCGGCTGGGCATTGTATCGCTCATTTAATTCTCGATGCCCTGCCGGGGCAATTTTAGCACTTTTACGCGCGTCCGTGTAGGTTTACATTACTAGCCATGACGATAGGATCCTTTATGCCTTCGGAAAGTTCCTGGCCGACCCGGCTCGAGGAGCTCGCGGCGGCTTTCCCCGATCATGAATTCATCGCGGAACCCGCGGCCGCCCGCGCCGCCCTACCCCGGTTGGACGCCATCCTGGCTTCGCGCCTCGAGCCCGAGGCCTACGAGGAAGCAGCCTCGCTCAAAGCCGTCTTCGTTCCGTTCACCGGCCTCAATCACCTGCCGACCGGCCTTCTCCTCGCGCGCGGCGTTCGGGCTTTCAACGTGCACGGCAATTCGGAGTCGGTCGCGCAATGCGCCATCGCGATGACCCTAGCCTTCTACGGCAGGACCATCGAGTTCCACGACGACCTGCGCGAAACGAAATGGCACGGCTTCTGGGTGGGAAGGGGCGCGGAGGACGAGTGGTCCTCGATAAACCGAAAGCCCTGCGCGGTATTCGGGGTCGGGGCCATAGGCTGCGCGATCGCCCGCGTCCTCAAGGCATTCGACTGCCCCGTCGTGGGATACCGCCGGCGCTCCGGGCTCCCCGCGCCGCCCTTCTTCGATCGGATGGAAGGCGACCTGCGCGCGGCCGTCGACGCGGCGGAGATTCTCTTCGTCGCGCTACCCCTGACGCCGGCGACGACCGGGCTGTTCGGCAGGGAACTCCTCCTCTCGGCGCGCGGCAAGTTCCTCGTCAACGTGGGCCGCGGCCCGATAGTCGACGAGGAAGGCCTCTACCTCGCCTTGCGCGACGGGATCCTCAAAGGCGCCGCGATAGACACCTGGTACGCCTATCCCGAGGGGGGATCCCGCAGGGGAGCGCCCTCGCGCTTCCCCATCCATGAGCTGCCCAATGTCATCCTGTCGCCTCACGTCGGGGGCTCCACTCGCGAGGCCGGGATCCTCGCCATTGAACAGACCCTGGACAATATCGCCCGATGGCTCTCAGGGGAGCCCTGCGCGAACGAGGCGGACATGGGGGAGCTGTACTGAAGCACGGGATAGCGCGCGTCAGCGCAGCGAACGCAGCTTCGCGCCAACCGCCGCCGCGGGATCCTCGCCGCCTTCCGCCGCCGCCCGCGCCGCGTCCACCAGTACCGAGCCTACTATTGCGCAATCGGCCGAGGCTCGAAGGGCCTCGACCTGCGAAGGCTCCCTGATCCCGAAGCCCGCGGCTATGTATTTCCCGGTCCGTGCCTTGAGGGCCGCCAGCCGCTCGAGGGCGGCCGGGTCGAGCTCGGTCCTCCTTCCCGTCACGCCGAGGCGGAGCACGACGTAGAGGAAGGGCGTCGCGCTTCCGTCAGCCAGGGCGGCGGCCCGCTCGAGGCTCGTCGTGGGCGCGATCAGAGGTACCAGGGCGAGGCCCGCGGCGGCGCACTTCTCGGGAAGGCCCAGCTCGGGCTCGTCGTCGGGGTAGTCGGGCACGATGAAGCCGTCGAGGCCTGATCGCGCAGCCCGCTCCACCATTTCGTCGACGCCGTAGGCGAGTATGGGGTTGAGGTAGCTCATGACCAGGATAGGGGCCGACGTGGCCCCGCGCAGTGCCTCGAGGGAAGATAGGCAGCCTTCGGTACTGGAGCCCGAGCGCAAGGCGGCGTGGTTGGCCTCGACTATCGAGCTGCCGTCGGCAGAGGGGTCCGAGAACGGCAGCTGGGCCTCGATGAGGTCGGCTCCCGAAGAGGCCATCGCGGCCAGTATCCGGGCCGAGGCGGCCGCGTCGGGATAGCCGCAGACGGCATGGGCCATGATCTTGATGCCCGGGTCGGATTCGAAGACCCCCAGTATCCTTTTGACACCCGTCATCGGGATCTTCCTTCGGCCGCCCGGTCGTCGTCGGTCCGTATCCGAGACGCCTCGGCCTCGAGGAAGGCCAGCCAGTCCTCGCGGTCGAAGATCGGCGCCGTAATGAAGAGGTCCTTGTCGCCGCGACCCGACACGTTGACGACGGCAAGCGAATCCGGGCGCATGGAGCCGGCCTCCCGGAAGGCCAGGGCCAGGGCATGCGCGGACTCTAGGGCGGGGAGGATGCCTTCCGCCCTCGCCGTGCGCGACACGGCGCCCAGAGCTTCCTCGTCCGAGACCGAGGCGAAGCGCACGCGCCCCGTCTCGCCGAGGTGGGCCAGCTGCGGCCCTATGCCGGCGTAGTCGAGGCCCGCGCTCACGGAGTGCGTCGGGAGGAGCGAGCCGTCCGAATCCTGGAGGAACAGGGATTTGTAGGCCTGGACGATGCCGATCCTTCCCTTGCCCCCCATCCGCGAGGCGTGCTCGCCCGGCTCGCCGCCTCGCCCGCCCGCCTCGGCGCCGACGAGCTCGACCTTCTCGTCCAGGAAGGCGGCGAAGGCGCCGATCGAATTCGAGCCGCCCCCTACGCAGGCGTAGATGCTGTCGGGGAGGCGCCCCTCGCGCTCGATCGCCTGCGCCTTGATCTCCCTGCCGATCACCGACTGCAGCTCGCGCACGATGGCGGGGTAGGGGTGGGCTCCCAGGGCCGAGCCGAGGATGTAATGCGTGTCCGAGACGCGCTCGGTCCAGTTCTTCATGGCCGCGTTGACCGCATCGGTGAGAGTGCGCGTGCCCTCGCGCACCGGAGTGACCTTCGCGCCGAACATCCTCATGCCGAAGACGTTGGGGTGCTGGCGCGCCATGTCTATCTCGCCCATGAAGACCTCGCACTCGAGGCCTAGCTTGGCCGCCGCGGCCGCCGTCGCGAGGCCGTGCTGTCCCGCCCCAGTCTCGGCGATGATCCTCGCCTTGCCCATGCGCTTCGCGAGGACCGCCTGGCCCAGCGCGTTGTTGATCTTGTGGGCGCCGGTGTTCGCGAGGCCCTCGAGCTTGAGGTACAGCCTTATCCCGAGCTCCGCCGAGAGAGTCTGGGCGAGGCACAGCGGCGTGGGCCTGCCGACGAAGTCGCGGCCGAACCTCTCGAGGAGGGCCCAGTAGCCCGCATCGCCGCGCGCCGCGTTCCAGGCGGCCTCGAGCTCCTCGAACGCGGGCCTGAGGACCTCCGGTATGTAGCGGCCGCCGAAGCGGCCGTAGTATCGCTCATCGCGCCTCATGCGGAACCTCCTTCTCGTCCCGGGTCGCCTCGGCGCGCCCGATCTCGCGGAACAACGCCTCCAGCTTGTCCGCGGACTTCCTCCCCGGGGCCTCCTCGACGCCGCCGGATACGTCGAGTCCGTCCGGGGAGAGCGAGTGGATGAAGCTGGCGACGTTGCGCGGTCTCACGCCGCCCGCGACGAAGTACTCTTTGCCTGCGTCGCGGGCCAGCGCCCCGGCGGCCAGTGCGGCCCAGGTCCCGATGGAGTCGCCGGTGCCGCCGTAGCTTCCGCGTACGGCGGCGTCGACGAGCAAGCGCGGGCAGGGCCAGGGCGCCCCGACGAGGCGGTTCGCGTCGGCGACGCTGCCTATCCTCAGCGCCCTGTACCAGGGAAAGTCGAAACCGGCGCAGGCCGCGGGAGTCTCGTCGCCGTGTACCTGCGCGGCGTCGAGGCCAGCGAAGGACATGATGTCGCGCATCGCGCTGGGAGCCTCGTTCACGAAGACGCCCGTCGAGCGAAAGGGACGGACGCCGCTTTCGCCCTTCAGGGCCTCGAGGATCGCCTTGACCGCCTCGGGCTCGACTCGCCTCGGTGAGGGCGCGAGCACGAAGCCGAGCTCGTCCGCGCCGAGGGCCAGGGCGATCCGGGCGTCCTCCAGCCTGGAGAGGCCGCATATCTTCACTTTTACTTTCATTGCCATGGGAATCCGGTCTCCTTTCCGCTCAAGCCCGCGTTCTCGATATCGCGTCGGCGAATTCTCTGACGCGCGCCTCGGGGTCCGCGGCCGTCGCCAGCGCCTCGCCGACGAGGAAGCCCTGGTAGCCCGCCGCGCGGAGGGCGGCGGCGTCCTCGGGCGCCCTCATCCCCGATTCGGCGACGCGCAGCGGCCCATCGGGCATCAGCCGGGCCATCGCCCGCGATCTATCCCCGTCGACGCTGAAGTCGCGCAGATCGCGCGCGTTCACGCCGATGGCGTCGGGTCCGGCGGCTGTCGCGCTCTCGAGCTCGGTCTCGTCGTGGACCTCCGCGAGCACGGCGAGGCCGAGCTCCCTCGCCGCGGCGGCCAGATCGAGCAACTGCGCGCGGGCGAGGGCCGCGACTATCAGGAGGATCGCGTCGGCGCCGATGGACCACGCCTCGAGCACCTGGTAGGGGTGTACGAAGAAATCCTTGCGCAGGACCGGCAGGCCGACGGCGGCGCGGACCGCGGAGAGGTGCCCGTCCGCGCCGAGAAAGCGCCGCGGCTCGGTGAGGATGGAGATCATGCCCGCGCCGCCGCGCTCGTAGGAAGAGGCCAGGGCGACGGGGTCGTAGTCCGCGACCATGAGTCCGCGCGAAGGCGATGCTTTCTTGCACTCCGCGATGAGTAGGGGCGCGGCATCACGGAGAGAGAAAGAGGGGCGCGGAGGACCCTCCGCGCGCTCGAGCGAGGAAGGCGGCCTTTCGCGCGCTCGGCGCATGGCATCGGCCTCTCTCTCCGCGCAGAGCGTCTCGAGTATGCCCACCCTTCAGCCTTTTCGCGCGGTGCCGGCGCGGACGGAGACGCGGGAAAGCTCGCGCAGGGAGCCGAGGACGCGAGTTGCCGCTCCGGCGTCGATCGACGCGCGCGCGGCCTCTATCGCCGCTCCGAAGTCCGGGGCCATCCCGGCGGCCAGGATGGCGGCCGCCGCGTTGAGGACCACTACGTCGCGCTTCGGGCCGGGATCGCCCGACAGTATCCGCTCCAGGATGCCCGCGTTTTCCGCCGCGTCGCCGCCCTTAAGGTCGGCGGGCGCGCAGAGCTCGAAGCCGTAGTCCTGGGGATCCAGGACATAGGTGCGCGTCCAGCCATCCTCGAGCTCGGTCACTTTGGTGGAGGCGGCGAGACTTATTTCGTCGATGCCGTCGAGGCCGTGCACGACGAGGGCGCGGCCGACGCCCAGGTTGGCCAGGATTCGCGCGACCGTCTCCGTGAGCTCGGCGGCGTACACTCCGACCACCTGCGCCCGCGAGCGCGCCGGGTTCAGCATCGGGCCGATCATGTTGAAGACCGTTCGGAATCCCAGCTCGCGCCGCGGGCCCATGATGTTCTTGAATGCCGGATGGTACGCGGGCGCGAAGAGAAAGGCCATGCCCGCCTCCTGTATCGCCCTGGCGGACTCGAGAGGCTCCATCTTCGTGGAGACGCCGAGGGCGTCGAGGACATCCGCGGAGCCCGAGCGCGAGGTGATGGAGCGGTTGCCGTGCTTCGCGACGCGAGCGCCGGCCCCCGCGGCGACGAAGGCCGAGGCGGTGGAGATATTGAAGGTCCCCGACGAGTCTCCGCCCGTGCCGCAGGTATCGACGGTCGCGAGCCCGGCGGGAAGGGGCACTCGGATCGCGCGGTCGTACAGGGAGGAGGCGAAACCCGTCATTTCTTCGATGGTCGGGCCCTTGACGGTGAGGCTGGCCAGGAAGGCGCCGACCTGGGCCTGGGAGATCGCCCCGTCGGCGATCTGGTCCATGAAGCTCCGCGCCTCGGCGCGCGTGAGCTCTTCTCGCGCCGACAGGCGCTTCAGCATGTGCTTTACCGAAGGTATCTCGCGGACGCCCGACAGGAAATTGCGGATTAGGCGCTCGCCGTCCTCGGTGCCGATCGACTCCGGGTGGAACTGCAGGCCTTCTATCCGGTGCTCGAGATGGCGGATGGCCATGATCTCGCCGTCCGAGGAAGTCGCGCTGACCTCGAACCCGGCGGGCAGGCTCTCGCGATCGACGGCGAGCGAGTGGTAGCGGATTGTTTTGAGGGATTTCGCGACCTCCGAGAACAGGGTCTTGCCGTCATGCGAAATCGTGTCGGCTTTGCCGTGCATGATTCTCCTCGCCCGGACTATCCGCGCGCCGAAGGCCGCCGCGATCGCCTGGTGCCCGAGGCAGACGCCGAGTATGGGCTTGACGCCGGCGAAACGCCGGATGAGCGCGATCGAATTGCCCGCCGTCTCGGGCCTCCCCGGTCCCGGGGAGATTACGAGCCTGTCGAAGTCGAGCGCCTCGGCCTCTTCGACCGTGATCTCGTCGTTGCGGACCACGCGGACTTCCTCGCCGAGGCGCATGAGGAGCTGGGCGAGATTGTAGGTGAAGGAATCGTAGTTGTCGATCAGGAGCACCATGGTCAGCCTCCGGCCTTCGTCGCCGCGCCCGCGATCCTCGCGGCGCCCGCCGCCGCGAGCATGGCCGCGGCCTTGGCGGCGGTCTCCTCGAACTCGCGCTCGGGGACCGAGTCGTACACTATTCCCGCGCCGGCCTGGATGCGCAGCTTGCCGTCCTTGACGAGGGCCGAGCGTATCGCGATGCAGGAATCGAAGCCGCCGCGATAGCTGAAATAGCCGACCAGGCCCGCGTAGGGACCGCGCCGCTCCGCCTCGATCTCGTCGATGATCTCCATCGCGCGTATCTTGGGCGCTCCCGAGACGGTTCCCGCGGGGAAGGTGGCGCGGATGACGTCGTAGATGTCGACGCCATGAGCGAGGCGGCACGACACTTCCGAGACTATATGCATCACGTGCGAGTAGTACTCGACCTCCATCATCCTGTCCACGGAGACGCTGCCCGGTTTGGCGACGCGGCCCAGGTCGTTGCGGGCGAGGTCGATGAGCATGGTGTGCTCGGCCCTCTCCTTCTCGTCCGCGAGCAGCTCGGCGCACAGGGCGGCGTCCTCGGCGGCGTCCTTCCCGCGCCGCCGCGTGCCGGCCAGGGGTCGCAGCAGGGCCTTGCCTTCCTCGACCCGGACCATGACCTCGGGCGAGGCTCCCAGGAGGACGAAGTCCCCGAAGTCCAGGAAAAACATGTACGGGGACGGATTTATGGAGCGAAGCGCGCGGTAGACGTCGAAGGCCGAGCCGTCGAAGTCCGACGAGAAGCTCCGCGAGAGAACGACCTGGATGGCCTCTCCCGCCTCGATCAGGGCCTTGGCCTTCTCGACGCCCGCCTCGAAGGCGGCCTTGTCCATGTTCGAGACGAGGGGGCCGACTATGGGCGGCCGTCGCGAGTGGTCGGGGCCCAGGTCAGCCCGCTCGAGCCTCGCCTCGATGGCCTCGATGCCGCGGATCGCTTCCACGTAGTCCGTCTCGGGGTCGTCGCCAATCCTCTGGTTGCAGACTATGCGGAGGGAATGCATGAGGTTGTCGAAGACGAGCGTATAGCGGGAGATCATGAAGACGCCGTCCGGAGTTTCGGGCCCGGGCTTGCCGGAGACATCGGGCAGCCGTTCCCAAAGTCTCGCCGCGTCGTAGCCCAAATATCCTACGGCGCCTCCCGGGAATGGAGAGAGATCCCCCTCGCCGCCGTCCCAGGGCCGGGATCGCATAAGGTCGCCGATGGCGCGCACAGGGTCCCTGGCGCGAAAGGAGCGCAGTCCATCCTCATCGCGCCATTTCACCTCCTCGCCCTCGATCCTGAGACTCGCGACGATTTCGACTCCGAGGAAGGAATAGCGGCCGAACGCGCCGCCCCCCGCAGATTCGAGGAGGTATGAAGCGCCGAGGGCATAGAACGCGTCTATAGGGGTAAGTCGATCCGCCGCCACGTCTTTCAGGACGGGCAGCACGTGGCCCTTTTTTGCCGCCTCGGCGAAGTCCAAGCGCGAAGGTCTGATCACGATCTCTCCTTAGAATGTTACTACTAATAGTAACACAAGAAAGGCAGTTTATCGATGCAAAGAGTAGCTGTCAATAGAATTGGTAGAAGCAAAAGGGAAAACCTCGGAAATACTTCAGAAATACGGCGGCTCTCGACCCAATTGCGATCAGGAATACCATTTACGGACAGGAAATAAATACCTTGCCGGAGCGAGCCATTGCCAAGCCGCCCCAACGGGCCCTGCGCGCGCGTCCTTCGGCATCGCGCCTCGGGGCCTAGTTCGGTTGAACCAAATTTACCAGATTCCCGCAGCCGTCCTCGAAAAGTACCGTCAGAATCGGCCCGGCGTTCTGCGGCTCCCCTCGGAATTTCACGCCGCGAGACTTCAGCATGGCGATTTCGGTCGCCATGTCCCTGGTGGTGAAGGCCGTTGCCGGCATTCCGGCGTCGAACCGCTCCTTCTGGTATCTTTTCGAAGGAGGAAGGCTCGCCTGCTCGAGGATCAGCTCGGTGGCCTCGGGATCATCCGACGAAACGACGGTCAGGAACCTGTACTTCCCCATGCGGATGTCCGCCATTTTCCTAAAACCCAATACCTCCGTATAGAACTTGAGAGCCTTATCCTGATCATCCACGGTTACGCTGGCGAATTTGATCTGCATGCGTGCCTCCTCTCGGCCTCCGAGTAAAAAGCGAAAAAAGCCCCGGTTGCCGGGGCTTTAATGGATCCTACTGTATAACCGAATTCTCGAAAAGGGAGCTAGCTGGAACTCGCGGCTTCATTCGCCGCGGCCGCCAAATCGGCTAAGGCCTTCGCTTTCGCGACGGTCGCGGCATGGCGTTTCGCCAATGCGGCCGATTCATTGCGCAGGGCATCTCTCGTGAGAACTACTGCCGCCACCTTGTCGGCGCGCGCGCGGTTCAGATCCGCGTTGCCGATGAGCGCGTGGGCCACCGCCGCATTAGCCTCGGCTTTGGCCGTGGCGTTCTCGGCATTGGCCGCGGCTTTAGCCAACGCAGCCTGCTTCTCGGCCGCTTGCTCGGCGGCCTTGGCTGCCTCCGCGATCTTGTCTTCCTGCGCCGCCTCGGCCGACGCGGCGTCGGCTGCCTGCTTCTCGGCCGCGGCTACCTTGGCATCCTTTTCGGCCGCCGCGATAGCCTGATAGGCCAGAGCCAACTGGTGCATCGCCGCCGCGTACTGGACGCGGGACGCCGCGAAAGCCGCTTCCGCCGCCGCTTCGTCGTTCGAGCTCTTTACGAGGTCGGCTTCCGCCTTATTCACCGTCGCGATCGCCGCATTCATCTGGGCCTGCGTGGCCGATGGATTCGTCAGGTCGGTCTGAGCCTTCGCGAGATCGTTTTCGGCCGAAGCCTTCAATTCCTTAGCCGCTTTCTCGTCGTTTACCGCCTTTTCCCCAGCCGCATTCGCGGCCGCCAGAGAGGCCTCGGCCTTCGTGAATTCCATAAACGCGGCTTTATCCACGACTTTCTTCGCGCCGCTGCGTAAAGCCGCGGCGTTCGCGTCCGCGGCGACGGTGGCCGCGTGGGCTTGAGCGGCAGACGCTTCAAGGGCCGATACGCTGGCATCCCTGTCGGCTCGCTCGGTGTCCGCCGCCGAGAGAGCGTTCAGGGATTCGCCTTGCTTCTTGGCGGCGGCGGCCAAGGACGCGTCCTTTTGCGAGGCGACGAAGTTGGCCAACGCGGCTTTTTCGGCAGCGGCGGCCGAATTGCCGGCAGCCTCGGCTTTGACCAGCAAGGCCTGGGCTTCGCCGTAATCCCTTCTGGCCGCAGCCGCATCGGCGTTGGCCTGGTTCAACTCCGCCTCGGCGGCCTGGGTATCGGCCAGAGCCTTATTGCCGGCTTGGGCCGCCGACGGTAGCGATGCGATGATCAAACCTGCCGAAACCAAGAAAGCGAGTCTCTTCATTAAGGTATCCTCCCATATTGGATCCGATCTCGATTCCAGAGCCTATCTCCCTCAAGTTAATTTTTCAATATATAAAACAAAAACAATATAATTCATATAACTTAATTCCATTCGCCGAGGGGTGCAAGAAAATAAAGGGACGCGAGGGACGATAAAGTATCTCTAGCCGGGTTTTGAGCGCCATCTTGGTTATTCGATATTTTTATATAATCAAAACCCGCATTTTCTACGGGTAAGTCGGCTATTGCCACAGGCACCTATGTAACTATTGTCGGTACCCAGGGATATGGAACGCCGTCGTCACCACAAGTCATCACTACCTACCCCGTATCGCTCCAACTCACTACACCCACCACGATAGTGGTGAGAAAATCCCTACCCAACCCAGGCACCTATACATGAGGGTTCCTGAAAAACCCTCTTTTGCTGATCAGGCAACAAAATCCAGCCTGATTGTACGTAAAAACAAACACTGAAACAGTTCCCAAGCACTCCCCCACAAGACCGCCAAAAGAGACC
>Ga0181520_10004817_pt1 | contig 22166 bp, 23 predicted proteins | sample PEATcosm2014_Bin_29_FD_132451 | JGI IMG/M metagenome (GOLD analysis project Ga0181520, IMG submission 132451) | Peatland microbial communities from MTU Mesocosm Facility, Houghton, MI, USA - PEATcosm2014_Bin02_30_metaG | ecosystem: Environmental > Terrestrial > Soil > Wetlands > Peat | place...
GTGAAGAAGACGCTCAAAAGTCCCATGGCTAATATGCCCGGTAATATGTATACTGCCAGGCGGTTGAAGAGGAAGAAGAACCCTGCATGGTACGGCTCCCCCTGAAGCTTGGTGATGGCTATGGTGGAGAGGGGCTCACCTAAGGGGGTCAGGACTGCTCCAAGGCCTATGGAGAAGCAGGCTATTATCACCAAATTGATCTTGGTGTTTCTATCCAGGGGCATGCAGTTGACCAGCTCCACCAGAAGGAGGGCAGCTATGATGGCTGTGATGAGGCTGGAGGCAAGGCCCAGGATGACCACTATCAGGAATATTATAACTTTGATGGAGACCTTGTCCAGGATGGAAGCCATGACGCGCTGGGCTGTGGCCCTGCCGTAGTGGAATATCAATCCTGCTACAAGCACTGCCGGCACTATTCCCTTTACTACGGGCTCCATGGCGGCTTCCATGATCAGCTTCATGTTCCAGCCCACCTCTGCCATCTGCTCGTGGGTATAGCCCATGGCAGTCAGGACGTCCTTGCTCTCGAATCCGGCTATGGTTACGGCCAGAACTCCCATGACGAAGAGGAAGGCCTCTAGGTTGTGCTCTATCTTTTTGACCATGAAGGGTCCCAGGAGCACCATCAGGACTATGGCGAACAAGCCGATATCAACTGGCGTTATCTGCATAATTGAACCTCTTAGATATATCAATATAATCGAGCAGTATCTTCTGGGTATTACAGAAAACAAGATTTTCTTTGCATTTTAGAATTCTTTGACGATTCAGAAGGCTATGACTGTGGGAGACCTCCTTTATCTTCCGATCTCCCCTGGTTAGGGCTAGGATTGTAGCCGCAAGAGATGTGCAAAATATCTCCATTTATCCCTCCTTTAGCGTAAAAACAAAGCTAGCTGGCTCCTTTAGCCGTGTAGAAAAAGGCTGAGGTGGTCAAGCAGACCAGCTTTCCGATGAACTCTCCTCGAAGATGGCGAGGCATGAGCAAGTTAGGTACTTGATGTGAGAGATGTATCATCGATATTCTTAGCGGAGATTCATATGCCCGTAGCGTATCCATAGCCGGTCTACCTGCTTATCGAATAGGGATAATGGAATTTAACCTTTTTGGTAAAAAGGAAAAAACTATTGAAGGGACCGGAAAATTCAGAAGTGAAGGCTAAGTGGTCGGGTAGGCCAATAAAAGACCAACTGGCGTAAGATCAGTCAAAGATCCTCGTTAGTTGGGCGTCTTGTATGTAGATCAATGGTCGAAATGCCTAGTCACGATTCAAATTCTGGTGATGGATTCATAATCGACTTGCCTATTGCCTAGCTGCCCTTTATAGCATTTAACCCTGTTGGTTAAATAGGAAAATGGAAAAAACCCTGAGAAATAGGACTCTCTAAAAAATTGGTAGCAAAGAGAGGTTCACATCACCTGGGAAGCAACGACCATAAAGAAGAAAAGCCCTGTTAGAACTGCCACGATATTATAGGCTTCCGGGATCTTGATTCCGTACTCTTTGGGGTGTTTAGGTGTGCTTGTCGCAAGGATCTCTTCGGTGCTTCGCCAGTACTGGCGCATACCATCATTTATTACACTGGACATTTAGTTCTGCCTCCTAGATGACATTTGCTAAAGTTAGGAATTACTTCACTCCTGCAACTAACAAAACGATCACTACCAAGGTCCAAAACCCTATCCGGTAAGGGAATATGTTGCTCTTCATGAAGCCACCTGGTACACTTGGTGATTTCACCTTTTTACCGAAAAGGTATTTATCACTTTCGGCAATTATACCTGAGCCAGACCTGGATAAATAGTTAAAACATAGAAGCGCGGCAACTCCAGCGTCCTGTACAAAGATCTTCACGGGAGGGTGATGGAAAGACCGACAGAATATAGGGCAAGAGGTCAGATAGAAGGCCATATCAACGAAAATAGCATATGTAGATTATAGAATTTCGCATTATCCTAGAACTATGCCTGAGAAGAAGCAATGGTCATCCATATCCAGACTCTATCTTATCCAGATTGATTATTACGTCTGCAGAGATCTCTGGTGCCAGCACGTGTTGGTCGCAAATGGTTAACACCATGTGAAGCCTATCCCTGACCACGGATGCAATGTGCTGGGCGACGTAAAGCTTGGCCGGGTTGTAGCCTTCCGCTAAAAGAACCCTCCGGGTGTTCTCCAGTTTGGCCTTATCGACGTGGATTCCAACATTGCCATCTGCTTGAAGGCCTTGGCCACGACGCCCGTGAGCTTAGTATTGCCCATCCTCCCCGAGTGGCCTGGGATCTGCTTTATGAACTCTACAGCCTTCTTTGAGACGCCGTTCATTATATCTTCCGGTGCCAGCTTTTTCAAGGTCTTCTCCTGGAGGATGGACTCGGCCTCCAGGTCCAGGTAGGATTCAGGCGTTATTTTCGCTCGGATGTGTCTGCTGCTGGGGATATAATCGTCAATAAATGATTTTACCCCATGTTAAAGACTACAATTCATGGAAAAAAAGTTATGGGCTGATCAAGGTCTGCCCCTCGATGATTGAGAGACGGACCACGACCAATGGCCCTTGAGAATGAACTCGAATCTAGGGAATAGCCTGAAGTCCCTGCCGCAAATCTTAGGGAAGCGTTTACCTAACGCCTGACCTGCCGTCAGACCACTTGTTCAGAATTGCGGGAAGGGCAACTACAGCTATACCGAAGATAACAACAGCCAGAAGCTGATCCATCATGTTTGGCACGCTTATTCACCTCCTTTGGCCCCTGAAATACGAGCCAACATCTCCACCATCAAAATAAGCCTTATGATGGCGTTTATGCCCGGCACATATCCCACGTCGTGAGGTTCGGTAGCTATTAATGTACGTGATTATCTCTCCTCCTACCAGGATGCGTCCTGAAGATCTGAGGACTTTTCGCGATCCTTCCATGGGCTACAAGCCTCTGTATTCTAGAAGAGATCTCCTCAGATCTACGAAGGAACTGATCCGCCACCAGCTTCTCCAGCTTTCCTTTATTGACGCACTCTCCCTTGCCTATACCTGGACAGCTCGGATTATAGCTGATCTTGAGGAGGATGTCCCCTTCTGGGGTGCTCTTCTCCTCCACTCTGAAGGGAAAGAGCCTGCAGGCTTTGGGTCTCACCGTGTAGACGGTGCAGCCTTCCCGGTAAAAGACACAAGTTGTATCCTCTTTGGATCTCATCACGGGCAGGTCCAGTATCACCTTTCTTCCATCATCCTCGGTCTTAATGCAGTTGCCGTCGTACTCATAGAGGGTATCGACGAAATCATCAGCCTTGACCCTGGCCCTGTGGCCTATGTCGTGGATGTCCTTGGGTGTTAAGTAGATCAGGTTTGATCTCTCCACGAATTCCGCTAGCCTTTCTATGGGTACCAGGTCATCGAACTCTGCGGGCCTCCTGTGGTGGCAGCAGGAACCGCAGCGCTGGCACTGGAATTTTATGTCATCAAAGTTGGTCATGACAGCAACTTTTGGCAAGGATATACCTCAAAAAGAGGAGGGATAAAGAAGCGATTTTACATCGTCTTCTTTATCGGGTGGGTCTCGGAGAGAACCTCCAGGCCCAGCTCAACTGCGCACTCGGCCTTCATGATGTCGATCATGGCTGCAGCTGGGAAGACCATGGGGGCATTCTCGATGGGGCCGTAGAGGTAGAAGTCGGCACCGACGATGCCGGCTACCAGGTTGGAGCCGATATCAACGGGGGCAAAGGCCTCCTTGTGCTGTTTCTTCCACTTCTTCATCCAGTCCCAGGCAGAGGCTGCGTTGTGGAAGCCGCCTCCGACGGGCAGGCCCAGCTGTGCCTTGACTGCGATGCAGGCCCTGTAGGTGGCGCCGGAGCCGTTGCCCAGTGGCATGGCTGCGGTATCTATGAGGGGCCTGGTGATGCCGCACTCCTTGGCGTACTCCAGCATGCCTTTCTTGGCACCGCCGGACGCCTTACTCAGTATGTTCATCTTGCCTACGGTTCCCTTCTCCATGGCGTTGAAGGCCAGGACTATGGCTGCATCCAGGTCGCTGTCCTTGACTGCCTGGAGCTCCTCGGGAGTGATGGAGGCATTGATGGAGTTGTGGATTCCCCTATCGGCCAGGCCGACCTCGGTGGCGTACTTGACGCCGAAGGCCCTGACCTCGGGTGCCGAGGAATCGATGAGGAATGGGTCATCCTTGGACACGCCTGCGAACCAGTCAATCTCCTTGGCCATGGCCTCGTTGGACTCGGCCACGATCTGGTTCATGTAGGTGTTGCCGGTGATATCTCCCATCTCAGCTTGGGCGTTCCACAACCTCTCTGCTGCAGCGGCATCGAAGACGCCGTGCTCTGGGTCAGAGACTATCTTGTGCCTGGCGTAGAACATAGTGCCTATGCAGCACGTGGGGTACTCTCCAGGCTGGCCCCCTAACTTGAACTTGCCGAAGTCGAAGACCGACTGCTGCCTATCGAACTTGAACATTTAAATCACCTTGGTCCAGTTGGCTGCATACAGGAAAAGTATGTACGCCAGTATTATGATGAGTCCTGCGCAGGCTCCATAGGCTGCGCCCAAGTCCCTTCCAACCGATTTTCCTGCCCTCAGGAACTTCTCGCCCTGGTAGAACTCAATCTTCTCGTCTATCTTGTCTAGCCTTGCCACCAGCTCGTTGAACTGCTCTGGGTCCACAACGGCGACGGGTATAGGCTCTGGGGATCCGTTTGTCATGGTCTAGATCCCTCCCTGGATGAAGAAGAACGGACCTATCATCATGAGGACCGCCAGGGTGAATCCAATGGCAAAGCCTATGGATACCGTGGCCATGACTCCCGAGCTGAGCTTGGTCTCCCTGGCCAGGAGCTGGCCCTTGTACTTGATATCCTCGACTAGGCCGTCGAACTGGCTCATGGATGTCTCCAGCACCTGAGGCATTCCCTGGCCGTAAACTTGCTCATCTGCAGCCATTTCAGGCACCTCCTGTCATCATTATTATTATGCCGAACAGCAACAGGACGATGGTCATGCCAAGGGCTATGCCTTCTATCTTTCCGGCGTAAATTCCCGCCTGGAACTTGTTCAGAAGGCCCGTGTTAGTTATGGCCGCGTCCATGAGCCTCATCCTGTCCCTAATCTCCACGACCTCGGCAGCTAAGGGCCTGGGTCCGTGAGCCTCTTCTTCCGCTCCGCCCTCTTTGATCTCTATGACCATGGGCTCGACGTCGAGGGCTCCAGGATCCTTGGAGGCAAGCTCCTTGACCTTGGCAGCTACGGCGTTTACGTCCTCTGTATCCATCATCATGACGGGCTGGACCTGCTGTCTGACCCTCTCGATGGATTCAGGAGTTAGGTTCTGGATGAAGGGAATGGCTCCCTTGGCTCCTATGATCTTTCCTTCCTTGTCTATGCCATTGGTTAGGAAGGACTCCACTGCCTGGCCAGTAATGTGACCCTTGACCTCCATGCCAGTGACTATCATGTACCTGATGTTGGGGTTGGAGATCATGTTGGCAACCATCTTCTCAATGCCGATGTTCTCAGTCTTGCAGGGCCCCACCAGGGACGCTCCTGCTGCTAGCAGAGGAGCATCGTTGATGTGAGATCCACAGGTACAGACAGCCACGGGATTATCGGGGTTGCCTGCGTGGTACTCGCCGGTGATGATGGGCCATGGCTCGGATGGTTTCTTCTTAAGAGCCATCTTCAGGCACCTCCGTGCAGGGCCGTCTTAATCAGGGCTATTCCCTCTGGCTTGGTGAAGAGTGTGCTGATCAGCAGGACGAAGGAGATGACCAGGCCCATAATGAATCCCATCCATATGTTGGTGTACAGGCCGCCGATGTAAGAGGCCTTACCCCTGTTGGCATAGGATTCCATGAGCTCGGCGTCTGGTTCAAGCTGGTTTATCAGATCGTCAGCAATCCTGTCGAGCCTCTCCACCCTCGGGTACAATCCATCTAAGCCGTACTGAACGGCGTCAGGCCTCTGCTCTGCGACGATCCCCTTCATGGGATCAAAAGCCAGGCCCAGTTCGGGTGATACTCTAACAACTCCCATTTGAAGACCTCCTTAGAGTGCGCCTGGCGGAAGCATGCCCGTTCCTACCACTGCCGCAGCGTCCCTCTTGACCAATCTGAAGAACCAGACGTAGAAGTAGTACCAGATGGCAAACCCTACGACTATCTGCAGCACGCCTGCGGCCAGGCCCAGAGTCAGTATGGAGCACACGCCCGTGGCTATGGTTGCCATGCCACCGACCATGACTCCGTTGACCAGCGTCCTGTCCTGCTTCTCATCAGGCCCAAGGTTGGCGTTGAAGGGATGCAGAATTGCTAGGCCACCACAGATGAAGACGATGGCCAAGAAACCGGTATTTATGACGCTGTTTACCATATCGTTATAGGCCAGAGAGCCGGATATGGCAAAGGACCATCCCAGAATGGCCATGGTTCCCGCGCCGGATAGGTCGGTAAGTCCCTCCTCCATGATGGGTATGTTGAACTTGATCACCTTATTGGCGATGGTTCCTATGATGTACCCGAAGATCATGGAATAGACCAGGGCTATGATGGGACCAAGAATGCCAAGGCCGATCTGCTCAGCCAAGTTCAAGCCGAAGAGGACGGCCACAACGCCCATTCCCAATGCGAGCATCCCTATGGATGGGACGCCCGTGCCTATACCGTAAGCACAGACCCTTCTGACTGCGTTGGCACCCCAGACCACTCCAAAGAGAGCGGCTATGGCTCCAACGAGGGAGAAGATATTGGTTCCAGTAGCGGCATTTAGCAGGTATGCTATGTAAATTCCTAGGACAGATCCAACCAGGCCGTACAGCCTGATCTTCTTGGGATCTAATGCCTGGGGTGCTCCTGTGGCTCCTCCACCTACTGTCACCTCAGACACCTCCTATTGGGGTTATGATTACTGCAACGATAGCTAGAATTATGCTTGCCACGGCGCATGCCTTGAAGGCCCCGGGCCATTTCTTGAACTTGGGGTCGTGGAATCCCTCGATGGTTCCCTGAATGTTCCAGGAGGCAAGAACCGCGCTCACGAGGAATATGCCAATGGCGAAGACCGCGCTCATGGCCGGGTTATTGTTGACCTGAACCAGTGGATAATAGATCATTGCTCCGCCAATTCCACCCATGGCAGCTCCTATCGTTCCGCTGACGTAGCATACTGTGGGTATGCCCTGGCCAACTGTACCGGGGCCTATGTAGGGCGGCTGGGAGAATCCAGTGAAGGGATCGTAATTGACCTTGGCCGAGGCGAAGGGCGCGCCTACTGCGTAGGCGTAGATCCAGCTGCCGGTCAACATGGTGGCGTCTATCATTATCATAGCGCCGACGGCTCCTGTGGCTATTATGAGCCAGATGTTGTCCGTGACGGACATCATGAGCCCTGCTGATAGAAGCCCGGTCAGACCGGAACCTGCGGCCAGCTGCACGGTACCAGTGCCGATACCAGTGGCCTGGGCCATGGCAGCGGGAGCGCCGCCCACGGGCACGAAGTGAACACCGATGCCTACCAGGAGACCGCCAACGGTGATCTCCAGAATGTAGACCAGAGTATTGATGTCAAAGTTCATGCGGAGATATCCCCCTTGTACCCTGGATACGGCCCGTACTTTCTCCTAGTTGAGATCTCCATGTAGAGGTTGTACAGGTTCATGGTGATGATGAAGAACAGTCCCATGGCAATGGCATAGGGTGCTTGAGTGATTGGGTCAAAGACCGTGGTCCTCCAGCTGTCCAGGAAAACGGTAAGACCAAATCCCATGCCGGTTGCCGGGCCACCGAACTTGGCGCAGAACCAGGCGTTGTCTATGGAGTTTCTGAGGCCGGCCTCTGCCTTCCTGACGATCTGTCCGGAGAGCATGGTGTTGAGACCCTGTCCGAAGAGCCTCCACTGGAACTCACGCTCACCGCCGTAGTGAATGTCGCCCACAGATGACCCAATGGCACCGACGGTCAGGCCCCATATTAGAGCGATGACAGGAATCGGGAATGGGTGGTGAGGTGTGAGAACATAAACCTGGAGATAAGCGATGGTTGTTATACAGAACGATGTGATCCAAACGTGCGCCATGATGGATGGCGTCGTGTACCTTACAATATCCAGGTAGATCCACTGGTTGAACCTGGCCTGGCTGGCGGACCTTCCGAAGTATGCACTCGTCGCCATTACTCCGACGAAGAGGGCTGCCAGCGATGCGCCGGCAACTATAGCGAAAAGCGCAGGAGTCTTGAAGGCCTCAATGAGCATATAAGCCATGATCGCAGCTGTAGTACACCACAGAGCGTTCGATGGCGGCTCGCCGGCTATGGCCTTGTTGTAGATCCTGTGGGGATTTCCAACCTGGGCAGCAAGCTGAACCTGGGAGTTGGGGTTACTTTGCGAGCCTATATCGGATTCGATATCCTCGCTTGCACCCGCAACGGTCGCCAGAGCTCCAATGGCTGCAACGAGCCCCATGCCGAATGCGTCCATATTTCTCCTCCTTTCTATTTCACCAATTTTATATACTTGTGCTATAAAATCGGCTATAACGGTACCCGTATCGATTACCTAGGATTATAAAGCTTTCGCGACAGGTGCTCTAATCACTTCCGCACAGCGATCGTGATCAGGTTTCCCACGCGACAAAGTGCAGTAAAGCAGTGAAAAATAGTCCCACGCTCAGAGTTTTATCCCCTCACCAGGGCTCTCTCTTAGCGCCTATCCTGTAACCTATGATGTTGGTAAGCCTGTGGAGGATGGGGGTGATGGTGATGACCACTATGGCTACTTCGGGGGTGAAGTGATCCCAGAACCAGGCCGGGGTCAGGAGAACAGTCAGGGTCCAGGCGCCTAGGACGAAGTCGAGCTGGTCCACTAGATAGAGCTTGGCCCCGCGCTTAAGGCCCATTCTGCGCTTGAAGAAGCTGGCCACTATGTCCCCGAACATGGATCCCAGGGAGAGCCCCATAAGGACGGGAAGCTGTCCCATGCCCGATCCGAAGGTCGGAAGGCCGAGCTTTGGCGCCAGGATGTTTAAAGCAAGGCCGGCCAGGACGCCGAAGGCCACGCCTGCAGCAGTTCCCCTGTAGGTCTTGCCATCGCCCATGATCCTTCTGCCGTCCTGGAAGGTCTTGCCGAGGTCCAAGGGAGTGCCCCCTCCAAAGACCACGGCGAAGTTGTTGGGTAGGTAGGCTGGAAGCATCAGCCAGAACGCCGTGATGATTAGGTTTATCATCCTTCAAATCTCCGCAGTTCCCCACCGATATATAAGCCTGGCTACCTCCCTCAAGCCTCGCGAGACAACCTATCCTCAAAAGGCCCGGGAAGGTCCCTCTTGAGGTCCTTTTTCCATCCCTTGGGGAGGGGGGTGCCAGGGCTTCGCGATGTAGCGGGAGGGCAAAAATGATCCCCGATCGAAAGGGTTAAGTCAACCTCTTACGTTTAAGGGTCCTTGCGCGTCGATGGTCTAGTGGCTATGACTTGGGCCCTCCATGCAATGCAATCCGCGAGGTAAGCCTACAACCCGGGTTCGAATCCCGGTCGACGCATAGCACTTTTCACGTTAAATGACGATGCATTTTTCGCTAGATTTATATCCTAGTGGGGCGAGTCTGTGGTCATGAACTCTTCTGGGGGGGAAATCTCCAACGCCCGAGGGCTTCTGGCCGAGAAGATCGCAGGGGAGATCACCCTCTCCACCAGCCCAGGCGAGACCTTGAGGAAGTGGAGGAGGAACTTCGGCATAACCCAGACCGATATCTCCAACCACCTGGGCATCTCACCAAGTGTCATCTCGGACTACGAGAGCGGCAGGAGAAAGTCACCGGGAATATTGATCATAAGCAAAATTATAGATGCTCTTCTAAAGATCGATGAGGATCGCGGCTGCAACATGCTTAGGGCCTACGAGAGCATGTTCTCTGATCTCTTAGGCCTCGAATCCATATGCAGCATCCGTGAATTCAAAGAGCCCCTGGTACTGTCCGAGATGGCCGAAAGGATCGGGGCAAGCCTCATCTGCGGAAGCCTTGAGGTATCCTTGAACGGCTACACCATCATAGACTCCCTCAAGGCCATAGTGGAGCTCATGCCTGATCAGTTCCAGAAGATTTATGGACGAAGCACTGCCAGGGCTTTGATCTTTACCGGCGTATCCTCTGGCAAATCCCCCCTGGTGGCGGTGAGGGTCACCAACCTCAAGCCCGGAGCCGTAATCCTCCAGGGACTTTTGCCCGACAAGGTGGACCCCATAGCCATAAGAATTGCCCAGGTCGAGAACCTTCCCCTTCTGACGACATCTCTCTCTCAAGAGGAGATATCTTCTGCCATTAATAATATTAATAATAGGTGACTTTTTTGGCCTCCGGTATCATCAGCTACGGCGTCTACATCCCTAGGTTCAGGATCAGGGTGGATGAGATCGCCAGGGTGTGGGGCGACGGCGAGGACATCTCAGAGGGCCTCAGGGTCTACGAGAAGTCCGTCCCCGACATGGATGAGGACGCTGTGACCATCGCCGTGGAGGCCTCCAGAAGCGCCATCCATCGGGCGGGAATAGATCCCAAGAGGATCGGGGCCGTATACGCGGGATCTGAAAGCCACCCCTATGCAGTCAAGCCTACCGGCACCATCATAGGTGAGGCCATATGCACCTCCCACAACTTCACCGCCGCGGACTTAGAGTTCGCCTGCAAAGCCGGCACCGCAGCCATCCAAGCTTGTCTGGGCCTGGTGAGCTCCAATCTGATAGATTTGGGCTTGGCTGTGGGCACCGATGTCAGCCAGGGAGCCCCCGGGGATATGCTGGAGTACACAGCAGCCGCCGGAGGAGCCGCCTACGTCATAGGCAGCAGTGACCTGGCAGCGGAGATTGAGGCCTTCCAATCCTTCACTACCGACACCCCTGACTTCTGGAGACGCGAGGGCATGCCCTATCCAGAGCACGGGGGAAGGTTTACCGGAGAGCCCGCCTACTTCAAACACGTGACCAGTGCGGCCTTAGGCCTTCTCCGGCGCCTGGACAGGGTTCCTGAGGACTACGATTATGCCGTCTTCCACCAGCCAAACGGCAAGTTTCCGGTGCGGGTGGCAAGGAAGCTGGGCTTTAGCAAAGAACAGATAGCTCCGGGCATGGTGGTTCCCATGATCGGCAACACCTACTCTGGCTCCTGCCTCCTGGGCCTAGCGGCTACGCTGGACGTGGCCAAGCCCGGAGACCGCATCTTCGTCACCAGCTTCGGCTCGGGGGCAGGGAGCGATGCATTCAGCATAAAGGTCAAGGATAGGATAGAGGAGATCAGGGACGGCGCTCCAAGTGTCAGAGATTACATATCCAAGGCCCAGTACCTGGACTACGCCATGTATGCCAAGCACAAGGGGAAGCTGAGATTGTGAGGTCCGTATCCATTATAGGCGTGGGGTGCACCAAGTTCGGAGAGCGCTGGGACTCGTCCTTGAGGGACATGGTGGCCGAGGCCGGTTTCTCGGCCATTGAGGATTCCAACGTCTCAGGAGAAGAGATAAGCGCCCTCTACGTCGGAAACATGAGTGCTGGCAGGTTCATCGAGCAGGAGCATATAGGTTCCCTGATCGCCGACTACGCAGGGCTGGCCAGGCTCCACGTGCCCTCTACCAGGGTAGAGGCCGCCTGCGCCTCAGGTGGACTGGCCTTGAGGCAGGCAGTCCTAGCTGTATCCAGTGGCTACCACGACATAGTCATAGCTGCGGGCGTGGAGAAGATGACCGATGTCTCGGGTGGCACGGCCGCCGATGCACTGGCCTCGGCCGCGGACAGGGAGTGGGAGTGCTTCTTTGGAGCCACCTTCCCGGCCCTTTATGCCATGATCGCCCGCTTGCACATGAGAAAATACGGCACCACCCGGGAGCAATTATCTATGGTGGCGGTGAAGAATCACCACCATGGATGTCTGAACCCCATAGCCCAGTACCAGATGGAAATCACCCACGAGAAGGTCATGAAGTCGCCCCTGGTAGCCGATCCCCTCCACGTCTTCGACTGCTCTCCCTTAACCGACGGGGCGGCGGCAGTGGTCCTGGCCCCCACCGAGATGGCCAAAAAGTACTGCGACACTCCAGTGAAGATCCTGGGCAGTGGCCAGGCTAGCGATACCTTAGCCCTCCACGACCGAAGGGATATAACCACCCTGGATGCCACAGTCTGTGCTGCCCGCGTTGCCTTCGGCCAGGCCAGAGTGGAGCCCGGGCAGATCAACGTGGCTGAAGTTCACGACTGCTTCACCATAGCCGAGATCCTGGCTATAGAGGATCTGGGCTTCGTAGAGAAAGGCCAGGGAGGCAAGGCCGTAGAGGAGGGCATGACCTCCCTTAATGGCAAATTGCCCATCAATACCTCTGGGGGCCTTAAGGCATGTGGCCACCCTGTAGGCGCAACGGGCATAAAGCAGGCCTACGAGATAACCCTCCAGCTTAGGGGCGAGGCCAAAAAACGCCAGATCGACGATGCCGAGATAGGCCTCACCCATAACGTGGGCGGATCAGGAGGAACCGCCCTCGTCCACATACTCTCCAGGTGAATCTATGACCGATAACGCTCCCAGGTTCTGGAGGGCCATACCCCAGAGATACAGCCTCATAGGCACCCATTGCTCCAACTGCAATGAGTACTACTTCCCCCCCAGAAACATCTGCCCCAACTGCAGAAGAAGCGCCCAGATGGAGGAGCACAAGTTCAAGGGCACGGGCACCGTGGTCTCTTGCACCACCATCTACAGCGCCACCGAGGACTTCGAGAGACAAACTCCTTACCATTTAGCCATCATACAGCTGGACGAAGGCCCCCGAATGACTGGTCAGGTGATATCTGGGCCTTCCGGGGTGAAGATAGGCATGAAGGTAAAGCCGGTCTTCAGAATCCTGGGCAAGGAGGGTGATAGGGGCATCATCTATTATGGCACTAAGTTCGCTCCCCTGGAAGAATAATTTTTATTTGAAAAATCCCTAATTAAGCCTCTATTTTGCCGATATTCCAGGATAAATTATCTTCCAGGTCCCCAGGCCCCCATCCATGGCCTGCATAAGGGGGCCTGTTCCAGATACTAGGTCCATCTCTTTTATAGCTTCCATCAGCTGGATGAGCTCTATCCTGGCCTCTGCCACCATGACCAGAAAGAAGCTGAACTCGCCGAAGAGCTGGTACACCTCCTCAACTCCCGTTAGGCGCTGAAGGTCGGAGCGAACCGACAGCTCGTGCCCAGGTGCAGCTTTGACCAAAGCAAACCCCATAACCATCCATTATACCCCGACAAAGATATCCTTTAGCCCTGGAAGACAGACCCTGATTCCAATTGCCCCTGATGCAGCCTCTGGTCCCATAAGATTGCTCCCATCAACCTCTCGAAGACTTCATCAGTTCCCCTGGAGTTCAGTGCGGCCCAGATGCTTCCAAGGAGAAGTGATATTATTCCCCTCAACCTACTTAAGTTTTTTCAAGATACTGCCATCCGCTAACGGAGATCGCCTCCCTACAAAGATGAATATATCTTCTCGGCATTCCAAGGCCTTTTGATGCCTCCGTCCCGCAAAGAACAAGAGACAATCATTTTTAGATAAATTATACTTTATATTGAAGGGAAAAGCTTATATGCGCACAAACTATTTCATTACGGTCCTAATTATTCAGGAGGTTTAATCAGTTTTGAACGACGCAGCAGGCTACGACGCGAGCCAGATCCAGGTTCTAGAAGGCCTCGAAGCGGTGAGGCGAAGGCCTTCTATGTACATAGGCTCCACCGATATTCTGGGTCTGCATCACCTGGTCTACGAGGTGGTGGATAACAGCGTCGATGAGGCCATGGCAGGGTACGGCAATGAAGTTGCTGTGACCATTCATGAAGACAACAGCGTCTCAGTCTGGGACAACGGCAGGGGAATTCCCGTAGACGTTCACCCTCAGTATAACCGTCCGGCTTTAGAGATAGTCCTCACCGTCCTCCATGCCGGAGGCAAGTTCGATCACTCCTCCTACAAGGTCTCGGGAGGCCTTCATGGCGTCGGAGTCTCCGTGGTCAATGCTCTCTCCGAGTGGCTGGAGGCCGAGGTCAGGAGAAACGACAAGGTCTACTGGCAGAGGTATGAGCGGGGAAATATCGTATCTGATGTGGAGATCAGGGGCACCTCTACCGACACCGGCACCACCATCACCTTCAAGCCGGACCCAACCATCTTCGAGGAGACCGTCTACAACTTCGATACCCTGGCAGCAAGGCTCAGAGAGCTTGCCTTCCTCAACAGCAACTTGAATGTCCGCATCAAGGACGAGCGCTCGGGAAAGGAGAATATCTTCCAGTACCAGGGCGGAGTGGTCTCCTTCGTCGAGTACCTCAATAAGAACAAAGAGGTCTTCCATCCGCCCATCTTCTTTGCCAGGGACAGGGAGGCCACCCACGTAGAAGTGGCCATGCAGTACAACAACTCCTACAACGAGAGCATCTTCAGCTTTGCCAACAACATAAACACCCGCGAGGGCGGCACCCACCTGGCGGGCTTCAGGGCAGCTCTCACCAAGACCGTGAACGAGTACCTCAAGGGGAAGAACCAGAAGAACGAGATTAAGCTCTCCGGCGACGATCTCCGGGAAGGCCTGGTGGCCATCATAAGCGTCCGCCTTCCCGATCCCCAGTTCGAGGGCCAGACCAAGACCCGGCTCGGCAACAGCGCCATACGGGGAATTGTAGAGTCCCTAGTCTCTGAAGGCTTAACCGACTACTTCGAGGAGAACCCCCAGGTAGCCATGTCCATAGTGGAGAAGGCTACTGAGGCCCTGAAAGCCAGGGAGGCCGCCAGGAAGGCCAAGGAGCTCACCAGGAGGAAGAATGCCCTCACCACCGGCGGCCTTCCCGGAAAGCTGGCCGACTGCTCTGAAACCGATCCGGAGAAGTGCGAGATCTACCTGGTGGAGGGCGATTCAGCCGGGGGCTCCGCCAAGCAGGGACGAAACAGACACTTCCAGGCTATCCTTCCTTTGAGGGGAAAGATCCTTAACACCGAGAGGGCCAGACTGGACAAGATCCTGAAGAACGATGAGATCCGGAACATGATCACCGCCTTTGGTACCGGTATCGGTGACGACTTCGATATAAAGAAGGCCAGGTACTCCAAGGTCGTCATCATGACCGATGCAGATGTCGATGGCTCCCATATTAGAACCCTCCTTCTGACCTTCTTCTACCGCTACATGAGGCCCATGATAGAGGCAGGTCACGTCTACATAGCCCAGCCGCCCCTGTATCAGATCAGGAAGGGAAAGCAGGTCTCCTACGCATACAACGACGCCCAGCTGAACAAGATCATTGCCAACGTGTCCAAGCCTACCATTCAGAGGTACAAGGGCCTGGGTGAGATGAACCCCGAGCAGCTCTGGGAAACCACCATGAACCCCGAGAACAGGACCATGCTCAAGGTGAACCTCGACGATGCCATTGAGGCCGATAGGATCTTCACAGTCCTCATGGGAGATCAGGTGGAGCCTAGAAGGGAGTTCATAGAGGCCCACGCCAGAGATGTCAAGAATTTGGATGTCTAGTTTACTTGAGGTGAAGATTGACTGAAGTTCAGGTGAACATCACCGAGGAGATGAAGTCGTCCTACATCGATTACGCCATGAGCGTCATCGTTAGCAGGGCGCTCCCGGATGTTAGAGATGGTTTGAAGCCCGTTCATAGGCGCATCCTCTACGCCATGTATGAACAAGGTATCACCCACGATCAGCCTTACAAGAAGTCGGCCAGGATCGTGGGAGATGTCATGGGCAAGTACCATCCCCATGGCGACGCTGCTGTCTACGAGACCATGGTCAGGATGGCCCAGGTCTTCTCCATGAGGTACCCCCTGATAGACGGCCAGGGCAACTTCGGCTCCATAGATGGCGATCCCGCCGCAGCCATGCGTTACACCGAGGCTAGGCTCTCCAAGATCGCAGGGGAGATGCTCCAGGATCTGGATAAGAATACAGTGGACTTCGTGCCTAACTACGATAGCTCATTGAAGGAGCCCTCGGTTCTTCCCTCCAAGCTCCCCAATCTGCTTCTGAATGGCTCCACGGGCATCGCCGTGGGCATGGCCACCAATATTCCTCCCCACAACCTGAGGGAGCTTGGCAAGGCCATAGTCCACATCATCGACGAGCCCGACGTGCCCCTGGGAGGTCTCATGGAGGATCTGCCGGGGCCGGACTTCCCCACCGGCGCCTACATCATGGGCAGAACCGGAATCGAATCCGCCTACCAGACTGGCAGGGGAACCATCATCATCCGGGCCAAGTCTGAGATAGAGGAGGGGAATAGAGGCACCTGCCGCATCCTCTTCACAGAGCTGCCTTATCAGGTGAACAAGGCCAAGGTCATAGAGGACATAGCCGAGCTCGTCAAGGCCGGAAGGATCGATGGCATATCCGATATCAGGGATGAGTCTGACAGGGAGGGCATCAGGGTCGTGGTGGACCTCAAGAGCGGCTTTAATGCCAACGTGGTTCTAAACCAGCTCTTCAAGCACACCCAGCTCCAGGTCTCCTATGGCATCATAAATATAGTCCTGGTGGATGGCCAGCCTCAGACTCTGCCATTGAAACCTATCCTGGAGCACTACATTCACTACAGGTCCCAGGTCATAGAGAGGAGAACTCGCTTTGAGCTGGACCAGGCCCAGAGGAGGGCCCACATCCTACAGGGCTTAATGATCGCCCTGGACAACCTGGACAGGGTGATAGCCCTCATAAGGGCCTCTCCATCTCCCAACGAGGCAAAAGATGGCCTCATGAGGGAGTTCGCCCTGAGTGAAGAGCAGGCCAAGGCCATCCTAGATATGAGGCTCCAGAGGCTCACCGGCCTGGAGCGAGAAAAGATCGTGGCCGAATTCACCGAGCTCCAAAAGACCATCGCCAGGCTACAGAAAATACTCTCTAGCAACCTGGAGATCCTTGCCATCATCAAGGATGAGATGAGGGAGCTTTGCAAGAACTACGGCGACGATCGCCGGACCCAGATCATAGAGCCGACAGGCGAGGTAGCCCAGGAAGATCTCATCCAGGAGGAGGAGGTTGCCGTATCCATAACCAGCAGCGGCTACATCAAGAGGCAGCCTGTAGCCACTTACAGGATGCAGAGGCGCGGGGGCAAGGGCGTCATAGGTGCCGAGACTAGGAGCGAGGAAGTCGTCACCGACCTCTTCATAGCCTCCACCAAGGATTACCTCCTCTTCTTCACCGACATGGGGAAGGCTCACTGGCTTAAGGTTTACGAGGTTCCGGCCATGGGAAGGGCTTCCCGTGGCAAAGCCATAGTCAACATGCTCCACCTGGATCAGGATGAGAAGATCACCGGCGCCATTCCCCTGAAGGATCTTAACTCCGAGGGATACATTGCCCTGGTGACTCGTGCTGGAAATATCATGAAGATGCCCATAAAGGCCTTCAGCAATCCCAGGAAGGGTGGCATCAAGGCCGTGAACCTCAGAGGAGACAGCTTGGTGGCAGCGCGCCTGACTGATGGCAAAAAAGAGCTAATCTTGGCCACAGAGCACGGCAAGGCCATAAGGTTCTCAGAGGAGGACGTCCGCCCGAGCAACAGGGGAATCATGGGCGTTCGGGCCATGAACCTGGAAGATGACGACAAGATCATCAGCATGGACGTGGTCAAGGACGATGCCAGTCTGCTCACGGTGACCAGGCAGGGTTACGGCAAGAGGACGGATCTTAGTGAGTACCCTTTGCAGAGGCGCGGAGGCAAGGGGGTGAAAAACATAGAGGCCAGGAAGGGCGAGGTCTGCTGCTCCACCATGGTCATGGAGGAGGACGAGCTACTTCTGACGACCAAAGACGGAGTGGTGATACGCATCTCGGCCAGCGAGATAAGGATCCAGGGAAGGTCGACCCAGGGAGTCAGGATCATGAACGTAAACCGGGGGGACGAGGTCGCCGCAGTGGCCAGGATAAGTTGAGGCAGAAAACCCTGGACTCTTTCTTTTGAGGCATAGCCCTTAGTAAGGGGCTATGTTAACATTTTTAATGCTTAGTTGATGCCCGAGGTCTTTCATCCCAAACTGAACGCTTTTTATAAGATTTGATATAACAAAAATAAAACAACATATAATAGGATGGATAGCGATTCCTGGTTCAACAATATTTACTATGGAGATTAGGGCATTAAGAAAAATTATTAAGTGGGTATGGGAATTAGCTAAAGAACGGACAAGGATAATCCTCCTTTGAATGGATTTTGGCGGTGTAGAGTTTAAGCGAACCTCTTTTCCAATGATCTCTGAGTAAAACTTCACATATCTATCAAAGTTCAGTAGGGGGATGTCGAACTAGGTGATGACATCTTTCATAAGTAAATAATATACTGCAACATCTATAAACGCTTCTATCCTTTAGCCTTATTGAGTCGGCCAGGCTAGTTTTGGAAAAAATTGAGCTGAATGCAAAAGAGCTCAAACATAAAAATAAGTAAGCAGTATAGATGTGGAAGGGTCACTATATAGCCCCTACATAGATAATCTTGGGCACACCGCTCTAGAAGAGCACCGGCTGCTCATAGTTGAAGTTGCTGTCCCAGACCCCGATATCGTTGTAGCCTTCCGGTGCATTGAAGCTGAAGCTGCCGCCCCGGCCGACCCTAACATAGCTGCCATCCAGGTACACTGTAAAGGGGCTGCTCCCTGGATAATTTATGGTCACAGCACATTGCCTGATATGGACGCTCCTCCGGTAGCCGTTGCAGTTAGTACGGGTGTGTATGGATACAGCGATGAGGGCTGTGCGGCCGGGCTGTCGTCTGGGCCGCTGCAGTTCCTGTGGGCTGATAGGAGACGTTGGCAGGAAATGTGCTGAGACTATCCGGAACTACCACCGACCAGGTTCCATATTTGCCAGTGATTCCCTGGCCTTTGATGTCTCCTGTACTCGCATCTCCGGAGTAGTAGAGGGGTCAGCCTTTGTAAACTACCTGCTGATATGGGTCGGGACTTATGATACTGAAGTCGCCTGAGTTCAGGTTCCCGGGGACGATTATGCTCCCGGCGTAGAAGGGTGGTCAAATTCCGGCATAGATGGCGTCAGTGCAGGTGCTGGTGGAGCTGCCTTGATCGCTTACCAGATGGTAAAGGGTCATTCCTCTGCCATCGGTCAGATAGGTGCCGAGGGTTGAGCTGCTTGAGAGACTGCCGAATATCCCTGGGCAGGAGGCGCGTAGGGTGTGTAGGTAGGATAGTAAGATGGCGAGTACGGCATGTAGTTAGGGATGTAGTACGGGTAGTAGGATCGGTAGTAATATGACGTGAAGGAATAGTCCATAGGAGACGCCTGAGTAGGGATAGACTTCGTTGAGGGAGCTGTAGGCCTCTGCCAGTCATATTCGCTGCTGGTCTTCGTTGCTCAAGGAGCTGCATCCTCTACCGTAGCCTGAATCCCCGGAGGAGACCTCCTGGACTACCAGTATGGGCTGCGATGTCCCATTGCTGCTTGGCAGAGGCAGCTGGGTGTCATTCAGCGATGGCATCAGGCTGCTATTAGATGCCAACATCTGGCTTGTGTTGAGCCGTGTCATCATCATCATCATCTGGTGGCTGCTGTTAAACGTCCCCATTTGGCTGTTGCTGAAGCTCAAGGGCAGAGCCTGAGCATTCCTAGCCTCCTGCGGCAGCACTATGTTCACAGTATCATTGAAGCCGGAAAGCTTCAAAATGGCAACGGAGCTTATGCGCATCTCCCCGGTTCCGGCGCCAGGAATGCCGAGCATTTCGGGGGTTATGACCGTGTTCATCTGGACGTATTTCTGCTCAGGGAGGAGGCTGTACCGGTTGATCCACAAGATGTAGACGAGCAGAGTGTTATTGAAAAACGCAGAGCGATTCAGAGGCTAGATGGGAAGGCGTGATCCCAATTGGCTCCTCACCCTTGAGGAGAGAACGTTGCTGTTGGGGATGACCGCCACGACGTAGTAACCTCTGCTTCCTATTCTGGTATTGCCGAGGAGCGTAACCTGAGATTCATTCGTCCGCTCTGCCGATTGGGCGAGCTGGTCCTGGATTCTCCAGATGCTCTCTAGGCAGGGGCAGGGTCAGAGATGTCCAGTTGCCATCAGCTCTGGTGTAGATGGTGTCGTTGAGGATGTACACCTTAGCCGCTGCAGCGGTGGCGTTCTCTTCCTGGCCTATGGGCTGGGAGAGGGATTCGATGACCATCTTCGCAGCCGTGCCCGTGAGGTTGAAGGCACCGGCGCCGAAGGTCAAAGCCCTGACCTGGTTGGAAGAGCCGTACCCAGTGAGATTGGACATCTCTATGTACTGGTCCTGGGCCAGGGTGAGGCGATAGGATTGAAGGTTCTTTTCAGATTCCGCCACCATCGCTTTTAGGGCCGTGGTGTTCATGCCATTTCCAGGCGTTTCCAAGGCCGTAGGCATACTGGGCAGACGCCGTGGAATGTAGGAGCATTGCTAGAAATAGAAGACAATAGACTTTCATATGTTTGTAGAAGTCATCCGGGGCAATATTGATTGCGGTTGGTGGGGGAAATAAACAAAGACCGCATCAAGATCGCCAAGAACGGCGTAAAAATTAAATCGACAGATCCTATAAAAAACTTTGAAGGATTGAATTGGTTAAAGACGGCCGCAATCCCTGCCCAGAAGCGTGTAGGGTCTCATGCGGGCCTTCTTAACCTACTTTTTGTACTACAATGATCTACCGTAGGCGGGCCTTTTATTTATAAGGTCCCAGGGCAGGGCGAAAGTGTTTCTTGGGCTAAATCTTTTCAGGCTTCTCCAGGAGCTTGGTCTTCTTCATGAGTTCTCCAGATCTGGCGTGGGGTTTTCTGGAGACGGTATCACCGGCCTTCTCTAGCTCCCTGGCCTCATCAGCCAGGTGTGCGGCAGCCCTCATGACCTCGTGGCCGGCAGCTGCAGCGAGGGCTATGGGCCCAAGCTCCTTGAGCCTGAAGCAGGCCTGAGCGTCGATGGTGGCCACGGTCTGGGCCATGTAGAGGGCGCCCACTGCCTTGGCCCTGGCATAGGGGTTGGCGAACTCCATACTCTCGGCGCACTTCTCGGGGGTGGCAAGGATGGTGGGCAGCTTGGGGTTGCCTGAGGCTACCGCTCCCATGGCCTTGTCTATCTCCTCCTGGACCAACCTTACGGCTCCGCAAGCAGCCAGAACCTTCAGGGCGTCGGAGTTGAAGATGGACATCTCGGCTGGATCCAGGAACTCGCGCTTGGCTCCGATGAGGGGATCTACTGGCAGTATGATGTAGCCGAAGCCCTCGGCAGCCATGGCATCCCTGGCCTCCTTCTTGGTAGGGCCGTCGGAGATCACCAGGGTTGGAAGTCCTTTGAATAGCCCCCTGGCGGCGGTCTGGCCGGGAGTGGCAGCGTTGGGGCCGATGATGACCACCATCTGGGGCCCCCAGGCCTTCAACTCCGCTGAGGCCTCGGCCTCCTTCTGGGTCATCTTGGGGCCGGAGCTCAAAACCCTCATCTCCAGGTCGGACCTCTCTGCTATCTCATCCAGGGCAAGGTCAACCACCAGGGAAGAGGCAATGTTTCCCATCTTGACAAAGCCGATCTTGAACATGCTTTGAGAGGGGCTAAGGGAGCATAAAAGGGTTCCGATTTTAGGGCTGGCTAGATGGACGATAGGCAGATCTCCTACCTGCACCTGTTTGCTCCTGACTGTCGCAGCACCTATCGCGAGAGGTGATCGAGGGGGATCGTGGAGAACGCCATGGATAAAGCCAAATCTTTTTGCGCCTATATCAGGACTGAAGGCCGTTGATGTGCTCTCGATCCCTGCCTTATACCTTCGAATGAAAATTTTCTGTTCATTTTAATTCCACATCTCTCCCCTAAATTGAATATAGGTTTCTAAAAATTATTTACCTACGGTTGGGATTTGTATTCCATCACCACAAATTATTTAAATTTACTGGAAAAGCGATGAAGTAGACTTAAGCGAAAAATATCTTCCTGGCGGCTCTAGGCCAGGCTTCTTCCTATAGGATAGCCTTGGAAAAGCCCCTGCCTGAGGTGATAGAAAATTTCAGGGCACGAACTCCGGTATTCAGGCCGGAGTAAGCCCGTAAATGGTCCAGCAGACTATATTTAGTCTGCAATCGCATAACTGTACATGGAAGTGCGATCTGCCA